>ERZ779866.12-NODE-12-length-162868-cov-7.423179_pt1 | contig 162868 bp, 200 predicted proteins | sample MGYA00511248_ERZ779866 | MGnify/ENA primary metagenome ERZ779866 (study PRJEB29588, sample SAMEA2155758) | human gut metagenome | biome: human gut; feature: human-associated habitat; material: faeces | place: Denmark | collected 2008/2010 ... | reverse complement strand
TGATGGAGCTCCTGTATAGGCTACATCTGATTCATAAAAATCCGAATCCAAAAATTGAGTATTCCACGCATTCAGAGCCACACCGTCCAGCACTGAGAGCCACCCATTCCATTATTTAGAGCCACCCAATCCATTAATCAGAGTCGCTTATACACCTTCAGTTGTCAGATGTATTTGTAGAATATTCAGTTCTACAGATCTTGCAAATTGGAGGTGTTTTTTTATGCGAGATTTAAGACGAATTCTTGAACTTAGGTTTGAGAATCATTCTCAGCGTGAAATCGCTAGAATGCTGAAAGTATCACGAAATACAGTTCGTGATGTATTTGATGCAGCTGATGCTGCAGGTGTCTATTGGAACACTGCTTACAATTTAAGCGAATCCCAAATCAATGAACTTCTTTTTCCATCAAATGGAATAGATGTTTCTTATGAACAGTCTGACTATGCATATGTGCATAAGGAGTTTTTGAAGGTTGGAGTCAGTTTTAAAATGCTTTGGAAAGAATATGTGGATCAATGTAAAAGTACGCATAAGGTATTTCTAAAGCACACCCATCAGTGAATATGAACGAAACGATTTATTTGAAGTGATACGATCAAGAATAAATAAAAAATAACCATCTACTGCAGTCAATGGGCCCTGAAGGATGGCTAGGCAAATTAGGCGATTGTCCACTCGATGATGCCATTCTAGTTCGCATTAGAAACTCATCTTATACAATTCTTTTAAAAGGAAGATCTCTTCGAGAGGATTATTCAAAAATCAAATAATAAAAATGAGAGCCATTTCATTAATCTGAAGTGGCTCTCTTAGTGGATTTAGTGGCTCTGAGCATTGGATTGCATGGCTCTGTCCAAATGGATTCGGTGGCTCTATTTTTATGGATTGGGTGGCTCTGCCACCATGGAATACTCAAAAAATCGTAAGCGCCAAGTAATATGATGGATTGAAAATCATTTCAAAAAAATCGACAATTATATAGAAAATTAGAGTTTCTAGAGTACAGTCTAAAAACTCTATAAAATGAATGGAGATGATTAGATGAAATTAGAGGATTTAACGCCCAAGCAGAGACTGAAGGCGGAAAAGTGGCTGGCAATCATTCGTGAATGTATAAATAGTGATTTATCAAATGAAGTATGGTGTGAACAGAATAACGTTAGTATTAAAAGTTATTACTATTACCTGGCAAAACTAAGAAAGATGGCGATTGAACAGATTCCATACAAAAAAAGAAATAATGTACTGCCTCTGGTTCCTGAATCAAATGATATTGTAGAAATACAGGCTCCTCAATCTACTCCTGTATGCATATCTTCTTCAGTAATGACGATTTGTCAAGGAAACACAAAAATAGAGATCAATTCTAATTGTCCTGAATGGATGATCCGGGAGCTGTTGAATAAATATGTTAGGTGATATTTCTAAAGCAGAACATATCTATATTGCCTGTGGATATACAGATATGAGAAAATCAATTGATGGACTTGCAGCTATTGTACAACAGAATTTCAAACTGGACCCATTTTCGAACTCATTGTTTCTCTTTTGCGGAAGGAGCAGTACAAAAATGAAAGTCTTGTACTGGGAAGGTGACGGATTTGTTCTTTTGTATAAGCGTCTTGAAAATGGAAAATTCATATGGCCAAGAAATAAAGATGAAGTAATGAAAATAACAGATCAGCAGTTCAGATGGCTTTTAGAAGGACTTAAAATAGAGCAACCACGAACAATAAAAAAGAGTAATAAAAGATGTGCTATTTAGCTTTATATTAAGGATATTTTGTATTAAATATGGTATAATATAGACAGTTAAGGAGTGCTTCGAATGATTGAAAATGCAGGTATCGACTACAAAGAATTATATCTACAGATGCAGTCAGCAGTTGTAGCACTATCAAAGACATTGGAAGAAATTCAAAAAGAAAACAAGAATCTAAAGGAAGAAAATGAATATTTAAAGCGCAAGCTGTTTGGAACAAAAAGTGAAACATCAAAGTCACTTGGTTTTGAGCAGCTTTCTCTTTTTGATGAGGCAGAAGCAGAAGCAAATCCAGACGAAGAACAATTTATTCTTGAAGAAGTTAAATTCAATAAAAAGAAAAAGTATAAAGGGCAGTTGGATGATAAATTATCTAAACTGCCACATATCGAAGTTATTATGACACTTCCAGAATCTGAACTTGTATGCCCAGTCTGTAACAGTAAACTTGTTCCTGTCGGAAAGAAATTTGTTCGACACGAAATCGAATTTGTACCAGCCAAATTAAAAGTAAGAGATATATATACAACGACATATGAATGCAGAAAATGTCGTGCAAATGGAAAGAGTGTTATGAAAAGTCCTGGAATTCCAGGACCTGTCATTCCACATTCTTATGCCTCTGCTGAAAGTGTGGCTTTCGTTATGAAACAAAAGTTCGTAAATGGCGTTCCACTCTATAGACAGGAATCCGAATGGAAACAAATGGGTCTGGATCTTTCAAGAACGACAATGGCTAACTGGATCATATATTCAAGTGAACACTGGTTAAAACCACTGACAGGCAGAATGCATGAAATCCTGCTTGAATCAAAACATGCCCATGCCGATGAAACACCTGTTCAAGTTCTAAATGAACCTGGTAAAAAGGCAACAACGAAATCCTATATGTGGGTATATTCAAGCATCAAAGAGAGTTCATATCCAATCCGACTGTTTGTATATGCACCAAACAGATGCGGATATAATCCGCAGATATTTTTCAACGGTTTTCATGGAACTGTTATATCAGATGCATATTCCGGATATAACAATATCGAAGGCTGTGTCAATGCATACTGCTGGGCACATGCAAGAAGAAAGTTCAGAGACAGTCTTCCAAATGATCTCGAAAATGCAGAAAACACGCTTCCGATTATTGCGATGAATAAGATCAAGAAACTCTTCGCAATAGAAAAAGAAATAGAGGCGTTGTCTCCTGATAAAAAGGTCAAAATACGTCAGCTAAAGTCAAAGCCATTAATAGATGACTTCTTTTCATGGTGCAAATCCAATCAAAATGCCACAGCCAGTGCAAAACTGAGCAGAGCATTTAAATATGTTTTAAATCATGAAGAAGGATTGAGACAATACTTATATGATGGATATATTCCAATGACAAACTCATTAGATGAAAGAGTAATTCGACCATTTACGACAGGAAGAAAGAACTGGTTGTTCTCGGCAAGTGTGTCAGGAGCGGAATCAAGTGCGAATGCATACAGCATAATTGAAACAGCAAAAGCAAATGGACTGGATCCATATAAATATTTGACAACAATATTTACATATCTTCCAAGCCAAGATCTGATCAAAAATCCAGAAATAATAGACGAGTTTCTACCATGGAGCGAGTTCGTACAAAAAAACTGTAAATAAAAGAATCAGCTAACATTTTTTAGCAATGTCCAACTGATTCTTTTTCATTTATTTAACACATTATTTTATTTGGCGCTTACTGTGGAATTGGTTATGGAAGCGTTTAATGTAAATTTTAGAATCAATTCCTGTGTACTTATTTGTTCAATAGAAACGAATTTACCATCACGCTTAAATGTAAGTCCTGCAGTGTTGCTGATGTAAAAAATTAAATGAATTATATAATTTGTACATTAAACTTGTACTTATTAACAAAGTAAAAGACCAATGCGAAAGAAAGGGTTTAAAAATTGCATTGGTCTATATATGCTAGATAAAATTGAGATGAGTTAAATAAAAAGGTTTCTTTATCTAGCATTACCTAGTATATCACTATGTATTTGTGTTTGCAAACGATATGATTCTGATGAACTACTACACCTGATACGTTATTATGATGTGGTATTTCTGTGTGGTTTAGCCAAACCAGGCTTATGATTCTATATTTTAAACAAAATGTAACAAATCAATTTGTAGGAAAACGTTTGGGAGTTTGTTACTATGGAAAACATGAATAAACCTAAAAAAAGTATGATTTCAAGCAGAATCCATACTTCTTTAATGCCTATAACAGTTTGGCTTATCCAAGCATTAAAAAGAATAGAAAGATATGCCAAATAATATATATTTATTAGAGCATTTATTATGAGAATTAATATGCTAACATCTTGGAAAAAAGCTACTTAATTTAAAGAAATGTCTCTCCAAAACTAACAACTTCCATTATTGGTCTTTTTTTATGCCTTTTAGCTCGTTTTCCTTAAACTAAGCGTTACTTTTATAAAAATGATTCAGTAAAATAAACACATTTTCCTTAGAACAAAGAGACTTTATGTTTCTTTGTTCTTTTGTGCTTTCACAAACAAATGAAGCAAACTTTGGAAGTTCTTAGTTTCATGAAGTGAAAACAAATCTTTTTCGTAAACGTAACGCTTAGTTTCATGAAAACACTATAAGAACTAATACTATATAAACTTATATAATATAAACTATGTCAAGTTGAATAAATTAACCTATGTCTAATTATATAAGATATACTTATTAAGAAGATAAATATACTTATAAAAGACTATACATATACAAGATATTACTTAATAAGAACTTATTAGTTTGTCTGTTTCAGAAAAAATTTAAAAATTCGAGATATATTATGGACTAACTTCGCATAATATATCTTATGTTATATTTATAGAATTGAAATAAAGCAAATTTTTAAATTGGTCTACTTATTTTAATTTGTTTGAGATGACTTGAAATTCAAAAATATGTTTATATTTAAATTTTAACCCTCATTATTATTTGAACAAATACATATAGTTATACGTTTTTTGATGTTTCACGAAAAATCATAGAGTCTTATTAATTTCCATAATATCGCATTCTCTGATTTGAATCGAAACGCACAAATGTCCATCTTTTTGATTTTCACGGCAAATCAAAAAGTCCACTAATCACGTGTTCTAACGAAATATAAAGATCCTAATGCGACTTCTATAATAATATATGGGACAGCCATTAAATAAGCGGAATACGGATGTAGATCATCAGCAGCATACTGCATATCATTGATTTTTAGTTTGCCAGATTTGATTTCTTCAATCTTCGTTTTATACATATGAACACGATACGGACAGACTACAGCTAATACAATCATGATTAATAATAAGATGCGTCCTGGTTTTTTAAGGAAACTCATTTGTATCACTCCTAAATTTTTTATTAGTATATCACAAACTAACATGTGAAACACTTCACAAATATTTTTTTAATTCTTCCAAACTATTCAACGCATCACGTCTACCTATGTCATAAATTTCTTGTAGATGACTTGGATCTTTTTCAATCATCGCACACGCAATTGGTTTAGAAGGTCGAATCACAAATATCTGTCCTTCCCTTTCAAGCTTATCGATTTTATCTAATGTTTCATTATATACAATATGTCTATTTTCTAAATCGTGTTGTAGATTTGGATATTCCTTAAATGCCTTCTTTATAAGATTTATATATTTCATTGGCTTTTTTCGATAGGTATGATCTCTTGTCAAAACTACAACTGTCTTCTTTGTTCTTTCCAACATCCAATCCACTGGAATCGAATCTGAGACACCACCATCTAATAATTCATATCCATCTAATTTAACAGGCTTTGAAACAATAGGAATCGATGACGATGCACGAATCCACTCAATATCTAGAGCATCTCCATTTTTAATTTCATGATATACAGGTTTTCCCGTACAAATATCTGTACATACAACGGTAAAACGCAATGGATTCTCTTTAAATACCTTTGTATCAAACGGATCCAATATCGTAGGCACGACCCCATACGCAAACTCTTTATTATAAAGATCTCCCGTTTTAATAAAACTCCTTAATCCTGAATATCTTGGATCTCTACAAAAACGCTTGTTGTAGCGCAAAGCTCTTCCAATCTGTTTAGATTTGATGTTGCAGCCAAAGGCAGCGCCTGCAGAAACTCCAACAACCTGGTTAAAATCAATGTGATTTTCCATAAATACATCGATTACACCACTAGTATACATACCTCGAAAGCCTCCGCCTTCAAGAACTAATCCTTTTTCTTCTAACAATATACATCACCACAAAGATTATAAACAATGTGAACCAAAAAGAAAAGGACTTATTCAAGTCCAATCTTAAATGTGTTTGATTTTCCAAATGCCTTCGAATTCATATGAACCACAAAAGGCTTGGTACTCTTATCCGTAAAATCAGGAGCTGCCTTTTCAAAATGGAATTCAATTTCTGTATTTACAGTTTGTTTTTTATCCAAGAAATATAATACATACCCAGTTACATCTGCTTTAAAACTTTGTGTTTTAGGAGCCATACCATTCGTTGTAAAATCATAACTTTTGATTTCATCCATATTTGCGAAATCATACTTGTTACTAAGATCGACACCTTCTAAAGTAGCACTCGGCGTTAAATATGGAACAATGATACGAGAATCCGTTTTATTCTTATAAGTAATCTTAATATTTTTTAATACTGTTTCCCCATTCTCATATACATAACTTGCTTTAGATGCATCTACACCAATCTGAAGTGTATCATCCTCAAAGAAAGTATATTTTGTATTCTTTGAATCGTTAACATTTTTATCACTAGCCTTACGAATATCAAAGGCTTTAAAAGGCAAGAACTGTTTCTTGTTGTTAAAAGAAAGACCCAAGTTTTTTTGATCATTGTTTGGAAATCCAATATATCCATAAATATACGTGTTTTGTCCCTTATTGATGATATAAGAAGGCGTAGACTGATATTTATCAATGACACTAATATCTTTTTCGTTGTCATCTGTTACGGTATAAATTAAATTCTTTGTGTCATACGGCTTTTTACCCTTATTTTCAACACTTGCCAAATAATAGTAGTACGTCGAATTATCTGTATCATTTGTGATGGTTAAAACATCCAACAATTGACAAGAAACATTCTTCTTTAATTCCACATTATTTTCTGGTTTAGAACAACCAAATAAAGATAAAGATAAAACACATACACACAGCATAGATACTATTTTTTTCATGTTATTCTCCTATGGATTGCAGTTTTTACAAGGCGAATACCCCTGAGCGATTAATACATCTCTAGACTCACTTGACTCCAACTTATTTACATCATTCATCAAACGAACACTTGCACAAGTTGGCTTATGAAACTTATGTGTTTTTACATTTAAAACATAAGTAGAAGTATCCTCTGTAACTTTATATTCCTTTATAATATTGTCATTTGAGCGACTTGAATCGCCCGTTTTATAATCAATTGTGATACCTGACTGTACGTTATAACAAAATACATTAAACGATACACCTTGTCCTTTATCTTCTACAGAATACGCCTCAATCTGTACACCATCCGCAATCAAATTATCACCATCATAAATAGGTGTAACCCGATATAAAACATGATGATTTGTCTTTTCTATATAGTCAGATACTTCATTTTCAAACGGAAGCATACCCTCTACATTTAAATAGCGCGTACCCGTCATTAAGTTTTTACGATTCGCATTCTCACCCGTTAATTGATATCCAATCAAATGACAACGATTATATAAATACTTCCCATCAATTCCCTTATAACGCACTGTATGCCACCCTGCAGGCTTTACAGAACCAATACTTTCTCGCTTTTTTGTTGGCATTAGATCCTTCGACACATTCGCATACGCAACCTGTGGCCGATCTAAAGAATCTAGATTCGAGTACGATTCAAAACTCTTTGTATTCATATCCTTAGAACTAAATACAGGCTCATTATCATGTATTTCTACATAAGGATTGCCACTATATTCAGGTATCTCATCAATCTCATAAGCCGATATAGGCGTTATCAATGTCGATAGAACAATGAACATGGATATAATAAATTTTCTCATACGATTCCTCACATATTTGACATATATAATGTCAATATAACTTATATACTAAAACCATGAAAGGAGTGAGTGATAAAAAACATAGTACTTCATTATCGTTCGAGTCAAAAAATATAATAAACCCCTTATGTACTATGTTTTTAGATGTCTTATGACATCTTTTTTTTATATCTCTAATTTCTTAAATACAGCCTCACGAGCCATCTTTTCAAACTTATCTTCCAATGGCTTTAAATCACTATATTTAAAATTCGGATTTCTTTTTTGTAGTGCTTTTGAAATCACAAAATCAGCCACCTCAGGATTTTTTGGAAGTAAAGGACCATGCAAATAGGTACCTAGAATCTTTCCATCATAGAATCCTTCATAACCTGCATTAAAGCTGTTACCACAACCCTTCACAACTTTTCCTAAAGGATGCGTTACATTTAATGTTTGACCCCCATGATTTTCAAAACCAACGATACGCGTTTTTAAACCATCTAAATTTGCATCAATCACAACATTTCCAATACAACGACTACCAGCTTTTCCCGTATCTGTATAATAATCATAGAACTGTAAACCAGAAATCTTCTCATTGTTGGCCGCAATATAATATTGACCAAACAATTGATAACCACCACAAATCAAAAGCACAAAGGTCTTTTCATCTATGGCCTTCTTTATATTTTCTTTACGCGATAATAAATCTGGAATTAAACTAATTTGTTCCTTATCTGCACCACCACCTAAGAAAATCAAATCATATTCACTTAAATCTTTTTCTTCACCAATACCACAAGTATCCAGTTCAAAAGGAATACCACGATCTAAACAACGCTTCATTAGAACCATCATATTTCCCTTATCCCCATAAAGATCCATGATATCATGATACATCCAAACTACTTTCATAGACCCATCTCCTTCTTGATCGCATTACGCGTAGGAAGTAATGCTGTATATGTCGCAATCGCATATGTCGTACGCTTTGTAGCTAATGCGGCTTTTACGGCAATATCCAAAGTATCGACAACACTTAAAGGACCTTTATAACCACCATAATAGATTCTTAAAGCCATATCATTTGCACGAAGACCCGTACAAATAATTTCCTTTGTACTATCCTTCATAATCTTTTCAAAGAAAGTATCATAGATCCAACTAACGTCCGTACCATCCTGCTCACGATCATTCAATACGATCACAATTGTCTTATCCGAATCATCTTTTTCAATGACCTTCATAACTTCATTGGCTCCTGTAGGATTTTTAACCAAGTTTAAAATACAAGTTTGTTCCTTTGATGTGAATGTTTCATTTCTTCCCGCAGGCTGAGGCGCATGACTAAATACAGACTTAACACAATCTTGTGAAATACCATAATTTTTTGCGACATTCAATACAACGGCACAATTGTACATAGAATACATTCCTTCATATGGAGATTTATAATGTATTCCATCACTCGAAAATGTTTCTTTATCCAAATCAATATCTTTTAAACAAATGTCCATTTCCGGCGTTTGAAAATCACACTTTGAACAATGGAATTTACCAATATGTGAATATTGATAATAACTGTATTCAAGTCTTGCCCCACACTTAGGACAAAATTTTCCTTCACTTGCCTCTTTTGTCGTTGTAACCGAATACTTGTTCTCATCCATTCCAAAACAGGAGAATGAAGCGTTTTTCGCTACTAAATTGAGTCGTACGACATTGGGATCATTCGCATTTAAAATCATTCGACCCCTATATGCAGGCAATACCTTTTCAATCGAATCAATCAACTGTTCCATTTCACGAGCACGATCTAATTGATCACGAAAGAAATTATTGACTACAAAATCTGTAACCGGAATAAATGGAAGAATATGTCTTACATTCAATTCATCGCATTCTAGCACAACCGCATTGGCTTTGATTTCACCATTTAGTTTTGCGTGAGTCAACAACGTAGTGACAATCCCTGCCTTCAAGTTATCTCCCTTACGATTGGAAATCACGTTATATCCAGCCTTTTCAAACAAGTCTGTAATCATATTGGCTGTACTCGTCTTTCCATTTGTACCCGTAACCAAAATGACAGGACCATTAAATTTTAATTTCGATAATATATTCGCATCGACTTTACAGCCGATCGACCCAGGCATCGATCCACCCCTACCAATTAGGTGTAGCACCCAGGCACTAAGCTTTGTAGATAATATAGATAAAGTTTTCATAACTACTCCTTTTCCATACTCCCTTATTATACAACAATTGAAGTTGAATTTAAAAATTGAAACACATATAATATTGATGTTAGGAAAAAACTAACTAGAATAGGTGGAACAAATGAACGAATATTACCAATCTCCTCTTTCACAGAGATATGCATCTAAGGAAATGCAGGCATTATTTTCAAACGACAAAAAATTTACGACATGGAGAAGACTTTGGATTGCTCTTGCGGAGTCAGAAAAAGAACTTGGATTAGACATTACCGAAGAACAAATCGAAGAATTGAAAGCACACGCTTTAGATATCAACTACGATGTCGCAAAAGCCAGAGAAAAAGAAGTACGTCATGATGTTATGTCACACGTATATGCGTATGGAGTACAATGTCCAAAAGCTAAGGGAATCATTCACTTAGGAGCTACTAGCTGCTACGTTGGTGATAATACAGATTTAATTATCATGCACGAAGCTTTAGAGCTTGTACAAAAGAAAATCGTCAATGTATTAGAAAAATTAGAAGAATTCGCATTAAAATACAAAAATATGCCATGTCTTGCGTTTACTCACTTCCAGCCAGCTCAGCCAACCACTGTAGGTAAAAGAGCTAGCTTGTGGGCACAAGACTTATATATGGACTACATTGAAATCCAACATTTATTAGACAATAAAAAATTATTAGGATGCAAAGGTACAACAGGTACACAGGCAAGCTTTATGGAATTGTTTGAAGGAGATACAGACAAAGTTAAAGCTTTAGACAAAAAGATTTGTGAAAAATTAGGTTACGACCAATATTTCGCAGTCAGCGGACAAACATATACTCGTAAATATGATACACAAGTATTACAAGTTTTAGTTCAAATTGCACAAAGCGCACACAAATTCAGTAATGATATTCGTTTATTACAACATATGAAAGAAATCGAAGAACCATTTGAAAAATCACAAATCGGTTCAAGCGCAATGGCCTACAAACGTAACCCAATGCGTTCTGAAAGAATGGCAGCACTAGCTAACTACATCATTGCCGATTCCATCAATCCTGCAATTACGGCAAGTACACAATGGTTTGAAAGAACATTGGATGATTCCGCAAACAAACGTATTTCGGTTGCCGAAGCCTTCTTAGCTACGGATGGATTATTAGATCTTTACTTAAATGTAAGTGATGGTTTAGTTGTATATCCAAAAGTTGTAGAAGCTAACTTATTAAAAGAACTACCATTCATGGCTACAGAAAATATTATGATGGACGCTGTTAAAGTCGGTGGAGACCGCCAAGAATTACACGAATTGATTCGTCAACACTCAATGGCAGCCGGTCGTGTAGTTAAAGAAGAAGGTAAACCTAACGATTTGATCGACCGTATTGCACAAGATCCAAAATTTGGAATGACAAAAGAACAAATTCTTTCCATCATGAAACCAGAAAACTTCGTTGGACGTTCTGTTCAACAAACAGAAGAATTCTTCAAAGACTTCATTGATCCAATTCTAGCTAAAGAAAGAGATGCATTAGGAATGCATGCCGCAATTAACGTATAAAAAATGAGAGCTCAAGTTGAGCTCTTTTTTAATACAAATTTGGGATTGGATTCTTTTTATTTTTCTTCATGATCTCTTTATAGTTTGGCATCCAAGTGCAAAGTAAATCATAGAATTCTTTTGAATGATTCAAATGATACAAATGTGCTAATTCATGAAGAATGATCGCATCCACAAATTCTAAAGGCATAAATATAAGATTCACATTGAAACAAATCTTATGTTTACTTGGTGTGCAGCTACCCCACTTACTTTTATAAAAGCCATATTGTAAAGAAATATCCTTTATGTGCAATTGTTCGCAAAAGAATTCAAAACGAAGATCAATATACTTTTGGGCATTCTGCTTCAAAAATAGTTGAATCAACATTGCATCTGGATACAAATATAAATCATAATCTTCAACATAACACTTTCGTTGATCAATATAATGTAATCTATATTCGTTACCCAATAAAGGAATCTTATCATTTTCTTTTGAAACAGTATACTTGCTTAATTGATTCTTGATCCAAGTTTCTTGTTCTTTGACAAAATCATCAATTTCCCTTTTAGAAACATAGAAAGGAGCGCTCACCTGAACGACTCCTTTGATTACACGTATTTTTATTTTTTTACAATTGGACTTTCGATGAAGTACATACTCCATTAGGCAATATCTTCTAAGACTTCAGTCGCAATATCACTTACATACGCATCTACTTTTTCTTGTTGTTCTTTAGAATATGCATCATATTCATTGATATCACGAATCAAATCCAACATAGGAAGTGTTCCATATAATTTTGTACAAGTTGAATTACACAATGCTTCCACATCTTCCTTCTTGTAGAATTCAATTCTTTCACGACAATTTGGACATTCCAAATACGCCATATTTTCGATGATACCAAGAACTTTGACTTCCATTTTCTCACACATGTGACAAGCTTTTTCTACAATCATACTTACCATTGGCTGAGGTGTAGATACCATCACAACACCCTGCACTGGAATGGACTGCATAATTGTTAGAGCAACATCTCCAGTTCCAGGAGGCATATCAATCAATAAGACATCCAAATCACCCCAAACAACATCTGTATAGAATTGTTTAACAACCCCACCAATGACTGGACCACGCCAGATAACTGGATCAGATTCAGATTGTACCAAGAAGTTTAAAGACATAACTTTAATACCTTCTTTTGATTCAATTGGAATCAATTGCTGCTTTTCATTTCCATACGCATGCTGGTTTGTCAAAGCTAAAAGTCTAGGAATACTAGGACCTGTAATATCCGCATCCATAATCCCAACTTTTAAGCCTTTTTTTGCCATGGCCTTTGCCAACATAACTGTAACAGTAGATTTGCCAACACCACCCTTACCAGACATTACAGTGATAATATTTTTTATGTGGTTATCTGGATTCGATTGAATTCCACATGTTTCACTGTTCTTACCACATTTTCCTTGAGAAGGACAACCTTCACATGACATATACTATTCCTCCTTTTGTTTTTCTATTTTTTGAAAACAACGATCATATACACTTGTTAAACGCTGATCTTGAATATGCGTATAAATCTGCGTTGTTTGAATATTTGAATGTCCCAATAACTCCTGCACGATTCTAAGATCCGCATCCCCATCTAAAAGGTGTGTCGCAAACGAATGCCTGAAACTATGCGCTGAGATTTTAGGGTTCAAATTTAATTCATTTACTTTATTTTTGATCATTAAATGCACATATTGCCGAGTACAACGACGGGCTAAACGATTCACAAAAAAATACGAAACATTCTTTACATCCCAAACACTACGAATAGAATCTAAATAGTATTTCATCTGTGAAATACAATACGAAGAAATCGGAATCACACGTTCCTTATCCCCTTTACCTTTGACCTTTAAGATGCCTTCTGACAAATGCACATCATTCAACTTTAACTCACAAAGCTCACTTACACGCAAACCACAAGAATATAATACAACTAATATCGTTTTATTATATTGATCAATCTCATTGTCTTGAAAAGATGAAAAAAATTTCTTAACCTCATCCACCGACAAATAAACAGGCAGATGCTTTGATGATTTCATCCCATGAATTAATAAAGATACATCTTTGACTTCAGGATGCGCAATCGATATCTGCAAATGAAAAGAATGAATACTCGCAATCATACGATTGACACTCGAGGTAATGTGATCTTCGGCATAGACATTCAAAAAGTCTTCGATATCCAAAACAGAAATGTTTTCGCACAACAAAATATTTCTTTTACCTAAGAAATTTAAATACACCTCAATATCATGAAGATACGATTGTTGCGTTTTCTTTGATTTTCTTTGTAGAACATTCAAATATAAGCGGTAATCCTCAAATGCATCTTTTAATTCCATAAAAATATTATAACACAAATCAAATATAAATTGGTTCTAACAATAACATATGAGCATTATCTATTGTATGATATAGTTGTTGCACATGTATAACGCTTTATATAAAGCATATTTCAAATGAATCACAAAAGACTGGAATTGTCAATATAAAGTGTCGGCACACTTCGGACACACTTTACCTAGAAATCATGTTTACAGCCTCGATTTTCTGTTCATTTGACGAATGAACATAGTACTGCATCGTTGTATTGAACGATGTGTGTCTCATTAATTCTTGAGCTGTTTTTGTATCGATTTGATTATTTACTAGGCGTTGTGCAAAGCTATGACGAAGCATATGATAATTAAAATTAAATCCATATATGCTTTGTGATCTTTTTTCAAAATAAACACCAAATGGGGATGGACTTAAATAACCACCATTATATTCTGGACATACTATATCAAATGGGTTTACCTTAAACCACTCCTTCAACTCTTCTACTAAATTATCTGGAACAAACAGAGTTGCATTTGACGCTTCTGTCTTACCTCCATTTTTTGCATAGAGGTCTTTTTGTTTTAATCCAGCATAAACCAAAGTTTTGTTAATTACTACTGTTTTGTTATTCAGGTTAAAATCTTTTTTCTCAAGAGTTGCCATTTCACCAAAACGCAAACCTAAATAATACCCCAGTTTTATAGCCATTATGAGACTTCCTTTTTTTATGTCGCTAAGTCTACGGTTATTTGATATTTCATCAATGATGATGTTAAATTGCTCATGCGTTATGTATGTTCTTTTTCGTTTCGTGATATTGCCAAAAATCATTACGTCTCTTGTTGGATTATCGTTGATATATTTCATACGAACAGCGTAATCAAATACACGAGTTAACGCCCAACGAATATGATCATTGAAACGATACGCATCTTTCGAACGATTATTAAAGAATGTCTGAATTGTATTGTATCCAATGTCCTTAATTGGCATTCTTAAAATCGCTTCATCAACATGTCTGAACGAAACCGTCCAAAGATAAATTGTCGCTTCAGAATACTTCAGTTTGACAACTTCTAAAAATTCATCAATCAATTGTTGCAGAGGTTTGTTTTCTCCTGCCATGTTTTGAGGGCTTTTTACCATTAATTCAGCTAAGACTAAACTTCCTGCCTTTTCAGCCTTCTTGGCGGTTTTATATCCACTCTTAGAATATCTTTGGCCTTTATATGTAAAGTAATACTCATACACTGTTTCGTTTTTTCTTTTACGTTCTCTAACGTTTGCTTTCATCTTCTATTTTCTCCTTCTATCACCTTGTCCTTTCTGTGTCCTTACCTAATTAATAGCACAGAAGGAGATGAAAAACAATAAAAAAATATAGGGAATAAATTGCTTTATTTCCCTTCGGTTTGTTCCCTATATTTAAAGTAATGCTCGGTCAGCGATTCAATCTCTGATCCATATATGCTCATAAAGTCACATACCTTCTCTTCTGAGAGTTTACCTTCATCATTACTTAATGCATATTCTTCAATGATTGCATGTGTAAGCTCATGTTTGAGTGTCTTAATCTTCTGAACCAATGACAGCTCTTTATGAATATAAATCATATGATGTACATAATCGCAGCATCCAATCTGACATGTTCCATTAGAATTATTTTCTACGTACACATAGTCGTTATCACCAGTCTCAAGCACATCATACTCAACACCAGTCAATCTATTTATCATTAATTTCATGCTGGACAATCACCTCTTTCAATCTTTTGATTTCTAAATCCTTCTCTAACAGTGCTTGATTAAGCACCTGTAAATCATTAAGAAGAACGTATAAATGATTCTGCATTAAAACGTTCCTTATATTTAAATAAGACGCTTCAATGGTGTGTTGTTTAATCCTCATCATAACTAGACGCACTTACTGCAAGGATTGTTAATAAGAAGCCAACAATAGAACCAAAGAAGCATCCTGCTAAAAAACTGAATAAATCCATCACAAATTTCCTTCCTTATTATTTATATACCAACTCGGATAATACAGCCAGTAGATAAGCTCTGGCTTTCTGTCTAATAGATAATACAATGTAACTGTTGTATTACAGATAGGACTGACGCCTTGCTCCCATTTACGCACACTAGCCAAACTAGCTCCAATTGCTTTTGCAAACTTGCGCTGTGATAAATTGCATTTCTTACGAATGCGTACTGCATCCTCTTTGGTGATACTAGGTTCAGCATAGACTTCAAATTCAGAAGCGTTTTTAATGCTCTCTGGATTTACATTGCTTTGACTAGGCATACCATAATTAATATTAGTAACCATATCCCGACCACCTGGTCACTGCCTTTCTATTAATGTCAATAACCAGTCTATCTGCCATTAAGCTATCTACATGATCTTCAAGAACAGAATGTTCTATGCAATATTCTAAAATTCCATCACAATACAGTTTGATATTTTTAATATCATGACCTCTCATGGCTTGACTATGCAGTGTTTGCCACTCTGGTTTATAAAATGGCATCTTGTCTACATCTACAATAAACTTACCTTGTAAAAACAAGTCATATGCCATAGCAGTCAATCTAGCAGCATGACGCAAAAAATTTTCATTACCTGTCTTACTGTATGTTTTTAAATGACTATAGATAGTACCTCGCAATGATTTATAGATATCATTAGATAAGAATTGTTCTTTAATATCTAATAAATATCTGCCAAAGCCATCACAAAGCAATACATTGCTTGGGTCACCAAATAAGATTTCAAGCACATTCACATTGCCTTTAAGAGCTAAATTGACGAACTTGTCTAATGTATAGATTTGAATATCAGTATTCTCTGTTACCTGATTGAAACCATCAAAGTGATGCATACCTAAAATATCTTCTGCAGTGCGTACTGCAACGCCTCGAATGTCGATGTCGCTGTTTTCATTTGCTAGACCATAGGCGTGTGATCCGCCTACAGTCAACAAACAAATGTTTTCACCTAGATTTTCATGCTGTAACAAATTTTGATACTCTGGTCTATCTAATAGCCCTGCCCATTTATACATCTTGAGACAACCCTTCTCTTGAAATGCGAGGCGTTCTATCTAGATTTGCCATTTTCTCTTCCCATTCTTTTTGTTCTTTCATCAACTTAGCATGAACCACTGGTTCTAAATCAGCTCTAGTCAATCCATACTTTGCACAATAACTACCTAATTCACGTACAAGCTTTGCGCTTGCTTCATATTCTTCAAAATTTGCCATAATTGCCTCTTTCTATTACACTACATACCTAGTTTATAATTTACATTCGCAATAATATAATCGACCAAGATATCTAGATTAGGTTGAATCTGTCTCCATACGTCAATCTTCTGCGAATGATTGTATTTCTCACATTTTAAAGTATAATTTCCTTCTTCGACACGGTTTGATTTCAGTGTGTCAGGATTCGCACATTTGAATACTGTATGCTCTGTATCTGAATACCAATTCTTTATTACTGTAAACTTTGTACCGTCTAATACGGCTTCATGTTCGCCTCTGTTGATCAATGGGCTGATTACTGATTCATATTCACATCTAGACCAGAATTCGTGAATACAAGCACTGCGAATATCACTCTTCAGCTCATCTCTAGTTTTACCATCCTTCTTGATCGCATCTGAAATCCATTCACAGAATACAATATTTCTAAAGATATCGAAGTTCTCTAGCTTATCTGTATTCATATTAAACGTTAATGCATACCAGTGAAGTTTCTTAATGCGTTTATCTACCTTTTTCATTTTAACTTCCTTTCTTTACTTTTAACTTTACCAACGTTAAATTGTAAAGTTATACGTTAATAAATATATACTTCTATACTACTTAAGATTATCTAAGCCAATCATGGTATTTCCATCTGTAACCTTCGGCAATTTTCCATCCCATTTGTTGATCCATTGCTCTTGTAGTACTTCTGGAGTTAAAGCTTTTGTTTTCACTGCGTTTGCGTTCGCTTCACCTTCTGCTTCAATCAATTTTGTTTCAGCTTCTGTTCTAGCTTTCTCTTGTTTCTGTTTAGCTGTTTCAACTTGTTTCTTAGCGACAGCTTCATCAGAAATTGCTTTTTCAATTTTCTTTCCTGCATCCAAATCTTTGATTGTTAACATCTTTAATGTAACTCCTTCTTTTTCAAGGTCTTGTTTTAAGATATCAGTTGCTTTATTGATGATTTCATTTCGTTTGTCTCCCAACAAATCAATAATATTATAGTTGCTGCACACTTCATTCATTGCATTTTGTGCATAGTTACCAATGATATTATCCTTCAATGCATCCATTGTTTTGTATTGTTTATATACTTTGAATGCATTTGATTTTGATACTTCATACTTAACGTTTACTCGCATCTTTGCCCATTGCGCATCCTTAGTTTGAACGGATACGTTATCATCTGTTCTTTCTTGTACCGTTGTATCAATCTTGTAAATTTTATCTACGAATGGAGTTACAAAATGGACTCCTTCTTTTAAAGTGTTCTTTGAAGTTCCATGCAACGCAGAGTATTTAACACCTACTGTATTGGATGGAATCACACAAATTGACTGTACAAATACCAACAAACCAAGCGGAACAACAGATAAAAGGCCTTTTTTATTCCATTTTAAAGTTACGCAACCAAACTCATTCTCTTTCTTTAACGTAATAACTAACGTTGCAATTGTTGCCACCAATAATAAAACACTAATAATTAATTTAATCATTTTTTTTCATCTCCTTTAATTTCACAATTTTCTAAAATTTTATGAATTGGAACGCTTGTATCGACATCTTTAAAATATCCCTTTTCGTGCAATTCAAGCAAAGGCCTATAATTTGAAATACACTTCTGCATTCCACTATCTTTGTGTGCATTCAATAAATCAAACTCAAACTGAGTTAATTTATATGTTGGCTTTTCATATGGTTTTCTTAACCATTCTTTAAGCTTTTCGTTACATCCATGTCCTGTACTAAATCCACATTCACTACACCTAGTGTGATTACAACGCTTAGGCTTTCCATCTACTAGTGCTAAAGCCCAAGCACAATTTTTTATGATTTCATCCTTGAAATGTTCGTAATTGGTTTCTGCTATTTCTTCTTTCTCAAGCCATCCCAATTCTTTACATTGTTTATGAATTGCATTTTCCAATAAACAAGTCATGAACAATGCTCCACATCCATCTCTAGGTATTAATACCACATGTTTAGTCTCTTTAAACGATATGGTATCTCCATATCCATTAGTATAAAGCACAACACTTTCACTTTTTTCTGCTTTTTCATAGCCTAGTTCTTTAAACAATTCTTTAGCTGTTGACATTTTTTATCACCCTTTCTTTTCCATTCTGGTAAGAAACCAATCATTCTTCGTATTCTCCTAGAAATACGTCTGTATCTTTATTTAATTCAAACTCTACAATATCCATATCATCGAATGTAGTACTCACACAATTATCTAAGCATCTATCCATTGCTTGCTCTGCTTTTTCTCTTGTGTTATATATTCCATATACATGTGCATTATACCCATAGTTTTCACAAGTATTATTGTGTAATAAATATACTCTCATTATTTAATCTCACAGTTTTTTAAAACATCCTGAATGTTTGTATTATCATCAACACATTGGAAATATCCTTTATCTTTTAGCTCTATTAATTGCTTAAACTCTAAAAATTTACAACTTTCATGACAATCACTATATGTGTGGACTAAATCATATTCAAATCTAGTTAATTTATATTTTGGTTGATATTTTGCAAGTGACCAATGTAATTTATTTTCAAGACATGAACGACCGTTGTTATAAAAGGAACATTCACCACAAGAACATTCTAAACATGATTTAAACTCACCGTTTACTACTGCAAAATTAAAACATGTATCTATAATTTTCTGCTCATAATGTCCAAGATTAGTCTCTCTGTTTTGAACTTGTTTTTGACATTCATTTTGCTTAAAATATTCTTTTACGAATGTTGCAAGTAATTTTAAGTCCTCTCTGAATCTATCCTTCGTATTTGTCGAATCATCTAAATGATAATATGCAATTGAGATACGCTTTAATGCATCTATATATTTTTCTTTGTTTTCCATTTAAATCCACCCCAATTCTTCTTTTTGTTTTTGAATGGCTTTTTTTACATTTTCATCAGGGATTTTTATTGCCATTCCACACGAGCAGTAACAAGTTTTTTTCTTTAAATCAAATGTGACAATTTCAATCGTCTGCCCTGTTAAATGACTAACTTTTTTGTAATAAATAGAGTGCTTAAAGTGTCCCCAGTTGTAACCTAACTCTAAAAACATGTCTTCTGCTGTCATTAAATCCACCCTAATTCCTTTAATTGTTGTTGAATTGCTTTATTCAAATTCATTTTAACGAAATTTGCATTTTCATTGTCATCCCAAGTATGGCTTACAATAAATGATTTATTGTATTTGAAAAATTCGACTTCAATAAAATCAGGCTTATATCTAGATTGAAAATCTCTAATATATCGAATTTTGTGCTCATTATCTGAATAAAGTTTATACCCTAATTCTTCAAACATCTCCTTAGCACTTTTCATCTTTAACCACCTCATAATTTAAAAGAATATCTTTGATTAGCACATCCTTATCAACATTTTTGAAATGTCCTTTATCCTTTAATTCTATTAATTGTCTGCAATCACAAAAATTTCGATTACTATGATAGGTAATATATGCGCTGATCAAATCATATTCAAGCTGAGTTAACTTGTATACTGGCTTTTCGTGTGGCTGCTTTAGCCAATCTTTTGCCATTTCATGACATCTTTTTGGAATGGTTTTAAAGTCACAGTCATTGCAATTAGTTTTATAACATGGCTTTAGTCTCCCTTTGACTACTGCTAAATGATCTATGCAACACTCTAAAATTTCATCCTTGTAATATTCAAAATTTGTTTCTCGCTTTTCTTCTTCAATCCAGCCTAATTCTTCACATTGCTTGTAGATTGCCTCTAATTCATCAATAGAAATACTTTTATCTGAACAAGCTCCATGTGTATGTATCTTTTTAGATTTCAAATCAAATATGATTTCAAAATCTGCCGTATCTTCATTTTCATATACAAAACAGATGCTGTCAAAACTAACTTGTTTTTTATATCCTAGTTTTCCAAATAATTCTTTTGCTTTCATTTTGTCTCCTTTTCTATCCATCCAAGTTCTTCCATTTGTATTCCTTGTAAACCATTAATAATATCTTCACATTCCGTTAATTGATCATTTAGATGGTCAAGCTTATCTTCAAGACGATCAATAAGTTCATCTTCAATGATTTTCATAACTTCTTCTTGTGTACCTGACAAATTATAGAATTTTTGTGTTCCATATGATTTGTATATTTTACAATCATACCATGACCCTACATCATCTTTGATAGATGCAAAGCGCTGCATTCCTTGAGATGTTACAATCAATAAATCTTGTGTGCCATCTTCTTCATTAAAGCACCATCGCTTGTATCCTATAGGTAATCCGAATTGTTTAAACATTTCTTTAGTGTTCATCTTCTTTTCACCACCTCGTACTGATTTTTAATCCATTCAATGCTACCTAAAAAATACTCAAATAAATCTTGTCTACGTTTAAATTCGTATATGCTCATGGCCATTTTTCGATACTCTTCATTCCAACGTTCTTCTGGCACGTCAGCATCTAACCACTCTTTCAAATTATTTTTAACTCTTTCTAAATCCTTACTAGCATACATGAATTCATCTTCATATATCGATGTTACGGCATACAATATATCTTCTAGTGGGCGATTGGCACACTCTTTGCCTATTCTGCTTTCTCGATATTCTTCTAACGTAAATCTATGATTTGAGTATTTAAGTTCATTAAATGCGTCTGCTTTATTAGCTAAATCTTTTAACAAATCCATAGATTTAGACATTTCTTCCATTGTTGCTAAATATCCATCTTCTCTTTCTTCTCCACACATATGATGCAATACAGTATCTACGACTTTTATAGCTTCTTGATATTTATTCATTATCTTTCTCCTTTAGACATACAGTCTTTTACCGTGATAATTGAAGTAACGTCCTTTTCTAGTGAAATAGCATTGCTTAATTTCATATTGTTGAGTATCTTCATAAAACACTTCAACAAAACTACCGCAATCACTTGTAACCGTTACATTGTCATTTAATACAATTGGAACTTCTTTTTTGTATTCATTTGCACAATTACCACACAACGCACGAGACTCATGCGAATCATAAATTAAATCATATTCGCCAAGCTTTACACCACATTTTTTACAATATAGAATTGCATGTCTGTGATGTTCGCATGTATCAAATTTTCTTTTTGCTTTTGTTAATCTATCAACGATAACTTTGCTAGTCATTTTCTTTCTCCTTATAAGGTTCAGGGTATGGCATCCAAGCAACAACTTTAAATTTAATTAATGTAGTTTCCTTTTCTATCGACCATTTGCCATCAGTTGTATGTGATGATGCAACAATTCTTGTACCATCTTCGTATTCAATAGTCACAAGCACCTCTTTTGATTTCGTTCTCCAAAACGCATCGTTCCATTTATCTGTTCCATACAATCTAGCAAAAATGCTATCGTGTTCCTCTGGCATCCTTTCAGAAACGGGAATCCACTCAAATGAATCTGCTTTATTAACTAACTCCTGTAATGTTTCAAACGAACTGCAGTAACATTCTTGTGCTGTTCTTGGTTGATTATATCCATCTGCGTATACATCCAACACTGCACTTGAAATTTCATTGAGCGCTATTTGATATTTATTCATTTTCTAAATACCTCCCAATCTTCTAAAAATAGTGTTCTGAGCGGGTTTAAAATCTTCTTGCCACTCTCTATGGATCACCTTGAAATTACCAACATATTCTGGAAGCAAATTATCGAACACATATAATAAATTGCTTTTTAAACGCCTAATTAACGGATGGTAAACAAGCTTTTCAAAAGCTTGTAAATCCATTAAATGTTTAATCGAGACACTAAGTCCATCTAAATTTGAGAATTCTGAACATTCCAACGGAAACTTATCTTCTTCATGAAGATATTCAAGAAGTTCAACTGCATTTGTATATACATATATATTCTTAATATTTGGATAATTACTTTTTAATCCGCCCGCAATCCAACACGGCTCTTCATATTTAAATGGCTCTCCGCCCGTCAAACACACTGTGTCTACTGACTCAAACTCTTCTCGTGTAGCAAACGGAATACTCTTTACATCATATTGTTTGTTACAGCAATATTTACAATTTCTATCGCATTGATCTGTGATCATTAAATGCATGACTGGTTTTTCATTCATCTTTATTTCTCTCTTTCTTCCATGAAATTATTTAATTTCTTAGCTTCTAACATCCTATCTTCCTTTGTATTTTCAGGATCTTGCTCTTCTACCATTACACTAATGTATTCGATGTATTTTTTTCCCTTTTTACCTGTTAGATTTCTATATAATCCAATTAATTGTTTGACAGTCAAATACACAAACACTAATGGATAAACTAATAAAATTCCAAGCATATAATTAAATATGTCATCGTCATCGTCCCATCCAAACCATATAAAAGGAAGCATAACGCACCCCACCAAAAAATATCCACATAAATAACAAATAATTAATGGTAAGTTCATTTTCTGTTCTCCTGAAAATCATCTTCAATCTCTTCTAATCCTTCTTTTGTCATACTTCTACCCCATCATCTTTTTCTTTACAAAGAAATATTTTAAATCCATGATTAGAATCGTAAGAAATCGAATCAATTACACGTTCTAATAATTCATCTGAAATATACCCTTTGTCTTTTCTTGGATTCATAGTGACAATGAAACGACTAAAGATTGTTGTCTTTTCATAAATAACAACATATGGTGTATCAATTAACGGCAACAATTCTATTAATTTCATACTTCCACATTCTCGCCTTCTAGTTCTAAATGTTCTATGGCAAAACTCAATTTTTCTGCATATCTAGTAATGAATATCATTCTGTCTAAATCATTTGCGTCCATGTCATAAATATATGATTGTAATTCGTTCGATAGACATTTAAGCAATGTTTCTTTGTTTATAAAATCATCCGATATTCTTTCAATACGCTCAGTAAGTTCTGATGTCATTTGCAATACATCTCTAAGTCTTGCAAACATCAATTTCTCTTCTTGAGGTTCGTAATACAAAAGCCATTTGAAATATTCATTTGCTTTATTACTTATATGTAGTAAAGCTTCTACTTTATTATTCATACTTCAACATCCTCATCTGCAGGCATTTCAAAGACAACTCGCAAATCCGATATATCCCATTTATTTGCATCCAATATACTGTGAATTTCATCTAAAACTTTTAATGCTTTTTCTTTAGTTGAATAACTTGCACACCTTCCAAATCCACCATTATCTGAAATTACAAATTCACCATCAAACTCATCTATGCATATACCGTATGACATAAATAACCTTGTCCTATCTTGACTTCTTATCCACATATTTATTTCACCCTTTCTAAATTTCCCTTCATTGTTTTACTTTACATTTTCCAACTCAGATTCTTTGCCGATTAATGCAATAGAATATGTACGTCTCACATAATGCATAATGCCTTTTCGGATCTTACCTGCTGTACGAATAAAATTATCTCTGCTCATGCCCAGAAAATCCGCACATTCCTGACTTGTGCCAATAAATACTGGCAAAGTATTCTTGCCGTATAACCCATAAATTGTCTGGTCTTTAACAACATATTTCCTAGGCATTATGCACCAATCTTTCTTCCTGCTCATATCCTTCTTGAATCTTTTGCTTTACTGTACAGTGTGTTCTATACACAGTACATTTTCCACAGCTTTTTGTTTCGCCCATAAGACACTCATCACAGTGTGTCCTAGCCAACAATCTGTTCAGATAATTGATTTCCTTTGGACTGAACATCAACTCGATTTTCACTTTGCTGCTCATGTGTGCCTCCTAATCTAACAAATGTTTCTGCATCTTCATCCATAAATACTCCAACAACCTTAGAGTATTTATTTGAAGAATTGTTAATAACTCTAGCTAACGCTTTAAGATATTTTCTTTGAACCTTTAAACTAGACACGACATAAGCAATTCGTAGTCCATATTTAGTATTGACTGCAATCTTTGTGTCTGGACTTAAGCGCTGATCTGATGGATTGATAAACATATATGTTCTTCCACCTTTATCATGTTTTGCAAAACACACATTAACCATCTTGACTGGGTTAAATTGAATCAATCCAGATTTCTTTTCTCTTACAGCCCTAAATGTATCCTGATTCATGACTTGGCCTAATCCTTTAATTAAATCTTTTTCTTCTAAACTCATTTTTTATCTCCTTTTAATATATTACACTACATAGATAAAACTAAATTAACTTCCTAAGTGCGTTCTTTCATACATTTCAGCATCACTGATATTTAAACAGCTTTGCATTCCATTTAAGAGAAACAAAACACCTAGGATCCACAATAAAATCACAATAACTTTTTTCATATATCTAGTCCATATATGGCTCATGAATGGTATAATTCCATCCGTTCTCACATTTGTCTAGCGTATAATAACCTCGTGCGTAATAACCAATTCCATACCCATCAGTGTAAATGTTTGCACGCCATTCCTTTTCTTCTGGGAGATGTTTTTTATTCAATACAAACTTAACAAAGTTCAACACATCTTCTTCAGAACAATCTGCTTCAATAAAGTACCCATACAAATAATCTCCGTATCTTCTAATTTGTCCTTGAAATTTTTTATTAACTAAAATTTTCATTATTTCACACTCGCTTTCGTTTGACGTTTAGCTACTTGCTGTTTTGTTTCTACTGTTTTCGCCTTAGCAGAATTCACCATTACTGAATTAACATCTAGTTTGCAAGCTACACAGATTGAGCAAATAGCTTTTACATAATCAGGAAATTGTTCTGATCCACTGTTATCCCAAACAGCTCCGTTGAGCACTTCCAATGATTTTGCAATTTCTTTTTTCTTTTTACTTAACATTTTCATTCCTCCTATATTACACTACATACTTAAGTGAATTTTTTAAGAGGCTTTTGCCTCACACCCATATACTACACTATCCTTGAAGGATAGTCAACAAAAAATATTACACTACACACAAAAAGTCGACCGAAGCCGACTCTATCTTAATATCAATGTTTTTAAATAATATTCAAAATACATTCTTATATATAATGCGGTATATTTTTGCTCAGATACATACACAATTGGCATATCGTATCTAAACTGGAACGTAAACAAACTAGCTAAGAAGCTCTTTTTGTTGTATTGCGTATCGTAATTGCCATTTGCAATATCTTCAAATGAGCCATTTTCAATCAACATAACTTTATGCACTGGAGATAATGCAAGCTCTTTTTCTAAGCGGTCACGCCCATTTGTCAGATTGCCAGAGATTTCTGATAATGAACCTTTTCTTTCAACTACAATCTTCTGATCGAAATAGATGTCTCTAGGAATGTTTAGCTTGTCATTCTTAGGTATCATCACAGAATAATCTCCATAGTCCAATTTTTTCTTTTTGTATTTCAATCCTTTTTTATTCCAAATATCTAACAATGTTTGATTATTCTTTTCTCTTGTATCAACTAGAACAACCATAGAATTGATAATTTCTTGTTTTTCTTTATCCGTATATTTATAACAATCCAGCATTCGCTTCCCTCTTTACTACTTCGAACATATCTTCAATATCATCCATCATAGGATGTCTATTCATGCATGTACTAGATACGGCAAATTCTTTTTTAACTGCATCTACATACATTGTAGATGTGCCGTCTTCACCTTGAAATAATTCACCCCATTTATCTTTAGAAACTAAGCGTTGTGGTTGAAGCTGCTCAATAGCCAAATTGTCAAAACTAATACATTTAATACGCTTGTTTTTCTGCATTGATTCTAAATTTTTAAACAACCAGTTCTGATTTTGTGTGATGACTGTATTCTTTGCTCTGTGATATGTTTTGCCACGTCTAACATCCTTGTATCCTAGAATCAAAATCTTTGGGTTCTTGACGTATTTAACAATACGATCCAAATGTTCCTGAGTGAATAGACCATTTATTACATGTAACACAACATTGTTTAATTGATTGATTTTGTCACATAGCTTCTTATTAATGAATGAAGCAGACACAGAAATTGAAATTCCCATGCCGTAAATTAAACCTTCATCTTGTAATGTTTTGATTTTATTAAACTTATTCATAATTTCAGAAGAATGAAACGTACAGTTTGCAAACAACTTACATTCATGTGCTAATTCTAGTGCTTCACGAAGATAGGGATATTCTGTTAAACACCCACCACCTAATGCTATTTCCGCTCCTTCTTGCATCGTTCTGAAGAATTGCAAATCAGATAACTCTGCATAATCACCGTTAGGTACGCTATTCTCGTGGCATTGGGCGCACCCAATACTACACTTGTTACTAAGTTTGCAATCTATATTCAAAGGATGTTCTAAATTTAGTTTATCGTCATCGCTTTGAATAATTCTTGTGCCATCTTCAAATAGCACAACCTCTGCATTTCCATTTTTATAATGAGTTAACATCTTTTTCATCTCTTATCTCCTATCCATCATATCCATATTTGTAAACAGCATGAACAATTTCGCCATTCTTTGTTGTAAACTTATCCTCTCCATATTCTAAATATTCGTTACCAATCCATTGATTTAAAGTTTTAGGCAACTCCCAACTGTATACATCTAAATCGTCAACATCATATTCAGGATGTTCTGCTAAGATTGAGTTTATCCTTTTATTTCGCTGTTCTTTTGTTGTTAATTCATCATCCTCACCGATAAATAACTCCTCGTTCCTAAGCTTTTTATAATCCTCATCACTACACAAAATTAATGAGTGCGTACTGCTACTATTTGTTTCAAAAACATTTTGTCTAATTTTTAACATTTTTATTTCCTCCTATATTATCTTTTTTAAACGCCATTAAAAAAGACCATAACCAAATTGAACATTTAAATCCTCATTCCAATATCCATTGATGCATGGATAATTTTTCTTGATGATTTGATATGTAAAATCATCAGGCATGGATAACGCTATGAAGTTCATTATAACTTTAGCGTGCTCTTCTAATCCACTCTCTATGGAGTCAATATAATATCGTCCATCATCATTTTCTTCGATATCAATTCCATCAAAGCAACCGGCCTTATTAAGAATATCGTAAGCAACGACATTCATGTTACTATCGCCATATTCTGTCCAGATAAAGTGTGGGTCACCATATGGCAGATTTTTACCAGTATAATCCTTGTCGTCATTAAACTGGACGCCAAGCTTTTTGCAACTTGCTTTATAAGCATTTTGAATGTCAACCACATCATTACAATTGCATTCTATAAGGACATCTTTTGAGTAGCCGTGCCCATCTTTTGACCAATCTCCAAGTACTAATCTATAAATCATTTCTATTTCCTCCTAATTACCTTTTTCAAACACTTTCATGTTATGTACTTTTTCTTTTAATTTATCTGCCTTTTCAAAAATATAATGTGAATTATTATCATTGCCTAACATAATGACAGAGTCATTACTTAGATAATCATCTAAATGATTCAGCACAAACTTAACAAATCCTTCGTCCATACTGTCATCATGATCGATATATGCATCAACATTCTCATAACAATTTAACGTTTCTTCTACACTTTCAAAAACTGCATTACATCCTAGTTTTGAAAGTCTATCATATAAGTCATTTTGAATTACACCAATTTCTTTCTTTGCCTTCTTAATTTTTTCTGGATTACGTGCGTCATATGTTTCACAATAGACTTGATAAGTTAAATATGTATATAAATAACTCAACTTCTCTTCAGGATCTGTTAAATCCTCTCTGTCCCATCCAAATTCACCAACTTTGACATGTACTTCATCAGGCACATTTGGGTTGTTTGTGCAAATACAGATAGCATGAGTACTACTTGAGTTTGTCTCAAATACATTTTGTCTAATCTTAATCATTTTTTATTTCCTCCTTTTAACTATAATTTCCTTGAATAAAAATATATCCATCTTTATCTTTAAAAGACTTGATACTATATCCTTCTTTTTTCTCATACTCACAATGATCTCTAGCATCTGGATTATCTTTATTCCAATCAATCAATTCACGTTTTAAATCATCTAAAGTCATAACTTCATCATATTCATCAATGATTGTTGTTTCTGAATGGTTTTGAATAAATTCAATCATTCCTTCAACACTTTGATATGCATTTTTATGTTGCTCAAATGTCGGCAACCAACCCCAACTACGTTTACCAATATGAATTTCAAACACGCAAGGATAAAATTTCCGACCATCTGGCATAACAACTAGTTCGCCTCTAGTAACTTCATATTCATCTGGAAAATATTTGTCCGCTATTTCACCACTATATGTTCGTAAGTAATAATTAGTACTCATCTATCTACCTCATATCCTTCTAGCCAAAATTCAAATTCATTTGGCACATCAACCCATATTTGTTTTCCAGTCTGTGGATGAATTTGATCGCTTGGTTGACGTTTATTTTTCTTTTCTATTTTTCGAACCATCAAGAAATTTTTTTGCTCGAATGGTATTCTATTGAATTGTGATTCCCACATTTTTACAGTGCGTTTTTTCCCACTATAGACTTCATATAATTCAATTTTTTTTAACTTCTTGCCTTTGACATCTAGTACGTAGTACAGCCTCTTAGAAGCGTGTGGATCAACAACATTAACATATCCGAGCAATTCATCACTGTATTGAATTCGTTCTTTGACGCTCGTTGCAGGCATTGTAGTGAGGTCACAAATTGACTTGATGAATGATACAGAATCAAAGCCTTTGATTTGTTTTGCAGTTTCTTTATATTCATCTAATTGAATTACAGTTTCGTTAAATCTTTCTTGTGACATACTATAGTCACCAATAAAGACCATGCCTTCATTCTTCTTAGCAGTTTTCTTACCGTAGATTGCATTAAAGATTTGAACCTGAGTAAGTAACTCGTTAGGTTCGCCAAATTCAGAAAAGAAATCAAGTTTAATTAAGATGTCTAGTTGTCTAGAGTCAACTGAAGTATGTTCTGTAATATCAATTAACAAATCAATAAATGATTTATATTGATTATCACGAAGTGCATAGAGTTCATCAGCTATCTTGCTATTGCAGAATTTAATTGATTCAATGCCTTTGAATATAGTGTGAGTTTTTGCATCGCATCTATAATCATTAGTTGAATATCTAAACTTGATTGGACTTAAAGTGATATTAAAATACCCAAGCTCTTCTATTAAATTATTCGTTCGAACTTCATCGCCTGAATATTCCGTTAAAGCAACTGTAAAATATTCCAATGGATAGTGTGATTTAAGATATGCTCCATATAAAGCATCTAATGCAACACTTAACGAATGTGAAGCATTAAAGCTATATTTACTGGCTCGCTCCACAACTTCCCAAGTTTCTAAAAATCCATCTTCTTTACCTACTTGTTTAAGCCATCCTTCATGAAGTTTCTTTTTTAATTCTTCAAGCTCTTCATGTTTAAATTTTTTCTTCGAAATCTTTTTAATGATGTCATAAGTTTCTTTTTCTTCTATTCCTAGCCAAGTTAAATAAGTCATGATGCTTTCTTGGTACATCATATAAGAAAAGGAATCTTTCAATAAATCATCAAGTTGTTGCACTCCAGTAGTGTACGGTTTACGATGAATAAAGTTCTGTAATAAAGAAGCAAAACCTGGGCGAATGGAAGCCACGTATGCACTAGCCTCCGCTAAATTGCGAGGTCGGTATACACTAAGAATCTGCTTATCATAATCACTATCGCATTGATTAATCGTTGTAGTAATACCACGTGCTAATAAGTCCCATACCTTATCATCACAATTTGCTATTAATGTTTCAATGTCATCAATTGGTCTGCCAATTAATTTATATGTTTCATCAATTAATGCATAAACAGTTACCTGTAAATAATCGTTCTTCAGATATTTATAAAAATCACAATAATAACCATCTAAAACACAACACGTTACATCTCCAACCTTAATCAATCCGATCTCCTCAGAAATTGGTTTATCTAATAACAATACAGAACATGGTGACGGTGCTACACTTTCAATTACTCCAACGAACCTTTTGCTATCATTAATTAAATCTTTCCATTTTTCGTCTTCTCGATAATCATCTAGGTTCATGGCAACATCGTTGTATTCTTTGACGTTCATATCTAATGACTTACACCATAATCTAAATGCGCTTGATTCCTGCATTGGTTTGTATGACACCATATAATACACTCCGTCCTCGCCAAGATAATCTTTAGATGCTTGAATTACTGGCTTTACATCACGCCAGTTCAAATCAATATCAGGAAGACTTCTAGTTTGTAGAATACGCTCCGCACTCATAAATCTTGTTGGATATAACTTAATCGGACTTTTTAATCTATCAATTTGTGTAAATCCAAGAATGTAATTTGTCAAGAATGATACGGCACTTCCACGTCCTGAACGTGTTAATACAGCTCCATATTTCTCAACTGCTTGCTTAACAATGTAATAATCAAGAATAAAATAATCTGCCATATTACATTTTTTTATGATGTTATACTCATAATTCAAAGCATCTTTATATCTCTTAATTTCTTCTTTCGACATTGATTGAATAGGAATTTTCTTTTTAAATTCCTGAAGAATCAATCGTTTTAAGTGTTTATTTGAATTTTCATCGAAAATATGTGGCAATTTAAATTCATAATCCAGTTGAATTTCTTCAGCTTGATCGAAAACTAATGTGTTATTCAAAGCTTCTTCTACTTCTTTTTGTGTTAATACACCTTGTTCTGCATATCTTGATAAGATATCATCATAAGATGGATAATCTAAGATAAATGAATCCTCATCTCCATACACCATTCCCTTTGCTTTTAAAAATTGTCTTCTAACCTTTGAATCTTCTGGTTTAATATAGTGTGAATCACATCCATGAATAATTTGCACACCAGTTTCTTTATGTAATCGAAGAATTTTTTTATTTAACTCAATTTGAGATGGATGATTATGGTCTTGAACTTCCAAAAAGAAATTTTTACCAAAATGCTTATATACTGGTTCAAAAAATCTCTCTTCCCAATCATCCTTTTTAAACATTCGAGTTGCAATACATGCACTAGTAATTACAACTTCGTTAGGATTTAATGACAGCAATGACTTCAGATCAATACGAGGTTTATAATAAAACCCCGTAGTCTGAGCATTAGAGATAATTTTATTAATTTGTTTACGAGCATTATTAGTCATAGCAATTAACACGATGTGATAATTTTCTCTGGTTTCTTTGACTGTGGAATCATCAACATAATATGCTTCTACACCATAAATCGGCTTCAATCCTGCTTCATGGCATAATTTATAGGCTTCAAAAATATTGCCTTGAAAACCATGCTCTGTTGTAAAATATGTTGTATGCCCCAATTCTTTAGCTCGATCTATATAATCAGAAGGCTTAACCACTACATCAAGCGTTGATATATTTGAGTAATGAGTATGCTTATGATAATTGTTGTACCTCTTATTCATTTTATGCTGCCTCCTTGAAAACTAAATCACGTTCATTTAATCTATCCACATCTAAATCAGCCATTGCTTGTCTCGTTGCTTCATAATCACAATTACTATGTTTTTTACAATATGTAGAAAGCCCAATTTTTGTATCATCATCCAAAATCACAAAACGATATTTTTTATTTTCTTTAATGTTTGGATTATCCAAAATTTTTTTATGAACTATATCTAAATCATTTGGTAAATTTCTTAAAATCATCTCATCAATCTTGTAACTCGAAAAAGCATTGAACTCAAAGTAACGCTTGTCCATGATAGAGTTGCCAATCAAGCCAAATCGGTCATAACATATTTTTTTATACAAGGAAATTTCTTCATCAGACCATTCTGCTAGACAAATCTGCCACAAATTACACCTAGATCCATCATCTAAAATATGCAAGCAAAACCCAAATTCATTTAATTCCCTTATAATATCGATTCTTTCCATAGATCTAATTTTCTTTAAATCATCTACAATTCTTGTATTAAATCGATATACTGGTTTACATAAATATTGTTTGTCAGTGCCAAAAGAAAAATATGATGCTGCGTGATATGATGGTTCGTTATTGCAAATATCCTTAAGCATTGAATATTTCCAGAATAAATAATCCTTTTCATCTTCAGCATGACTTTCAATATATATAGGTGCATTATCACAATTACTAATATGACCATCGCCCAAACAACCGAACATAACGACTTGCTTTTGTAAAGGATTTAATTTTTTAAGCTTACGAAAAGAATGCGAATGTAAATGAAATTTTTCAACACACCATTTTTGAATAACTCTTAAACTAGCGCCACATTCATCTGCCATTTCTTGAAGAGTCATTCCTCTGTTTATATACCTTTCATAGCACCAATTATAATCTTGATACACAGCAGTAAAATGTGCATTATTAGATCTCATATATTTATCCCCAAGATGTAATTTATTGATTTGGTGTTGTATTGAACCAATACTTCGATTCATTGATTTCGATATATCTTTCAATAATTTTCCAGTGGCGTATAAATTCTCTAGTCGTTCTTTTTCTTCTTCTGTCCATCTTTTCTTTTCATGTTTTTCTTTATCACTCATTTAAATACCTCTTTCTCAACGTAATGATGTCTGCGTTCTTATCAAATTCATCTTTATGATTTCTTAACCAGCCATAGAAATAATTTGATTCTGCATCATATAAATTCGCCGTATTCTTCACATATCCCTTTTTAGAAACTTCGGCAACAACACCTCTCATACGTTTCCAGAACTTGTAGTAATGACATTTGATTTTTGCCATAAATCCTTCAGTATCCTCAATCACAAATCCTTCGAACTTTCTTTCTGCATATTCACCAGTCTCTTTAGAAACTTCTGTAAACCATGCATTGAATTCATTCCAATCTTCTAACACACATTCTTTCTTTTTAACAACCAAATCAACATGTGACGCAAATGAAACAAGTTCATCATATGGCATCTTTTTAAACTCATATGAGTTATCAATAACATCCAACAAATACAAAGTATTATATTTATACTCAACAATGTGTGGATCGTTTTTAATATCAACACATTCACAAACAACTGTCACATTGTTCAATCGTAAGAACTCCAATAGGTTCTGTCTACCTAATTCCGATACCTGAGCATCAAACACATTCTTTAGATAATCAACATATTGTCCATGATCTTCAACCACATCACAACAAGACTTAGAACAGAACATAAAATCATTCTTGTCTTTGTTATACGAAATCAAACCTAAGAAACCATTTTCTTTAACATATGCAGTTACTGGAAACTTTAATGTACTATGCAACGCATTCATTTCTGTTTCAGGTTGTTCACCAATAGCAAAGAATTTATTGTATCCACGAGCACAAATTGAATTGTCTCTAGTGTCAATAAATAAGCCACGTGCTTTTGTTGTCAGTCCATCCCAATGTGATTTATAAAACGCTTCACGAGTAAAATTAAATGAGGACACATAATCCATTTTTCGTTCTTTGATGTATTTGTTGCGTCGTAGCGCATTAATCATTTCATCATTTCCAAATGTTTCTGTAGATTCTACTTTTTCGATAACTTTATAAACATCATTCTTAATCTCATGTGTTTCAAAGCCATTTCTATCTAATGTAACAGCTCTTAAACAACCACCAAACTCAACTTTACCTTCAAGGTTAAAGCAAACGTCATTAACTCTGACTGGCAAATCATTCACGTTTCTATGTCCATTAATCTGATAAAACTCTATTACACTGCATACCTCGTTGAAAAAATTTGCACAGTCTTCATATTCCTCATACGATCCAACTCCTTTAATGAATTGTTCGGTAGGAATAAAGGCTGTTTTCTTATCTGTTTTACCAATACCTGCATGAGATACAATCACTTTTTTATCACCATATTTAAATACACAAATCTGATTTAACTTTCGATATAACTGCTTTAAATCTTTTGGCTTTAAACGACCTTCACTGATTGCTCTTTCTATTTGAGGCTTTGTATTTTTATTAAATTCTCTAGAAGAACATGTTTGTCCATTCAAGAACTCACGCACATATTTCTCATGATTACCTTCCAACAACACAACATTCTGTTTCTTATAAAGCTCGCACAATAGTTCAAGTACCTTATCATTCTCGACACCTCTGTCAGTGTAATCACCTGTAAAGATATAATACTCATCATATTTGATGCCGTCTTTTAAGTATTCTTTAAGTGCTGTTGCGCATCCATGCACATCGCCAATCACATGAACCTTTTCATAATCATCTAGTACAATAGGTCTATAATCTAAAATGTCTTGTAACTCATCAGGCTTGATTACTTTAATTCCGCTAGGAACACCTTGAGTCTCAAAACGTGCGTACATTTTATCAATGACATAATCAGGTACACGCTTATATTCAGGCAAACGATTCGCATTTCGTTCTTTGCATGTCTCAATTGGAATATCCGTCATATCAACAAGATAAATTCTATATCTATATTGATCAACAAGTTTCTTATATTGATTCATTTCACTTGTTTTAGAATTCGTAGCATCGATTATTGTAAATTCACCTCTCTGCATACGTTTTTCTAAAAGCTCAAATAAAATTTTCCAAACCGTCTTATCATTCTTTTGTGAAATCTGATAAGTACCATCGGGTTTTAATTCAGGGCTTGAAGCCATCAAGCGAATGTCATCAGCACTTAATGCATACTGTGATAAGCCTTGTTCTCTAATAAATGTAGATTTGCCTGCACCAGGTGCAGCTCTCAATAATACTAAAATTCTCATTTTTTTACTCCTCTATTTTAATTTCATATTTATCTGTTGTAGCATTCAACAAAGCATCTATGTCAGTGTCTTTAAAACAATAGTTTGAGCAGTCTGGCAAAGATTTATATTTGCAAGCAAACATTTGCATATCTAGTGCTACCTTTCTATCTACCGGTATAGCATAGCCGTATGGTAAACTAAAAACGAGTTCATAATAGTCATTTTCATCATTATAGTACGGCCAGAATTCAAATGATCCATCAATGCGATTTGCTACATAACGAATTGCACCCTTAATATCTTCAGGAAGTAAAGATATTGGTCTTAACTGTATATATTCAATTTCTAAATCGTCTCTAAACAACAACATGCCGACAACTTGATCCATATTGTTAGATTTCTTACGTTCTATACATCCCCAATAAGTCCGTACCGTATAGATTTGATTGTTATGCAACATAAATCTTTCACTGAATATCGCCCTACGATTGCCTCGATTAATTTCAAAAGGTTTATCTTCAATTAATTGATACTTTTGAACAATCATATCAACTATTGTTTTCTTATCTTCATCCATTATTTAGTTCCCTCAATTTGTTCAATATCATCAATAGATTGAACATTAATAGCCCCAGCCTGTTCGGCTTCATCCCAATCAACTGACATAATTAATTCTTTTGCTTCTTCTTCTGAAGCAGCTTCTACGTACCCTCTATACTGCACTTTGGTAGTAATTGTAAAATTATAATACATAAATTATTCCTCCTTTTAGTATATTATACTACATACTTACGTCAATATTTTATCACATATCATACGACATGAATAGTCTTTTCCTAAAAAACCTTTATCCAATGTACCAATGAATGTTAATTCTTCACACAACGTCTCATGGAGTTCAAAATCTTCTACAGATGAACCTTTATTCCATTGAATCAGTTTTGTGTTGTAGCCCAAATCAAATACAAGATGCTTTCCTTTTGACATAGTTGTTACACTATAATCATCTGTATGAATCAAGAAAGTTAATCCTTTAAAACCAGTTCCAGTAATTCGATCAATATCTTTTACCATGCCAATAAAACTCTCGTTCAAATCACCAACGGAAATTTCAGCATCTGCTTCAATATCCATCTTAGGTTCAATGTGCGCCAACTTACTTTCTAACTCATCCCGAAACTCTTCAAATACATCATATCCAATATTAATAATTCCAAATGCTTCAGGATGGCCTGCGCTCTCAATTAGCCCAGTCTCTTCACAAACCTGTCTAAAGTTTGGAATACCTACTGAACGACAACTCCCACTATAACCACCAGTGCGCTCTGTTAGCACAAAGATAGGTCTGCCATACACCTCTAAAAGCTTATTACCATACAAACCGCTTAATCCTGAATTACCTTCTAAGATAACAAAAATGGTTTTCTTGTCTAACTGTTGTTCGGCTTGCTCAATTAAATCAGGCATACACTTAGCAATGTCTTTCTCCTGTTGTGCCTTACAATTCTTTAACACCTTTAGATGTGCCAATACATCCTTGTTCTGATCAGAAATAAATGTTAAAAATGCATCGTCATTCTTATTGTAACGACAACTCGCATTAACTAAAGGAGCAACGCTAAAAATGACAGAACGTGAATCAAAGTTGTATGCACCTACAATTTTCTTGAGACCTGCATTTTGCAAATTGTCTAAGCCCATTTTAACAATGGCACGATTCTCCATATGCATCTCGCTCATATCCATCATATCAGACAATGTACCACTACAAGCCAAATCTACTAAATCATATGCATCAAATGAACCTAACTGGTCATCTAAATAACAACAAAATTTCCAAGTAACACCTGCTCCGCAAAGTTCTTTATTTTCATAATCTCTGTTAGAGCTTACTAAAGTTACATAATCATCATAAGGAACGCTATCATTAATATCGTGGTGATCCAAAATAATAATCTGAATACCTAAATCTTTGATAGCCGAATATCTTTCTATATTTGCATCCAACGAGTCAACAATAATTAGAATATCAGGTTGACTCTCTAGCAACTTTTCAAACATTTCTTGCGAAGTCCCATGTTGCTTGCCTTGTGATACATACCAATCTGAATTAATACCTTGTGCTAACAAATATCTATACATAATAGACCCTGCCGAAACGCCATCGTTATCACTATCAACATGAACAAAGAATTTCTTATGATTCTTTAATCCGTCAAGCACAATTTGTGCTGCCTTATCGATATTCGATAAACTGTCACACGGCAATAAATCATCTTCTGTAGGATTCAAGAAATGCTCTGTATCGGTAACGCCTCTATCTTCTAGAATGCGTTCAATAATTTCTTGTCCAAACATTCCTCTTCCGTCAAACTTTACATCTAAATTTACTTCCATTCAATCACTCCTTTTTAGATAAAATGCGTAACACCATCCGTAATACAGCACTTTCTACTATCATAACAAATACACCAAACTTTATGCTTATGTTATATGCTAAAAAGGTATTTACCGTTATTAATGCACCAATAAGAACAATTAATATGCCGTTTAAAACAACTAGCATTTTTTCATAAGCACTCACAGCTTCCATCTCCTTAATTCGTCCAAATATTTAACTATTACAATATACATACCAGACAATAAAATGCCTGCAATAATTCCAAATATTTTATTTGCATTCCACGCTTCCATGAACACATACACATAAAATAAAAGGATAGCTACTGCAATACCTAACAAAATAATATTCTTAACAATCTTGCCCATATCTATCTCCTTATATTTTTTTTAGATGTTGCCTTCCAATCTCGATAAACTTTTCTTTACCAAGATCAGAAGGACTTGATTTATCTGGAATGGAATCATCATCTTCCATATCTAAATAATACGTTTCAAAATTCTGCATTCTACCATAAGCTTTTAACGTAGCTGCATTACGTTCTATAATATCAACACCCAATGACTTATCATGAGCAAGAATAATCTTGCGTGGATTACAGCTCAGTATCAACTGTGCTTGTCTCTTAGATATTGACGAACTTCCAATAGCAACTGCGTTATGCATTCCAAATGCAGTAGTCTGTAACACAGACTTTTCAGATTCAAACACCCAAACAATACCATCTTGTAAATGCGAGTAGTTTTGCCAATAACCATATAGCGTAGAACTCATCTGACAAGGCATAAGATAAAAGTATTTCTGCTCACCATCTTGTACGTCTACATTTCGTCTTGCTTTAACTCCAATAAGCTCTCCTAATTCATTCCAAATAGGAATGGTAATGGCTTGATTTTCTTTGTCATATCCAATATTGAATTCGTGCTGAATATCCAATGGAATGCCGTCTCTTAAGAATCGTACATTTCCTGCCTTATCATATTTATCTAACACTTCAATCGGATATGTTTTTATCTTCTGTACTGTGCGTGCTTTAATCTGATTATAGAATCCACCAAAAGCTGATTTATGTTGTGGTTCAAAATAACCATCCTCGATATTCAAAACAGTTTTGGCATTTTGAACTACATCTCTAAAATCTTCGTTACGACACTTGATAACAAAATTGATTATGTCATAACAAAGATTTCGAGCGTAATCCTTAATTAAACAAGCATCATTATCTTCCAGTCTAATAACAATGCTCTTTGGACTTGATATTTCATCTCGCCCAAAAGTAATATATTTAGAACCTATAGAAAAATGGCAATAGTCGTACATTTCTAGAAACTCAACTATCTTATCTGGATTTTCTATAAACTTCTTCTTAATGTACTCAATCACCTATTAGCCCCTCTTATGTAATGTATCCGTGCTTTGGTCTGCATTTGCAGAACTCTTTGAACACACCATGCTCTCCATAAAATTTAAGAATATAAGCTTCACCAGAGTCACTGGAGTTTTGTCCATTACGATTTTTTTCGATGAACAACACACGATATACATCATCCTTACTTAATTTGACTGTTTCTTTTGTCCATTTACCAGTCTTTGGATCTCTTACTAAATTGAAAGGATCAATATATTCTGATGAATGAGGATCCATTTCTTCAGCGTATAAAACTCTCATTAACAGTAACCCTTCCAAAACTTCTACAATTTGTTTTGACATAGACAAGCAAGATGAATCCAAGAACAATTTTCCTTTTGTATTCATTGCTAACTGCAAACTAGCGAGCATAATTACGTTATATTTCTTTGCAATGTAATCCAAATCACGACTGTCCTGAATTAATTGCAAATACTCTTTTCTATCCGCACGCTCATTAAAGTCAATCTTTAACGTATCATATAACATCACATCATACCCATGACGTAATATAGATTCTCGCATCTTTTTCTTGACTAACGCCATGTTTGAATCTGGAATAGAAATAAATTTGATTTTTCCATAATAATGCGAACGCCAATAATCTTGTGCTTTCTTAATCATGCGTTTATCTTCTTCACTAAAAGTACCTGATGTGAGTTTCTTTTTAGTAAGTGAATAATAATTAAAATGTCTAGCAAGAATAGAAACTAAGAACTGTGTCTTAAATGGTTTTGCCTTCTGCTCATTTGAAATAACCAGTACCTTGCAACCGTTATGCATCAACCCCATTAATATATTTGCCCATAGCGTTGATTTACCAGTAGAGCTATAAGCACCTAATATCGTTGTAGTACCTGGCATCAACCCATTCATATCACTCGACAAACGTGGAAATAACTTACATTCCTTACCGTCAACCATCAGTCCACACTGATCAAATGGAACACCGTTCTCGACACCTTCTTCACAACTGTCAATAAATTCATCATCAATATCCAAATCCTCTTCTTCTAAGATTGTAGAAGAATATCCGCTCGAATAACTTGCCATTCTACTTTCATAGAACTCTGTAATCTCTTGTGAATCATGGAATTTACGAAACAGTTTTAAAGGTTCGACCATCTTGCCATTAATCTCAATCTTCTTTGTTAAGTTAAAACCATCATCGTATAACTTGATAATGGTATTTTCTTTATGCAGTGTATTCAAATAACTATCCCAGTTATTTAAATTAATAATATTTGCAATGTTACTAATCACGTCATAACCGCCCATTTCATCTAAACGAGCAATTACATCTTCAGATGCATTAGATAACACAGAAACCTCATCAACATTCTTAATGCCTTTTTTTTGCATTAAGCTTGCTAAACAAAAGAAGAATCTTCCATCCTTTGTTAAGAATGAATCTTTAGTTAATGATGCATCATCTAATAAAAGAATATCTTTAAACAACGCTCCGCAAACATTGCCTTCTATAGATAGCCTATTCTCCAACAATGCTTTTGGATATTTATCTTCAACACCAACGACAAAGTCACTCATGCATCATCACCAATGAGATTGTCCAATAAATCATTCATACCCCTTCTTTCGTTCTTACGTTTGTAATTTGCCTTATAGATTTCTGGAGGTTTAACCTCTTTCGATTCTACAGGTTTAATATATTTAAAATTGCCAAGATTATTTTTTAGAATTGCTGCAAAATAACGAATCTTTCCAAATTCAGTTTGAAATGATTTATGCATAGCATTCTTTAGATATAATTCGTTTACTTTTACATACTGACACATCTTGTTAAAGCCATGAACTTGAGCAATTTCGTTCATTTCTTTATAGAAAATACTGCTTGTTGTTTTACCCATAATATCTTGTGCTTGTTGATAAAATATATCTCGTTCGTTTGCTAAACCAACATGCTCAGGGCAACAATAATACTTGTTACGTCCACCATTTTGTTTAGCAATTGCATTTTTTTTATCTATTTCTGTATGACAATACGCACATTTTACTTTTGCCATTTTTCTACCTCCACTTGAGAAAAAAGAGGCAGGCTGCGGTAGCCAACCTCCTAGTTATTAATCATGTCAAAGATCTCTTTAAGTCCTTCTTCAGGAACATCTGTTAATTTGCCAAATTCTTTTACCTTTTTAGCAACGGCAACCTTTTTGTCTTTTGGCAATGTTTTAATGCTGTCTTTAATTACTTCAAACAAATCTTCAGGATATTCATTAGTTGTAGTTTCTTCTAAAACATCATCAAACATATCATCAGTTTTATCTTCGAATCCTTCAGGCAATGGATCAGATTCTACTTTGATAGGTTCTTCAATTTCTGGGTTAGGTTGAGGTTTTGCTTTTGTTGTTGATTTTGACGTAAATGATTTTTTAGATTTTTCCATACCTTCTTCGACAACCTTAATAAAATCGGCAGACATATCAGGTTTATCAAAAATCATATATTCAGGAACTGAATCCATTGCAAATCGTCCACCCGCATCGATTAATGTAGTGCCACGGAAATATAATTTACGAACTTCTCCAGTCGCATATTTTTTAGACTTCCCTTTTGAATCTTCTTTTTCTTCTACTTGTTTATCAATGACACCAGTTAAAACTACGTCAAAAATATCTCCAAATGCACTTTCATAGTCTGAAGCTAAATTAGAAGTTAATTGCATATATCCATCTTCTTCTAATCCACCTTTTTCACGAATTTGTTTAAACTTTGTATGTGCAATACCCCATACGCCAAATCCTGCTTTCTTAATTTCATTGATATACGGTTTAATAACATTGTTTGCAGAATACTTTTCACCAGCTGTGTACCCTCCCATAGCTGCTTTAATTGACTTTACACGTTTTGTTGGATTTTCTACATTTGACTGGCGAATTGTTTCGGCATCCGTCAACAGACACATTTCGTCTACTGTGTCAAATGCTACAATTTGAATATGATGGTCTAAAGGCTCTTTTCCAATAACTTTTCCTTTCGCATCACGTTCAATCCACTCTTTATGTAGCAACCAATGTTTAATATCTAGCATATCTTGATATGTTTCGACTTGCACTGAGTTAACCTCATCCAACATTGTATCTCCACTTTCAGAACCACACTTGATTAACAATCCATAAGTAGGATCTCCATATTTAGAGATAATGGTGTCACGGAAAAGAGTGCTCTTTCCGAACTTTTTCTGACTTCTTAAGTAAATTGTTAAATTCTTAATGTCTGGTTTAATTTTATTAATTATTGGTCTTTTTGCCATTTCCTTTTTCCTCCTGTTTAATTAAAAATATATTTATCAAAATCTACAAACCCATTTTGTTTGGCTAACTCCATAGATTTTTGATAGCTAAAATCATCATTTATGTTACTCATATAATTACGTATTACATTTAAAGCTTCTTCTTCTGAATTATAAGAGCCTAAACTTATTCTTTTACCATCTATTGTATATCTGGCAATCCACTTCTTATTACTTTTCGAATAACTCACAAATTTATAATTTTTGTTTTTTCCGTTTTCGATGGCAGATGTCACACGTAAATTACATTTGCGATTGTCACGCAAATCATGATTAATATGATCAACTTGACTCTGAGTCCAATCTTTACCCTGAACATCCATTACGATTCTACTCAATCTTATTGTGGTTCGCCTCTCATCAAAATCATGAGCTTGCAAATAGCCGTCCTGTGTACAATGCCATTTGTATGGTCTAATTTTTTCAAAATCATCTAAATCAATAGCAAACTTATCTTTTGTCGAAGTTATACCAATAGCCAAATTATTTTCTTCGTCTATAATATAATCGTTCTGCGTTCTATTAGATGTATTTCTTTTAACCATCATTTCTTTAAACAAACAACCACATGATTGAGTATGACCAGAACGTAATTGATATCCTGTTACAACAACATTCTTAGTCCCACAATCACAATCACAGTACCAACATGCAATCTGACGGTGTGAGTCATAAATAATATTTGGTGCTCTACCAGTCACCACCAACCTCCCAAAACGTTGTCCTAACAGATCTTTTACTCTACTAGGTCTTTTATGTTGTTTTGTGAGCTGTAAGTTTTTAATTTTGTTTTTTATTTGTCCTATGTCTAAATGCATTGCTTCAGCAATCTCTTTATCAGATTTATCTTCAAAGAACATCTTTTTGAGAGTGTCAATCTCTTCATCTGTCCATTGTTTCTTGGTCATTTAATACCTACAACAAACCATCAAACAAATCTTCTTCGTCTTCACTAGAAGAAGTATCTTCTACCGCTTCTTCAAATGCATTGTCATCATCTGAAGCAATATTATTCATGTCTTCACGAGTAAACGTAGTATCTTGAACACCGCCTGTAAATCCTCGCATTAACTTGCAGAATCGATTTTCATTCACTCGATCACCCCATACACCGCCTAATTCACGTTGAATATCTTCTAATGTACAGTCACCAAGTAAGATCGAATCTAATTGATCCTTAGACAAATCATCTTCCGTAATTTCTTTACGCTCTGCTCCAGACCATAAATTAACTGTCATACCCATGCATTTGATTTCATCTTCGTTGTCAACAGTGAAACGAGCAATACGAATTTTATCTGCTTTGGCATCTTTCTCTGTATCACCAGTAGCAGTTTTAGCAATCATTGCAGTATAAGGAGCAAACATAACTTCACGACTATAATCATCTGTTACATGCACCCAGCCATTAACTGAATACTTTCCAGTTTCTTCTAACATGCCTTCAGCATCATCTAAACTATCTTCTCCGTAGTACAACACTACATTTTCACGAGCAAATGATTCGGCATCATCATCTTGAAGGTAAATCTTTTGTGGAACAAAGTTTCCATACCATTTACCTTTAGCAGTAGAGTAACTAAATGTGTGTTCACCACGAATGTTGAATTTCTTATCACCAAAAGCATTAACATATTTTTCTTCAGTCAATAATTTATGTACAAACAACAAGAAGTCATATTCGCTTAAGAATTCAAATCGTTTCTTGTTACTTTTTTCTAAAGCTTCTTTAATAGCATCAGTCTCAGCACCTTCCAACCCAACTTCTTTTAGGTCGTTTAACATAGGTGTCTTACCTTCCTCTAATGCTTTTTCGATATATCTATAATGCTTACGCTTACTAGCAACTTCTAAATCTACAATATATTTAGAAATCTCAGAAGCTTTCTTTTTAATAGAAGCGTCATTACGTCTTTCCCAAGCAATCTGTTCTGAATGACCTTTAAACTTTTTAGTTTTAGCGTCATATCCATCATTGATATAGACATAAACTGTCTTACCAGACATATCGTTAGGCATATACGTACTCAAACGCATCATCTGTTGATTACCATTTGTATTGTTATCTTTGCCCAACATTTGAACATTAAAGTTCAAATTAAACATCTTTCCATTGCCTTTGGCTGTCGCTTTTTCTTCATAAGGCTTAAAGTTTTCTGTTTCGTGAGCCATTGATAATAGCCCACACATCTCAAAATTAATTCTATCCATTTTTATCCTCCATATTACACTACATACTATTAAATATTTTTTAACCAACTATCCTCTTCATATTTAATGACATGATACTCTCCACAATAAGGACATTTAACTAGTTTAGTAGAATATCCATATCCGCTCTCATCCCAAACTGTATCTTTATCTTCATATAAGAATAGTCGGTCACATTTATAACATTTCTCTTCTTCTTCGATTTCTTTCATTTACATATCCTCGTTACCTCGCATTTCCTCAACTCTACAGATATAATACCACAAAACAATATTATAGTACATACCTAATTTTAAAATCGTTCGAGCCTTGTGACTATGATACAGTCACCCTATAAGTAACACCTTGTGTTACCCATACAACGCCTTCTTCATCTTCGTGAATCGTTTCAGGAATATCAATATACATATTAATATCTGCCGTACAAACACTAATATATTTATTGCATAATTCAAAATTAACAGATTTTAAATCAAACATAGCCATCAAACCACCAACAGTAATTTCTAAATTCACATCCTCATAATTTAACAATATATCTTCTAATTTTTTCATACAATTTCCTCCTCCTTATTTTTTATAACTATAACTCAATAACCCCTTCAAGCCTCCTAACACAGTCGTTTAACACCTCCTTTCGGTTAAGAAAAGATCACCTATTACAAGTGATCTTTATATGTCTTTCGCATTAAATAACCATTTATTTTACAATCAAATCTCCTTTCAATCTTTACCAATTCTTTTTCTTGTTTTAATGTCTCGTCAAAGCTTAATCCCAGTTCTTGCGCTCTTAATTGAACATAATACAACTTTCCGGATTCTCTTATGTTCTTAGAAGTAATATAATCATCTAGATTATACATAGCTAAAACTTTTTTTACCGAATTAGCAATGTTGCGCCAACTTACTGGAGTTGCTTTATTGCCCTTTGCTAAGATTGTATTCTTCACAATATAAGGCGATGGGCTTAAATCTATAGACTGTTTGGATGGATACATATATGTATAATCTAATTCGTTTGCAAGTCTTGCAAAATGCAACAATTCATCACTTACTGATATATCTCTTGTTTCTAGATGAATAACTTTTTTCTTAAAATCAATATCAGACTCTTTGATGTTAGCAATTTCTCTACAACCCTTTCCTTCAATTCCTTCAAACAAACATAAAATTGCAAATGCTTCTCTTGGAGCAATACTAATACACATATTCAAAATACTTTGACGTGAAAGTATTTTATTTTGCATCAATTCTGTATTTAAACAAGAAACCAAATCATCGACTGTAAAATTGTCATATGGATTGACTGTATCTGCAGAAATATAACCTGCGGATTTACAATAATCTGTATATTTGAACAATGTAGCTTTTAATCGGCTTAAATATGCTGTGCTTGTTGGGTTAATGAATTTATATACATCTAAAATTTCATCCCTATCAAACAACGACAAATCTTTATCGTATTCTATCTCTTTTGGCTCGACTAAATTAAAATGCAATTGCGCAGTTATCTGATCTGCTTTTTCTAAGTGAGCATCTTCCATATAAGCTTCTTTCCATTCTGTATTGTACATAAATCCACTTGCTACTCAAAATATGAACAATATATTCATATTGAGATATTGAACACCTTACGGTACTTTCTTACTGTTTCATCCTGTATGCTTTTGTAATGAATAAACTCATATACTACTTGCAATTTATTGTGCAGTCCACAGTCGTAAATTCCCGACTAGCCATCGGTACACGCCTAAAAGTGTATGCTTAGGCTAATTTATAGGTTTTAGCATCTCTTAGATTTAAACTTGCATTATAATCTCTGTCTGCTTCATATCCACACGTACATCTGTAAGTCCTATCTGAAAGTTTTAAATCTTTTTTAATAGTCCCACACTGATGACATATCTTTGAAGATGGATAAAAACGATCTACAATGCGTAGTTCAATTCCATACTCCTTGCATTTTGCTGTCAGTTTCACTCTAAATTCGTAGAATTTCTGTACCGCAACAACTTTTGAGAGATGACGATTTTTCATCATTCCAGATACATTCAAATCTTCGATGACAATATAGGCAGGCTTGGTTTTCACCACATCCCATATACATTTGTTAACGTAATCTGTTCGAATGTTATCCAGCTGATGATGAAGCTTTTGTACTTTCAATATCTGCTTTTGAATATTTTGTTGAGTAGTCTCTCCTTTCTCTTCTTTTTTTCGCTTCTTTAGACTTTCGTATTTCCTCGAAAGCCTTTTCTGCGCCCTTTTAAGACGCCTTTCTATTTTTCTCACTTTTCCTGTCTTGTTGATGTTCTTTACAACTGTTCCATCACTTAAAACAGCAAAATCTTTGACTCCTAAATCAATTCCAATTCCTTCGCTTTGTATATTGGTTTTAGGAATATCTGGAACCTCAATAAGTACGGAGATATAATATCGACCCGCTTTCTTTGAAATCGTTCCACCACTAATGACATACCCATCCTTTGTGGTGGGGATAAACCCTTTTTCTTTCAATTTGACCCATCCAAGTGTTGGAACCTTAATTCGGTGACGCTGACATATGCAATCCGTTTTGTTATTTTTAACAAAGTACATTTTAACGTCACTTTTATTCTTCTTTTTAAAATTGGGAAAGCCGGCCTCTTTTCTGAAAAACTTTTTAAAAGCACCTTCTCCATTCATAATGCTTTTCTTTACAGATTTAGAACTTACCTTTTTAATCCACTCAAGCTCTGAATGCGACGGAATATACTCATTGTTCAACCATACTGAGAATGTCATGCCATTTATAAAACGATTAGTTTCTTTATACTCTTTTTTGTTTTCAGCAATATACAGGTTGTAAACAAAACGGCATACCCCAATCGTCTGGTTAATTTTTCTCATCTGTGCAGAAGTTGGAGCAATTTCTGTTTTAAAGCTTTTTTGCAATATTTAAACCCTCCTAAATTTTGTTTTTTATATTTTCTTAAACTATACAACTAAACTCGACACTATTCATGTCTGTTAAATCATATATATCAAAACATTTACAACAATTTATAGCACGGCTTACAATTTTATTGCTATTTAATGTCTTATGACAGAAATTTATATACTGTTCTGTCACACTGTTTATATTTTGCATACTCTCACTCCTTTTCCTTTGGTTGTTATTTATATTATAAAATGCAAATTTCAAATCGTCCACAATAAAAAGTATCCTTCAAGGATACTTTTTAACTAAAAGATAATATCATCCATTGCTTTAATGGCTTCCTCTCTCATTTCATCATCAAGATGTGCATATCGTTTTGTAGTCTCAACGTTTGCATGCCCAAGTCTATCAGCTACAAGATATATATTGCCAGTCTTTTTAATCAATAACGTTGCACATGTTGCTCGTAATTTATGAGGAGACATCTTTTTATGAATTGACCCAGTTACACCATATACAAACTTATCAATCGTACCCACAGCCATTCTTTTACCTAACCTGCTAACAAATAAAGCGTCTGTGTTTGAATTTGTATCAATTAAGATCTCGTTTCTTAATTCCTCGTAATCATAAATCTCTTCAATAATTTGTTCATTCACTGGCAAATAGCGAACTTTATTACCTTTTTCAACAATACGAATCTGAGAATTAACAAAGTCAATATCATTATAATTTAATGCAATAATTGAACTTTTACGTAATCCAGTCGTAATAAACATATCAAATAACAGTATATTTCGTGTATACATCTTGTGTTGTTCCATTACATTTGTTGACACCTTACAATCTTTAATATTCTGTCTAATCTGATGAATGTCAAATTCATTCAACTCTGTTCTTTGTACTTCTTTTTTATTCTTTGGAGCAGTAATCCTATCACAAGGATTCTTTTCAATGTATTCATCTTTCAATAAGAACCTAAATAAATCCTTAATGGCATATAAATACGTAAGTTTATTGCTAGTTTCACCTTCTGCTTCATTCATAAAACGCTCAATCGCACTAGCCTTAATCTTGGCAAATTCATATGGATCATTTACATCAATACCATAGTTAGATTGAACAAATTCAAAAAACTTGATATCTTTGGCCAAATACGAATTAATTGTTTTAATCGATTTATCTTTGATTGAATGATAGTAATCGTCAACAAAAGCTGGCATTATAGCCAGCTTTTCATCTATATGATGTTGAAATTTTAAATCTAATTCAGTTCTTCCGTCCATTGTCTTGTTTCCTTTCTAATGTTATTTTTTCAAACCATTCCAATTGTTGTTTGTATTGAGCGTAATGTTCACCTAATTTTGTGAGAGATACAGGGTTTAGCTTAATATTCTCCTCGACATCTTTCATGTCGCATTCTGACTTTACAATATAACTTCCACTTTTATATCCTAAAAGACATTCACATATTTTTTCTTCAAGATACTGTTTCTTTTTGAGCAAATAATTTATTTCATCATTTTCAACCCATTCCCAATAAGGCTTATTCCACCAATCATAATATCCATATGAAAATTTAAATCTAGGATTGTTTACATCCTTTCCAAATCCATTCCAATAAATACCACGACTATAATTACCTGTTCTTGGCAAATCAAATAAATTATGAAATAAAATCAAACGTTCCGACCATTTAACTTCTTCACATTCAACATATTTGCCGTTCTTATCTTTGTACGCAAATGGGTGTTCATAGAAATATTGCTTATCTTCTTCAGTAAGATTTTCTGGTTTATTTAATTCAGCCAACTCATCTTGAGTTAACGGTCTATTTCTATGATTGTCTTCCAACTCCTGATGCCCTGTCATAATATGGTAAGCACAATACAGTATGAAGATTCCACCTCTTGTAATGAATGCCACTAATGCAAACATTGCCCATTTCAATATACGTTCAAAGATTACATCTTCATCTTTCATCTAATCACCTACCCAATTACGCCTTCTAACAACTCAATTATATCATCAATATTACTAGAAGCCTCTTCTAAATTATCTGCATTTTCTTCCATTGCTTCTCCTCTTTCAGAACACTGCAAGCCTTCTGGCAAATTCTCAAATGAATATCTTTCATCTTCGGCTACCATTTCTAAGTCTTCTTTTGCACTCTCTAAAGTTTCAATAATATCTTTAATTTCTGCTCTGCGTTGTTTATTCATCTCGATTCTCCTCCTACTTATTTATTCCATATCTTTGAATTGCTTCATTAAATCATCCATATCCACAAAATCCTTAAATACATCTACCAGACTTCTTTTCACACCCTGATAATAACCTTTTGCAAATGCTTTTCCATCCATTGGAACTTCAACGTCTACGGTGTCATATTTACCACACATACCAATAGATACAATGTAATAACGTGTGAATCCATCAATCTGCTTTTCAATAGAATCTAAATATAGATTTTGAGACTCAAGATAATTTTTGAATTCAATATAATTGATAACATCAACTTTAGTACCCTCATCTAGATCATAAGTTCCATCCACAATAAGAACATCATTATCATAAATGTTATATGTATAGAAAGGATCTCTGAATTCTTCTTTTACTTCTACTTGGATTTCAAAGTTCAAAGTTTCCTTAATAGATGTTTTAAACTTTTCAATTTCATCTTCGATAAAAGGTTCCTCACTGCCTTTTAGATAATCAAACTGAATTTCTGCTTCTTCTTTATGTGAATAAAAATAATATTCATCTCCATTATCATCATTAACCCATACAAGAGAACATCCACTTTCATATCCGTGTTTCTTAAGCGTAGATACAAACTCTTCTAATTCATTTTTAGCAGAGGTATTTTTCTCCATCAAGCCAAATAAATCATAAACTAAATTAACTTCTTTAGGATAATCATAAGTTCCTAGATTGTTATGCTTGTTATTAAAATAATATTTTGCCTGATGTTCTCGATTGGAGAAACCTACAACAGCTTCTTGATCTGCTCCTTCGTCATATATAATTGGATAAAAAGTTTCAGCAATATCATCATTTTCTTCTAAATAACTCATAATTTGTTTACTGTTCCATTTTGTTACTTCATTATTAATTGTTTGTTTTTTCATTTTTTTCTCCTTTTATTTTATTTAAGTTCACATCTTCTTGTATTTTACCACTTATACACTAATCAAATACATGATAACTTTCCATAATTGAATTAAATCCGCTTTGTAATTTATCATAATCCGCACCATAAATAATCGCTGCATTTAACTCTTTGTCTTCGTTCGGAATATCAATTCCCTTTTCTTCTAACCAATCTTCTACAACATCAATCAATTGTCCTAAAAACTCTGTTCTATTTTCTTGTTTAATCATCTTATTTCTCCTTTAAATTCTTTTGTATGTTTTCTCTGTAATATTCATAGCTAAATCAAAACCAAATGATACGCTTTCTAATAGCCCATCTTTTATACAATCATCTAATACAACCATCAAAGCATTCCATTGTGGTTTAGGAATTCTTTCTGCATCTAATGTAAATTCGAAACCTTTTCTGTATTTCTTAACCTTTTGAACAATCTTTGTATATTCTTCTGTTTTTCTCATTTCTTCAATTGTCATTTTCTATTCTCCTTTTTTAGTAATCAAATCTATACCACAATACAAGATCATTTTCTTTTGCCCACTCTTTAATCGCTTTTAAAGTGTCTGCGTGAAAATTTTTTCGAAAATTACCAGTATGTGCATACCACCCGCCATACATAGATTTGCCATAAGTTAACTCTTTCCATCTTTTGTCTATTTTAATTTCTTCTTCGAAAATTAAATCATTTGCAAGAGCAAATGTATCACAATGATTATATCTACAATGTTTCTTACAATAATCTAATGAACAACATGAGCAACTTGATATTTTATTAATATAAACATCAAAATTTCCTTTATCATTAACGTAAACAACATCCTCTGAAGATATGTTCTCTAATGTTTTCTTTGTTGTCATTTTCTATTCCTCATTTCTTCTTAAAGTCTTAAAATCATAACCTTCATATAATTTACAACCACCATAACAAACCACAACATCTACAATATATTTTCGACCGTCTTGCTCCAGATATGCTTGTCCTAATATATCTCCTTCATTTCTATCTAGGATTTCATAATCATCTCCATATTCAACAGTTCTAAAATAATGTAACATCGTTTCTTCAATGCCAGAATCAATCAACAATTCATCTAAATCATGATTGCACATAATTACCATTCCATCAGGATTATTCAAAGCATACAACTCAACGAAAGCACCTAAATAATCTCTAAAGTTGTAATAATTAATTTCATCTAATTCTAAGTAGTACTCTAAATCTAATTGATTTCTATTTACCATATTATTTCTTCTTTTTGACCAATGTGTGGTGCATACGGAATATCACTCAAATGCCAACCTGGTCTAAAACATAAAGCACCAAGTTTTGATTTAACTTTGCCTTTATCATTCATTTCACCATATTCAGCTTCAATCCATTCATTCGTTTCAATCTCATGATTTGCATTAACAAATAATGGATAAATCTTTCCTTGGTGATTTTTGGATACTCTTAATAATTTATATGCTTTATTTTCCATACGGCTCACCCAACTCTTTTCGAGCTTGTTTTTCATATGCATCCATATAAAATTCATGTTCAATTCCTTTTGATATGTTTTCAAATGAATCTGCCAAGAAGTACTCTGCAATATATGCATTGTCGTTTACATAACCATTCTTAACATCCACTAAAATCAACTCATCTTGATATATGTAATATCTATATTTATTGGTTACTAATAACAATGAATACTCTTTATTGTCATGAATTAACTTCATATTTATTCTCCCTTTTCCGTTTCTCCAAAAATTATTTTCCTAAAGATTGATTCAAAAATTGGAACTGCAATTGAATTCCCTGCTTGCTTGTACAATGTAAAATTCATACATCCTTTTTTTGTAGGATTAACCTTCAAAGCATTTTCATAATCCTCATCTGTATATCCTTGAAGCCTCCAACATTCACGTTCTGTTAAAAATCTATATCTTCCGTCTTTCATATCAACAATCTGACAAGGCGATCTATCCTGACGAGTTGTAATTGTATAAGCATAATCGCCAATCACCGTTGCTCTCTTAACACCTTTTTCACCAATATGACTTAAAATGCTTGGTTGTGTAACAACATATCTATCTGAGACTTCTTTGTTATCTTCTAAATATTCATCAATACTTTTCATAGGACTATGCATTAAATCATCAAAATTAAACTCTTCATTGCCCAACATAGATATCGTAAACACTCTCTTTCTTGATTGAGGTAATCCAAAATCACGAGCATCTAATAATTCAAATGAATTTGTATATCCTAACTTATGCATTTCTAATAAATATTGATTAAAATTGTGAATCATGTGTTTTGACAAAACATTTTTTACATTTTCCCAAATTACAATTTTTGGTTTCCAAACACCCATCTGTCTAATGATTTCAACTACCTCCCACATTAAGCTTGATTCAGTACCAGAACCTTTATCAGCTCCTTGTTGTTTGCCGGCAATTGAGAAACTTTGACAAGGTGAGCCATGTATTAAAATATCTGGTCTTAAGTTATATCCTCTGACATCTTGTTTTTTATATTTCAACTCTTTTTCAAACATGGCGTTGTATGATCGCACTGCTTTTTCGTCAATTTCTACATAATCTATAGTTTTAACTGGAACTCCAATATTTCTTAGTGCACATCTTGGAGAACCAACTCCCCCAAACAATTCTAAAATCTGTAATGGTTTATCTGTCATACTTACTCTCCTAACATATCGATCTGTTTAAATATTTTTTCTAACACTGAAATACAAATGCTATTCCCTGCTAAATAACTAATCTGTCTGTCTGTAATACCACATCTATGCATATGGTTGTAGTCAACATCTTTAAACCCCATCAATCTTAAATGCTCTTTAGCAGTTAACATTCTTAACTTGCCATCATAATAAATGGCTTGTCTTGGTGATGTTGTTAATGTTTTACAAACACCTTGTCCAACACGTCCTCTTCTTGTCTTGCTTGTTGGAAACTCAACATTAATAACGTCATATTCATTAACCTCTTTATAACCAAGCTTTGTTGCTTCTTTAACACACATTTGACCATCTTCTCTTTTAAAGAAAATACTTTTCTCTGCTTCGCTTAATTCGTATTTCGACCAATCAACCTTTTTATCTAAGTAATAACGAATGTCTTTCTTTAAAGGTTCTGGTTTTGGAAATTCAAATTCTTTATTTTCAAATTCAGATTTCAATAAGCTTACTGTATATAATCTTTCTCTTGCTTGAGGGATACCATAATCAACAGCATTTAATACTGCGTAATAACTTTTATATCCCATTCGTTCCATTTCTTCTAAGTAATGATTATGATGAACCCGATGATTTACTTTCTTTCCTTCTGCTAAAAGATTCGGCACATTTTCCCACAACACAATCTTCGGTCTAGAAGGTAATTTATGATCAATAATATTTAATGTTTCTTCAAACAAGATTGAGCGCCCTGTGTTTATGTTATTTTTGCCATTCTTGCTAAAATCAACACATGGAGAACCATGAATCAAAATGTCTGGATCAATATTCCAACCGACTACATCTTGTGGTTTATAATTGATATCAAATATTGAATTATAAGCCTGAACTGCATACGGTAAAATCTCTACATAATCGATGGACTTAATATCATATCCCATATTTTCTAATGCTTTTCTTGGTGCTCCAATACCACCAAATAGTTCTAAAATCTTTAATGGTTTATTCATGCTTATTCTCCTAACTGTTCTTTCAACGCTTTGATTTCTTCTTTCAATTCTTTATCTAGTCGATAGTTTTCAGATGTCCAACCATCAACCATTTCGTTCATAAACTTCTTTTCTTTAGCTGCCTCTAGTCGTTTTCTCAATTCTTGTTTTGACATAATCCATTTACTCCTTCTTAATCAAAATCTGTATCTACCACTGTTAAAATCGTTACCCACAAATCAATATATTGTTTGCTACATTTATAGTTATCTCTATCTTCAAATTCAGTTTTGCCAGTAATTACATATCCAACTTGTTTTGCTTCGTCTTGTGTAGCAACATACATTGGTTCTTTATTTTTTAATGCATTGTTAGAGATTTCAACACCTGCTGCTTCAGAAACGTATTCCTTATATTCCATTAACGCATCTCGTAAGTTTTCTGCTTGAATTCTTATTTCACGAATCGAATCAGGATCAATCCGCCATTTTTTATTGTTGTATTCTTTCATCGTTGTTGTTGTTTTAAAAATATAATTTGCCATATTTATTCACTCCTTCTTATTTCAATTTCTCGTTAATACAAAAAGTCTTGTTTGATTTTCTATAACATTTCAAACAAGACATACAACTACGACCACCGCAATTAATTTCAACGTCATGGTCTTTAATATAATTTTTGTCATAAACCGTAAACACACGATCTGCCCATGTATATTGACTAAAATCCGTTGGTTTGTTTAATTCCAAACTACTCAATACAATATTCAAATTCTTAGGTTTTGTTTCTCCTTTCTTCAATACCTCATCTACAATCCAAGGATTCTTTGTCCATAATGCAAACTTTGTTTTTGGATTCTTCTTACAAATATTGAAATAATTAATTAATTGATTTGTATTATCTAAATCACCAAAAGCTTCAAATCTAAAATACCTAACATTTAAGTTTGGCAAATCCTTTATGTCAATCAACTCCTTTAAGCCAATCGTATTATTTTCAAAACATCCTTGAAATTTTTCTCCATACTGACTCATCATTCTTTGAGCATAACAATGAGAACAAATAGAACCTGCAACCTTTGCTCTTTCTTGGCAATATTTATTTAATAGACATGACGTACTCAATGATTGCATACCAGTCATTTTCCCAGTATGCTTTTGCGTAATCTTAATACCTGTTCTTTTTGTAAATTCTGCATAACTAATAATTTCTGTTTTCATTTTTTAATGTCTCCTTTTTAAAATAAAAGAGAGTCTATTCATTCAACTCTCTGATTTCAATATTCAATTGTTCTTAAATAGAAAGGACGATATATTTTAATCGTCCTTAACTGTTATAACAAATCTGTTACTTCTAAAAATTTCATACTTTTCATTGGCATGAATGAGTACCTTACAATATCATCTACATAAAGCAAATATTCAGGCTTTGGATATACACCATTGTAGGTAAATGTCAATTTGTGCTCCAAACCATATTGTTGTAAACACAATCTAAACCAGTTCATATCTGATTCTGAATTAATATGAACGCAAGCTTTACCATTGATAAAATCTGCAAAATTATCTCTACACACTTTTCCATCTTCCTTTCTTTTTGAATAACTATATGTACGAACTCTTTTTTGTTTCGGTTCGAACTGGGCATTGTATTGTTCCAAATATTCTTCTAACGTTACATCAACAAATCTATAATTATATGCTAGTTCTTCTTTGCTCAAGGTTTTACTAAAACCACTTTCGTAATAAACTCTTCTATAGTTGTAATAATAACTACTATAATCACAACATCTATAGATTCGGCTTAACACCAACTTTCCTCTTGGCACTTTAACACATCTCTTGAATGTGAATTCATCTTTCTTAAATGCTAATTGAATATCATTAACTGAATATTGCCCATCTTTTCCTTTTAATTTATACGTATAATGAGCTTTATAATTAATGCCATCAGTATATATTTTTCTGCACAACACATTTTCAATCACTTCTAAACGAGTTTCTTTATCACTCTTTAATTTCACAATGTCTCCAGATTCAAAATCCTGATGATATTCTACACACACCAAATAATCTTTTTCTTGAATCCATTTTGGAGAATGCCAATAATATTGAAAACCTCCTTTATAATATGGATAACCATTTGAATCTAAAATCGCACATTCTTGACCATTCGTTACCATATAAGTAACATCTTTCTTTTCGGCATAAATTGCATTTCCATCCACACGATGATATGTTTTAGTCTCCCAACATTGTGGCCATATTTTATTCATCGCAGTTTCGTCGAATTGACATACAAAACCAACCATTTCTTTATCATCTGCTTCAACACATACATATTCTTTTTTCATTTTATTTTCTCCTTTTATTTAATTTATTTTTTCAAAATATAACGTTATGACTAATTTAGTGCGTTTCTGTAATTTATTACTCATGATTAATTACGTGAGTCATTAATCATGATCAGGGAGGCGTCCAGCCGGGAGCATCTCCTGCATGTTCCAGACGGTAGTCTGGAACATTATATTAGCTCTAACGTTGTAAGTATCGCACCATACTTTGTCGCACTATCCGTTATAAACTTCTGTCAAATCCATATTTAACAAGATTCGAATAAATTTCCATAAACATTTTTGTTCTGTAAATTCATCCAACTGTTTATACAAGTCTTCAAGATTTCCAATACCATAATTTTTTGCCAAGATATTCAAGCAAGCAAATCCACGCAATCCTTTATAAGCATCTAACAATGCATTACATTTCTTTGCACAGAAATCAATTGTTGGATATACATATTTACCATCTTTCGTTTTCGCTAGAATTTCTTTATAATTCTCAATAACACCAATCAAATCCTCATTGTGTTTACAATTTCTTAAATATGTTTGCACATCAAAGAAATACTGAGGGTAATCAATTTCACTTTTATCAATGTTTAGCAATCTATGTTCTAACAATTCAAATACCACATCTTTTGTAATAAAGCGTTCATACGTTGCTTTATCTTTATCAGACATATGTTTCATTTTCTTCAATTGAGCTAATACCCATTCAAACTGATATTCATAAGAAAAATGATTTCGAATAAATTTATCAAATCCATCCTTTGAATTAATCATTCTTAATGTTTCGGTCAAGATTTCTTTATCAAAATCAACTGGACTAAACAAGAACTTATCACCAACCAATTCTTTAATTTCTTCATGCTCATCTAGATTCAACGTAACTCCGTTCACTTCGAATTGAAACGCCCATTTTGACGTATCAATTCCTGCTTCTTCTAATTTTCTAACCTTTTCACTTAATGTTAATTTTGTTGCCATATTTATTCTCCTTTTTTAAATGGGTCAACTACCCAATTTTTATAAACGATCAAATCTTTGCATTCTTCACATTGCCAAAACCAATGCTCTTCATTTTGCCATTTCAATATTCCACCAACAGACAAACACAAGATGAGTCCTTCAAGGACTGCCCTCATCTCATATCGACTCGCACCAAAGATTAAATCTTTCATGCTTAGTTCATCTCTTTTAAGACATTTGAATTTATATTTACATCTGTCTTTTATGGTTGGATGTGAATGTTGAAATTGATAATAAATACATGGAATCACTACATTCCATAAATCAGATTCAATAAAGTCATCTATTCCATATTGTTCTAAATCCTTTCTTGAATAAATAAGAAGGCTTGAAACGTTCTTGCCTTCTTCAATATAGGTCTTATTACCTATCTTTAAATTGTGATTCTTCAAGTCAATGTGATACTTGCCACCACTTTGTGCTTGTTGAATCAACTTGCCGTATACACTTTGCATACGTTGCTCCTTTCTGTTACAGATACTGAATGAGCATTTCTTTAATTGATTAAATGTGAAAGTTCTCTCTCTCACTTTCACATTAATTGCAGTGAGTTTACTCCTGCGATTAACTCAGTATCACTAACTTAAACATGTGCTCTCATGTTGTTCTGTATTACGAATGACTTAGCGTTTTTACTTTAATTTATTAAATTTGAATTAAGGATGAATTCAAATTTCCCAGATGCAGCTGTACCCGGTACAGGCTGGATCTATTACGGTATGGAGTACCGTAATACTTATCATCTATAACACAACTGTGGAACGCCCCACATTATTACACTACATACCAACTTGTAAAAGTAATGATTTGTATAGGGACTTGCTTTGTCTTAAAGCCTTCCACAAACAAACCATACTTTCATAATTTTCTATATGTTCTTCTTTTTCTTTGTTGCTTGATACATTTCTTCCACCATGTCTCACAATAGTGTAATCTTTTCTATCAAGCGTTGAACCAATACCTCCTATTCTCTTTTTATTTGTTCCACATGCTTTTATACAATCCATGACAAAAAAGTTAAGTTGCCTAATATCTTCTTCAACATTGATGGTTGCCAAACATGAATCTGCCCAACAATGTTCGCCACCATAAAGATAATTCATGACATTTCGTGTTGCTTTCTTCATTGTGATATTCTTTTGTTTAATTGTTAATTCCTTAATCTTGTTTTTAAATTTTACAACTCTTTGAGTGGATAATGTTCTATATCCTTGTTTAATATTAAAGCCTAAGAACTTTACCCATTCATCTGCATATACTGCTTCAACTTTACTGGGATTCAATGTGACTCCATATTTAGAAGTAATATTGTTAATATCATTTACGATTTCATTCAAATCATTACCAAAACACATAATGTCATCACTATATCTGTAATAAACTTTGTACTTGTTTGACATAAACTCATCTAGCTCATAAAGTAACATATTTGCTAACGGAGCTGCCAACGCACAACCTTGCTTTAAAGATTGATATTTACTTCTTAGATTTCCATTCTTATCCCAATATTCATTTTGCCTATAATATCTACGAAACATATTGATTACTGGCTCAGTATCTTTTTCGAAACCTAACAAACGTTCCCATTTGTCAAACATTTTTTCAATCTTTTCTAATAACACAGAATCAAAAAATTTAGAAAAATCACTTTTAACCATTATAACTTTATGACCAGTTACGCCCAAATTTACAATATGATTTGAGATTTCACATACTGTTTGTTGTGTTCCCATACCTTTTTGATATGAACGACATGATGGATGTACCATATCTTTAAACACATCACTAACTGCATCTGCTAACAAACTCATAATAATTCTATCAACTGGTTCATTCATAAACACCGTTCTAAATTCTCCCGGTTTATCTTTTGGTATATCTGCTTCAGTTGGATATGCAATGTTATACGAATCTGTCACAATCAGATTTACAATGTGTCCTCTATAAGATGGATCACAAAATCTTCGTATCAACTTTGGATTCAATTTCTTTTCTTTAGCATGTTTCAAAGCGTACATAATGCGCTCTTCTTTAAATGCTTCCTGCAATAATTTACTATACATCTTTACTCCTTCTTATCTTTCATATTCTTCTCTTTCGCTTTCTGTTAAATCAACTCCAAAATATTCCAATGCTCCAATAGACATATCACATGTGTCTTTGAAATACTCTAATGCACTTTCTCTGTCATCTTCAATCAAACCCCATGCAAGGTTTGTTGCAATTTTTCTCAACCATTCTTTGTTAAAATTATCTAGATTTAACGCATTTATTTCTCCTTTTCGAACATCTTCTACATCTTCAAAATACAAAGCCCAAGGGGTTTGTGCTCCATCTATTAGAATTTTAAACATGTTTGCAACTGGATTACACAATGCTACGATTTCACCATGATACCATTCTCCTTGAATTTTAATATTGATAGAATCACCACATTGATATTCTCTACCATTTACAACCATAGTTTTCTTAATTTTAATATTCATCATTTTCATTCTCCTTTAATATTATTTCGTTACGCTATCTACATATGCATAAAATTCTTTTTCAAACCTATCAAATTCTTTAACGAATCTATTTAAAACATGTATTTTGTCTCTTCCGTCACTTCCAGATACGTATACAGTACGTCCATCTGTTTTTAAATTATAAGTATAAAATCCACCTCCTTGAATACCTAAATACATAAACGGCAATTTTTGAGGTGCAATACTTTTATCCACAAACCCTAACAAATGAGACCATACGTTTGTAATGAATTGATGAGTGTCATAACCTTCTTTGCAACCAAATCCAGTCCCTTTTAAAGGAATTTTATTAAACAAGCATGCGTTTCCAACAATCAATAAATCATTTATTCTTGGTTGCAATTCTTTAATTTCGTCAACTAGTCTTTTTATTTCTAATCTTTCGTTCTCTGCTTTTGTCATTTTTTCTCTTCCTTTTTTTTCTACAAAACTATCAATGTTATTCACTCTTTCTTGTGCGTTCATGTCCATTCTCCTTTTAATGTTTTTGTATCATTTTTCCGTTTCTAATAACTAACCAATCATAATCAGAATCAGGATAAATATATAATTCAGATTTATCTTCTAAATGTTCTGCCATTTTTTCAAATGCTTCAATCATCACACATTCCCATGAATAACTAGCATCAAACCCAGTACTAATATCGATTTTGTCATTTATGATATCCACTGATATTTTGCAATTTGCTGCAAAATAATACGCTAAAACATCTTCGAGTTTGTTCATGTCTAACTCTTTTGAATTAAGATATTCAATCTGTGATTCACTCATTGGACTAACCAACGAATCAAGCAAAGCCAATTTATGACCTTGCTTAATCTCTGCTTGTAAGTTTACGCTAAATACTGCACCCATTAGATCTCTACCTCCTTCATTACTTCGTTCATAAAACTTGCATACGTTCCATCAGAATGTTGAAAACATCTTTCTAAATCGTTCGTTGTTAAATACCTTGGCATTGCATAGTAATGTTCTGGGTATACAACTCTAATAAATTTGAATAACCCTTTATCAATTTGATAATCGTTTTCGTACTTATATGAATCCATACGCACATTCCACTCGTATAATCTTCTTGACAATTCATCGAATTGAAACTCATATTTATTGAATACAGGTTGTGTTTGAGCGTATTTATTTAGCTCACGACACATTACTTTAGATACCATTACTTTCATATTATTCTTCCTCATCTTCTTCAATATCTTCAATCAAGCGCACAATTGCGCCTTCATATTTGTAATGTGATTCATTATCCATAATATCTGCTGCAAGTGCTTCTAAATCAATCCAACCATAATCGTGCGGATAATTTGTCATTGTAATATTAGATTCATCATATTTGAAATAATCTGAATCATAGTCAATATCGTTACCTTGACACATTCTAATAATTTCAGTTGGTGTTTTTGTTTCAAGACATTCATCTAATTGATCATTAGAATAGATATAATCATCATAATAATTGTTATGTTCGCAATATACATTCCAAGCACTCACTAATTCTCTAGTGCTTAATTCGTTATATAGTTCGTCTGCAAATTCGCTTGTTGTTAAATTCATTTTTATTCTCCTTTATATATTATACTACATACCATTATATTATACTACACAGTTAAATTTCAAATTTTTTTACTATTAATCCATATGCTTTTCGTAATTCTTCGACCATTGCAATAGCTTCATTGACATTTATCAATAGATTAGTATGTCCAGCCAATGCCATAATCAATCCCGCATCGACTTCAATGACATTTTCTTTCATGGCTTTTTTACTATATCTTGCAATTCCATTTGTCAATAAATATGTGTGTGTTCTACCATCACACTCGACAATTGTTGTAAAATAACCTTCATGGCGTTCATATTTACACTCATACAATGATACTGCTATTTTGTGATTCGCATACCTATATACTAATTGAGCATATCCAAATTCATGCTTGTTCTCCATATCAAATATCAATTCAACATTATCTTTTTTAATACATCTATCTACTAGTTTCATATTTATTCTCCTTTTTCATAGTTTACGTTAAAACCTAATCGTTTCAATTCGTTAATAAAAGCATGGCTACAGTTGCAATAGTCATCTATTGAATCAACTTCATGTTGATCCAATTGCATTTGTTTTTTATTAACCTCAATAAATTTCACAAAATCATCTGCTATAAACTTCATGACATCATAAAAGCTATGCATTATTTCTTTTTTCTTTCCATATATAATATAGATAGAATCTTTTAAAACAGTGCATAGCTCGTTTTCTGTATTAATATATAACGCTACAAATATCATACGTTTCTCCTAATCTTCAATAGTAACTAATTCCAAGCCTTTTAAATATTCTTGTACACTTCCTTCATCTTCATATTCTTCACAATATGACTTAATAAGTCCATATAATTCTCGTGTCATTCTTGCCGTTTCCCATTGAATATCATCATAGAATATTTCAGGCATATAATTGGAATTCATTTCTTTAACTTGGTTTGTTTCATAATCCCATTCATAAACAGTGTCCCAGTTATCACTTACAATGGCCTTTTTGTCATGACCATCCATAACTGATGTATATTCACATACAACTTTAAACATATTTATTTGCTCCTTTCTAATCTAAATGGTTTTCATAGAACTCACGTTTGAAATCATCGCCACGCATTAAGGTTGCTGTTTCTGAGCTGCTTGGACAAATATATGGAACATTTGTTTTATTCCATGTATTCAACTTCACCACAAATCTACTTGGTTCTTCGTTTCGAACACACGACCAATCTTCGTCTGGTCTTAATGTCCAATGTCCTTCCCATCCATTAAAACCAACTCTAACAGGATTTACTTCGACAACATAGACGCTTTTCTTTGTGACTTTGACAACTCTATAAAAGCTATTCAACGTCATGCTATATCCCCAACATGAATGAAAGATATCACCAACTTTAACGCCATAATCGTTTGTTACTTCTTTCGTAAATTTCTCAATAGGTTGAGAATCATCTGTTAAAGCTTGCGCCCATTGGTATTTATCTTCTGCAAATTTAGACCACCATAGTTTTTGTCGGCGACTCCAACGAAAGCCTTTTTCTTTCAATGCGTTTCTAGTTTCTTCACTTGGTATACCACCGAACGTAATTTCAATACCATTCATTTCTTCATTTTTATTTACTAACATAATTAGTCTCCTCTCCATTCTGAGCTGCTAATAGAATATTGCGTACAATTCTTCACATAATCCAAAAATTCTTCATAAGACAATGAATCCAGATCAATATGTAATTTATTGTCTAGATTCAAACAGACAACATTATTCGCATAACTCGCCATCTTTAACGGAGCTGATGCACAATAAATATTTTTATTTTTATACTCATAGTTTCTTAAATCAGTAACACATGGGGCATTTTCTAAGCCATGCTCTCTAAAGTAACGCTCAACATTAGGATGACGAGTCACAATAATGTCGTTACATGAGCTTTCATATTTATTCATATAAAATCTCATTCCATATAAGTTTGGGAAACACGCATCATATTTAATGTTGATTCTGCTTGAAATTTCGCCATTTGAAACCCACACGCTTTCACCATTACGGTATAGGCGTTTTGCTTGACCTTCACTTATTTCAGTATAAAAGTTTTTATTCAATTTCTGATTCTTAAATAGCATGTAATAAACCTCCTAATAATCTTCGCTTAAATCAAAATACTCTGCACAATTCAATAACGTATCAATTTCATCTACGCTCATGTCAAATTGTGTTGCTAATTCTGTTAATAGTTCCATGACTTACTCCTTTCTAATTAATTTCATTCATAAACTTTTCAATAACCTCTTCATCAGAATCTGCATATATATTTCTGACAAAATTTTCATCATTCAATACAATATACACACCTTCATAGAAGCTGCTTTTCTCTAAACTTAAAAATAACTTTCTTGCCAATTTCATAATAGTTTACTCCTTTTTTACAATAGACTAATAAAGAAATTGTCAATTGTTTCAAACATAGTTGTCGTGTCAATCCATTCACAAATTTTGCCTGCTGCATACAATAGTGTGAACGCAACACAACCCCATTCAATCAATTTAATAAAGTAGTATTGCGTGTATGAACGTTCACTTTCTGCTTTTTCTTTTGCAATGCGCTTTTGCTCATAAGCTGCATTTGCATTGTTTGCCCACTTTTCAATAGTCATGACTTTCACCACCTTTCTACATACATAACATTCCGGTGTCTTCCATCCAATAGCATCCTGCTACACCCGTATAACCAGTTACAAATACATGGTCTTCCAATGTATAACCATATTTATATGTGTTATTAGGAAAACGATCGTCATATTCAGACCATTCCTCACCATACTCTTCAAGTACATAAGTAAGTGTGTCGTTAACAGCGCTCCACTCTTCTGTATCTAATTCATGGATATCTGTATAAGCCAGAGTGCAAACATCTTTAAAACTTATACTTTCTCCTTTTTGGAAACGCTTGACGATCTCAAGACATTTCTTCAATTCATTATTCATATCATTTCATCTCCTTTCTATTCATAATACTGAGCATATAAATGCCCTCTGTATTCAGATAAGAATTCATGAGCATTCTCATCTTGCGAAATAATTTGCGTTGTTAGAACGTCATGAGCACCAACTACACAACCTAGTAAAAATGCACCTATTATAAGTGCTGCTACTAATAATTTTTTCATAATAGTTCCTCCTGTGGTGTTTACTTGCACCTATGAAGACACTTCATGAGCATCCTCATAGCGACAAGCAAATGTCGCTTTATAAAGTCCGACTGTTTTAACTGCCAAGTCCTCGCACGCCCTCGCCATCCAAGCCGAGTTGTGGCTATGTATTTTAAAAGCTGCTTCATTGCCTTTCATTTGTTGCAGCATTTTTTAAAATCCATAAGTACATAACGTGGATTTTAAACGCAAGTTGTCGGGATTCAGTTTTCAAAGACCAAAGTTCCAAACTTTTTTAGGCAGTAAGGCTCTGCCCTATTTTTTATACAGTGATAGCTCTGTTGATTTTTTTCGTGTTTCATGCACGTTAAGCCCAGTCCCTTTACAAGTCTTGCTTGTAAAAGAAAAACGCCCTCATAGCGTTCATTTTTGGACTATAAAAAATACCTTTATAAGCTCAAAAAATATAAGGCTCATAAAAGCAAAGACGTTTTCAAACGTCTAAAAATATAGTGGTGTAAGATTTTATACCACTAAAAAAGTTATATATATATGATTGATCAACCACATATAGACAACCTTTTTATTAATATAAAATGTAAAATAAAATCAGGCTTTTTTGCCTGATTTTATTTGTTTTCATTTAAGCTTTTTTCTTGAGTAAAGTTTTTAATATTGTCTGGCAGCAACTTGACGATTTTTTTACCAACTTGTTTTTTGATTTTATCGTTAATAATACTAGCGTTTTCCTTTTCATCATCCTTAAGAGTAATATAAGGTGTTAAGCGTTCACGTGTTAGGGTTCCTATTCCACTATAGAACTCTTTATCGCTAATATAAGGGATATCACGCATAGCCTTATTCAAACAACCATTCATTTTTTTAGTACTTAACCCATTACTTTTTACGAGTAAAGCAGAAACTAAACGCATGAATAAAGTGTTGAAATTATTTAAGACAAACTCGTTATTAGTGTTTAAAGTTGTAAGAATATCTTGCATGGTTGAAAAGTCATTTTTGGATATTTCAAGTTCAAACACTTGCAAAAATAAAGCTTTAAATTGAGTGTAGTTATTATCTAACATACAAGTTTTAAAAGAGTAAACACCTTTTGAACCTAAAACGCTTGTTAGTGGTTTAAGTTCGTTTTTCAAGTTGTTGTTTGCGACTTTTTTAACGTCGCTTAAGTAATGCATATTTTCGATATAAGTTTCGCTTACTGTAGAAAAGCCCATACTTTCACCATATGACAACACGTTTTTAATATCATCATTAACACTATCAACAAACGCTTTTTTTACGTTCCAAGCCGTTACAAGATGTAAAGCTTGTTTGCTACTTGACAAGTCAATTTTGATTTTTTTAAGTTGACTTGCGTTGAAAGCAGTTCTTAACTCGTCAATCGTGCTTTCACATTTTGCCATAGTTACATTTTGTAAACAATTCATTTCGTTTTTAATAGTTTTTTTAGTTTCTAACATAAATAACACCGTCCTTTTCTTATAATAGTTTTGTTAGATTATTAGGTGATATATCACCTATCAACATATACGTATATATGCTCATAGCTGATATATCATTTTGTATGTTGTTGTGAATAACGATAGAATTATCACAAGCCTTTTAAAGTCATAGCGATAAAAAGCCCATAGTTAAAATACACCTATAACAGGTCATTGCCTGTATAAACCTATATCCTTATTACACCTATATTATACATCATACCCAAAAAAGTAGGTAAAATAAGCATTTTATACACTATGGGGGTGCTAAAAACCACTGTTAACGCCTTTATATAAAGCGTTTTAGTGGGCTACTCAACACACACACCACGAATCGTTATAGTCATCGCAAACATATTTAACCACATACTAAAAAAGCAATTTTGACAATTGCCTAATTAACTAAAATCAAACTTTTTAACCTATCAAAACTACCTCTCACCACTCCCTACTATTAATAAAAAATACGCCAAAAATATAACGAAACATGCTATACTATATTTATAAGGAAAGAGGTATATATAATGAAAATATGTTCAAAATGTGGACACGAGAATGACATCAACGCATCCTTCTGCAATAACTGCGGAGCAGATATCAGTGGCAACCCCCAGCAAGAACCTAAAGGAGATCCTGATCTTATGTCAACATGTCCAGCATGTGGAGAACCAGTAGCTAAAACAACAGCTTGCTGCCCACACTGTGGTTTTAGTATTTACAAATACAAAGAAGAACAACACAAAAAGGAAAATCCGCCAACTAAAGGAGAAAGTATTGTTGGAAATTTTTTTCTAGCCATAGGAGTATTCGGCCTAATAATGATAATTTCTGCATTCTTATAAGCATCACACTATATCTATTAAATAGAATACTCCAACCAACTAATTGGTTTATGCAATGTTATTTCAATGACATACTTGCAGGCATTACATTAAATGCAATGATGTCCTCAACAACAAAATACAACGCTAGGTGGGGGCTATATTTAACCATAGTAGCAGGAATATTCTGGGAATACATAGCACCTCTATTTAATAGCAGATCAGTTTCAGATCCATTAGATATAATTGCTTATCTTACAGGATTTATAATTTTGACAATAATTAATAAGATTGAATTCTAACCTTCTAGGGAGCACATACAGTGCTTCTTTTTATTTACCTTCTATTTACATTCTGATTCAAACAACAGCTCACCAATACACTCTCTAGAAGCTCATAATGAACATTACATTCAATTTCTGATGTTTCTTTTTTTTTGCTGTTGTTTCTCTCGACAGCCCCAAGACTGGGGCGTTGTCGAAAGGGGTTGTGTACGTACAGTTAACAATTAGAAGACACCTGATCTTAAATTTGGTTTTAACAGACAATTGATTTACATTTGATGATTACATTTTGTTTTCTATTTGATGGTTAATTTTTAGTTTACATTTTGTTTTGATTTTTTTGTTTGCTGTTTGTTTGGTTAAGGGGGTGTTTGCGGGGGAGAATCCCCCGAGAAAGGGGGTAAAGGGGGATGTGCCCCCTATGCGAGCAAGCTTGCGAGCGAAAGAGAAACATGAGCGAGTGAATGGGAGCGAATGTTTCTCCATAAAGGGCTAATATCTTTTTTTAAAAGAATTTAAATGTCTGCAATATTTTTCACATTTGAGCGTTTTATCATAGAGACATCACTGTAAAAATTTCTTCATTTTTTGCACTATACTGTATGTAGTATAATATTTTTCTTGCTTTAATTTTTTTTTCTGATATGATGTTTTTGAGGTGATAATTAAATATGAAAAAAAGTTTTTTATTGTGGCGGTCGATTATTGATGAATCTAAAGACCATTGTGAAATGACTGCTGTTGCTGCCCTTTTATCATCCATGCAATATGAAAGTGATTATTTAGGCAGTTTAATTGTTCACGTTGATCAAATTGGAGCAACTTTATATGGCGTTGCTCCTGACAGACAACAAAAGAAAAGGATTTTAAACGGATTACATCAATTACGAGATTTACAACTGATTCAAATGACAGAGCTTAGTTCTTCCCTTTTCAAAATTATTTTATGTGGTTTAAATCAAAAATGTGAGGATACGGGTAGACCTGTTGTTGTTCTATACACAGAGGATCTAATTAATATTTTTCGAGCAGATACAACGGTGGATAAATTTAAACTTTATAACGTATTAACAACTATTATAGTACGTATGGATTATTCTAAAAAAATTGAGAAAACAATTCGATATAAATTTTGTACAACACCAATATGCTTCTTGGCTAATCAGATTGATATGTCATCTAGAACATTTACAAGCTATGTTCAAGAATTGGAGAAACTTGGTATTTTATATGTAATGCATTCGAATGGCATGTATAATGTATATAAAAGAATGAGAGTTACAAATATATATTGTCGAGCTACTGATAGTGAGCTATGTGGCAAATATGCAAAACAAATCAATTTCATGTCTAGTAACGAGTTTACATATGATACAAACTTCAGACGTAAGATGAAACAAATATATAATCAAATTTGTAAAGGTAAAATTGATTATTCTGAAAGTGTATATGACGAGTTAATCATGTATATCAATGATTCAGAAACGGCTGTTGGTTATGACATTAATATAGTATACGAGGCGCAGCAAAAGGCGTTAAAAAATTGTGATTAGTATGTAGTATAATATTGTTTTTCTCCGTATTTATGGTATAATACAAGTAGGTCATACAAGACCTGATAAATTTTGTGGCTAGTATGTAGTGTAATATACTTGCCAAGAAAGTTGGTGTAATGTGGGAAAATACGGATTAAAGATAAAAAACATAGAGGCAGGTATTCTCTATGAATGCAATCTTGGTGTTCGTGACTACATGGAAACAACAGATGCAATGCTTACTAAGTCTCTGTTTTACGACTTTCTCTTAGAAAATGGAATGCAAACCTATAATGATAAATCTACTAGAGATATTATCTGTGTGCAATTTGGGTTTGGATCGTCATCTTATAAAGAGCAGGTAAAAAAACTTGAGCGAACAATCAAACGTATGAATCCTTCAACTATTTTTGTGTATGATAGTAAGATAGAAAAACTTAAGCAAGCATTGGACAAGGCCAAACTTAATAAAGACAAGTATGACAAGAGGAGTGCTCAAGAACTTCGTACTATGTTCTACAGGGATGGCGTGTCGGTCACCTATGTTTCTAGGTATAAAAACGGAGACATACGAGATAGCGAAACTATTCACTACAAAATGTTGTATAGAACGCCAGGCAAGGCAAAGTTGGGATCATGTATGTTTATCAGAGATGAGCTGTTTGATGATGCGGATCATTTCTTGAAAATGGGTATTCAATTGCCAACTAACAATTCCCCTATTGTTGAGATTGGAGCTTATTCTTCTTTGGTTACAAGTACCATTGTAGGCAAAGTCAAAATTGAACCAGAGAACATATTGATTCTTAAAGATGTTGATTCTTATTTCAACACAGATGTTGTTAGTGTTGAAATTGACGAACAAAATCACTGTCTTGCAAAACATATATCTGATTATAAATTGAAGAATACGTTATTTGACGGTCAAGCTTTAATCGATTCTAGCCTATTCCCCTTATGGGCAGACGGTTACATCTTGTTGAGACAGCACTTTTTCAAAGCTGCTGCATTTGTGTCAAATATTCAGACGTTTTTTAAGGATTATTTTGGTGATCAATATGAAACAGCAGAAGTCGTGGATATGTTTGGAAACAAGCATTTAGCTAAGGATATTAAGTTGATTACAACGGACAATGCTATGAAATGCCTCAAATTTAACGTAACTTACGAATACTGGTCTGACTGGGTTCGCAAAAATGGCAGCATGTTCGGTATTGTAAAAACTGCACATCCTAGCAAATTAGGAAAAGTTCAACGTATGTCATATCAGATGATTAATGCGTTGGATATGGATACAATGCCTGATGTAGTACAAACAAGCGTTGACTATATAAAAAAATTGAAGAGAAATGATAACACATTCTTAGATTATTTGAGAGATAATCAAAATTTCTCTAATGATTTTGAAGTGTTGTTGGCTCTTGTAGATCAAAATCCTGATTTTGTACATAGCACTTACTTTAAAGAAAGGCGTGGCGCAATTATTTCAAATTATGTCATGAAGTTTAGAAACGGAAAAGTCATACAGAATGGTGACAACTTAGTTATAGTTGGTTCTCCTTATGCAATGTTATTGCATTCTGTTGGTGAGGACGTTAATAAGGACGACACTTTTGAGCAAGAAGATTGTGCTATGCAATGTTACACAGAACGTTTTGATGATGGTGAGTATTTGGCGGAGTTTCGTAGTCCGTTTAATTCTAGGAATTCACTAGGATTATTACACAACCATTATCATGACAAATTTAAAAGATACTTCCCTTTTGGGAAACAAATTATTGCAGTTAATATGATTGGTACATTTTTACAAGATCGTAACAACGGATTAATTTATTGGTTCGGTTCTACAGAAATGTAGTTCAAAAACTAATCGGTGAAAATGGGAAAGCTAAGTATTTGTTATAAATATATGCCAATCCATTAGGAAGACTGTCGAATGCCAAAATAGTAGACAGTAACCTCTAGAGACTAGGCGATGAGAAGGCTAATCAATAATTCGCCCACGAGTGCCGATTTCCCTAACGTAAAGTCGAGGGAAAAGAGATAGTCCCATCTTTAACGAAAGTTAAAGAAAGCTCAGGATAAAGAGCCTGAGATAAAAAGAATTTGCAGATCAAGATTCGGATTCTCTGTTTGTTACCAATCAAAAACAAATAGTCGAACATGCAAGATATTGTATGCAAAACTATCCGACAATTGTAAATAACATTCCAAAAGAAAAGAATCATTATTCAAACACTCCAGAAGATAAAGCATTAGTAGATAACAAAATAGCCGCAGGAAATATGGCTATTGGAGAGTCTAGTAATCTTGCCCAGTTGTGTTTGTCTTATAGTTATTCTTTAGAGGATAACGAAAAATATCTAAATTATACGTGTATATTGAGCGTATTGGCTTAATTATTGGGTCGGTTCTAGGGAAACCTAGTTCAAAAAGCATTCGGTTAATTGCTGGAAATCGTTAAATAAAATATAGCAAAAGGAGGTGAGTAAAATGACCGATACAAATTATACGGTGTATGATTTAAAATTTCCAAATGGAAAACATTATATTGGGTTAACCAAACAAAAACCAGCTGCGAGATGGGGTCGTAATGGATCTGGATACAAAAGCCAACCTGTTTATAAATATATCAAACAATATGGATGGGATAACATTGAGCATAATATCTTAGCGTCTGGATTGTCAATGGAAGAAGGACGGCAAACGGAGAAGGATTATATTTGGAGATTTAACAGTATTGAAAACGGATATAATTCAGCTGATGGTGGAGGAACAGGATCAGAAGCACAACGTTCATTTCGATACAATGGGAAATTGCTGACCTCAGATGATATTGCCATGATGTCAAATAAAGGTATTACAGGACACGATATTACTACCCGTGTCAATCACCACGGTTGGAGTTTGGAAAAAGCTATGAATCAGCCAAAAATAGAAAAACGTATGAAGTTTATGTATAAAGGAGAATGGTATTCAATTAATGAGTTATACGAACAAAGACTTTGCAAGGAATTAACGTGCGATCAGGTTCGTAGCAGAATTGTTGACCATAAATGGCAAGTCGAAAGAGCAATTTCTCAACCGTTGGGTGTTAAAATGCAACCACACGGCATTGGTGATAGAAAATATGAATACAATGGTGTTATGTATAATTCTTATGAGTTAGCTCAGATGAGTACTGTTGAAAATTTAACCGTTTTTGATATAACTAATAGAATCAACAAGCACGGTTGGAGCGTTGAACGAGCTATAACTCAACCAAAGAGAAAAAGTAGAGTTAAAAAAATATAAAATAAATTAGAATAAAAAAATAACGACAATCAGCAGCCACTCTTGTGAAAGCCATAGAAGTAACAAGAAGGCTCAACGACTAGGAGAATGAGTAGGCAATCAATAATTTCTCCCACGAAATCGAACGTCTAAGTCTTATTAGATATGACGAAGATATAGTCTCACACTCATAGTAATATGAGAAGTCAAGGATAAAGAGCCTTGAATATAAGAGTTTGCAGGCAGCTATCGACAATGCCAAGAGAACGTATTCTGTCGATCTGAACGCAGAAATAGCACGTATTAAACAAGATATGGATATTGATACAAATAAGTTTCCTGCTTTTTGGTTTATTCTTCAACGCAAAAATAAATTTGCAAAATCTGTGATGTTCAATGAAGAATCAAGACAGAAAAAGAAATTAAAAATCGAGCAGAAAACAAATCCAGATTTACAATGTCCAATGAATTATTTATTTGACTATAAATTCGAAAGAGTCAAACCAAACTACGAAGAAATTCCAATGTCAGAGTTCTTTGTTAAGCATCCATTAGATACAAGTCATAGAAAATCTAAACAGATTGAATCGTTAATACAAAAGTACTCAATAGAGCTATCGCAGTATTTTATGGACACTGATGAGAACAATAACACTTTTCTTCTAGAGGAAGACTTTGAAGAATTAATAGAAAGAATAAAATCCATTCATATTTCTAATAAATATGTTGGTTTAATGTCATGGCTGATTGATCGTGCGTTTAAAATTACTCCGCAGATGCAGTCAAACAAAGAAAATTGCAATTCTAATATGTGGCGCAATCGTCCCATATTATTAAAGGTTTTATACACAATAAACCCCGAAGCGCTATTAAAGTGCTTCAGTAAAGGAATTATTTGATATACCGAATAAAAATCAGGGCGAGTTTTCTCCCTACAGTACGCAACTTTTTAAGGGTGACTTAATCTAGCACATGAGAGGCAGTGTATGTTGCCTAGATACGGAGGATTTAAAATGACTAAAAACGAATTAATCAGAGCATTAGCTCAAAACTTAGACTTCACAATTAAGGATACAACTGAAATTGTTGAAGTATCTGTAGAAACAATCAAAGAATTATTAATCAAGGGAGAAGATATCAATTATCCAAACTTTGGTAAATTTGTAACTCAAATTGCAAAAGAACGTACTAGAGTTAATCCTACTACTGGAGAAAAGGTTGAATGTCCTGCTCATAGAGTAGTTAAGTTCAAACCTCGTCAGTCTTTTAAAGATTTGATTGCAGAAAAATAAACAACAACTTTGGGAGGTCTTGCACTTCCCTCCATATCGAGTAATACATTCATAGACCACTCCAACCAAGGCTTGCAGACCATCGTAGAGTTTATGAATGTTGGTGAAAATCCAACTATACTCGACCATAAAAAAATTCAGAGAGGAGGTTCGAAAACCTCTTCCGTTACAACACAGGAGCTGAACCTGTTTCAGCATACATATTAACTTGATATTTATTTGTCTTTATAGAAGGTAGGTGATTAACCCCTTCTTTCCAACGTACTTATCACAAATAGGTTGAAGGTTAATATGTATTTACACATGTAAATTGTTGGACTAAAGCCAATGATTTGCACCAATCAAAACAAAAAGAACGCATACAGCAATCTAAAAAAGTATCAAGAACAAATAACAGTAAACAACAATGGTTTATAAAATTATCACTTTAAAGCGTTCTTACTATTAAAACCTTCAACAATACGTATAGTGTGGAATTGTTGAAAAGATTGTTGTGGCATGAATAGCTATCATGTGCATGACAACCGTTCTGGTTAATGGTTATCCAGTAAAATGGGTAAAATATTTTCCCACAAATGGCTTATTGGCACAAAGATGTTTTCCAACTGTAATAAATTAAACTGTTTTCTCATTTTACGGTGAATTTCCAAGCATGTTTTCATTACTCCTTTTACATATATATCAATAATTCGGTTGGAGGATATCTTTGTGTTAATAAGTCTGCGCATATCAAGATAGAGTAGTGGCAACTCGTTAGATGGAACTCTAAAGACCGTAGGTTCGAATCCTACTCTTGATTACCAAAACAAAACTCATACAGCAATTTATTTTGCAGAAGACTGTTAATCTTTGAAATGAGTTTTGAATATCACTAAAACGACTCAGACAGCAAATTAAAGACCAAACTATATCAAACGTTAATTTCAAGAAAGTTTAATTGTGTGTCATTTAGACGCATTTCATTTTCAGAGTCGTTAAACTTTGCTTTATATTAAGCAAGCACTTGCAGCAAATTATAAAGTCAATAACCCCGACCTACAACTAACGTCTTAGAGGTCGGAGCTTGTAAAAGCTCATGTTGACTAGCCTAAGTTCTTTGAGAACTACGTTGTTTATGTTATCACACCCATGAATAATACCCTAGTTCGTGGCACTGTGTAGGCTCTGTAAAAGCTCTGTGAGGTAGGAGCAGTCAACCTAGCGTGTTCGATTACGACAAGCATTTACAACATTGGCGAAGGGTAACAAACTTTCAAAAAGAAAGGAGCAGCACTTGAGAGTAGCTGTCAGAGGTAGAAATTATGAGAGTATTTGTACTCAATATGCGTGGCGAACCATTAATGCCATGCTCACAAAGAAAAGCCAGATTACTTTTAAAAAGTAATAAAGCTGTTATTTACAAATACAATCCATTTACAATCCAGTTGACTTATGCAACTGGAGAAACAAAACAGGATTGTCATATTGGTATAGACACAGGCTCTAAACATATAGGAGCTGCTATCACATCAGAAGATAAAGTTTTATGGAAAAGCGAAATCGAGCTTCGACAGGATGTGAAGTCAAATATTGATGCGAAACGCATTTATCGTAGAAGCAGACGCAACCGTAAGACAAGATACAGAAAGCCAAGGTTTCTAAATCGCAAGAGAAACGATGAATGGCTTCCGCCTAGCTTACAAAATAGAATAAACCATACGTTTCACTGGATTGATACATTAAACAGTTTAGTTCCAAAGCCTATTCTTCATATAGAAGTTGGCAAGTTTGATACAGCAAAAATGATAAATCCTGAAATTCATGGAGTGGATTATCAATATGGTCAGACGTATGGTTTCTTCGATGAAAGATATTATGTTTTTGCAAGAGATAATTATACTTGTCAATGTTGTGGAAAATCAAAAAATAAGATTTTAAACACGCACCATATAATTTATCGCAGCAACGGTGGAACAGATAGAGTTGACAATCTTATCACAGTTTGTACTGATTGTCATACATCGCAGAACCACAAGAAAGGTGGAATCTTCTATAAATGGCAAGAGCAGCATAAAAAGGTAAAACAATACAAAGAGCCACCATTTATGAATACTTTGCGTAAAAGAATATTTGTGGCATATCCAAATGCTGAAATCACATATGGCGTTGAAACAACCTCAAAGCGTAAGGCGATGAAACTAGATAAAACACACTACAATGATGCAATAGTTATCAGCGGTATCAATGAAATTAGCGAAAACCATGAAGAATGGTTGTTAATAAAACAGTTCCGCAAAAAGAAGCGTTCTCTACACGAGGCTACCGCCCGTAAAGGAAGAAAAATACTAAATAGAAATCAAGTTCGCAATTGTAAAAATGTGCCTTATTATAAAGGATTTTATCTTAACGATAAAGTTTCAATTTTTGGGAAAAGCGGGCACGTTACAGGATTTACAACCAACGGTGCATATGTAAAAGATGATAATGGTAACTATATTACTCTGCCAACCAAGAGTTATAAACAGGTTAGCATTAATAAAATGAGATTGAAATACCATAACAACAATTGGCAGTATATGGCAAAAAGAGCTGTATAATTTGCAATTCATCCCACCACCTATAGAGGTGGGGGATTTCTTGCAAGTTTTTGTTAAAAACGCCAATCCTTTTGTTTAGAAAAGGTGCTCGTATATTGGGCGTTAAAGGAGAGAAAAAGATGAAAATTGAAGACATTAAAAATGAATTGAATTCTGAACTTCAATGCACAGAAAATGGTGCGTTGGGCTATGCAACGTCTGGAAAAGCTTTATTAGATATGAACTTTAAAACAAGTTCTATGCGAAATATGACTAACAGTGATATTCTTGCATTATTTAATGTAGCAATGGCAGAAGATCCAAAAATGACAATTAAATGGTTGTTCTTTTTAAGGGATCGAGAACAAGGTATGGGCGAACGTAAATCTTTTAGAATTATGTTAAAGGATTTATGTGAAGATAGTCCCAATCTTGTTATGAAGTTAATTCCATTAGTTCCATATTATGGTAGATGGGATGATTTGTGGTGTTTATTGGACACTAGATATACGTATGTATTTCAGGAGTTAATTGCTGTTGTCGGTGATCAACTTTCGGCTGACATTCAAAACATGAAATCAAACAAACCTATTAGTCTTTTAGGCAAATGGTTGCCTTCTTTATCTAGTAAAAAACAAGAAAATAGATATTGGGCTGCTAAAATTCGTAAAGCTTTGTTCTTAAGTAAAGAAGAATATAGAAATATTTGTACTTCACTACGTAAGTATTTAGATGTTGTTGAGGTCAAAATGTCTGACAAAGAATGGTCAAAAATTAATTATGAATCAGTTCCTTCTCGTGCTAATTTATTGTATAGAAATGCATTTTTGAGAAATGATGAAGCCAGACGTGTTGAATATTTAGAATCCTTGAAGAAAGATAAAGCTAAAATCAATGCAAAAGTCTTATCTGCTTCTGATATTGTTCATAGTTATTGTGACCCATCAGGATGGCACATTCAAGTTCAGTCTTATGATGAATCTTTAGAGCAACTATGGAAGAATCTTCCTAATTATATGCCAGATGGTGCATCTGCTATTGTTGTTTCTGACTCATCTGGAAGTATGCTAACTAAAGTTGGAAATACAAATTTAACTGCTTATGAAGTTTCTGAAGCGTTAGCTATTTATATGAGTGAAAGATTAACTGGTGAATTTAAGGATTGTTTTATTACATTTAGTAGTAAGCCACAGTTGTTGAATATGTCAAATTTTAAAAGTTTGCATGAGAAATTAAAGTATTATGATTCTAAGGCTTTAATGTCTAATACAAATATTAAAGCAGTTTTTGACTTGATTTTAAGAGTTGCTGTTAATAATCATTATTCACAAGAAGATTTGCCTCAAAACATTATTATTTGTAGTGACATGGAATTTGATGAGGCTCAAGGATATTTTTGGGAGCCAAACGCAAGATATTCCAAAGCAGACTTTGAGGTTATTAAAGATGAATATGCTGAACATGGATATAAAATGCCAACCTTAACATTCTGGAATATTTGCGGACGAACAAATACTGTTCCATTACAAGAGAATGAATTAGGTGTTCATTTGTTGAGTGGATTTAGTCAGGCTATTGTAGACATGGCATTCAGTACTAAACTTGATCCATATGAATGCTTAATGGAAAGATTAAATAGTGAAAGATATAACATGGTTGAAGAGGCGTTGTCTGATGAACAATAAAGTGTATTTAGACTATGCTTCTACTTCCCCTCTTTCTGAGAGTTTTCTTGGAAGGTTGGATATTTTAGCTATTGATTGGTCGAATCCAAGCTCATTGTATGGCTCAGGCCACTACAATAAACATGTAATTGAAAAGACTCGTGAAAAAATAGCAAATATGATCAATGCAGAACCAGAAGAAATTATTTTTACATCTAGTGGTTCAGAGGCGAATTCATTAGCTGTAGATGGGTTTTTAAAAGCAAATAAAGATTACGAGGCAATTTGCTCAAATATTGAGCACGCTTCTATATATAACAATCCAAATGTATTGCATGCTTTAAGAGTGGATGAAAAAGGATTTGTATCCCCTACTCTTTTAGAAAATCACGAACATAAGTTAGTATCTGTTATGATGGTTAATAACGAAATTGGAACATATCAACCAATTAAAGACATTGTTGAGATCGCTCATAAAAATGGATGCATTGTTCATACGGATGCAGTTCAAGCATTTGGAAAGACAGAGATTGATGTCAAATATCTAGATGTAGATATGATGTCAATTTCTGGGCATAAAGTTGGTTCTCTTAGAGGAGTCGGAGCTTTATATGTTAAAAAAGGCATCAAATTAGCTCCTATTATCTATGGAGAACAAGAAAATGGTTTAAGAGGTTCAACTTATAATGATTTCGCTATTAAATCTTTATCTAATGCGTTAAATGACGTAAATTATGATGATTTAATTGGTATTAAGTCAAAAAGAACATTCTTATTAAACCGTTTAATGAAAAATGAACATATTAGATTAAATGGTTCTTTAGATATGAGAGCCGAATCTAATATTAACATTAGAATTAAAGATATTTCAATTAGTGGAATGCAGATTGTGCAGTTGCTAGATGAAGCAGGATTTGAAGTTAGTTCAGGATCTGCTTGCCATTCTAGTAGTGCGAAACCAAGTCATGTGTTAAAAGCTATTGGATTATCTGACGAGGATGCTTTGCATAGCATTCGTATTACTATCGGCAAAGAAACGTCTGTTCAAAATTTAACAGATTTTGCCGATGCTTTAGAAAATATTATAGAAATGAATTTAACTGCCTAGAAGTTGGCAGTTTTTTATATTTTAGGAGGCAGGAAATTGTTTAAAAAATGATAAAGTCAATAAAAGTGAGATTGAATCCAAATAATAAACAATTTACTAAGTTGTTTCAATATGCTGGATGTGCAAGATTTGCTTATAATTGGGCTATTGTAAGAGAACAAGAGAATTATAAACAAGGAAATAAATTCTTGTCGGATAGTGAATTACGAAAAGAACTTACACAGTTAAAGAAACAACCAGAATATCAATGGCTGAATGAAGTAAGTAATAACGTGACAAAACAAGCCATTAAAGATGCTTGCAATGCCTACAAAAGATTCTTCAAAGGGCAATGCAAATATCCTAAATTTAAGAGTAAAAAGCAATCTATTCCATCTTTTTATCAAGATAATGTTAAGATTCGGTTTACAAATACCCATGTGAAAGTTGAAGGTTTTTCAATGAGTAAAAAGAAGAATAAACAAAAACTGAATTGGATTAGACTTTGTGAAAAAGGAAGAATACCAACTGACTGTAAATATATGAATCCACGTTTTACTTATGACGGATTATATTGGTATGTGTCAGTTGGAGTTGAGGTAGATGACAATACCTTTCTTCCTTTAAACGATGGAGTTGGAATAGATTTAGGCATCAAAGATTTAGTAATTTCTTCTGATGGAAATACTTATAGGAATATTAATAAAACTCAAAAAGTAAAGAAATTAGAGAAAAGAAAACGTAGGTTACAGCGTTCCATATCAAGAAGATATGAGAAAAATAAGAAAGGAAGTAATTACTGTAAAACAAGTAACATTATAAAAAGAGAAAAAGAGCTTTTAAAAGTAACAAAACGATTAACAAATATTCGTCAAAATTACTTACATCAAACAACATCTGAAATTGTAAAACGAAAACCAAGTTTTATTTGTATGGAAGATTTGAATGTAAGTGGAATGATGAAAAATAAACATTTATCCAAGGCAGTGCAACAACAAAGTTTTTATGAATTTAGAAGACAGATTGAATATAAGTCTGAATGGAATAATATTCCAGTAATTATAGCAGATAGATTTTTTCCGAGTTCTAAATTATGTAGTTGTTGTGGAAATATTAAGAAAGATTTGAAACTATCAGATAGAATCTATAGATGTGCATGTGGAAACGTCATAGATAGAGATTTTCAGGCAAGTTTAAATCTAAAAATGTATGGAGAAAATGTTTTAAAACAACAATCTGTAGTATAACAATTTCAAGTTATTACAGATATGTACTGAGCGTTAATCGGGAATTTACGCCTATGGAGAGTACAAGAACTTGTGATTAGTATCTGGATTTATTCAGTATGAAAGCATACTCGATGAAATAGGAATGGAACATAAAAGTTATTACTTTTTATAAGTTTTCAGTAACGGATTTAAAATGATTACAAAGGAAATGAAATTAACTTATAAATTAGACAATGTATCTTTTGCCGGAAATGGCAATTTAATTGATTCAGAGGCAGAAATTGTTAAATTGATGGAAGATTTGAAAGCTGTATTTGGCGATAAAGAATTTACTTTAACGGCGGCAAGTCGTTCTAAACAGATGATTGATAATGCCAAGGATTTTGTAGATGAGGAATAGTTGTCGGATGGTAAGTAAAGGAAAAGAAATTAATGCAGAAGAATTCGAGAAGATTCTTTCAGAATGTGAAGCTAAAATGTCTGGGTTAAGTGAAGATGACTGGCAGGATATTATTGATCGACATGGTTTAGATATTAATAGAGACACATTAAGAAAGAATTGTACAGGAATTTTTGGTTCTGTTTTTGTTAAACAGTATTACGAAGAAAAAAATGCCAAAGAAGAATACTCAGATGACGAATATATTCAAAAGTTAGAAGATAAGAAACGTGAATTAGAACGTGAGAAAATCAAGTTTCGTGATGAAAGAAATGCATGGAATAAGCAAAATTATGCTAATGCACGTTTAGAAGAAACATTACATTTATTAGAAGATAATCTAAAACAGATTGGTAATGTTGAATTTAAAGTTCATGAAATTCCAGATTCTCATGGCGAAAAAGAATTAATAATCTGTTTATCAGATTTACATATCGGACAAACATTTGATTCTTATTTTGGCAAATATAATACGGACATTGCTAAGCAAAGATTAAACCAATATTTAAATAAGATTATTCAGATTGGTAGAACACATAATATTGGGAGTGTTAACGTTGTGAATTTAGGAGATACCATCAGTGGAAGTATCCATAAGACTTTGCAAATTACAAACAAAGAGAACGTGATTGAGCAAATTAAAATTGCTTCAGAGTTAATTGCAAGTTTCTGTTATGAATTAACAAATGAATTTAATAGTGTAAAATATTTTGCTATTAATGGAAACCACGATAGACTCGACAAAAAAGAAGATGCATTACATGATGAGAGATATGGCGATTTAATTAACTGGGCGGTAGATATTATGCTTGCAAATGTAGATAACTTTCATTATCTAAGCCATAGAAATTTAGATAATGGTATTGCTGATATTAATGTTTTAGGAAGAACGTATCTAGCATGTCATGGAGATTTTGACCCAATGTCTAAACAAGGTGTTGCTAATCTATCTTTTATGTTAGGAGTGTTCCCTACTGCTATTTTAAGAGGACATATGCATTATCCTGCTATGAGTGAATTAAACGGGGTTCAAGTAATTCAGAGTGGAAGCGTAGCAGGTTGTGGTGATTCATACACCATCGAAAAACGTTTGAATGGAAAACCATCTCAGACAACATTGGTGTGTGATAAAAATGGTATTGAATGTATTTACAATATTCAATTGGATTAAGGAGAAAATATGAATAAATTAGATGAAATTCGAGAAGAAATTGCAGATGAAGCCATTGACGATTTTATGGTGGCATTAGAGGACGCTATTGACCTTACTTTTGCAGATATGGTAGAGGAAGGATGTTCTTACACAGAAATGGCAATTGCTAAATCTGTCATGACTAGTTTTGTGCATAATTTCTTTACATTATTAGAAGACAGTTCAGAAAATGACGCATGTTGCGGAGAATGTTCTAACTGTCAAGCTTAATAAATAAGCGGAGGTGGTTCTATGGCGTATATGAAAACTCCTAAAACTCCTGCTGAAATCAAAAAGGCTACTGCTCCTACTCTACGAAAAGAGTATACTGCATTGGCCAATCAATATAAGAAGATATTAAATGACGAGCTGATCAAATGTCCACATTGTGGCGAATGGTTGGCTCGTTCTAATTTTTACAAATCAAACAAGTATGGACTAGGTTATTACCCTATTTGTAAAAAATGCGTTATTAGTAAAGTAGAGCAAATTAAAGACAAAGATGACAAACCGAATGAGACGAAAGAATCGGTTATTAACATGTGTCGTGAAATGGATATTCCATACGTTGATTCACTATATGAATCATGTGCTCATACAATCTATAACGAAACAGGAGAAAAAGTTAAAAGTTCTCCTTTTAAACAAATGCTGACTAGTTTATTGAGTTTACCTCAATATATCAATCAAACATTCAAAGACAGTGAATTGCCTTCCGATTATGAAAATAATGGAATGCGAGGAAATGTTAAGAAACAAACTATTAAAAGATTTGGAAATGGATTTACCAATGACGATTATTTGTTTTTACAAGATGAATATGATGATTGGGTAACACGCTATGAATGTTCTACTAAAGCACAGGAAGAAATTTTTGTTAGGCTATGCTTTAAAAAACTAGAAATTCGCAAAGCAACTTTGCAAGGCAAACCGACAAAAGATTTAGACAGTAGCTATCAACAATTGATGTCTACAGGGAATATTACACCAAGACAAAATTCATTAGATACTTTATCAGAAGGACAGACATTTGGTCAATTAATTCAGAAATGGGAGACTGAAAGACCTATTCCTGAATGTGACCCAGAGTTAAAAGATGTTGACAAAATTGGACAATATATAGATGTGTTTTTTAAAGGTCATATGGCTAAGATGTTAAATCTGCAGAACCCTTTACAGAAAATATACGAGTCATTTATGAAAAAATTTACTGTTACTCGCCCTGAATACCAAGAAGACGATGATTCAGAAGAGTTATTCGACAAGATATTTGGAGAGGTATCAGATAATGGCTAAACAAAAAAGTGCTCAACAAGTTGTCCAAGATAAAGCAAACAAAATAATGGATGGGGTAGCTGCATGGTGTTCATTTTATAGAGCAAACCCTCAGAGATTTGCTAAAGATTTTTTACATATTAGATTAAAACTATTTCAGAAGATACTGATATATATGATGATGTGTACTAATTATTTTATATACATTGCGTCAAGGGGTCAGGGTAAGACTTACCTAATAAGCCTATTTTGCGTTATTAGATGTATATTATATCCCGGTACAAAAGTCATTATATCTGCAGGTGTAAAATCACAAGCTTCAGAAGTTATTGGAAAAATTAAAGATGATTTTCTTAAACAGCACCAGTGGGGTTCTGCAAATCTTTGGAATGAGATTAGCGATATTAAAGTGGGTTTAAATGATTCAAGTTGCGAATTTAAAAATGGATCATGGATTAAGATTGTTACAGCAAATGACAATGCACGTTCAAAACGAGCAAATGTCATAGTAGTAGATGAATTTAGAATGGTATCTAAACATGTTATTGATACTGTTTTAAGAAAGTTCTTAAGCGATCCTAGACATCCTGGTTATTTAGATAAGCCAGAATATTCAAATTTACAAGAACGAAATAAAGAGCTTTATGCAACATCTGCTTGGTATTCAAGTCATTGGAGTTTTCAAAAAGTAAAGGCTTTTTGGAAAAATATGATGTTAGGTAGAAATTATTTTGTAGTTTCACTTCCTTATCAAATTGCAATTAAAGAAGGATTGCTTCAGAGAGAACAAGTAGAGGATGAAATGTCAGAAGATGATTTCGATCCAACGATTTATTCTATGGAAATGGAAGCTTTGTTTTACGGCGATACAGACGGAAGTTTTTTTAAGTTTGACGAGCTTAATAACCGTAGAACTTTAAAGAATTGTTTCTATCCTTTAGATGTTTATCAACAAAAAGATATTACAATTCCAAAACTTGTAGCAGGAGAAGAAAGAATACTTTCAGTGGACGTTGCGTTAATGAGTTCCAAGAAGAACGCAAATGATGCTTCGTCATTACTTATAAATAGTGCAATTCCTACTTCAGAAACAAACTACATTAGTAATATTGTATATATGCAAAATGAAGAAGGATTGACAACGGATGAATTAGGTTTAGTTGTTATGAGAACTTTTTATAAATATAAATGTACTCAATTAGTTGTCGATACCAATGGAATTGGTCTAGGACTGTTTGATTTTATTATTAAAGATCAGTATGATCCACAAACTGGAGAAACATACAAAGCATTTACTTGTGTAAATGATGACGAAATGGCATCAAGATGTAAAGTTTCTGATGCAAATAAATGTTTGTGGTCTGTTAAAGCGACTGCACAATTTAATAATGAAATTTGTATTTTACTGAGAACAGGTTTTCAGAACAATAAGATTAATTTGTTAAAACATGAGATTGAGGGAGAAGAAATCCTTCGCACTAAGTTTAAAAGTTTTAATAAATTACCAACTAAACAACAAACTCAATTAAAAATTCCATATGTTCAAACTTCTGCTTTAATTAATGAATTAGTTAATCTAGAGCATGAAATCAAGAACGGAAATATTAAAATTATGGAAAAGTCTGGTATGCGTAAGGATAGATACTCTTCCCTTGCCTATAATTACTGGACTTTACAACAAATTATTAGAAAGAAAAAACCAAAGCGTCAAGAAAGTAACATAGCTGAATTCTTAGCTTCTACTTCTAAGAAAGCAGATTATGGACTATTACGTTAGAAAGGAGGAGTCTTATGGCGAAAACTGTAACAAAACGAAAGGCAAAGCCTTCCAGTAAAGTGGCTCAAAAGCCAAATCCTACATTAAGTAGAACGAATAAAAGAAGTGCTAAAGAAATGCAAGAATGGTATGAGAAAAATAAAAACACTATTGAAACATTTAAAAAAGCACAAGAGGCTTTAGATTTATTGCAAGTACAGAATCCAACGAAGAGTGCTACAAAAGCGTTTTCTACTTTTACAAAGGAAAATCTAAGGACTTACTTAGAGAACCCCTTTTCCAACTCAAAGAACTTACGTAATTTGAGTAAGTATTTGTATTATAGAAGTCAGGTATATAGACGTCTGATTCAATATAATGCAAATATGATTAACCTGCAATATCGCTCTGTTATTCCACCATTTCAGATAACAGAAGATAATGATCCACAAACAGTATTGCAGTCATATGCAGATACTTTGAGTTTGTTGGAAAAAATGAATTTAAATCTGGCGTTTAAGCCTGCTTGTATCACAGCATTCAGAGAAGATGTTTTCTTTGGATGTGCTTATTTAGATGATACAGGCTTTTTTATTTTGCCAATTGATCCAGACTATTGCAAGATTGCAGGAGTCTATGGAGATGGTTCATTGGCATTCTGGATGGATATGACTTATTTTCAAAAAAATGCAGACTATCTAGAATACTGGGGAGAACCATTCCAGACAATGTGGAAAGAGTATCAAAAAGACACAATGAATAATAGGTATCAACCAATGCCTGAAGAACATTGCGTTTGTTTAAAAGTGGACATGACAGATTGGCAGAATCCTATTCCACCATTTATTGGTCTATTTGATTCGTTGATCAATTTAGAAGATTTAAAGAACATTACTGCTATTGTGGATGAACAACAGATTTATAAAATGTTGGTTGCTACAGTTCCATTAATTAGTGGTAGTGATGATGTAGATGATTTCGCAGTTGATCTGAAAACGGCAGCAATATATTTTAATTTAATTAAAGATGCATTACCGAACTATACGACTGCATTATTGTCACCTATTCCTATCAAAGATATTCAATTTAACGGGGATCAAACTAGTGATGTTAATAAAGTTGAGAACGCAACTAAATCTGTTTTGAATATTTCTGGTGGGGCACAGGTATTGAATAGTAGCTCGATAGATGGAACTACGGCATGGAATGGAGCTATTCGTTCAGACGAAGATATGGCTCTTTCTTCCCTATTACCTCAAATTCAAACTATTGTAAATAGATTAGTATCAACTCAATTATCTAATCCATCAAAGATTAAGTTTATTGGTGTTACTACATATACAGTAGATGCATTTAGAGATAGTGTAATCAAGGCTTGTACTTACGGTGTGCCAAATAAATTGTTGATTGGTACGTTAAATGGATTTAGTGAATTAGACACATTGTCTATGGCATATTTAGAAAATGATATTCTGCAATTGCCACAGAAATTTATTCCATTACAGAGTTCAAACACTCAAGATACAAGTCAGATTAATGGGGATAGTCAAACACTTACGACTGATGGCGAAAAGTCCATAGATAAGAGAGACAAAGCAAAAGGATAAAAGGATATGAATGAGAAAAACTCAAACTTTATTGTTACGGATGATAAAGACGTGCGTAAAACGCTTATGTCTTGGAATTTGTTAGAGATTCATAATAATGACGGTATGTATGTTTTTGTTAATGAACCTAAAAAATTACAAGCAAATTTTGAAAAATTAAATATAGAATTTACGAATACTTTGTATTTTTAGATGAGTCCTTTACTGGACTCTTTTTTATTTTTGAGAAAGGTGGTAACGGCTCAAATGGATAAAAAACAACGTATTTTAACCGTTGATGATTTGTATAAATGTTGTGTAGAAAACGATATATTTCACTTCTCTGCTGAAGATTCTAATAAACGTCTAGTAGTTTCAACTCAAGGCTACTTTGAAGCTGAAGAAGATGATGAAATTCAAGAAACTGAAGGTTTAATGGGATTAAAAGTTAAGATTTTCCATACTGGAAAAAATCGAAACAAGTCATTTATCTCTAAAGAAAATACTGAAAAATATATGAGTTCTATTAAAAATAGACCGTTATTAGCATATATTCATCAGTTGCCTGATGGATCTTATGATTTTAAACAACACGATAGACGAACAGTTGTGAATGCAGACGGAGAAGAAGAGATTGAATATCTTGAAAGTCCTATTGGACATTTTACAAATGATGAACCTTGGTTAGAAGAAGATAAAAAGAAGAAGGATAGATATTACGTTCTTGGTAAAGCTGTTGTTTATGAAGAATATACAAAAGCTTGTGAAATTTTAAAAAACAAGAATGGTAGTGATTGCTCGGTCGAATTAGAAATTCAAGACTTCTCTTTCGATGCAAAAAACAAAACTTTAAATATCGAATCGTTCTTTATTAAAGGTGTTACGTTGCTTGGTTCTAAGGTGAACGTTAAGACTGGTAAGGTCGAAAAAGTGTTGCCCGGGATGGAAGGAGCAAAAGTAACATTGGAAGATTTTATGTCAAATACATCTAGTGATGGATGTTTTGAAAATAACGAACAGAAAGGAGGTAATGAGGATATGAACAAATTTGAAGAATTATTAGCTAAATATAACAAGACAGCAGAAGATATTGATTTTGATTATGCTGATATGTCTGATGAAGAATTAGAAAATAAACTTACAGAATTGTTTGAAGATGCCGGAGCTGAAGAAGGTGCTGAAGATACAGTTGAAAGTACAGAAGATCATGCTGAAGGAACTCAAGAATCTACAACAGAAACAACAGTAAGTACAGAGGAGCTAGAACCTGTTGAGGAAGTTGTTGTAGATGATGAAGAAGGCAAAAAGTCTGAAAAGAAAAAATCCGTTCTGTCTGTTAATGAATTGGAGAATGGTGATTTACAAGTTTCTTTTGAATTAAGTCATGATGCTAAACGTGGAAAGATTTATAAAGCGTTAAGCAAAATAGAAAACGATCCAGACTTTACTGGTTGGCTTGATTTACTTACTGTGTATGACAATTATTTTATTGCAAGAATTTATACCAGAAACGATGATGAATTGTTTGGTCAAAGATACGAATTCGATGCAAATGATAATCTAGTTCTTATTGATGAGCCATATCAAGTGCATGCAGAATTCTTAACTAATGATGAATATGCGGCATTGAATGAAATGCGTAGCAACTATTCTGCAATGGTTAGTGAGTTAGAAACTTACAAATTAAATGAAGCACGTCAATCAAAAGAAGATGTGTTAATCAAAGATGAGACATTCTCTCAATATTTAGATGAAGAAGAATTTAAAGAATTAAAAGCTAGTATGGATAAATATTCTTTAGATGAATTTAAAGAAAAAGCAGATTCTGCTTATGGAAAAGTTATTAAACGTTTGGGCGCACCTAAAAATGCGTCTTTTTCTATGCCTAGACATCAAGTGTTTAGCTTTGAAAACAAAATTGACAGTCCATATGGGGACTTATTTAAAAAATAAAAATTTAGGAGGAAATTAAAATGGCAATTAAATATCAAATTACAAAACATGGCTATGCTTTCCCTACTAACGTGTTAGCCGGAAAAGGTGGCGAACACATGTACGACTTATTGATGGATAAAGACCGTGCAAATGGTGAAGTTGTAGCATTAAACGAATGGCAAGGAATGCAATATTTCTCAGTCAAAGAACCTGCTGGATTAGCAGCAGTAGTTTTAGAACAAGCAGCTAATGGAAATTGGTACGTGCGTATTACTGAAGCTGGTGATGCTGTAATTATTCGTTCAGTTCCAATGATTGCAGAACAATTTACAAAAGAATTTGAAAGCGAAGCAAACTTCTATAACGCAAAGGGTGAAATTGCTCGTGGATATAGAGCACACGAAGGTGACATTTGGGAATTGTCAGCAAATTTATTCGACAAGACACCAGCAGCTAAAAACACATTAACTTATGCATCTGGAAAATGGACTGTTGGAGACTAAGGAAGGAGTTTAGACGAACATGAAGAATTTAGTACAATATTTTAACGTAGAAAATGTTACAGAAGATAACATTAAAGCATTATTAAAAGATGCTGCTTATAATTCATACCAAGATGGTGTGACAAAAGAACAAGCTAATGAAACAATTCGTACAGCAATGTTAAAATTGTTTGAATTAGCTCCAGAAGATTTAAATAACAAGAAATTAGTAAAACGTGCATTAAAACATCACAAAGATGAATTTTTCGAAGTTATCGAAGATATTGTGGATGACATGTTAGTGACTGGATGGAGCAACGACCCATTCTTCATGCAATTTGTTGATATGCACAACATTGCAGACGGAGACAGCGCTACTTTTGTTACACAAGAAGAAGTTATGTTAACAACTGCACTAGTAAGTGGAGATCACCACGATATTATGCTCCAAAGATTAGGTGGTAACCAGAATTATACAGTAACTACTTCAACTTATGCAGCTGCTGTAGGTACAGACATTCGTTTATTCTTAACTGGACGTAAAGACTGGGCAGAATTGGTAAATGCTGTATATAAAGCATTTGACAAGAAAGTTAAAGATACTGTTTACGCAGAAGTGATGAACGTAGGAGATAAATTACCAGTTTCTTCAATGTTTAACAAAGCAATGGCAATTTCAAAAGAAACTAAAGGACAATTAGATGAATTAATTGAAAATGTTTCTGCTGCTAATGACAACTCTGAGGTAGTTATTATGGGTACTTCAAGTGCTTTAGCAAAATTAGAAAACTTAGTAGATGTTAACTGGATTTCAGCTAACGCTAAGAATGAAAAATATGAAACAGGCCGTTTAGGTTTATATCAAGGAACTGCGTTTAAACTATTATAGACGCCGTATAAAGAAATTTGTATGTAAAAATACACATTGAATTGCTGGAAAACCCTAAAGATAAATATGCTACAACGTAAGGATGAAACATACCTAAGCGTGAATGCTACGAAAGTAAAAAGAAATATTTATATGAGAGCGAGGTTAAATCCCCTGCTCTTTTTTTTAATGGGCAATCAGCAGCCAAGGCTCGAACAGAGCAAGGTTCAACGACTATCCCGTAAGGGAGTAGGTTTGCAAGCGATTGGCAAGCCGAAGTGGTGTGCGTCATTTATTGATGATGAAGATATAGTCTGCACTCTTAGCGAAAGCTAGAGGTTCTAAAAGAACAACAGGGTTAGCGACCCATTTTTATTTTCCAAATAAAAGAAGAACAGGGATTGATAAAATGAAAGAATTGTGTGGAATATACTGTATAACAAATACGGTAAATAATAAAAAATATATTGGACAATCTAAAAATATACACAAAAGATGGAAAGTCCATAAAAGTTATTTAAATAAAGGTAAACACGTAAATGAACATTTGCAATTTGCCTGGAATAAATACGGAGAAGATAGTTTTGATTTTTCGATTTTGGAATTATGTAATATTGATGAATTAGACGAAAAAGAAACTAGTTATATTTTAAAAATGAATACAATGGATGAAAATATAGGGTATAACCTTCAATGTGGTGGAGGTGTAAATAGAATAATTGCTGAAAGTACTCGTGCTAAACTCATTGAGGCTGGCAAGAAAAGCCATATAAATTATAAACCTGACCCAAATAAAAGGGCGTGGAATTATGGTAAAAAAATGCCACCAGAATACGGTGAGAGGGTTAGACAGGCTAGGCTTGGTGTAAAAGCATCAGATGAAGCACGGTTAAATATGAGTAAATCACGTACTGGAGCTAAGAATCCACGTGCAACACCTGTATATAGTCCAGAATTAGATGAATCTTTTTGGGGAGCAAAAGAAGTTCAAGATAAATACGGTTTTAATAAAAATCATATTTCAAATTGTATTAATGGAAAAAGAAAACATTGCGGTGTACACCCAATCACCGGAGAACAATTAACATGGGTAAAATTGGAAAATAAATGTTAAACACAATGGAGTAGAGGTACCTCAACGATTAGCTCGTAAAGGTTCTGGTTTAGAAAGAATGATTGCATCTGATAAATTATTTGTAATGCCAGTCGGAATGGACAAATTTGTTAAGTTCGTTAATGCAGGTGATGCAGAAATTATCGAAGTTACTGAAAAAGGTGCTCGCCAAGATGATATGATGACTTTCGAATATCAACAGTCATTCGGTGTTGCTACTGTAGTAGGTAAATACTTCGGTGCAATCAAAATTACAGGTTAGTTTGTAATTATAAATTCAACTGCTATGCATTTGTGTAGCAGTTTTTTAGCTCGTCTACTAGAGTAGAAGGAGTATCTTATGGCGTAATTAATATGTCATTTGCATTAGCTCGTGTACCAGTGTACAAGGAGTTACTTGACACGTAATTAGTAGGTACAAGGAGCAACGGGTACGCTACGTGCGTGCCTTGCATTTTTTATATTAAGGAGAAAAAGAGAAAATTATGGAAGAAACAAAAAAGAAATCAGCACGCAGAAGTTCTGTTAAAAAGACTCCTGCAAAAAAGACAACTTCAAAAAAAGACAAAGCCGCTGAAGAAATTGCAAAAGAAGCAGAAGAAGTTCAAGAAGCAATTGAAGAAAAAGTTGTTCCAACTGAACAACCTCGTGAATTTCAAAAAGATGATTTAATTGAAGTGAAAAGCGTATTTGCTGGATCATGTACTTTGGTCGGGCGTAGAAGTGGAAATGTATATGTTTGGGAAACATTAGGCGAAATTCAATATGTTGAATATCAAGACTTATTGGCTGAAATTACTAATAGATATTCTAAATATATTTACGAACCATTGCTATTAATTGAAGATGAAGACGTTATTAATAAAAACCCAAAACTTAAGGATTTGTATAACGCTATGATTGACGTTGAAGATATCGAAGATTCATTGTTAAATGATTCTGTCGAAGATTTACGTAGCATTTTGATCTCACTGCCTTCTGGATTGAAGGAAACAGTTAAGAGCGTTGCTTCAACTTTAATGCAAGACGGAGCATTATATGATGTACGAAAAATTCGCTTATTAGATGATTTGTATCGCACTGCACTATCAGAGCAATTAAGTCTATATCAATAGGAGGTGCTTAGATGACACCTTACGAAACTATTTTTAATAGCTTCTTAAAAAGAATTGAAGATGAAATTTTACCTAAATTTGAAGAATCAGAACAAAATGAAATCATGATTGGCTATTTAAATGATGCCATTGCTATGATGACTGCAGATGATTTAATGCTTGAGCATGATTTAAATAAAAAAGATGATGATTTAATGGAATTTACTGATGATTTAAATAATTTAGAGGTAGAACTTTTGTCTAAAGTAATGGTGGTTTCATGGTATGAGCAAAAAATCAATTCTATTGAAACAACAGTTATGATGATTGGTGTGAGTGGTGAAAAATGGACGAATCAAAAAGATTTGGCAGAGTCTATGAAAACCAGACAGACCAAAGCTTATAAAGAAGCTAGGAAATTAGCCAGAGGTTATCACTATAGAAATAATAACTATTTAGGTGGTGATAAATAATGGTTGAGAATAAATATGGCAAGTTTACCAATGAGCAGTTTGAAGAGTTTAAGAAAAGACTTCATGGACAGATTCATTGGTTGCTTGTGTATGAAGATGAAAAAAATCCTATTTTAGATTCATATTTTCAGATTGTACAAGAAAAGTTGGCTGGTTTAAATTCTTTGTTAAACTTCCCTTCTCAAATTGTTGAAATGATGAATCTTGTTGAATCTGCACGAATTGAATATCAAGACAAAGAAAATCATAATCATAAAAGATATCGAAAAATTATCTTGGACATTCATGATTTAGTAGATAAGATTGGTGATTCAGATGAGTAGTATCTTTAATAAAAGGATGCAGATGATTATGCCTCAAGGTAATTTAGGTGAAGCCATTACAGATCGCACTAATATTATAGAGGCTAAAAACTTTTCCCATGACCAAAACTACCGACACGGTATGCTTTATGATTGGGATATGAACCCACTTGAAGAAGTGGATTTTAAATTTGAAAAAAATAAAACTTATAGTGCCCAAGGTCGTGATGTTGAATATATGATTCATTTCATGCCGAATTATAATCCAGAATTTAAGTTTAAGGATAAATTTTACAAAAACGATGGACGAGAAAGATTGGGCTTCTATATTGATGTAAAAGATATATCGAAAAATTTATTTGAAAAATGGTTAATCGTTGGTAAAGATGATCGTTCAGCAATGGACAGATACAATGCGTATAAATGTAATTGGTGTTTGGAATGGATGGACAACAATGAATATCATAGGGCTGTATGCGTAATGAGAGATTCCTCTAGTATAACCGAAAATTCCACAAAGCCAAAAAATAACGATTTGGGTGGTCGATATATTTATGGTGAGATGAATATATTGTTGCCATCTAGTGAATTAAGTCAAACTATTCATTTAGGATCAAGACTAATGGTTTCTGATGATTTAAAAAATCCTCAAGTGTTTGAGGTTATTAAGATAAAAGATACAGTGCCTTTGGGTATTACCGCTTTATATTTAGAGCAGGTTTTATTTAATGCTCATACAGATTATTGTGGCATTTTGCCTGATGATTTGTCTAGTTTTAAATTTGATGATAAACCAGAAGACTTACCTGATGGGTTTGGAGGACAATATCATTATATTTGTAGTTGTTTAAACGCACGGGTAGAAGAAGAAGTCCAGCCTGAACCGAAAGAATTCTTACTAAAATGCGAAGCTACTAAACTTTATATTAATGGGCAGTTTGCTACGGTTCTTGCGTTATGTGAAGATCCTGATGCAGTACCAGATTGGCATATCTTCATAGACAGTGAAGAATATCAAATAGATGAATTAAAAGATGATTTTATAATTGAATCAGATAAAGACAAATTAAATATCAAATGTATAAATTTAGATTTAGCTAAATATATTGTTAAGATTGCAGTTTATGATGCAGATAAAACATATTACAGTTTTGTAGAGATGGAGGTTGTTAGATAATGGCATTTAAACCAAAAGATGACGTAAAAGAACCAAAGTTGTCTACTCATATTAGAGATGTTTTAAAACGTAGTTTGGGTGCAGAGTTAGCGGTTCATGAAGATGAAATCTATAGAACTAAGCACAAAATTATGGAGTTGTTAACTAGTAATCAAGATTTGTTATCTTGTATTCGTGCAACGGATATTGGATCTTCAGATTTAGATAACGGTGATTTATATCGAGATAAATATATATTTGATTATTTAAGACTTCCTGACTTAAAGCATGAAGTTAAAAACTATGTTTGTTTTGAAGTAAATGATTCTATTAGTACATACGATAGCCGTGTGACACGAACTATTACATTTAGAGTTGTGTCTTATAAGGGCGAAACTCCAACTGATTGGGGCATCTCTCGACAAGATTTGATTAAATTGCGAACGCACATTCGTGACTTTAGTCGTGAGTAAGTGAGCATTTGCAAGATAGTCAGCGTACAGGGAAACCTGTACGTAGTGATGTGAAAACATCCAACAAAGTAAACGAATATGCTGGAAACCCGTAAAGCCAATTAAACTAAAACATAAGATTGAAATAAATCTAAGTGTGAATGTTGCGAAAGCAGAAAAAATTAATTGGATAACATAAGGTTAAATCCTAAGTGTTAAATGAAAATCGGCAATCAGCAGGGAAAGAACGAACAGTTCTGCCCTCAACGACTATCCCTCGTGAAGGGAGTAGGCACAAGCGTGCCGAAGTGTTTACGCCTAAGTCGCAGGAATGCGATATGGATAAGATATAGTCTGTGCTTACATGAAAGTGTAAGATACCTACCGCTAAATAATAAGGCGGATAAGGATGCATAGGAATTAGCGATCCTATGTGAACGACAACCTCTAAAAGATTAAAGAGTCTCACGATTCTTATATATTACTTAAAAAATATTTTATTGAAATATAAAAAACTTCGACTTCTATAAGTCAGAGTAATTCACTGAATTTCTATTACATCTTCAATTTTACAATTAAGATATTTGCAGATGTTTTCGATGGTTTCAAGTGAAATATATTCCCCTTTTGACAACTTAGCAAGAGTGGCAGTAGAAAATCCAACTTCTGTTCTTAACTGAGTTTTTGTCATGTCCTTTTCTAATAATAATCTAAATAATGGTTTGTAGCTAATCATAGTGATACCTCCTTACATTTAGATTATAACATATATTATTTATGTATCAATATGCATTATTTAATATTACAAATATTTTTCTTTGACAAAATATTTACTGTATGATATATTATATACAGATACATAAATAGTATGTTTAGAAAGGAAGTGTGATTTGTGGAAAGAGCTTATAAATATAGAATTTATCCAAATAAAAAGCAACAAGAGCTTATACAAAAAACTTTTGGGTGCACAAGATTTGTATATAACTATTATCTTCACAAACGTATAGAAGTGTATGAAAATGACAAATCGACATTTACGTACAATATGTGTAGTAAAGATTTAACGCAATTAAAGATAGATTTAGTTTGGTTAAAAGAACCAGACAAAAACGCTTTGCAGAACGCATTGAGAGATCTAGATAAGGCTTATAAAAAGTTCTTTAAAGAACATGCAGGATATCCAAACTTTAAATCAAAAAAGAACCGTTCTAAATCTTATAGAACAAGTTGCATATATAACAATATTCGTTTTGAAAATAAGCGTATTAAGCTTCCTAAGTTGGGATTTGTTAAAACAAGAGACAAACAAATTCCTCAAGGAAGAATATTGAATGCCACAATATCGCAAGAACCAAATGGACATTATTACTGTTCTTTATGCTGTACAGATGTAGAATGCAATGAATTGCCTAAGACTAATCAAAAGATTGGAATAGATTTAGGTTTAGCAGATTTTGCTATTATGTCAGATGGAACAAAAATTCAAAATCCTAAGTTTTATGAAAAGTCGGAACAGAAACTTGCAAAGCTACAACATGAATTATCAAGAAAAACAATTGGTAGTAAACGTTGGAATAAAGCGAGAGTTAAAGTTGCGAATCTTCAAAACCATATTGCTAATCAACGAAAAGATTTTTTGCAAAAACTTACAACCAACATTGTCAAGACTTATGATGTGATTGCGATTGAAGATTTAGATGTGCGATCTATGAAAGAAACAGACTCAACTATTCGTAATAAAAGAATAAATGATGTGTCTTGGTCTGAATTTCGTAGGATGTTAACATATAAGATTCAATGGTATGGAAAACAATTATTTATAGTTGATAGATATTATCCATCATCACAGATTTGTCATTGTTGTGGACATAGAGATGGTCAGAAACCAGAAGACGTTAGGGTTTGGATTTGTCCAAAATGTAATTCAGAATTAGATAGAGATGTTAATGCTGCCATTAATATTTTGAATGAAGGATTAAGAATATTATAACTTTAAGCAATATATAAGAACCGTAGGAACTACGGGGATAGCTCGGTGATACTTAACTCAATAGAGTTATTGACCGAGAACCCTGTGACTTTAGTCATGGGAGGTTCAGGGCTCTGATTGTGAAAGATATTTTTGATTGGAACGGTGACTTTGGATTAACTTTAGTTAAGACAAGAGATTATGGTCAAGTCACTGCGGATGATTATTACTATCGTGAAATTGTCTATACAACTACCCCACCAAGTAATTTACACAAGAAAATGAATGGTAGATAATGAATTATCAAGCTTATTCATATACAGATTTTGATATAGCGCAAATCTATAAAGGTGATGATTTTGTAGTGTCTGATGGTATTGTTATTCATCAGCCTACTATTCAAGAAATTATAGATTTTGGCGAGTCAAATTTCTGGCATACTATATTTCTATTTACATGCAATCCTACATCAATGCGAGTTGCTTTGTGGGATGCAGGACAAGATTGGAACAAAATGGATGATTTTGTTCTTTTTATTTCGCTTGTTTCAAATATGAAGCCAGAAAAGACTTCTATATTATTTGGTGATTTAGATTTTAGTCAGTTTGATGTTTTAGAAGATGAAAATGAAGATTACATTTTAATTAATAGAGTGAATCCGTTAATTCAAATAGATAGAAAAATATATGAAAAATTAGTTAGTTACTTACGAATGGTGTTTAACTCAAATCCAAAAGTTGAAAAGATCAAAGGAAAGTTTTCTAAGCAATTAGTTATTGATGGCGAGAAAGCAGATATGGAAGCAAAGGCACAATTAGAAGGAAATACTTTGTGGAAAAACTCAACTCTGTTCCCTTTACTTTCTGCTGTTACAAATCATGCAGGCTTTCAATATAATTTGCAAGAAGTACAAGAATTGACATTTTTTCAATTCATGGATGCCGTTAAACGTATTCGAGTAATTGATACATCAAATGCCTTACTGGGTGGCATATACTCAGGAATGCTAGATACTAGCAAAATGAAAAATTTAGATAAGGAATTAGATTGGACAAGAGATTTGTACGAGGTTATGCCAGCTTCTATTAAAGAAGATGACAAACCAAAAGACAAGTAGCTTGTCTCTTTTTAATTTATAGACACTTAAAAATAGGAGGACAATTAACATGATCAAATTAGGTGAATATTATGTAGACCGTTTCTTAACTGTTTCAGCTTTGAATCCAAAAACAAATGCTTTAATGGCGGTTTTGAAAAACGTATCTGAAGGATCTATTGAAATCTCTGCTGAAAGCAAAGAAGTTAAAGATGCTCAAGGAAACTTAATTCAGAAAATCTATACTGGTAAAACTGGTACATTTACATTCAAGAATGCATTGTTGCACGCAGGTGCTCAGGCATTGATTAGTGGCGGAAGTTTAAAAGAAGGAAGATCAGATGCTAAGCTTTCTGTGACAATGACAAAAGAAGTTCCTTTTGGTACAACTGAGGTTGTATTAACTGGAGCTAAAGAAGGAACTATTACTGTAGCAGGTATTAGTGGAAGTGCTGCAATTGTTAAAACTTATACAGTAGATACTGCTGCAACTGCTGAAAAAGCTTCATTCGTTACTGAGGGAAGCAAGTTAACATTACCTACCGGTGCACAAGCAGGAGTTACTTCTTACTTAATCACTTATGATGCAGATTTAGAAAATGTTGTTGGCTTTACTAACAACGCTAAAGAATTCCCTTCAACTATTAAATTAGTAGCTCGTGCTGTAATTTATGAAGCATGTGATGCTGTTGAAGGTAAAGTAGGTATTATCGAAATTAAGAGTGCTAAATTAAGTCCAGAAACAACTATGGATTTCCAATCAGATTCTACTTTGGATTTCAAGGGTGACATTCAGGCTGATTACTGCTCAGCTAATAAAGAATTGTATTCAATTTATTTCTTAGAAGACGATGAATAATGTAATTAAGGCGTAGATATTCTGCGCCTTATTGTAGTAAAGAGAGGCGAGAATTCGTCTCGCTTTTGTTTAGTGCAATTATGGAGGTTAAGCAATGAAAGAAAAGAATAACGTTAAATGCGTGATTTGCGGTAAGGAATATCATTACTGTAATTCATGCGATAGTCATAAGCCGTCTTGGATGATGAGTTTTTGTTCAGACAACTGTAGACGTATTTATAACGTAGCGTCTTGTTATAATGCAAAAACAATTGATGGTGAGCGTGCTTTAGATGAAGTAAAACAATTAGATATTAGTAAAATCGAAAACTTTAGTAATGCGACAAAACGCATTATTAAAGATATTTTGTCGTTAGACAAGAAGGAGGAAAAGGTCGTAACTATGCAAATGGATAAAGAAATCGAAGCACAAGATGTGATCGTAACTCCTAAAAATAAATCTATCAAGAAGATGAAACGAAGATAGTGATTAAATTTATGGGTTATAATCACTAGATTATAGCCCTTTTTTTGTATGGAGGAAATGGAAAATGTTAATGCAGAAAAGTTATACAACCGGAAAGATTTACGATCCGAATAAAACGGCTCGTTTGGTGAATTGTAAACAAGTGGCATTCTATATGTCAAAGGAAGTAGAAATTTTAGACTTCTATCCTAGCAATGATTTTAAAACTGGTGAACCTCTTTTGGTTTTCATTGTAGATAAGACGGATAGTCATGAAGCTTATGAAGAGTGGTTGAGTAATCGTGAAGAAAAGTAGATTGAAATTAGTTGCTCCAATATGTCCATCAAATAATCATTATTTAGATTATAAAGTAATGAAGCGTGGGCGTAAAAATATAGTATTTCCCTACCCAACCAATGAAACAAAAGAGTTTAAAAAGAATTTCATTGCTGATATACAAAATGAAGTAAAAAAACAAGGTTGGGTTAAGGATGAGTCTGGATTACAACATTACTATGTCAATTGGGATGTGTATTTCCCAAGAGTAGATATGGATGCTGCTAATTATGACAAGGTTATTGCAGATTCTATTACAGAATCTAAAGTTGTATGGGTAGATGATAATGTCGTGTGTAATCATATTAATCATATTTATTATGATAATAAAAATCCACATTTTGAATTAGAGATTTACCCGGTTGACTATATTGGTATTTTTGATAATGAAGCACAGTTGTGTGAATTTGAAGATAAATGTAAGACATGTAATAGATATGGTAGAAACTGCTCTTTATTAAAAAATGCTAAGTTAGGAAAAATACAGGTTGAAATTGAAAATTTAACTTGTAGTAAATTTAAGGAGAAAAAATGAAACAAAATATTTGGACAAACGATGAAAAACAAACATTAATAGAATTATATCCAAGTCACAGTAATAAAGAATTAGCTGAGATTTTGCATAAAACAGACGGATCAATAAGAGGCATGAAAACAAAATTAGGATTAAATACGAAGTTTAAACCCTTCACAGAGAATGAGAAATTAATAATTGAAAATTATTATAATACAACAGATGATGATTATTTTGATTTAGAATATTTATCTAAATTAATAAATAGACAAAAAACTAGTATTTCCAGGTACGCTCGCAAAGTTGGGTTGACTAAATCAAATCGAAAGCCTTCTTTGGCATCCGTAGAGAAACAAAAAGAAATTTCTAATATGCGTTATCAAAGCGAAGATGGAGAAAAAACAAAACAAAAAATTAGCAATTCTTTAAAAGTATATTTTGAAGTACATGAACATCCGAAAGGTATGTTAGGAAAACATCACACTCCAGATGTTTGTGCGAAAATGTCGAAGTCACATATTGAATATTTTTCAAAACTATCCGATGAGGAAAAAAGTAATATAGCTAAAAAATCTGCTAGAACACGAGCAATTAAAGGGACAGGATGTACGTCTCAAAATGCATATTCCAATTGTAAGCAAGGATTTAGAGATGATTTGAACTGTTACTTTAGAAGCTCGTGGGAAGCTAATTTTGCTAGAATTTTAACATATAATAACATAAAATGGGAATATGAATGCCAACGTTTTGTATTTCCTTATGAATCAGGTGGGGTATTAAGTTATCAACCTGATTTTTATTTACCAGAATATGATCTTTGGATTGAAATCAAGGGATGGATGGATGAAAAAAGTCAATTAAGATTAGAAATGTTTCGTCAATTTTATCCCGAATATCAAAGCAAGTTTGTTTTGATTGAGGAGAATTTTTATTATTTTTTAATGTCTAAATTTAAAAATCAAATTAATAGTTTAGAAAAAGTCCAACAAGTAAAAAAATATAAAAAAATGGAATGGGCTGAAGGTTTTATACGAGAACAAATTTTATAGGAGGAAACGGAAAATGGAAAAAATTAAATTAGAACAAGTTAAACAAAATGGAGAATACGAAGTTGTACAGCAAGTTGTACCGGTTGATAGAAAAATTGCATATGCAAAATTAATTGCAGAAGACGTTTGTGACGAAATGGATAATGGCGTTGGTGTAATTGATGAAGTTATGAAGGAATTAAATACTAGATTATATGGCGTTGTTTTGTATACAAATATTGAATTAGAAGACGTTGCTTTAGATGTCTATGACAAATTAAATCAATATGGTGTATTTAATCAAATTGAAGAAGTTAGTCAAGATTATAAAGATTTTGTGCGTATTGTTAATGCTGCTTGTGTAAATAAAGAAAAAGAATATTCATTACCATCTATTGCTGCTGAACGAATGAAGGATTCATTTGAATTATTGCAAGATTTTGGTGACCATATCAATATGATTTTAGATAGAGTTGACCCTAATCTATTAACTAAATATTTGTCTAAGGGAGTAACGATGTTCGCTAAAAAGATGCCTGATTTTAGCAAAATGGAAAAATTTGATATGAATAAAGTCAAGAAAGAGCTGATGTAATATGGTTCAAATTAATCAGATTAAAGACAGAGCACAGCAAGGGAAAAGAACTATTGATCAGTTATGCTCTGTGAAACGTTATTTAAAGACTAGTGACAAATTTAAATTAGCTGAAGAATATAAAAATGTTATTCAACAGCATAAAGATGATTTTAACGGTGCAATTCCATTTATTGGTTTCGTATATTTTCATTTGTTAGTTATCAAATATTATACAAACATTGATATCGAAATGAGTTATTCGTGTTTTGATGAATTAATGGAATCAGATATTCTTCCTCTTGTATTAGGGTATATAGACGCAGATTACAATTTGTTACTTAAAGTGTGCAATTTGAATTTGGGAAAGGAATGATATTTCTATGGATAGTTCTCTTTTGTGGATTATAGACATAGTACAAAAAGAAGTAAGGAGACGTATTTCGGACACAATCAAGCGTAATCAAGAAAAATATGAAGATTATATTAAAAGGCAACGTGGGTTAATGATTTTAAAGTGGTTTGTTATTGGTGACGGAACTCGATGGAGTGTTGATAAGCAGCAACATGTCGACACTCGTTTTAGCGCTTCTGGGATTAATGCAACCATTACTTTTCATTCATATACATTCACGGAAGGTGTTGGAGATTTTGAAAGAGCTGAAGCGTGGAAAGCCAGAAAGGCCAAGGATGGTATTGCCCTCGAAAAAAACGAACCAAGTGAAGAATATGTTTCTAAATTAATTTGGGAAGAAGGAATTATTGGTTTGCCGGCAGATAGTACAGTTTCAGATTGGGTCAATCCTTGTTTTCATAGAATGGATGAACCTTTAGATCAATATATGCAAACAACAACTGACTGGGACATTGTAGAGGAACAATTAAAACAAATGATTTCCAATGATATTAATTAAGGAAAGGAGTTGATATTATGGCAAATTATGGTTCGAAAACCATTACAATCAATGTAGATTGCAACACATCTCAAGCAGAAGCAAAAGTAACTAGTCTTGCAGATAGTGTGAAGCGAATTGAGAAAAACGGAAAAATACATTTAACTGCTGAAGTAGATAAATCAAATTTAAGTCAACTTGATAGTTTAGTTAAAGATAAAAAAATCAAAGTTGGTTTAGATGCTGATAATTTAAAAGATTTAAAAAGCGGTTTAAACGATCTTGTACAGCATCCAAATTTATATAAGTCTGTTGAAAAAGATATATCAAGATTGACGGCAAGTTTAAAAAATCGTACTCGTGGTGTTTTTGATGATTTAATTAGTGGCGAAAATTCTAAAGAATTGGACAGTATAACTAAAAAAATTCAAAAACTTTATGCCAATCCTAAAAAATTTGCTAATGGAGATTATGAAACAACTTGGTTGACTAAATTAAAAGCATATATGCAACGCTATCAGGATTTAAATGGCGATATGGATGCAACTTTTACATCTCAAGGTGGTCGAAACAAATCTGCTAAGAGTATTGTTAATGATTTACAAAACAGTAAAGCGTATCAAGGATATGATATCGGACAATACTCAGAAATTATGAGCAAGCTTGAGTCGACATATAACAATGTGATTCAAAAAATAAAACAATTACGCAAACAATCTTTAAAGGATTTATCTCCTGAGAGTATGGAAGAATTGTTGCAAATGCCTAAGTTTGATTATAATTCATTAAATGAATTTTATACTAAGGCTATTAAACAACAGTTAACAGCAAAGCAAAATGAAGTCAAACCACAAATTAGTGTCGAACAGATTCGACAAGAATTAACTACTGCTTTAATGGATATTCCTGTCACTTTGAAGGTTGATGATGAAATAGCTCGAATTAAGTCTTCCCTAGCTACTATTCAGGTGAACTTAAACTGTGATGATGATATTGCAAGGATACGAACTCAAATTGGCTCGACATTTGTTAATTCTTCTGAGAAGACAATTACCAAAAAGAATCAGGACAATGACAATCTAACTAATACAGGTATGCAGATTAAATTATCTGTTACGCCATCTGTTGATTCGGTTAAAAAAAGCATTAAGTCTATACCTAAAAGTAAGACAGTTAGCATCAACATTAAAACTGGCGATTCATTAAAAAATCTTAAACAATTAACACAAGGACTGAACGATTATGATTTACAAGGTACAATTCAAAACCTTAAATCTATTGGTCAGTCCTTTAATTATGCATTTAAGAATGTTAATCAAGCTGCTAATGCACCGATGAAGATTCTTAAAGATATGAATAATGAAGTTCTACGTTTAAAAAAGAATTTAAATGAAGTTGGTGTTAAGAAATTTTCTGATTCTAAAACAATGAACAAACAACTTGAATCATATAAGAAACAGGCTGTTACCGAAGCAAAAAACGCTGCAAACGAAATATTGGAAGAGGCTAAACAGCGTCTCAGCGATGCTAAGAAAATTGAGAAGCGAAATGAAAAACTCGAAGCTAAGAACACTAAATTAAAACAAGATGTAACGGATTTAAAGTCCAAACATAAAGAGGAGCTTACAACTCTTAAAGAAGGTTCTGGAGAAGAAGGTTCATCTAAAAAATGGAGTGAAGCAAATTTTAAAAAGCTTGATAACGCTAAAGAAATTTTGGAAAATTACAAAGCAAATGGTTACAACGTAATTAGTGATGTCAAGACAGAACTTGATGAATGTCAAACGAAGGCAGAAAAAATCGTAAATACATTTAAAGATAAACAACTTGGCGATTCATTAACCAATGATGAGCGTATGCAATTGTTAGATTTAGATAGAAGCTTGAATACGATTCAAAAATATAAAAAAGCTGAAAATCTAATTTTAAACTCTAATGGCGAGCTACTTCAAACTCAAGCTAAATTTAAAGAAGGATTTGGCAATGCAAGTGATGTTGACAAAATTAATGCTATTACGAAAGCTTTAAATGCCGAAGGAATTGAAGCCAAGAATTTAAAAAAGGTAAATAGTCAAAAAGATATGTACGACTACACAACACGGGTTGGCGACAAAGAGGTTACTCAACGTGCATATTTAGAAAATGCGAAAAAATCAGAGACTGAGGCAGGCGTTCGTGTTGCAACACGAAAAGTTGAACAATATCAAACTGCTGGTGAAAAATGGTTATCTGGATTTAAAACAAAATTTCAAAACCTAGCGCAATATATTGCAGGTGCTGAAATTCAGAACCAAATCTTAGCGCAAGTAAAACAAGGCATTAGCTTTGTTAAGGAATATGATTCTGCTTTAACAAATATTGGCATGACAATGCAGGCAACACAAGGTCAGTTACAAAACTTAGGCAAAGAAGCAATCAGTACAGGACAAGAACTAGGAACTTCGGCCACTGATGTAATTGATGCCGCAAAGATTTATGCCAATGCTAACGAGACTACAGAGTCTGTATTACAAAAATCACAAGCAACCATCAAATTAAAGAATGCTTCTGGTCAGGATATTAGTACGGTCGCCGATCAGGTGCAAGGAGTTAACGATAGCTCATATGTACAGTAATGTGCATACAAGAATATATCTAATTGCAGGTAAAGGGTAAAGCTCTACCCCACAATAGTCAGGAAACTAGACTATGAAGGTGCGAAAGTAGAAACAACGTAGAGATTATATATGGTCAAAAGCCTAAGTATAGTAACAATCCCAGATCTGCAGCGAAATTCCTAAGATATAGCCAATCTATATTATGGAAGACGTTCAACGACCATCCCCTTTATAGGGTTATTTTTTTTATAACAATAGGAGTACGGCTCAAGTGAGTGGGTGAAAATCCCTTAAATGGAAAAGGTATACCCCTACTCTATTAGAGAGGGTGAAGAAATGGTCTAATCTTATGTGAAAGCGTAAGCTATATTTGGTGTAACGAGCCAAAGCAATATAATGTATCAATCAGTTTGATGGAATGGAAGGCCAAGAGACCAGAATTGTCAATTCATTGGAAAAAATATCAGCTGGTCTTGGAATAGACTTCGCTAAAACTTTGGCGCAAAAACTAGAAATAGTTTTATGAAAATAAACCAAAATCGGTAAAAGCTAAAATTAAAATTAATTATGCTAATACCGAGGTAACATAATATGTAAAAGATATTATGCACCGTAACGCATAGCAATTGAAACTATATTATATAGAATAAAATATTGCCACGAGTGGTTTACATAAATAATTAATAGATTATTTGGATAGGAATTAGTCTCCCTATTCCCTAACGTGATACGAGGATGAAAATATATGCTGAACTGGTCTGAACAGACAGACGTATCGTTCTTTGAACGTATGGATGAAAATCCCAGAATCATAAGATAAAAAACTTATGAGATAACAAATTGAAAGGAATTAACATTATGAGTGACGCAACCCAAACTGCGGGTAGTGTTGCTAACGAAGCTGGATTAAGCTTCGAAAAATATGCTGCGTCAGTCGGTAAAATTTCCGAAATGACCAGATTAGAAGGTTCAACTATAGGTAATGCCTATAAAACAATTATGGCTAGAATTAGCCGTAGTAAATCGGCAGATAGTGATGTATCTGACGCAGATCGTTCAAATGCCGCAAAAGCTTTAGCGTCAGTTAATATTAGTACTTACGATAATAAAGGTAATTTCAAAGATTTAGAAGAAATCTTGGATGAGTTATCAGGTAAGTGGAAAAATCTTTCTGACGCACAACGTTAGTTTTAATATGCCCTAAGTCAATAGATATGGATATATTAATGAGCGTCCTATATTGGTAACAATATAGTGCAACTTGGTGAACCACGTTTATCCAGTGGGTGTACATATAACGATTAAGTAATTATAGGAAATGATAATTAATATATGTGCTAACAGGGAAACCTACAGTCTGAAAAGATATGGCAATCCTGTGCTAAGGCTATTTATATAGCAAAGTGCAACGACTAATTAGTAAGGTGGATATGGATACCATTTGAAGTGCCAAGCATCCCTATGGGATGAAGATATAGTCTGCGATATTATGAAAATAGTATATATAGTGAACTATATTTCAGAACAAGCAGCGGGTATGAATCTAATGCTCGCTTCGTATAGTAATATACGATAAGAAAAAGTAGCTCAAAACAGAGAAACTCCAGAAGTGGACAACTCTGTGGGTAAGATTTGATTAATTAAATGATTAAAAAGGAGAAAACATGAGTGTAAAAAAATATACATATGAACAAGCAAAAGAAGATTTTGAAAAAAGAGGATACACATTATTAACACCAAAGGAAGAATATAAAAATAGTACTCAAAAACTAGATTATATTTGTCCTATACATGGCAAACAGCAAATTAGTTATTATCATTTGCGTGAAGGTAAAGGATGTATGTTATGCGGCAGAGAAAGAACTCGTCAGGCTTCGTTGAAGCCTGATTTTTATTATCAAGAAATAGCAGAACAAAAAGGTTTTGAATTTATTGGAGTTGAAGTCGTTGATGGTGTTAAATATGTAAAAATCATTTGTCCTAAGCATAGAGATATGGGTGTTCAATTTGTACAAACTCAAAACTTGCGAAGAAATAAAGGTTGTAGGTATTGTGCTGGTCAAATGCCAATTATGGAACAATTAAAACAAAAGACGTTTATTCAAAAAGTTTATGATGTATTTAAAGATACTGTAACTGTTGTGAGTCAATATGTACGACAAACAGAAAAGGTTGCGTGTATTTGCAATATTCATCACGAAAAAAATTATGTTTCCCCATCTAATTTAGTTAGGGGTTATAATGGGTGTCAACAATGTAGAAAAGAACATTTACATACTGCTAACACAAAAAGTCATGAAATTTTTGAAAAACAAGTACACGATTTGAATCCTCATATTCAATTATTGAGTAGATATGATGGGATACAAAGTAATATGAAGTGTTTTTGCACATTACATCAAAAAGAATTTGAAAAATCTGCGTATCGATTGATTCATGGAAAATCTGGATGTGACGAATGTTATAAGGAAGATATTAGAAATCGTATGGGAAAAGGCGATGAAGATTTTGCTAAAGAACTAGCAATAATTCATCCTGAATTAGAAATAAAAAGTCCGTACATTAATCGTAGTACAAAAATGAAATTCCATTGTACTATACATAATTATGATTTTGAAAGTGCTCCTTGTGATATTTTAAATCGCTCTTCCTGTTGTCCAAAGAGTCAAAGATTTATCAAAGAAAAAGAAGTCGGCGATATGTTAGATTCTTGGGGTATAAAATATATACCGCAAAAATCTTTCCAAGAGTGCAAAGATGTTAATGCATTACCTTTTGATTACTATCTAACTGACAACAATATTTTAATTGAATACCAAGGAGAACAACACTACAAGCCAGTAAAATTTGGGACGCAAAATTTTCAAGAAGCACAAGATAAATATGAATATACAAAAAAACATGATGAAATTAAAAGGCAATACTGCGAGTCCAAAAACATCCCATTGATAGAAATTCCATATTGGGAGTATGATGATTTACAATATTATCTCTTTGATCAACTTGTTAAATATAATGTAATCCAAGAAACAGATGTGCATTAGCACATTTGTTTCTATTTTTATTAATTAATCAAAATCCCGCAACGACCACACTTATATAAGTAATTATATAGGATATGCTACTCCCCTACTCTTTTGAGGGTGAAGGTATGGTCTGAACTCACGATATAACTTAAAAATGAAACGTGAGAGTTAGGATTAACGTCCTAACCGCTATGTTATTACATAGTTAATTACCTACTAACAAGGTAAAGTAACAGAAAGGTTAGAAACATCAACACATTCAAAGCATTGATGAGTACTTGGGGCGAATCCAAAGAATTAGCTCAAAGCGCATTGGATGACACAAACTTCATAGATGAAGTACAAGACAAATACATGGATTCTGTTGAAGGAAAATTGAATCATGCAAAAGCTAACATTCAAGATTTCTTCAATACAATTATTAGTGCTGGTAATATTGGCACTGTCGTAACTGGCTTTAATGGCATTACTGGTGCTCTTAACGCTATGATTAAAACAGCGCAGAAATTACCAGGTATTGGTAATACAACTGCAAAAGTAATGACGGGATTTATAGGAATTGCGAGCAGTGGTTTGTTAAATAGCTTAACTAAAGCTAACAACGAATTAAAACAAGATAATGATTTAAAAGGAAAATACGGCATTTTTGATGTTTTTAAAAAAGCCGGTAGTACATTCAAGGCTGATTTCAAAACATTAGGGACGAAAGAGAATGCAGAAGGTCGTGAAAATGGTCTTTTTGGTATTTTTAAAAACGCATTTAAAGATTATAAAGCCAATGCCAGTGAAGTGGTTCAAGCAAATAATCAATTAGGAAATAGTTTGAGTAGTTTAAACAATAATTGGAATGCAACAAAAAGTGCTGTTAGTGCCACTTGGAAATCTATGACTGGATTTAGTAAAGTTCTTACTGGCATCGGAGCTGCAATGTTGGTTTGGGAACTTGGCTCAAAAGCGTTTGATTTAATGACTACGTCTGCTAAAGAAGCAGAAGAAGCGGTTGGCAAAGCAAGCACAACTTATAAAAATCAAACATCGGCTTTAAAAAAGAATAAAGATGCGGTTGTTTCAATTCAGGATGAATGGTCGAATTTATCTAAGGGTGTTGATACAAATACCAATGAGAATATATCGTTAACATCTGCAGAATATGAGAAATATTTAGACTTAAATAAGCAAATTGCTAGTATTATACCTGAGACAATTAGTGGTTATGACGCTCAAGGAAATGCAATATTAAATCTTAAAGGTAATGTTGAAGCTTTAAATGAAGCTTTAGACAAACAAGAATCATCTCAGGCATTATCTAGAATCCAAAAAAATGCTGAAGCATATCAAAAAAATTCGCAACATGTAAATGGTACGTCTGGATGGTGGAATGAGTTTGCAACTTATTTATCTAAAGGATGGGACGGAATTAAAAAGGGCAGTGGTTATTATTATGATGAAATCTATGGTAATCAGAAAGCTTATAACCTCTTAAAAGAACTATCAACATACACTACAAAAGATGATTTTGATAAAGTTAAAAAATTATTTGAGAATGGTGTTGATGGTAATTTTACTGAAGCCTATGATTCTAAGAAATATCTACAAGGTATGTTTGGAAATATTCAATCATACGAAGATTGGCAAAAGGTTTTAAAATCTGGCGATTTGCAGACAGGAATGGCTAAACAACAACAAGCCATAAAAGCAACTGCTGCTACAAATAAACAATTACTGAATGATTATATAACGACTTTAACTAAAGGTGATGGAGAATTTAGTAAGCTAAGTGATGACGTATCAAACAACATTGCTACTCTGTTAACAAAAACAAATGCTAAAACAATTAATAAATTAGCTTCTGAAGATAATGGATTACAAAACTATGCTCTTAAATATTTTAATAAAATTGGAAAATCGAAAAAAGCACAAGATGCATTGTCTAATTTATTAGGTATTGGAGACGAAACAGACATTAAAAAAATCCAATCAATTTTAGAAAATGATTTAGATACGTTGTCGAATACTCTTGGAGTTGATAAAGACAAGCTTGAAATACAATTAGATTTAAAAGGTGCAAATGATGCGGTTAAAGCTGTAGAAAATGTCTATGATAACGCTAAAAAGTTTGAAAAGACTCAGAAAAAATCTGAAAAATCTTCTAAAAAAGAGTTAACTGCAAAGAAAAGATTGGGCAAATATATTAAAGACAATGCTTTACATACGGCTGATCAATTAGAGTTGTTAAATCAGTGTGTTCAAAATGCACAATCATTAGATGAAGCTTTTAGACAATATGAAACTCAAAAATACAAAGTTGAAGTTGATATGACAAGTCTTGATGACTTAAAGGCTAATCTAACTACTGTTAAAGAAGAAATTGATGCCATTAATCAAGCTAAAACTGATTCAAATAGTTCGAGTGGTATGACGCTTGATGATATTCAAAAAGTCAAGGATGCCTACTCTTCTCTTGAAGGATATGATTATAGCAAGTTATTTGAGCAGACATATTCTGGAATGCATTTGAATGCACAAGAATTATCTAAATTACAAAGTCAATACGAGAAAACAGAATATGGGAAATATACTGACAAGGTTACTAATCTTCAAAAACAGTACCAAGGGCTTTGTGCTGCAATTTCTAGAACTTCAGATGCATCTGAAAAGTATAGTTTAATTAAACAAAGAGATGATATTTCTGAACAAATCAACCAAGCTAAAGAATACCAATCAGTATTTGAAGGTATGACAAATTCCGTCACTAAGTGGCAAAATGCTCAATCATATTCTTTAACACAAGACATTGGTTCAGGATATGAGGATGCTAAGAAATTGTTTGATGAAGGTTGGATTGGTGATGAAAAATTCCAAGCTTATGCACAGTTGTTCACTAATAAAAATTTATCTGGTTCTACTTCTGATGTGTATGAGCAAGTATTTACGCAAAATGAAGGTCGAATGCAACGCTATTTTGCGGAAGGCAGACAAGGTGTTAATAACTTTATTCAAGACATAGCAAAAACTGTTCCTGAAGCAAAGGGATTGATTGACGAAGCTGGTGATGTTGACTGGACTAAGATGCCTTCAGTTAAAACACTAGCAAAAGCTATGGATCTTGATAAGAGTTTAGTAGACGCAATGTTTAAAGAGATGAACCGTGCAGGAGCAGACTTAGATTTTTCTGAAGAGGCAGATAATCTTCGTGAAATGAGAGATGCAGCTGTTAGCGCAGGTCAAGCATTTAGTTCTTTGGATCAACTTGATCCAGATAAAAAATTAATGAATAGCGACAAGCTTTCTCAGGAACAAAAAGATTTTAAATTTGATTTGAATGCTACAGGAGATTCATTAGATGACCAAATTGAATCAGCTCGTAAGTTAAGAAAGGCTCTTGTTGAAGCTTATCAAGAAGGTTCTGACCAAGTGAAGGCATTTGATGCACAGCTTGATTATCTTGAAGCAAAACGAGGATCAGAAACTGAACAACTAAAACAAGATACAAGAGTTGATGCTCAAAACGCAATTAACAAAGAGCTTAACAGAAAGCAGAAAAAGAAAGGAATTAAAAAGAAAGACAGAACCCAAATGGATGTTGATTGGGATTCTGCAGATGCTTCTTATTTCCAATCTCAAGCAGATAAACTGCTAGACGCAATTAGTGATAAAAAAGGAAATATCAAAATTAAGTTATCTGACGAAGGTGGAGAACAAGCTTTAGCATTACTGAATGAAATCCAACAAAAAGAATGGGAGCTAAGTGATAGCAATGTAAAAGTACATGTGGACACTAGCCAACTGAATACAAACCAACAAAAGATTGTGGAAGGTTTTGGAAACATTCAAGAAGCTGCAAATAATTTACAGAATTTACAAAATAACAAAAAGCGTGGCTTACATGTCAGCAAGAAAGCAATTGAAGAAGCTCAAACAAATTTGCAAAAAGAAATCAATACTTTTGTAGCTAAACAGCCTAAAGCTGCAGGACAATTAAATCTTAGCAAAATCAACGGCGATCTAGGCAATAAAAAACTTAGCAAGCAACAAAAACAGGCTCTTCAAAAAGAGATTAACAAATATGCTAAGAATGTTACTTCAGGCACTGCTGGTGATTATCTGTCTAAGATGGAAATTAAAAAGAGTGCTTGGCAGGATACTAAGAAAAGCAAAAAGAAAGATAAAAATACTACTGTTTTAACTCAAGAAGTTAAGGTTAAAGGTAAAGATAAAGTTGATAAGTTAAAAAAAGAAATCAATAGTATTAAAAATACCGATGTTAACCTTAATGTTAAAGATTCAAGAGATAAAGATTCAACAAAAACAGAAACTAAAAAATCGTCTAAAAAGGAAACGCAAACAAGAACTAAAAAAGCTGAAAAGGTCGTTTCTGCTTATAACGATTTTGATGATTTAAAATTGTCTGAAAAGCAACAAAACGTAGTGGTTAAATACATTGCTGACCATAGTGACATTGATAGATATACGCCAGAAGAAAAGCAAGCTATTGCAGAGTATCTAGCTGGTCACACTGATGTTGACAGTTGGACTCCTGCTCAAAAGGAAGCAGTTGCAAACTTTATTGCTCATCACGAAAGCGTAGATGCTTGGACACCAGCAGAAAAACAAGCTTTAGCGAGATATTTATTAAATAGTGAGCAGCCAGATAATTATCAACCGGGTGGAAAAGACGCAGTCGTTACATATAGTAAAAACAGTGCTGCTGTCGATACATATAATCCACCTGATATAGTGCGAACGGTTACGTATACAATACGTACTATCGGAGATGCGATAGGAAAAATATTTGGTGGAGGTCAATTAAATGGTACTGCTCATGTTAGTGGCACTGCATATGCGAATGGAACTACTGGTAACTGGGGTGCAAAACAAACTGAAACTGCCCTTGTAGGTGAAGAAGATCCTGAGCTTCGTGTTGATTCACGTACAGGCCGTTGGGAGCTATTAGGTCAAAACGGTGCTGAGTTTAGAAAAATTAACAAAGGCGATATCATATTTAATGCTAGACAAACAAAGGATTTGTTCGAGCATGGGTATGTTAATGGCAGAGGAAAAGCTTTCTTAAATGGAACAATTGGCAAAGCTGCTTCCCTATTTAAAGTGGGTGGACAAGCTTATGGTAATGGTACTTGGGGTGGCGGTAGATGGAACATCTATACTGGAGCTTCAAATAGAAAGCCAATTATTTCGACTGCTAGTAACGTACAGCAAGCAAAACAAGCTGCCAAACAGACAGCAGCAGCTGCAGCATCAGATGCAGATAAATTTCTTGAAACAATGGATTGGATTGAAATCAAAATCAAACGTTTAGAGGATGTAATTAGCGATTTAGATGCAAAGGCTTCAAGTGCATACCGTAAATTCAGTGACCGTAATAAAACATTAGGCGATGAATTTACAAAAGTAACTGAAGAAATTCAACTACAACAAGATGCTTATAATGCTTATTTGCAAAAAGCAAATTCTATTGAATTATCTGAAGATTATAAAAACAAAGTTCGTAATGGTATGTTGTCTATTGAAGATATTACTGACGAAACTTTAAAAGATAAGATTAGCGAGTTTGAGGAATGGTTCGACAAATGCAAGGAATGTGAGTATGCTCTTCAAGATTTAGAAGATAAGCTTGGTGATATTGTTAAGACAAAATTTGACAATATAAATGATGAATTCTCTTCCCAATTAGAAATCATTGGTCATGAAAATAAATTATTGGAAACTCAATTAGGTATTATTGAGGGAAAAGGCATGTTTGCAGGCCAAAATTATTTCACATCTATGATGAAAAACCAAGAAGCATATGTTGAAAAATTACATGATCAATATATGAGTCTTTCAGAAGCAATGTACGATGCTCTTGATTCAGGTAAAGTCCAAGAAGGAAGCTCTGCCTACTATGAAATGATAAAAGAAATCAACGGTGTTTCTGAAGCATGGCATGAAGCTAAAAAGCAGTTAGTTGATTATAAAAACGAAGCCTATGAAATGGATTGGTCTATTTTTGAAAAAGGCATGGAGTATTTTTCAGATATCACAGACGAATCGGAATTCTTGCAAAATATTTTACGTGTTGGAGATAACGATATTTTTGTTAAAGAAACTGGTCGTTTTAATGATAAAGGAAATGCTATTAATTCCCTTCATGCTATGAACTATGGTGCTTATATGGCAGAAGCCGATAAGTACAAAGAAAAAATAGCCGAATTAAATGCTGAAATTGAAAAAGATCCTTCTAACACTAAGTTGATTGATAAACGCAATGAGTATATCAAACAACAACGTGAAATGATTCAGAATGCTAATAGTGAAAAGAAATCTATCCGTGATTTGACAGAAGAATCCTATAACAAAATGCTCGATATTCTTCAAAAACTTATTGATAAGCGTAAAGATTTCTTGCAAAATGAAAAGGATTTATATCAATATTCTAAAGATATTGAAGAACAAGTTAAATCAATTACTGATTTGAAGAAACAATTGAATGCTCTTGGTGGTGATGATTCTGAAGAAACTCAATCTAAGGTTCAAAGTTTAAAAGACCAGTTGAAGAAAGCTGAATCAGACTTAGAGGAAACTGAATATGATAGATTTATCAGTGACCAGGAAAAATTGCTTGATAATTTATATACACAATATGAAGAAGTCTTGAACACTCGTTTAGATAACATTGATGGTTTATTAACTGATGCTATTAATCATGGCAATGAAAATGCAGAAAATGTAAGACAAACAATTACAGAAGCTTCTGAAAAAGTCGGCTATGATGTAAGCGAAGGCTTTAATAGAATTTGGAATTCTACTGATAATGGTGTTGGACGCATTCTTTCTGAGTACTCTACGAACTTCTTATCATCTATGTCTACTATTACTGAATACTTACTATACATCTTCCATAAGATGGGTGGTAGAACTAAGGAAGAGGCAGAACAAGATAGACTTAAAGCAGAAGCCGAAAAGAAACGTCAAGAAGAATTGCGTAGACAACAGGAAGAAGCTAAAAAGCAACAACAAGCTCAACAACAAAGTCAGAAGAATAATATCAACCAAGATACGATTGCAGGCATTGCAGCAGCTATTTGGTGTGAGGGCAATTCTGGTTGGGGTAATGATCCATTCCGTAGTGGTAAGTTAACTCAAAAGATTGGTGCAGAAAACGCACGTAAAGTCCAAGATTATATTAATGCACATGGATATAATGGTGATTTGTATAGATATTGGATTAATAATCTTGGTGGCAACGCAAGTCGATTCCACTACTCTGCTTTCAAGTCTGGTGGATATACTGGCAATAATGAAGGTTTTGCTATGCTTCACGCTAAAGAACGTGTATTAAATGCAACGCAAACCAAAGCGTTTGAAACATTAGTAAATGATTTCTTACCTGACGTTAGCAAAGAGCTTGAAAAATTAAGAGCATTTAGCTTAGATGGTGTGACGAACAAGTCAATGAATAACAATATCAGTAATGATATTAATCTAAACTTAAGCTTGCCAAATGTATCAAATGCAAATGACTTTGTTAAGGCTATTCAAACGAATAGAACATTACAACAAGTTATTAAAGCAATTACCATAGATGAAGCTATGGGTAAAAATACATTAAACAAATTCAAATACTAGGAGGGATTCACTTCCCTCCTCTTTTTTTTATGGAGGAGTAAATGGAAGATAAACAAAAAACAGAAAATCTGCTCAGATACATCGAGCAATTAAAAATAGAAAACGAAAATTTAAAGAAGCAAAATACATCACTGTCTGAAGTCGTAAAAGACTTTAAAGATGTAGATGATGTGACTATACAATCCATTCAGTTTAAACAAGCAATGAACGAGCTGAAAGAACTTAAAGAACAATATAAAAAAGAGGTACATGATATTACCTTATTGAAAGCAGAGTACAAAGCAAAAATCGAACAATTAGTAAAACAATACACAAAATAGAAAGGAGGAATTCTGTATGAATATGATTGATTTTGAATATGATGGTATTAAATTATCTAGTTTAAAGATGAGTATTTCATCGTTTTCTGATCCTGATGATGAGCAAGAACTTGGCAACAACTTAGAGCTTGTAAATGTTAAAGGACAGTTTGCAGATAGTTATTTTAGTGCTGGATATTCTTATACAGAACCATATCAGTTAGAGTTCTATACAACAAAATATAATTGTGATAATTATGATGATTTTGTAATTTCAGATGCGGAATTAAATTCGTTAATACGTTGGTTAAACCGTAAAAGTTATTGCAAATTCAAGCCAATCTATAATGACGGTAGTTTTGCAGACGTATATTATATGGCTTATTTTAATATGAGTCTATTAAAAGCTGGAGGAGATATTGTAGGTTTAAGATTAACACTAAATTGTAATGCTCCATTTGGATATCAAGAAACTAAAGTGTTTAATGGTACGTTAGGTAGTTCTCCATTAACCATTGAGGATGTTTCAGATGAAATTGGACATTTATATTGCAAAACTACAATCACTGTTAAGTCGGCAGGTGATTTAACTATTCAAAACAGCGCAGATAAATATAACGCAGTAATCATCAAAAACTGCAAAGCAAATGAAATTATCACAATGAGCGGAGATACTAAAATTATCACAACGTCTATGGACTCACATAAGAAATTGCCAAACGATTTTAATTTTAATTATATTAGATTGGTAAATACATTTTCTTCTAGAACAAACACATTTACAGCAAACTTGCCATGCGAGATTAAAATGGAATACAACCCGATTAGAAAAGTAGGACTTGTTATATGATAAAGATTGATGCAAATGGATATGTAGAAGATTATCATATTATACTTGCGAAACGTAATCACGATATGATTGGCGATCTTGTAGTAGACAAAGAAAGCGTTATTTCTAAGGTGTCTATGAATGCAGCTAACGAATTAAGTTTTAAGGTATATAAGTATGGCAAGGATAAAAATGAAGGCGAAATTACGCCTCATTGGGATGATATTACCGATTTTAAATATGTATATGTTCAAGAATTAGATGAATTTTATGAAATAACTGTAGAAGGCACAGAAGAAGAATCTGAGTATAAATCAGTTACTGGTACTTCTGCGTGTGAAGCCGAATTGGCAAACTGCAAATTGTTCGATATAGAAATAAACTCAGAAGCTGATATCAAGCGAGAGGATTATAAATCCCCTACTATCTTCTATTCAGAACTAGAACCACAAAATTCATTATTAAATCGTATTCTGTACAAATTACCTCAATATTCTATTGGCGACGTTGATAAGTCGTTAATGAAGATTCAGCGTACTTTTAGCGTTGATAATACAGATGTATATGAGTTTTTAACACAGACAGTCGCTGAAGAAGTTGGCTGTCTTTTTACTTTTGATTCTGTTAATAGAAAAATCAATGCATATGATTTGAAGAACGTATGCTTGGACTGTGGCTATCGTGGTGAATATACAGATACGTGTCCTAAGTGTGGTTCTACAAATTTAAAATTCTATGGTGAAGATACGACTGTTTACGTCGACAGTGAGAATCTAGCTGATAACATCACGCATTCTGTAGATACGGATCAATATAAGAACTGTTTTAAGTTGCGAGCTGGCGATGACAATATGACGGCCGCAGTTATCAACTGTAACCCTAACGGAACTGACTATTTATATTATTTTTCTGATGAATGCAAAAAAGATATGAGTCAAGAACTTGTTGCTAAGATTGAGTCTTATGACAAGTTAGTTCAATCATATACACAAGAATATTCTGAGTTAATGCAGAATATGTATGAGTACATTGATAAGGTGATTTACTATACGTCTAGTATGATGCCAAAAAGGGAAAACGATCCAACGGACGCTAAAAAAGAAGGAGCTAAGTTAAACGCAACAAATCTTTCTCCATTAGGCATGCCTGAGCTAAAGGCAAGCACGTCTGTTGAAACGATTAATACTGCAATGAAACAATATGCAAAGGTATTTATTAAAGCAGGATATTTCAAAGCAGATATTAAAAATGCAACATTCTATATGAATGGTAATGATGGAGACGCTAACAGCCTTTATGGAACTTGGACTGGACAATTCGTTGTAACGAATTACTCAGATGAAGAAGATACTTATACGACACCTATGGTGACAGTTAAAGTAACAAACAGATATTATGACTTTTTACAACAAAAGATCGACAAGAAATTAAAAGACGAAGATACAAAAAAAGATGGCAGTATTTATGATGTGCTTTCTATTAAAGAATTAGCAGATTATAAAGAAGCTATTAAATTGTATTGCTTAAATAGATTGAAATCATTTGCAGACGCATTCCAAGGTGCAATTGACATCATGATTGAATCAGACCAAGCCAATAAGAATGCAGAGTTATATGAAGAGCTATATGTTCCCTACTATGAAAAATTAGTAGCAACAAATAATGAAATTGATTTGCGCACAAAGACGATTAAAGAATATGAAGCAAAATTAGACGTTGCAGAAAAGCGCCAAAGAGAAATTCAAAAGACATTGAATTTTGAAAAGTATTTAGGCACTGATTTATACAATGAATTTGTTCTATTCAGACGTGAAGATGAATATTCAAATGACAATTATATTTCTGATGGTTTAGAAAACAATGAAATCTTCAAGCGTGCTCAGGACTTTATTGATACTGCTAAAGATGAGTTGTATAAGTCTGGTGAAAAGCAACATAGAATTGCAACTTCAATGGCAAATCTTCTTGCCATTCCAGCGTTTGAGCCTTTGAGGAATAATTTCAAACTTGGTAATTTTATTCGTGTTAAATATGACAATCAAGTTTATAAGCTTAGACTATTGTCTTATCAGATTAGTTTTGGAGAAGATATTAAATCTTTAGAAGTAGAATTCTCTGATGTAACGAAGATTCGAACTGGAACAAGTGATTTGTCTTCTATTATTAAACAAGCGCAGTCTATTGGCAGTACTTATGATTCTGTTAAGACTACTATGAAGAAAACGAGTGAATCAGATTCGTTGATTCGTAATTTTGTTAATAATGGTTTGGATGCAACCGTCATGAAAGTGGTAAATAACGCTTCTAATCAAAACATGGTTATGGGCGATTCGGGTTTATTGATGAGAAGACAAGAAGATTTCTCTACTCAATATTCTAACATGCAACTTCGCATTATTAATAATGGCCTTTATTTAACTAAGGATGCTTGGCGTTCTACAGAAGCATGTATTGGGCAGTATATTCACATCAACCCAGAGACTGGGAAACAAGAGATTGGATATGGTGTATTAAATTCTGAGGTAAAAGACGTAAAATTAAAGGGGGTATCTTTATGATAGTCCCTAATCAATATTTTGATGTAACTGTATATTCAACAGCGGTGCGTCATTATCGCAATCTTGGTTATGATGTTAAACTTGGGGATACAATTACTGTACCATTAAAGGATTTGAATAATTCAAATGAATCTCGAGTTAAACTTCAATGCGATGAATGCGGTAAAATTTATGAAACTTCTTATAAATCATTTTTCAAGCATGGATTAGATAAATCTAAACATTACTGTAAACAATGTTTATTGCAAGTTGCTGTAAAAGAAAAGTATGGAGTATCTAGTGTGTTGGCAATACCATCTGTACAAGAAAAAGCACAACAAACACGTATGGAAAAATATGGAGCGTATATGCCAAGTGATCAACCCGAAAGGACTAAGCAGACTAAAATCCTTAAATATGGAGAAAACTATGGAAAAGTTTTATCAGATAAGGCAGCAGAAACTAATTTAAAAAAATATGGGTATAAATACCCTATGCAAGTTGCTTCTATCCGAGACAAATCCAGACAAACAGTGAACGAAAAATATGGAGTTAACAATATTTCACAAGCTGAATCCATTAAACAAAAGAAACAATTGACATGTATGGAAAAATACGGGGTTAAAACTCCATTGGAAAATCCAGAGTTCTTACAAAAAGCATTAGAAAGTACTAGTAAACATGGAGAAATTAAAACATCAACTCAACAGATTGAAATTTATAAATTAATCTCTTCTCTATATCCTTCATGTTCTGTTTTTATAAATAAAACATTTCGTGGTTTTTGCTTTGATATAGCTTTAGTATCGACATTGTTTAATTTTAAAATAGACATCGAGTATGACGGATGGTATTGGCATCAAGATGAACAAAGAGACAGAAGAAGAGATGAAATATCAAAATCTTATGGTTGGAAAGTTTTGAGAATTAAGGGTAGTCATAAACTACCTACAGAAGAACAATTAGTTAAAGCCATCGACAAATTAGTTGGTGGCTATTCTTATACCCAAATTATATTGGATGATTGGAAGGAGGTAAAAAAGGCATGAGTAGTTGTTTAATATTATATCAAAACGACAAATTATACATGTCAGCAGATACTGCTGCTTGTTTAAAAGATGAAAACGGATATAGCCGAATTGCTAATAATGCAGAAAAAATTAAAGTGATTGGCAATACTATTGTTTTTACAGCAGGTAATCTAGAATTATGTCGTTTAGCATTTGATTATTTAGAGACATATAAGGATGCTCATAATTCCCCTTACCTTCTATCTTCTTATTTACAACAACAATTTCTAGATGTTGCTCAATATGATTTAGAGGTTATGATTGGTACTATTTTTGAGAATAAAGTACGTATCTATCAGATTTCTTCTTATGAAGATTTTGATGTTATGGTATATGAAGGTTCTAAGGATGGTGTCGGTGTTCTTGTGTCTGGAAGCAATAACGATGAATTAAACGAATATGTTTCAAGAAATTTTGATTCTGACATAAAGAATTTATATAGAAAAGCATATCAAAGTATCAATAACGAGATTGTGGGTGGTGATATGCTTTTATATTATATGGATATTTATGGAACTAAGAGTCCAAAAATGATAGATAGATTTACAATAGATGATTATGTAAATAAAAAGTACGTGTCTAAAACAAATGTTCATTATGTATTAGCGAAAAATTTAGTAGGGCAAATGATTCTTGGTAATTCATTAGGTATTTACTCAGAAGATTCGAAAATGCAGTTAAATTTCGATAATCACGGTCTGGTTATCAACGCTAAAAAAGGTGATGATAATACGTATAGGCGTATTTTTGATATCCAGAAGGACGGTAAGTCTCAACTTTATTGTGATAGTGATGGAAATATTGTCCTAGCTACTAACCAAATTATCCAAATTGGCAACAAGCTTGATCGTGTTGTTACTGATTATGCAGATATTGAAAATTTGTATGTAAAAAACGCAACATTAGAAACGTTGTTAACGAAATATGCAAAAATAGAAAATCTAGAAGCATTCAAAGCAGAATTTAAAAAACTTGTTGCTGATGAAGCACAAATTAAGGAATTAGAAGCAGGCAATGTTACAATTGCAGGTTTGTTAAAATCTCAGAATGCAGAAATCGAAAACATTAAGGCAACTAAAATTGAAGTTTCTGATTTAGAAGCATATAAGGCAACAATTGAAAAGTTACTAGCTAGTTATGCAACTATCAAACAATTAGAGGCAGATTATATCAAGGCAAAAGATATTGAAGCAACATATGCTAAGATTACCGATCTTGATGCAAAGTATATTACTACTGAAAAATTAAATGCTGCGACTGCAGAGATTAATAAGCTAATTGCTAAAAAAGCAAGCATTGAAGATCTTGAGGCTGTCAACGCTACAATTCAAACGTTAAATGTTGATTTAGCGAATGTTAAAGAATTGGTTGCTGCTAAAGTCGATGCTGATTATGTTCAAGCAGAAATTGTTAAGGCCAATAAAGTTATTACAGATGATCTACAAGCTATTCATGGTGTTATTGATCAATTGGATACTAAATACGCTACTATTGAACAATTAAAAGCTCAAAGAGCAGAATTAGATAATCTAATTGCTAACAAAGCCACTATCGAAGAATTGAATGCTGCTAAAGCTACGATTGGACAGTTAGACGCTCAATTAGCAAATATCAATAGTATTTTAGCGGGCAATATTGGAACTGGTACTTTACAGACTGTACATTTAACTGCCGAAAATGTTGTGATTGATGAAGCTGTTGTTAGAGATTTAATCGCTGCCAAGATTAATGTCAGTGATTTAAAAGCTGGCAATATTAGTACGGATAAATTCACTATTAAATCTAATGATGGTGGGGTTGTAATTAAAGGCTCTACCCAACAATTCTTAGACCAAGATGGCAACGTAAGAGTTCAGATTGGTAAAGATGCTAAAGGCAACTTCAACTTCATTGTTAGAAGCGCCGACGGTAAAACAACACTTTATGACCAAGATGGTATTAAAGCCTCTGGTGTACCTGATGGTTTAATTATAGATAAGATGGTTTCTGATAATGCAAATATTGCAGGATCTAAGTTAGACATTAACTCTGTTGTAGAGCGTCTGAATGATGATGGCACACAATCTATTAAGTCTAATAAAATTTGGATTGACGAAGAAAATCAAAGCCTTGGTGCATCTTTCAAAGAGGTTAAATCTAAGGTTAATAATTTAAAGTTAGGAACGGTCAATCTGCTTAGAAATGCTAAAACGATGATTTTTCAAGACTATGGATTGACAACATTAACAACTGCGGATTTATATCAAACCAAAGATGGTATGTTACATATTTATTCAAATATACCTACTGTTGCAAATAGCGTATTAAACTTTGGTAATGAAGCTACTCAAACTAGTAGTGTATTAAAAATAGAAAGGAAGTGATGGCATGGTAAATGAAACAAAATTACAATCCCCTTACGGGCAGTTAGACGACTGTCTAAAGATTACGAATGAACAAAGCACTGAAGTCGTCTATAATTTTGGTGATATATTAGAACTTGATCGAGAATATACATTCTCATGTTGGTTTAGAGCAGATTCAGAGATCCAAATTAGTATTCAAATTTCTAATGAAAGAAGTCGATATTTTCCTGTCACTTCTGAATGGCAGAAAGTATCTTTTACTGCTTCTGCAAATACTGCAACATCAAAGAAAGTGTTCTTTACAATTCCTGCCAATAATACATTGTATGCTTATGAAGGCATGTTAGAACTTGGTAATATTGCTTCAGATTTTAAACCAAGCGAAAAAGATATAGAGAATGTTGTTACTACATTACAAACAAACTTTACTGTGCAGCAAGGTAAAATTGAATCCTTAATCAAAGAAACAACTATTGATAATGGAGATGGAACTACAACATCTTTAAAAGACGCCTACAATCAAACTGTACAGACTGTTGAAGGCAATAAAACAACAATCGCTAACATAAAAACATCTGTAGATGATGTTACAGGCAAAGTAACAAAGATGGAAAGTTCTATTACAGAAATCAAAGAAACCGCAGATGGTATTACTACAACGGTCACTGCGAATAAGGACAAATGGGATAAAGCAAGTTCGGATGCTTCAAACGCATTGAACAACTCAACACAAGCTAAAAAAGATGCAGAAAACGCATTAAACAAAGCTCAAGATGTAATCAATAAAGTTGAAAGTGGTGAGTTAGACGGACAAGACGCCATTATGCTCTATATTGATTCCAGCAATGGAACGACTTTTAAAAACAGTAGTGTCGCAACTATATTTACAGTAACCATTTATGTTGGCGGCACAATAATAGACAATTCAACAAAGCTAAAGCAAATGTATGGTGATGGTGCATATTTGCAATGGCTGATTAAAAGACATGGCGAAGAAGAATTTACGAATATTCCATTAGATGATTCTAGATTGAACGACAATGGATTTATATTTACACTTTCAGCGAAAGATGTAAAATTCAAAGCAGTATTTAACTGTGAATTAAATATTTAGGAGGAAACAAAATATGACAATTAAGGCTGTAAATCAAATTGATGTAATCGACTTAACCGATGGTTATTCCGTCGTGTTAACAAATGACAACTATACATTCTTAGGCACTACTAGTGCCGTAAATGGTACACAGACAACTACTACACAGGTGATGGCATTATGTGGTAGCGAACAGGTTCCATGCACGGTAGGATCTATTACATGTCCTACGGGAATTTCTGCAGTTTCTGATGGTAAGACACCAATGCCAACAATCACTATCACTGCGACATCTGCATTGACGAAGAGTGGTACTATCACTATCCCTATCGTTGTCAATGGTGATATCACTATTAACAAGACATTCAGTTACTCAATCGCATTCAAGGGTCAGACAGGGCAGAATGGTACAAGTGTTACTGTAAGTTCAACTTCTGTAACATATCAGGTCGGTACAAGCGGTACTACTAAGCCAACTGGAGAATGGAAAGCTGAAGTACCTAATGTGCCAAACGGACAGTTCTTATGGACAAAAACTGTAGTAAGATACTCTGATGGCAAATCGACAGAGGCCTACTCAGTTTCTTATAAAGGTACAAATGGTACGAACGGTTCAAACGGTACAAGCGTTACTGTAAAATCAACATCAGTTACATATCAAGCAGGCACAAGTGGTACTACTGCTCCAACAGGAACATGGAGTACAACAGTTCCTAGTGTTGCGAATGGCCAGTATTTATGGACAAAAACAGTAGTAACATATTCAGACGGAAAGTCTACTGAATCATTTTCTGTATCTTACAAGGGCACAAATGGAATCAATGGAACAAATGGTAAGGATGCTATCACAATGGCAATCACATCTAGCGGAGGTATTATCTTCAAAAACACTGCCATTGCTACAACTTTAACTGCTCACGTTTATAAAGGTGGAGTTGAAGTAACTGGTTCTGCTTTATCTAGTTTAGGAACTATCAAATGGTATAAAGATGGAGGAACTACTTCAGTGGCGACAGGTACGACATATACTATTAGTGCAGGAGACGTTTCAAACAAAGCTACATTTAGTGCTCAATTGGAGGGATAATTATGGCTATTAAAGCAAGCTCTTCTGTTACCTTGATGATGGTTAGCGATGGAGCTAATGGTTCTGATGGAAAAGGTATTTTAAGCATTGTGCATCACTATCTAGTTACTAACGTAACTACTGGTGTTACAACAAACACTACTGGGTGGAAAACGTCTCCTAGTAGTGTTACTACAACTAATAAATATTTATGGTACTATCAGACTATTAATTATACAACTGGCAGTCCGACCAATACTACACCTGCTATCATTGGTGTCTATGGTGATACTGGTGGTAAAGGAGCTACTGGTAAAGGTATTAGTTCAGTAACGCCTCAATATTATTTATCTACTTCTAATACCGCTCAATCTGGTGGGTCTTGGAAAACAACACAAGATACTTGGTCTAATGGCAAATATTATTGGACTAGAGATGCTATTGCTTGGAACGATGGTTCAACAACATATACAACTCCTACTCTAGCTACTGGTTTGAATAATGCAAATAGTACTGCAAATAACGCTCAAACTATAGCTAGTCAAACTGCTTCTAAATTCCAATGGATAGTCAAGTCTGGTAGTAGTGCTACAGACTTCACTTTAACTGACAGAACTGCTCAGTTGGTTGCTGATAGTATTAACTTAAAAGGTTTAGTAACTTTTAAAGGTTTAGATAGCAGTACACAAAATAAAATTAATGATGCAAATAATAAGATTGATAACTTACAAGTTGGTGGAAGAAATTTATTAAGAAACACAGCATTTAAAGATGTTAAAAAAAATAAAGAAGTATACGTTGATAATAAGTACACTAAATTTAGTAATAACACATTAAAACTTATTTGCGATAATACATCGGGTACATCACAAAAATATACTATAGTTGATGACCTTAAATCCACATGGGATTTGGCGGATGTTCTTGGACAAGATATAACAATATCCATGTGGATTTATATAGAAACTGTAGGTCAACTTGATGGATATGAGTTCAGAATTCTATTTACACATAATGGTGAATATCAATGGTTTAATCCTAATATATCATATCCGGTCTGCATTCCTAGTGCTTCAGAGCTTAAAGTTGGATGGAATTATATCTATGCAACATTTAGCGTAGCTGAAGACAGCACAGAAGTGAAGTTTAACTTTACATGCAATTCACGTCCTGGGAAAAAGAGTATTTGTTGGATTAGTTCACCTAAAGCAGAATTTGGTAATAAGCCTACAGACTGGACTCCAGCTCCAGAAGATAAAGCAAATCAATCTATTATCGATAACTGGGCAAAAGACGCAACAGTTAATGGTGAAACCACAATCAATGGTGGTTATATCAAAACTAACACCATTAAGACTGACCAGTTAGCTGTCGATGATATTTTTGCTACTGGATCGGCAGCTATGAACGTCATCAATGCCCAAGAAATCAACGCAAACCGTATTACATCTGGTCAATTATCTGCCGAACGTATTAATGCTTATGGCCTATCTGTCTTAAATAAAGATAATAACCAACAAACATTCAATATTACAAACAATGGTGAGGTTACAATCAAAGGTTCTGTATCTTCTTCTAATTACAATATTGGTAAAACTGGTTGGTCTATCAATAATGATGGAACTGCTGAGTTTAACGACATTATTGCAAGAGGTTCGGTTATTACAAATGATGGAGGAATCGTTTCTAGTGGTGGTAGCGGGCGAAATTTACTTAAGCGGTATATAAGAGCTGGGGAGCGAGCTACCAAAATAGATGATTCATCAATAACCGTTGGCGTCGGCTCAATTGGCAATACATATTTTTATTTAAAACCTTGGGTTAAATTAATAAAGGGTAAAACATACACGATATCTTGTGATGCTTCTAACGTGCCATCTAGTGCACCTGATTGGGCTTTTGGTGTAAGAGTTCAGGGATCGTCATTTGTTCTTATTATTAATAAAAATGGACGTTGCTATGGTACTGGTGTGTTGGATTCAGATGTTGGGGCTGATGCTGAAATAATTGTAGACGATAACTCAAATCCGTACTCAACTGCTCCAAATATTACGCTGTCAAACTTTAAACTTGAAGAAGGCGATGTTGCAACAGATTGGTCTCCTGCTCCCGAAGATAAACTAAAGCAAGTTCGTTTCTGGGCAGGCACTTCATTTGAAGAACGTGAGTCTGCTCCATTTATCGTATATTCAGATGGTTCAATCAAAGCAACTCAAGGTGAATATAGTGGCCTTTGGACTGGTGATATTAAGATTGGTAACATTTCGATTGTCGATCCTAGTGCGTCATCAGGAAATGATGCGTTATTAACGATTCAAAATGGTGCAAATGGAGTTAAACGAGTTCAGTTGACGGATAATACTTCAAGCTCTTTTGCCCAGGATGTTATTATTACAAATAATACGTATTCACCAATGATTTCATTAAAACAAGATGGCTCTGCTTATTATTCTAAAGGCATAAACATAGCCGATAAGACAACATTAAACTCAACAAGTTTAATCATAAACAATAAAACATTAACGACTACTTCCAATGGAAGTGGTTTTTTATTTAACAACGAATTAAATGTTGGTACTGCAAATCAATCGGCTAACTTAATAGTTCATGGAAATACGTTAACGGATAACATAACGGTTGATAACACATTATATTTCGGCAATGTATTAAAGTTCACCAAAAACGCTAATGGTATCAACATTGACTTTATTTAGAAAGGAGGAATTTTATGGCAAGTGGAAGCTTTGGTAATGGTTCTGGTCAAAACTGTAGATTAGGTATAAATTGGAGTAGTTCCAAAGGTAACAGTGGTTCTACCGTTAATGCTACTTTAATTGCACAAAACCAAAACAATTGGTATTTTTCAGCTTATGTTTATGGTGGTTACGGAGTTACAATTAACGGAAATCAAAAGACTGGCAGTGGCGCTCAATTAAGTGGATCTGTTAACGGTGCTGTCGGTTTAATTTCTCATTCTGTTTGGGTTGCATATACTGGTGATAAAACAATTAATATTAGTGGTTATGCAAATTTTAATGGAATTATTAACTTAAGTAATCAAACAATTAGTGGAAACGTTCAACTTGATAACGTAGGAACTGCACCATCTATGGGAAGTATTACTTCTCCAACGAGCAATTATGTTGCTTCTGAAACTACAACATCATTATCCGTTTCGTGGAACGCAGGAAGTAGTTATAACAATTCAGGTACTTACCGTGTTGATGTTAGTATAAACGGAGGAAGTTGGGAATGGGTTTCTGGTGATTTAGGTTGGGATAGAAGAAGTTATACATATTCCCTTCCCAATCGCAGTCAAGGAACGACATATCAATTTAGAGTATGTTGTGGCAATAATATTGGTTGGTCTGGCCATGTATATTCAGCTATCGTAACATTAAATTATTTAAATCCACCATCTATTGACTCTATGCCAAATCCATTTAATCCATACTCTAGTACTTCGTTTACAGTTGGGCTATCGGGTGGCTCACAAGCTAATGGTGGGTCTTTTATGCGTAAGGCAGATATTTATATGTATAATACTGCCGAAAATCAAGTCAAATGGTATTGCAGTCAACCATCTTATGGTAACACTAGTATTACCGTTGGTGTTTCTCAGACTGATGTCATCAATGCTTTAGGAACAGGCAGATATTCCGCAAAAATCTATGCTATAGCATGGATCGAGAATTCAAATGGTTCACGTAGTGGATATGTTATAAAAGAATCAACTGTAAACATAAATACTGATGGAGGTGCAACTCCTACTTTAGGAGCGCCTACCATTAGTGGAGGTGCGTTTGGATACCCTTCTACATGTTTTGCATCAGGTATTAGCACTGTAAAAGTTGCTAGTGCCAGTGCAGGGCTTCGTAGAGCACCAAGTGGTACATCAATTAGTTATAAAATAGCTTGCACTGGAGTTAATACACAGAACTCAAGTAGTGCAAGCTTTTCTCATTTAAGTACAGGACTTAAGACTATAACGGTTACTGCAACCGACTCCAGAGGGCTAAGTACTAGCGTTGAAAAACAAATACGAATACAGCCTTACAATGTGCCAACCATTCGTAACTATAGTGCATTACGTTTAGACAATCCTCAAACGAGTGCGAAGTTAACATATACTTTGGCTTATTCAGAAATATATGCATACGATAAAGGTGTTGACGCTAAAGGAACACAGTTAAACAATATTAATTCACAGCAGTATAGTACAAATAATTCAACTTGGAATAATTCTAGTAATGGAATAACCGTTACTGGTCTATCGACTGAATCTGTTTATACTATTTATTTAAGAATAGCGGATAAACTTCAAACTGGAACATATACTACTGAATCTTATATAGTGCCAACTATAAAAACAAACGTAGCAATACGTAAACATGGTGTTGGATTGAATTGTGTACCTCAAGCTGAGTATGCATTAGATGTTAGTGGTAACGGACACATCACAAAAGATTTGAGTGTTGACGGTATCATTAAACTTGCGGGGAAAAGTCTTTTGGATAAATTATTCCCTATTGGTGCTGTTTATATTACTTACAATAACAACAATCCCGGAAATTTCTTAGGTGGTACATGGGAACAGTTTGGACAAGGTCGAACATTAGTGGGTGAAGGCACTGGCAATGATGGTAGTACAAGTATGTCCTTTACTTCTTCCGGAACTGGAGGAGAATTCAAACATCAATTAAATTATTACGAAATGCCAAGCCATGTGCATAATGAGTATGCAATGGTTGAAGGATACACTGGATGGGATACTTTTACGCCATTACCATATTCAATGTTGTTTAGATTTGGCGGAGGCGACTATCGAGAAAACGTATCTCAATACCACGCAGCTAGAGTTTCATTAAACACATTCACTTCAAGCGAAGGAGGAAGTCAAAGTCACAATAACATTCAGCCTTATATCGTAGTTTATTTCTGGAGAAGAACGAAGTAATGTTTATGTATGTCTTTTACGTCTAATTCTGAAGGTGGAGAATACTATCATACGTTATCATATTCTGAAATGCCTGCTCACGCACACGAAGTTGGTATATGGGGTACGTCTGGCGTTTTAATAACTACTCCGTGGGAATTTATGACCATTAATGGTTCGCATCATTCTGATGGTCAAAGTCACAATGTAAATAGTATTCATACAAATGGTTCTGGTAACAATATTCCACACAATAACGTGCAACCATATTTAGTTGTTTTCTTTTGGCGAAGGGTAAAATAGCTACTTGATACGTCTCCAAAAGTAAGTTACCACGTAAGGCTGTACATTATCGTGTGGTTTGTTTCCGCCTGTTGGCCATGTTTGACCGTACCAATAATAATTAGTTTTATTAGTACGTTCAGTGGCTCTCGTAAAAGGCACGTCACTATACGAATCACCATATAATGCAGTGGTTACATCAGTTTGTTGGTCTAAGATCCAATGCGTATGGCTCGGTAGCTCTTCACGTGTAAGTTTATGAAGGTAGTTACCGCCAATCCATTCGGCAGTAAATGACATACATACACAAAATTTAAAGGTATGTCCTTTACTGCGAATTCTAGTAAAGGAGAATATTCACATAAGCTAACAGTAAATGAAATGCCATCTCATCATCATATATTTCCGGATGGAACAGTTATGGATGGCGCCCCTAGATGGGAAATGGCTCCGAATACAGGCAAACAACATGTGTGGGATTCTAATCAGTGGACAAGTAAAACAGATACAACTGGAGACGGAACTCCACATAATAACCTTCAGCCATACATTGTTGTATTCTTTTGGCGGAGAACCAATTAATTAAGCGATTCTCTTCCAAAAATATGTTGTAACGTATGGTTGGATATTGTTATGGTGTTGATTACCACCTGCTGGCATGCCATTTTGAAGCCATCCTCCATTACTGTATACTGTGCCAATGTCCATTGCAACAAACCAGTTTTCGATACCAGTATCTTCTGAACCATCCCATTTTGAATGAATATCATGATAATGACTTGGCATTTCTGCTTGCGTTAACCTGTGGGTGTATTCTCCACCAGTTGCTCCGGTTGTAAAGGACATACCTTAGCACAAATGTTGTAAAAATAAAAAATCTACTCTATTTTGAGTAGATTTTTTATTTATAGTAATCGCATAATAATTCAACACATTTTCGTTTTAGTTCCATTTGCGGATGTACATATATATTCATGGTAATTGATACGTTTGAATGTCCAAGCAATTCACTCAATGATTTATAGTCACATCCACATTCTATACATCTAGTTGCAAATGTGTGTCTGAGTGCATGGAATGTTAAATGAGGAAGTTCTAAATTTTTAAGCATTTTATTGTAATATAAACGGTATTTATTGGGTTCAATATAGGATGGTTTATTCGTAAGAATATAATGGTCATCTTCGCCTTGTAATAATGTAGCATATTGCATAATCCAAGAATTCAATGGAACATTGCGCATACTGGATCTCGTTTTAGGAGATGTTATATGTAGTTTACTACCATCTTCTCTGGTGTATGTTCGTATCATTGTTTTGTCTACTGATAGTAACTTGGCGGCAAAATTGATATCTTTCCATTTAAGAGCACATAACTCACCGATTCTTAATCCAGTATGAATACAAAGCAATATGCCAAAATTCTTATGATTTATTTCAGTTTGTAAGTGATTGATTAATACGATTTGATGTTCTTTATCAAAAATCTGTATTTGTTTTGGTGGATGATATGGCAATTGAATAGATACATCGGAGTCTAGTGTTAATTTTAAAACAGTAATGATATCTTTAGCATATTTTATAGAAATACCTCCCTTCCCATCTGTTCGACCGTGGTCAAGTTGGTCTAAGATAAATTGCTGAAGAATATCATTATCTAATATTGAAATATCATATTCTCCTAAATTTGGAAGAATGTGATTTGTAATTATATTGTAGTAATTTGTATAGGTCGAATATTTTAAATAGATTTTCTTTTCTGTTAGCCAGTTATTAAGTGTTTCTTTATATAGCATGATGTGCCTCCTAATAGAATTGAAATATAGAGAAAGGATTGATAAAAATGACAAAAGTTTATGTAAAAGTCGGTTTAGATCTAAATGACGTTCTTATCATCAGCACCGCATGGACTGCTGATACGCAATCGCAATGGGTCTGCGACGAGGATACCATCGAATTATCCAAAATACATGGCTATATTGGTGAAACGGCCGATGATGGACAAACCCATCTAAAATTTAGCCATGCAAAATATGAAGCATATTTAGATCAGCTTCGAAAAGAACAAGAAGAAGCTTGGCGTAAAAAAGATTTGGAAGAGTCTCAACAAGCTTTATTAGATTCTGTCGAGATTCTTTATGATGAAAGTAGCCGTGAAGGATATGTTAAAAAAATATTTAAAATTGGTGAATTAGTTATTAAAGAAACAGAAGTTAAATTAGAAGACATACCTGAAAATGTTGCTATGACAATTCAAGGCAATATGGAATTATAAGCGTCTATTCAAGGCGCTTTTTTAAATGAGGAGAGTGAATAAAATGGCAAAAAAAGGAAGCAACACAATCGTAATTGAAGCAAAGGACAGTTTGGTCAGTACAGTAAATGACTGTATTCAAATGGGTGTTCCAGCTGCAATGATATCTATTATGTTGGAAAATATTCTGCATGATTTAAATTCAAATGTTAAGAAAGTTCTTGAGATGGAACAACAAGAATATGAACAACAAGTCGAAGTTGAAAGTCAACAAGTAGAATATGTTCCAGAGGAAGAAAACGGATTAGAGCAAAATGAAGTAATTGACTAGAATATAACTCCGTTTTGCTCCTAAAAGAAATAGGAGGATTTTAAAATTGGATATTCTAGAGTTAATAGGAAAATACATACCTTGGGTAGCAACAACAGGTATTGTAATTGGATGCTTCGTTCAGGTTAGCAAGATTGAAATCAATCCTTGGAGGTGGTTGTCACATGTTATAAGTGACTTCATCACCAAGGACTTGAACGAGAAATTAGAAATAAACGAGCAAGAACGCATTGCTCAAGACAAAGCAATTATGGAGGCTATTGAAGCCTTGCATAAAAGAATGGAAGAGAATCAGCGCAGAGAGGACAAGAGATATTTAAAGCAATTAAGAATGCGTATTATTGACTTTGCTGGTTCGATTCGTAATGGGAAAATCAATTCCAGAGAAGCTTTTGAAGAAATCATGCGAACTTACAATGACTATCACGAAATATTAGCAGAGTTAAATGAAACAAATGGTTATATTGATACAGAGTTCGAACTGATCAAAGAAACTTTTATGGAATTAAGTAAAAGTCATGAAATTGACTAAAGGAGAAAATATATGAACACACAAGAAATTTTATCATTGATTCAATCATTAATTATGTTGGGTTGTGGTGGTTTAACATTGTACTTTAAGTTTTCTACTAAAGCACAAACTAAAGCTAAAGAAATACAAGAATTAATTGCTCAGATTACAGCGCAAGCTGTTGTATATATTGCAGAAGCAGAAAAAGATTATAAAGATACTACACAGTCTGGCGGTAAGAAATTTGAGCAAGTTGTAAGTAAGCTTTATGATCTAGTACCCGATGCATTACATGGCATTGTTACAAAAGAGATGATCTCTGAAATTGTACAAAGTACTTTTGATGAAATCCAAGAATATGTGCGACTTCAATTAGATAACAGTATTGATAAGATTGAGGTCAAAAAGGATTAACAGGATGACTGAATTTCGTTTTATTTAGAAAGGAAGCGATCCAAGTTATCTGCCCTATCCTTCTGGGTTAACGAAGGAATTTAAGAGAGACTTAGCGGTCTCTCTTTTTTTTATTTTACGAAAGGAGAACAATATATGAACAAATTTACTTATACGGATTTTTATAATCAATGGCTAAACAAATCTTCTAGTTTAGGCGGTAACTACAATCAATGTGTTACTTTATTTAAAGAATTTTTAAACAAAGCTGGATATCCTAATCCCGGCAGAGCTATTGGTGGTTCTGGTGGAGCTAGAGAAATTTGGTATAGAAGAAATGCACTAGGTTATGGTGATTATTTTGAATTTACACAGATTGGTAGACCTGGCGACTGGTTTATCTGGGATTCTGTCTATGGATGGTGGCAAGGAGTGTACTACGGTCACGTTGCTATGTTGATTAAGGATAATGGTAACGGTACTGGGCAATTTTTAGGTATGAATCAATCTTATAGTCAAGCTCCTGCTCAAGTTATGACACTAACTTACAATGGGTCATGTGGTGTGTTGCGTTATAAAGGATATGGCACACAAGCCCCTACACAAAGTGTAACACCATATAATGCGAATAATCTAATTGCAGAACATGCAATTGCTACTTTGACTGTTGACTCTGTTGCTATTAGACAAGGTTCTCCCAGTGGAAATGTTTTATCAAGACAGAATCAAGGATATCAGTTTGAATACTACTACAAAGTTGTAGCTAATGGACATAGATGGGTAATCAACAAGGACAAAACTCAATTCATGGCAATCTCAGGAAGTGAACAACAAGGCAAAGACCTATGGGCTACTTTCAGTGCCGTACAAGCTCCTGAAGAGCCATCTAAGCCAAGTGAAACAATTAGTCTAACTCAGGAAGATGGTGTCGCTACGTTCACTGTGGACGGTGTCAGAGCACGTTACGACTCGCCGACTGGCACAGTATGCAAGACATACAATACCGGTGATTCAATTCGCTATTACTGGAAGTATGTTGGCAACGGACATAGATATGTAGTAGGTAAAGACGGAGATCGAAAGGTGTTCGTTGCAGTATCTGCAACTGAAGATAGAAGTCAAATGTGGGCTACATTCGACGTTCCTAAAGAAGAAAACAAAGAAGAAACAAAGCCAACAGAACCTGTCAAACCTACTGAACAACCTAAGCCAAACCTTACACAAAACGTAAAAGGCTATGGTGTTGATATTTCAGAACATAACGGAGCTAATTTTGATGTCAGTCAATATGATTTTGTTATTATTCGAGCTGCTTGGGGTGAAAACACAGATAAGTTGTTTGAAACTTATGTGCAAAAGTGCGTTGATGCAAAAATACCTTATGGTGTTTATGTATATGATTATGCACTAGATGATAGTCAGGCCAAAGCCGAAGCCGAATATGTATTGAACTTAATCAAAGATAAGGATATTCAGCTTGGTGTCTGGTTTGATATGGAAGACGCTGATCATTATAAAGCTAAGAAAGGCGTATTAACTAAGGAGCGTTGCACAAGTTCTTGTAAGGTCTTCTGTGACATTCTAAAAGCACATGGATATTACACTGGTGTTTATACATCTACATCATGGATTGGAACGTATGTTGACACAGAATATCCACTATGGATTGCAAATTGGGGATCTAATGACGGTACGGTTCAATCAGATCAGTCTGGTGTTGCAGTAATGCATCAATATAGTGCTAATCCTATTGATAAGGATGTTATTTTCCACGAATTTGATTTCTTTAAATCAAATCCAATTAAGGAAGAAGTTAAACCAAGCCCTCAACCCGAAGTAAAGCCTGAAACTAAGCCAGAAAATAAAGATGATGAAAATCCTATAGAAGAAATTGATAAAAAGAAAGTGAATTCCTTAGTTGATTTGTTAATTAAATTGATTAAGAAATTACTAAATATTTTTAAATAGAAAGGAGAAACTTATGGTGAATATCCAAATAGGATTAGATGGCGTGCCAAGCCTACGCAAGGTCACTATCGGTAATAAATATGAAAACCAAGATGAGATTATTTCTTTTACATTACCGAGCGAATTTGACAATTTTGACAAATATGTTATATCAGTAATTAAAATAAATGGTCAAAAATATACAAGTATCTTACCAGTACTAAATAATCAATTGATCGTATCTACTCAATTAACACAGTATGCAGGCAAATGGAGTATGTATTTAATGGCCCGTGAAAAGACAAGCTTGGATTTAAATACTACTCCAGTAGATATCAGTGCCAAAGATAACGAACGTATATTTATTTCTGATGGTTTTATTGGTGTTGTAAGTGATTCTGAAATCGAAAAAGAAAATATTGGAGCGTTAACTTTGGATGCTAATCTACAGATTATATATGATGATTTGGCAAAATTACGTGATGAGATAGTTGAACGTATGAAAACACCTTTATCTTACACTCAATTAATAGATGTACCAACAGAATTCAATCCGGCTCCGCACGACCATGATGCACGCTATCACACAAAAGAAGAAATGGATTTGAAATTAGTTAACAAAGCAGATGTTGAGCATAGTCACGATGACTTATACTACACAAAACTTAAAACTGATGATTTATTAAAATCTAAATCCGATGTTACACATAATCATAATGAAAGTTATTATGGCAAGTCTGAGGTTGATGATTTGTTGTCTGCTAAAGCTAACACTGAACATTCGCATAACGATTTATATTATGGCAAATTAGAAACAGATAAATTACTAGAGAATAAATCCAGTATAGCGCATCAACATGATGATAGATATTATACAGAAGATGAAATTGATGCAAAGCTATCACTTAAAGCAGAAACTGGACATAATCACAACGATTTATATTATGCAAAATTGGTCACAGACAAATTGTTAGAAAGCAAAGCAGATACAATGCATGTACATGACGATAGGTACAACACCAAGGATGAAGCAACAGTTTTATTGACCTCCAAAGCAGATGTTAATCATACACATGAAATAGTAGACATAACTGACTTCCCTACTTCATTACCTGCTAATGGTGGTAATGCAGATACAGTAAACAACCATACTGTTTTAAGCAATGTGCCCGCTAGTGCTCAGTTTACAGATACTGTGTATGTGCATCCAGAAACACATCCTGCTTCAATGATTACTGGATTGCCAACAAAGGTTAGCGAACTTGAAAACGATAAGAAATATCAGACTGTTGAAGAAGTAGCTCAAGCAATTTCAAATCTTGTTAAATCTACTCCTGACACATTAGATACATTAGAAGAATTAGCAAATGCTTTAGGTAATGACCCGAATTTTGCTACTACGATGATGACAATGTTAGGCGAAAAAGCAAGTAAATCTGATATGGCTACAAAGGTTGATGTTGTTGAAGGTAAAACCTTATCTTCAAACGATTTTACTACTGCATTAAAGGATAAATTGAACTTACTTGAAAATTACAATGATAGTGAATTACGTACTCTGATTGCAGATAATAAAGCAGATTTAGATTCTCAATTAGCTACTAAGGTAACTTCAGTGCTAGGAAAGTCTTTGACATCAAACGATTTTACAAATGAATTAAAAGCCAAGTTAGAATCGCTAAACAATTATGATGACAGTAAATTAAAAACATTAATTTCTGACAATCAGTCCGCTTTGAATTCTGAATTAGCAAAGAAAGTATCACAAGTTGCGGGTAAGCAACTATCAACTAACGATTATACAACATCTGAAAAGAATAAACTTGCAACGCTTAACAACTATAATGATAGTGCTGTTTTAAAACAAATTAGTGACTTAAGTGATCGCATTGATAAGATAGAAAAATTCGTTGCATCATTTAGTGTGGCAAATAATACATTAACGGTCGGCAATGGATCTTCTAAGTAATTTTAAAGGAAAGAGGTAAAATATATGGTAATTTTAAAATTAGATAATGGTAAAGTAATTGATAATTTAAGAATGAACGGAACAAATTTTGTATCAGAAACAGAAATTGATGAAACTATGTTTTCTGACATCATTAAAGAAATTTGTGTAATTGAAGACGGACGTACTTATTATCTTCATAACGTTGAATTTATTCAACAAGTAAAATATGCAGATGGATATTATTTCGTATTGCGTGAAATGACTCAAGATGAAATCTTACGTAAACAGCTTATGGATAGCATTACCGATGTACAGATGGCAATTACAGAAATGTATGAAAGTGAGGTAGCTTAATATGGTGGTAAGTTATATGGCAAAAATTTATGCAGACTTAATTCGAAAAGGAAAGAAAACTTTGGACGAAGTTCCTGCTAAATTAAAAGAGCAAGTTGAGTATCTATTGAATCAATAAATAACCTATGTTACAATATAAATGCAAATGTGAAATGGGTTTGTCCCAAATTGAGAAGTGTTAATTCACTTCTCTTTTGTTTTATGTTAATATAGATGCATGGAAACATTTTTAAATTATATTGAATTCTTGTGTGATTTACTGGTAATTGATATGCCAGAAGTCCAATACAAGAAAGGCACAAAATTTTACAATCAGTTTGGAAAGCCCGTCGCTCCTTTTAAATTAAGAAGTACGGCAGGCGGTGTAACATACCATGAGAAACGTATGGTACGAATCGACTTAAATAAATTCAAAGATTTATCTATCGTTTATCAGGTATTGGCGCATGAATTGCGTCATATCTTTCAATGTGATGTGATTGCGAATGAAGAAGGATTTAAAGGAGAGGTTGATCCACAGACAGTTGAAGCGTGGAGAAAGAATATGGATGACTATTTAAATAGCAAAGACGCAGGGCATGAGAATCAACCTATTGAATTAGATGCTACTGCGTTTAGTTACGTTGTTTGTATGACAATACTGCACGCACCTATTAAATTTAGTTGTGATGCTGAGAAGTTAGCTCCTTTGGTTTATGATATGACACAGAACTATACTGAAAGTGAAATCTTAGAGTGTGCAAAAGAATTTGGCGTTCAGCCAAGAAGAATATTAGCTTAGAGAGATTAATATCTCTCTTTTTTTATTGTAAGGAGAAACGAAGATGAATATACCTTTAGGTAAAATGGAAGAATTAGAAGATAAATACGGAGTGGAATTATTTATAGAACAAGAGATTGGTAAAAAGGATAAATTCTATAAACTAGTCGATCAATTCCCTCTTACAGAAAAGAAAAAAGTGTTCTTAGGGAACACTTTGAAACAAGTAGAAAAGAGGCTTAAAAATGAATGTGGAAAGAGCAAAGGCTAAATTACAAGCATTGATTTTTGGCATTGAAGATGGGTGGCATGTGCCTACTGAATTTGAAAAGCAAATGTATGCATACTTCAATGATGACAAAACAATTTTAGAAAACAGACAGGACGATTAATTTCGTCCTTTTTTTGTATTTAAAAAGAGTCCTTTGGCGGACTCTAACTGTGATAGTCTTCAGAGAATATAGAAGACATTTATATTAAACCATAGAATAAAATAAAAACAATACCAAACTTGTTTATAGCATACGATATAAATAAGTTATTAAGCGAAACAAGTCAGTACAAACTGACATAAAACGAAACAATCCATTTAGTGTGTAGTATAATATTGTTTTTTGGCTTACTGTATGTTAAAATAGATTACAGAAAGGAGATATACAATGCGAAAAAGTGATTTAATTAAAGGAGTATTCCTTAGTATTTCTAAATCATTTACGTTGAATTTTATTTTAGCAATCATTTTAATCATTGGGCTTATATTTAATTTATTTAGCCCAAACACTTTAAAAGCTCTGTGCATTTTCTTGACTCTAGAAGTGTTGTTTATTGATGCTAATTTATTTTTTAAGCGTAGTATGTAGTGTAATATTTTTATGAATATTTGTGAATTTAACAGAGATGAAATCTTACAAAATGTTAAAACAGAAGCTGAAGGCAAAGAGCTAGTTATGGCAGTTGTTCAGGTTGGAAACGATCCTGCTTCTGATGTTTATGTAAGAAACAAAAAGAAAACGGCTGAAGAATGTGGCATTGAATGCATTCACTGTAATCTACGTGAAGATGCTTCCTATTCTGATGTTGTTAAGATTATCCAAGGTCTTAACGAAGATAGCAAGGTAACTGGGTTAATGTTACAACTTCCCTTGCCCGAACACTTAAAAAAGTTCGAACAGAACTTCTTGGACATGATTGACTGGAAGAAAGATATTGATGGTCTTTCTACAGAAAGCGTGGGTCGTTTATGGAGCAACAAGCGTTGCTTAAAGCCTGCTACAGCGCAAGGCATTATGAGTTTATTAGATGACGATTTACGTGAGCACACAGTAGTTATTATCAACCGTTCTAGATTGATTGGTAAACCGTTGGTAAAGATGTTAGAGGAGCGTAATGCAACGCCGGTGTTATGTCATTCTAAGACAGATCAGAATTTTATGACATTTTTGTTGCATAAAGCGGACATTATCATTACTGCTACAGGTCAACCAAAATGGTTAAGCCTAGAAGATTGTGTTACACACACTATCGTTGGAGACTGTTGTAATGTATTGCAGATTATTGATGCGGGTATTACAAGAGACTTAAATGACAAACTTTGTGGAGATGTAGATAAAGCATCATTTGCCTTTACATCTGTACAGGTTACGCCAGTGCCAAAGGGCGTTGGTATTTTGACCACTGCTTTTGTAATTAAGAATGTTGTAGAAGCATATAAGCTTCTACATAGTTAGGAGATAAAATGATTAAAATTGAAAATGTGGAGGAGTATGGATGGCAGCAAGCCATAAAGAGTTTGAAAGCAAAAGGATATAGTAAAACAAAGAGTGGAAAATATGTATGTTTTGATAAACATCACGGCAAAAGTATTAATTTAGGTACAAAAGATACAGAAGAAGAAGCAAAAGAGGTTGTATATCAAAACAACATTAATAAGTTTATCAACAATGTTTATCCGTTAAATCCAAAAGATTGCAAAGTATTTAGTAAAAATTATGTTGTGTTCCCAAGTGGGCAAATATTTAATTTACACGGACATGAAATGAAGGGAGTGGTTGATAAGAGTGGATATAGAGAGGTAACTATTAATGGTACTGAAGAAAGAGTTCATAGAATTGTTGCTTTTGCTTTTTTGCCTTTAATAAATGGGAAAAATTTTGTCAATCACATAAATGGCAATAAATTGGACAATAGAATTGAAAATTTAGAATGGGTCACAAGAAGCGAGAATACATTGCATTCGTTTAAAAATGGTTTGCAAAAAACTATTAGTGGATCGCCTGTATATACAGATGAAGAAAAATTGTTTATAAAAATGAATTTAGATAAAGATTATAAGTATATTGCTGAACATTTAAACAGAAATAAAGAGACGGTCAGGAAATATCGAAGTAAATTTAAGAAGGAGATGTTAAATGATGCTTGTAGATAATGTAAAAGTTTATGGGTTAAAAGAAAGTGTAAAAGGTAGTAAATACCCAATGGCTACAGATATTGATTCTTTAAATGACAATATTACACCAACGTTTTTAAAGTTAGCCCAATGCGCTAAAGGGACTGGTCATGATCAAAGTCTAACAGGTATTATTGTTCAGTTTGATTTAACGTTTACTATCAAAGCATGGACGGAAGCAGAACGTTATCATTTTTTAGATTTTGTGTCGAGCCAATCAACTATGCACCGAATCACAAAATTTGATTTAGATCAAACATACATTCATTATGTTGATCATAGGATAATTGACATAATGAAAGAAAAGGTGAATGACTACAACAATAATCCTACGAACGAAAAATATCTTGAACTCTTATATTCAAATCCTTGTGGGTGTAAATTAACTGCAAGAATGACGACAAATTATAGACAATTAAAAACAATTTATTCTCAACGTAAAAATCATCTACTACCAGAATGGGTTGAGTTCTGTAAGTGGATTGAAACATTGCCATACTCAGAATTAATTACGGGTGACTTTGATGTTTAAGGTTCAAGAAGGATATCACTCACTACACATTGAAGAAAAGGGAGATGAGAACGACTTCTCTTCCCTTTCTTTAATCAAAGAATTTAAGTCATATCAAGAAGCAGAAACATATGTAATAAGTTTAATCAATGAGAAACCACAAACACATTATGTACGTATGATTGTTGGCAAACGTTATGTTGGCTTTGATTATGGTTCATGGTCACACTTCTATTTTATAACTTCAGATGAATCATTGAATTATGAAGAGTTATATGATTTGGAGGATTAAATATGGGCGGACTTCATTTTTATATTATTTTGCCAGACGGACTCTACACAGAAGAAGATCGTGAAGCAGTGCGTATTCATGTTACAGAAGAGGCAATGAGAATTTTTGGCAAAGACATAAAATGTACGTATTATAATTCACCACAAGAAGATTAGTCTTTAAGTGATTTATGTAATGCCATTGATGAAATAGCAGAAGCGAATGTCGTGTATTTTTGTAAATATTGTACCAGTAATCCAGATACCAAAGCGTTGAAGGAAATTGCTGAAGGATATCATTTATATACACTTGGTAAAATATTGGAAAATTAAGGAGGATAAAAGATGAGTATTAAACTATTTATTTCTCAGCCAATGAGAGACAAAACAGATGAAGAAATTTTAGCAGAAAGAGAAAAGGCAATTAAAGCAGTTAGTACAATTTTTGGCTATGACGATGTAAAAGTAATTAACTCTTTCTTTCAAGATGTACCTCACGATGCTAAGCCACTTTGGTACTTAGGAGAAAGTATTAAAATGTTAGGATATGCTGATGTAGCTTATTTCTGCGAAGGATGGGATGATTATAGAGGATGTCAAATGGAACATAAGGCATCTGAAGATTATGGTATTCAAATTATCGAAGCACTACCTAAAGTATATAATTCAAGTTATACACTATCTAATGACAATGAACTCATGTTAAATAAAGCTAGAGAGCTGGTTGCTAAATGGTATAACGAAAATACAGAATTTAAGATTACTAAAGATTATGTGTTGATTGTTTGGTTTTGTAAAACATTGCAGAATTGGAAAGCTATTTGTTCCACTACCATTCATGACAAACGTATTTGCGAAGTAACTCATAACGGAGATAAGAATGAAACATATTTAGATGTTTATTTAAAAGAAAGCAATAATCGTTATGAAGGATAAGTCACAGCTAAATAAAGTTATATGCAATAACAAGGCATATACGTTTTGCCCAAATGGAACAAAAATCGATAAAGGAGATAAAAAGATGAAAACAAGAGGTTTTGAAGTTGTAAGTAAAGAGTTCCGAAAAACAAAGGGAGAGATTTTCCTTCCTAAGAGATCAACTGCATTTTCTGCAGGATATGATTTCTATTTACCAGAAGATGTAACAGTGCCTGCTCATGGCACGTCAGGAGCTATTCCTACTGATGTAAAGGCATATATGCAAGATGGCGAAGTTCTATTGCTTTACGTGCGTAGTTCAGTTGGTATTAAAAAAGGATTAGTTCTTGCTAATGGAACAGGTGTAATTGATGCCGATTATTATTCTAATGAATCTAATGATGGAAATATTTGTTTGGCATTACGTAATGAAACAGATAATGACATCACATTAAAAGCAGGTGAGCGTGTAATGCAGGGCGTATTTGTGCCTTATCTAGTAGCAGACGATGATACAACTACAGAAACACGTACAGGTGGAATTGGTTCTACAGAGGCTTAATAATGGAAGAATTTATCGGTGTCCGAAATACGAGGTTGAAAAGTAGGTAAAAGAAAGTCTCTACTTTAAAATCACTAAGCAGATACATCAATTTTGTAAATATAAATATTTATAATATATAGAAGTTTGACATCAAGACAGAAAGGAGGTAGACATCTATGGAATTCATTCGAGCTTTGAAAATGCGAATCTATCCTAATAATGAGCAAAAGGCGAAGATCGACAAGACACTTGGATCATGTCGTTTTGTCTATAATCACATGCTTGCCAGAAACCAGAAGGTGTATGAAAGACGGAAAGAACATCTATCGTATTATGATATGCAGAATCTTCTTCCTGTTATGAAGAACTATCTACCTTGGTTGAAGGAAGCTGATTCGCAAGCTTTAAAGTACGCCTGTCGTCAGCTGAATACAGCCTACGACTGTTTCTTTAAAAAGAAGTCCGGCTTTCCAAAATTTCACAGCAAGAGAATGAATCGGCAGGCATATACTACAACAAAGAAAACTAGTATTACCTACGATGCCGAGAATCGCAAAGTTAAACTTCCTTTCCTCGGATGGATGCAATGTTCAGGCAATCGGATCCTTAATAATCCAGAGTTTAAGTATGCAACTGTATCCAGGCAAAACGGAAAGTATTATGTCTCCATTACATACAGTATTGAAAAGACTATACGTCTTGTAGCTGTGAGTGAAAACCAAGCTCTCGGCTTGGACTATAAGTCGGACGGACTGTATGTAGATAGCAATGGTAATATGGCTGGCATGCCAAAATGGTTTCGAGATAGTCAGGCTAAGTTGAAAAAAGAACAGCGAAAGTTAAGAAACAAAGTTGGCTCTAAAAGAGGAGAACTAAAGTCTCATAATTATTCAAAACAGCTTCAGAAAGTTCGAAAGCTTCATGAACATATTGCCAATCAGAGACTTGACTATCTTCATAAAGAAAGTACAAGATTAGCAAATCAGTACGATGCTATTCTGATTGAAGATTTAAACATGAAAGCCATTGCCAACAAAGGGTTCGGCAATGGCAAAGCCACTTTTGATAATGGATGGGGTATGTTCACCACAATGCTGAATTATAAAATGGAAGAGCATGGCAAGTATCTGCAAAAAATTGACAGATGGTATCCATCTTCACAGACGTGCAGCATTTGCGGATGTATAAACTCTGCATTAAAAAACCTAAACATTCGTAAATGGACATGCTTAGAGTGTGGTACAGAGCACGACAGAGATATCAACGCTGCTATCAATATCAAGCAGGAAGGACTGCGATTACTAGAAGTAATGTAGTAAAAATAAATAGACTGTACGGTGAGGCACATCGAAACAGTAAAACAAACGCATGTGGAGACAGCAACTTCGGGCATACAGCTTGTATAGTGTATGTAGATGTCTGTCGAGGAAGCATGAACCACAGGATGAGATTGAAAATCAGTTTAGGCTGGCATTGGTGAAAGCAGTGTTTTCAACCTCAGATTGCGGATAGCCGAATTTGTATTGTATGATGACTATTCTTACTTTATACCTGATTTAATTCCAAACGAAACAAAAGCTGTTATTCGTAATCAAATGCATACTTATATTGGTTGTAATTACTTAGATATCTTGCGTTTTAGACGTGATTCAGACGGCAAAGAAGTTTCATTGCCTTGGAATGAATTAAGGGTTTTACATAGATCAGATGATGAAGAAGATAAGATTGCATCATATACAATGAGACAAGAAGTCCGAAAGTTATTCGGTAAATATTGAGGCAGATTCCATAAGGTTTTTGCCTTTTAAAAATAAGGAGAAAAAGAAATGAAAGAAAATAAATTTAATGTTGGAGACGTTATCGTTTTTAGAGAAGGTAATGTTGGAAGTGATTATATTATCATCGCACTAACAGTAGATCACTATGTTCTTGTTAGTAAATTTGGAGACCATAGAATTAGAGTATTAAGTAACAAAATTATCGACAAAAATGCAGTATTGGTTAAAACTATGGAAAACAAGTCAGAAGAACTTGTTGGTACACTTATCAAAGCTGGCATTAGTTCAGAAGAATTATCTCAATCTTCTAAAGAGATTAACACAACAGAAAAAGATAATTACAATGGAAAATTAGTTCAGGAACATCAAGAATTGACGGAGCAGTTAAATTGGCTATATAAAGTTAAAAATGCAAAGTATGGAGATTCGTTTGGTAAAAAAGTTAGAAAAAGAGGGTTAATGTCTGCTCTGGATCGAATGGAAGATAAGTGGAATCGTCTAGAAAATCTTATTGAAAATAACGAAGACGGATCAGACACTGATGAAAGTTTAGAAGATACATTAATTGATTTAGCAAACTATTGCTTAATGACTATCATGGAGATTAACCATGCTAAGGGAAATTGCACACACGGAAATCATTCCTAATACTTCTCTTGAGCATTTCAAACGAGAATATTATTTCTATGAAATGCAATTCAATCGCAGAGAACAATGGAAGAATGGTGTTGAGTGCAAACAAATTGGAAGAGATGTTGCTGTTACATGGTACGCATTAGGTTACGTACCATTCAGCATCGATCTTAGATATCATGTCTAAAATAAAATATAGTTGACCCTTCAACTATCTAGGAGTGGAATATGGAACGAATTGATTCAATTAAAATGTTCACACAAGCAGAAGTAGCAGATATACTGCACTGCAATAAAGACAATGTAACCATGCTGCGTGAAGCAGGAGTGCTGAAAGCTATCAAGACTGGACGAAGCTATATGTTCTCCAGAATGGAGCTTGAAGACTTCATGAATCACTATGCAGGATTAGATGTTAGTAATCTAAATAATGCGATCAGCTCACTGGCTGTCGTAGAAAATAAAAAGCGCTTAGAGGATTATGTTTCCTCATAGGCGCTTTTTATTGTATTAAATTTTGGACACAGTTTTGGACACACTCGACACATATTTGTATCGATTTGTATCGGATTTTCATTAATTTGTTATAAATCCGATTTTTTTAACAATACACATTTATGCTTTATTTAAAGTATTTTTATACCTCTTTAGATGTGATTTATTATAACACAAATCAAATATAAATTGGTTCTAATACCTTCATATCACAATTTGATTCTTTAATTGCTTCAATCAACACCGATTTTACTTGGTTGTCACGATGATCATACGCAAACTGCAAGTTACGAATATTAAAGTGATTCGCATACAAAACCTTATTGATCTCATTTAAACGATTCGGACGATGCACCATATAAAAGCGCCCATAACTCTTCAATAATCGATTCGCATGAAAGACCAATTGTTCCAAAGTCAAATTCTCTTCCATTCTTCCTAAATGGCGAAAATTTAATTGTTCCGGAAGCTGATTGGCATCCATTTTAAAATATGGCGGATTGGAAACAATCACATCAAATAATTCATCTTCATACCTTTGTATTGGCTGATTGACAATTTTTACAGGATGCTTGATAAACATATCCGCATTCTTTTGAGCAACCTTACTAGTCTGTTCTAATATTTCAACACCCACAAGTTCTTTGACATTAAACTGATCAAAATAAACGAGTAAAGCCGCATTATTGGTACCAATATCTAAAATGCGCTCCTGCTTTTTTAAATGCACAAATTTAGCTAAAAGTTTCGTATCCGTATTAAAACGAAAATGCTCTTTATCTTGATATAACTTCAAGTTTTCATCCATAAAATAATCTAAAGTTAAACTCAACTGGCATCCTCCTTCTTCAACAAATCACTCGCCTTTATAAAACATTTACTATCCATTTTTTCATTCAGACGATTCAATATAAAATCCGTATTTTCTTGTGGAGCTTCAAATAGATCAATCTGTTCTACAATCTGTTTGACATCTTTTAAAGACCCAATATGTACACCTATATAGCGATAGCCAATGGGTTCAAAATATTCTTCTAACAATTGCCTGCAAGCCCCAAAAATCATAGGATACGTATTCGCATACTGACTTAGATTCATACTATGACACACATTATGAAACGTTGTATCTCTTAAAGTTAACGTAACAAGTTTTCCTTTTTGGTTTTCTTGCTGCATCTTATGCGTTAGTTCTCGAACGATATTCTCAAGACAACTATTCACTTCATCAATTGAATATAGATCATTGGAATATGTTCTAGAAATCGAAATGCTCTTTTGTGTAGTCGAATAACATAGAGTCGCACTCGAATTCCCTCTTGCCTTTTGAATCAAAGAATAAGATGATTTACCAAATCTATGTATGATCTTTTGTTCATTCTTTTCATCCGCAAAATCACCAATCGTATAAATACCCATTTCATTTAAAATAGGCACGCTCTTTTTACCAATGCCATTCATTTCATGAATCTTTAAAGGCCATAGTTTTGTTGAAAGCTCCGACTTTCTTAAAACCGTGATTCCTTTGGGCTTACGCATGTCACTCGCCATTTTCGCAAGAAAACGATTGGGAGCAACACCAATCGAACAATTTAAATGACACTTTTCATAAACACCATTTTGAATTTCAAACACAAGATCCAAAGGCCTTTTATAACGCTTAATAATATCCGTTACATCCATGTAACACTCATCTATACTCGCCGGTTCAATTTGATGGGTAAATGTCTTTAAATACGCAAAAAACTGAGCTGACATGGAACGATAATAGCCATAATCACCTTGGATCAATACTAAATCTGGACATAGACGCAAAGCCTCATAAACAGGCATCGCACTATGTACACCATATTTTCTTGCTTCATAGTTTGCAGTTGAAATCACGCCTCGTTTTGAAGTGGAGCCTACCGCAACCGGAAACTCTTTTAAATCCGGATTCTTTATTTCTTCACAACTCGCAAAAAAAGCATTTAAATCAATATGTAATATGACTCTAGCCATGAATCTTCACCCATAGATCTTGCATCGATTCTTTCGCTTTTTGACTCGCTTCCCCACTTGTCATTACAGCTAATTCTTGAATCGTTTTGTCTTGATCAAGTTCTTGTACACTTGTGATGGTTTCACTTGCGGATGTCTTTTTATTGACCAAATAATGCGTATTGGCATAGACGGCAACACTTGCCAAGTGGGTAATACATAAAACTTGGTAATTTTTGGATAAAGCCTTCATCTTAGCACCCATAGCTAAGGCAACTTTACCACTCACACCCGTGTCAATTTCATCAAAGATAATCGTTTCAATGCCATTCGAAGCTTGGAACACCACTTTTAATGCCAACATCAATCTTGAAAGTTCTCCTCCAGATGCAGAAGCACTTAAACTTGAGAAATCCTGTCCTGGATTCATAGAAACTAGAAATTCAATGTCATCAATTCCATTGTTTGATGGTTTCTTTTCCATACAAGAAATCATAAAGCGAGCATTTTCTAACATCAAGTCTTTACAATGTTCCATCACTTTTGATTCGAGTTGAGAAAAGACTTCTTTCCTTTTTAATGACAATGCATTTGCCAACTTCATATACAACGTAAACGATTCTTCTTTTTCTTTCTCTAATTTATCAAACACATCCTGACGATGAATAATTCGATCAATCTTATCTGTGATACTCTTTTTAGACTCCATTAAACTCGTATATGAACCACCATATTTACGATATAATTTCTTGATCAAATATTGACGACTTTGCAGACTATCCAAATCTAAAGAATCATTAGAATGTGTATCACGCATATGCTTTAATTCTTCATCCACACTTTGTAAAGAATAATATAAATTTTTGAATGATTCTTCATAGTCATTTAAGATGGGTGATTTTGAAGCTTGTTTATATAAAGTATATAAAGAATCTAACGCTCCGTTTTCTTTATCAATTTCATATAGACAAGACGAAAGATCCTCTGAATTTTTATACCAGCTGGTTGCCTCATGAATCTGATCATTTAATGCATCCAATTCATTTTCTTGAACGTTCGCATTCTCAATTTCATCCAGCTGCGCTGTTAAAAATTCCAATTCGGCATCCGAAAATTCTTCGCTTTTTATAGTTTCTAATTCATGTAAGACATTTGAGTACTTCACATACGCTTCATTTACAGAAGCTTTCAAACCCATAGTCTTCGCATAACTATCCAACAATTCCATTTGAACAGATGTATCCATTAAACGGTACGTATCCATTTGCGAATGTATATCGACCAATAGATTGACGATCTTACGTACAAAAGAGAGTGTCGTAATCTGTTGATTGATGCGTACGGTACTCTTATTATTATTTAAAACAGTACGTGAAATAATCACTTGATCATCAACCTCAAAGCCATTCTCTTCTAAGATCGCATTGACCTTTTCATTCGATGTTAAAACCATCGATAAGATTGCCTTATCTTTTCCATTACGAATCACATTTGATTTAATACGATCTCCGCTCAAATAGCCAATCGCATCAATCAATAATGATTTACCAGCACCTGTCTCCCCGGTAATCACACTCATTCCATTTTTAAAGTCTATGATACAAGATTTGAATAACACATAATCTTTTACTGACAATTGTTCAATCACAAAACCACCTCATGTCTACTTAATATTTTAACTTAAATCCAAAGGAAAATAAACGATTATAATCCATGTGAACACGAAAACAAAAAAATAAGAATATCTTCACATTAAGATATTCTTAAATCTTTGGCATACACCATATATTCCTGATTGCCACTTCTTCCTTCTAGAATACTTGGCATCGCTTCAACGCTTCCATAATATTGAAATAAAAAAGATTTTACATCTTCAACGATCTTTAAGGCAAGTTTAGAATTCTTTAAAACTCCATGCTTATTCAAAGCAGTAGGACCACACTCAAATTGCGGTTTTACAAGTATGGCAATATGGCGAATGGATAAAACACGTAATATATGTTCCAATATGGTCTTACAAGATATAAAACTAACATCCATACACATAAAATCAATAGCCTCATCAAACCATTCCGGCACAATTTCACGAGCATTGTGCCCTTCCATTTTGATGACACGACAATCTTGATCTAATTCTTTGGCAAGTTGAAGATGTCCTACATCTAAGGCATATACTTTTTTAGCTCCATACCGAAGGCAAACATCTGTAAATCCACCTGTACTCGCTCCAATATCTAATACAACCTGATTTTGAACATTCACATTATACTTATCTAAACAACCCTTTAGCTTAAAGGCACCACGAGATACAAATTCATCTTCTGTATGTGTTACGATAATATCATCTTCATCCCCAACTAAAAAACTAGCCTTTGTGATGACTCTTCCATTGACACTTATTTTACCATCTTTGATCATATCCTGTGCTTTTGCACGAGACGATATCTGATTAAGTAATGCTTTATCTAAACGAATCTTATCCATGTTTTTCTAATTCCTCAAATAAACATTCTGTGCTAATACCTTCTTGAATACGTAAAGATCGAACTGAACCATGACATACATAATGATCATCAATACCTAATACATGAATCTTTTCATCCAATGTATTCATGTATTCTAAAATAGCACTCGATAAGCCACCCATCTTAATATCCGTTTCATAAACTGTAATAGGAAGATTTAATTTTAATAAATCTTTCATCATAACTTCATCGATTGGTTTAAAGAAACGTGCATTGACAACAAGTAAGCCAATCTGATTTTCTCTTGACTTATTGATCACATGATCCACATCTGGTCCATACGTGATCACAATTTGCGTTGGGGTTCCAACCACAAATTTTTCCCAAGTACCAATTGGAATCAATGAGTACGACTTGTTTTTTGCGTATCTTACATTTCCTCTAGGATAACGCACACAAAATGGCTTCTTAGAGGCAAAGGCTGTATAAATCATATTCTGTGCTTCTTTGGCATCTTTAGGCTGAGATAAGACAAGATTTGGTATACTTCTAAGCATCGCTATATCAAAGACACCTTGATGCGTTTCACCATCATCTCCTACTAAACCACAACGATCGATTCCAATCACAACAGGTACATTCATTCTAGCCATATCATGATTCACTTGATCATAAGCTCTTTGAAGGAAAGACGAATAAATACTCACAAAGGGTTTTAGTCCACCTAAAGCCATAGCACAAGCCATTGTCACGGCATGCTGCTCTGCAATTCCACAATCAAAGAATCGATCTGGATAGCGTTTTTGAAATTCTAATAATTTACTACCCTGCGCCATAGCGGGTGTGATTGCGACAATACTTTTATCTTTTTCCGCAAGATCCATAACCGTATTTGAGATCACCTGTGACCAGGAAATTTCATTTGGTGGAAGTAAACTCAAAGATTTTCCCGTTACGACATCAAACGGACTTACTCCATGCCACTTACCAACCTTGTCTTGTTCTGCAAATTTATAGCCTTTTCCTTTTTGCGTTAAAACATGTATGACAATTGGACCATCATGTTCTTTGGTAGCCTGCAAAACTTTGATCAGACTTGCGATATCATGACCATCGACAGGACCCATATAATCTAAGTTAAACTCCTTAAATAATGGGGCATCGATCACTTCATCTTTGATCTTATCACGGAAATGTGACAATGTATTTAATACGTTAGCTCCTAATTTATTGGATTTTAAGTTATTTTTTACATCATGTTTTAAATCGATATATAAGTGAGAAGCACGCATATCTGTAATTCGTTTTTCAACACCACTATAATTTTTTGAAATCGACATATTATTATCGTTAAAGATGATGACCATTTTCTTTTGTTTAGAACCAATATCATTTAAAGCCTCAAGTGCCATACCACCCGTTAATGAGCCATCTCCAATTACGGCAATAACTTGATAATCCTCGTGCATTAAATCACGTGCAATCGCATAGCCTAGGGCGGCAGATAAAGAAGTAGAAGAGTGTCCTGCTTCCCAACAATCATACTTACTTTCACTTCGCTTTTGATATCCGGAAAGCCCACCTTTTTTACGTAATGTCGCAAATTGAATGGACCTGCCTGTTAATATTTTATGTGTGTAACATTGATGTCCTACATCAAAAATCATTTTATCTTTTGGTGAATCAAAGACATAGTGCATCGCAACTGTGACTTCGACGATTCCAAGATTACTTGATAAATGCCCGCCTGTTTTCGAGATCGACTCGATTAAAAAGGTTCGAATATCACTGCACAATTGTGTAAGCTCATCGATTGACATATCTTTGATTTGACTAGGTGACTCAATGTCATACACTTGACTAATCTTTCTCATTTTATAACCCTCGTTAAAAAAACTAGTCCGCTAAAGACTAGTTTTAGCTATTATTAATATACCCCTTTTTTCAAAGAAATTCCATATATTAATATGTACGCTTTAATAAAGTATCCAATACTTTTGACAGTGAAGTCACATCACAGCTCACATATCCCAATTCTTTACGAATTGTTTCATCATAGCTTGCGACCATATTCCTAGCGCCTTGAAGTCCTAATAAAGATACAGCTGTGACTTTATGATTATCTTCATCGCTTAATGATTTTCCAACAACTTCTTCACTACCCGTAACATCTAAAATATCATCCTGCATCTGGAATTCTAGACCTAAGACAAGACCTATCTTACGGAAGTGTTCCACATCATCGAATTTATTCGCTAAGATACATCCACAAACCAATGGTAATGTTAATAATTTGCTAGTCTTGTAGTGATCAATTTCCTGTAAAAGTGCAAGTGTTGGATTTAGATCATTTTCAGACTGTAAATCTAAAGTTTGTCCATAAATCATGCCATCAATCCCGGAATACCAAGAAAGAGCCTTTACTAAAGCCACTTTTTGTTCAGCACTACATTCACTATCCAATGCAACTTCAAATGCCTTCGTCAATAGTCCATCGCCTGCAAGAATGGCAGTTGCCTCATCATAAGCTTTATGACAACTTGGTTTACCACGACGCAAATCATCATTATCCATGGCTGGAAGATCATCATGAATCAATGAATATGTATGAATCATTTCAATGGCACAAGCACAAGGATAACCAACTCTAGCATCGATTCCATAGCCTTCTAGTACAGAAAACAGCAAGGTAGGACGTACACGCTTACCCCCATTCATCAATGAATAGGCCATCGCATCTTTTGTACGACTATCATCATTTTCATGTACTCGCATCAATAAATAATCTTCAAATTCTTTATTCACCATCATCTTGATTCACCTCCATCAACTGATCCATTTTTGTTTCAAATTTTTTTAATTGTTTTTCGCATTGCGCACTCAATTTCAAGCCTTCCTCAAATAATGACATGGCCTCTTCAAGCTCCAATTCATTATTATTTAACAAAGTCACGATTTCATCCAATCGCTTCATCGCCTCTTGAAATTTCATTTGTTTAGCGGCCATTTTATTCCTCCTTAGTGGATACAACACATGAAGTGATCACTCCATCATTTACTCTTGTCACCATTATATCATCACTTTCGACATCTTTGACATTCTTAATAACTTTATCTTCAATCTTTGAGATACTATAACCACGAGAAAGTACCTTTAAAGGTGAATAGGCATCCAATAAAGCACAATTTTTTTGTAAAGAATGTCTAGAATTTTGTAGTAAAACTTGCATATTCGATCTTAATTTTTCAGGCACCATAGAAAGTTTATTTTCTTGTACCTTTACTACATTCATCATACGCAAATGCATCTGTTGCGTATAATTCTTGATGACATTTTTCTTTTGCAGCTCTATCTCTAGTATATGTTCAAATTGTGTATTGTAGCCATCTAGTTTTAATTGTTTTTCTATAATAAAAGATTTTGGGTCCTTCAAATACGGATGATTCTTATATGAATCCAGTTTTAACTTGTTGTGATTTAAAATCATAGACATGTTTTGCCTCAACAATTCTGCATCCTTTAAAATTTGAGTCATCACTTCATATTGATCCAAAGTCACCCATTGTGCAGCTGCTGTAGGGGTAACACTTCGATGATCACAGACAAGATCACATAATGTTGTATCCACTTCATGACCTACACCACTGACAATATATGTATTTAAACTGTAAATCGTCTTTACAAGCTGGACATCATTAAAACAGAACAAATCTTCAAAGCTTCCTCCACCACGAACAATCAATAAGGCATCATGATTATGTGTATCAGCCTCTTTCAAGGATTGAATCAAACTTTTAGGTGCAAAACTACCTTGCACTAAACTAGGATATAAAGTGACCTTCATCATCGGCCAACGTCTTTGAATGGTTGATAATACGTCTTGTAAGGCAGCAGCCTGTGCCCCAGTTACAACACCAATATTTTCAATATAGTCAGGTTTAGTCTTTTTATGACTTTCATCAAAATATCCAGCCCTTAAAAGATCTTGTTTTCTTTTTTCAAATTCAAGATATAAATCACCTAAACCATCTTGTTTCATTTGACGAATCACAAGCTGAAGACTGCCCCTTTGCTCATACACATTAATGCTTCCTGAAACTAAAACGCGCATACCTTCTTCTACATTGAAGTTTAAACGTGATACATAACTTGAAAACATAACACAACTCATTTCTCCACTTTTATCTTTCAAAGAAAAATAATAATGTCCCGATCTGTGTTTTGTCAGGTTGCTGATTTCACCCTGAATCCAGATGCCATCCAGATCCATGGTTTGTGTTAAAACATTTTTAATGCGAGCAATAACACTAGAAATACTTACAACCATTTCATTTCTCATAGCTGGTCAAGAACTCCATTTAATAATTTATAAGAATTATCATCGCAATACTTTTTAGCCAAAGTAATCGCTTCGTTGATTACAACAGCTTTCGGTGTATCGTTTGCCAAGATTTCCTGGAAAGAAATTAAAAGAATGGCTTGTTCTAACATACTTAAACGATCAAAATCCCAGTCATCACGTAATAATTCATTGATTTTTTGTTCAAAAGCTTCTTTGTTTTCAACAGTTCCAATTGTTAAACTATATAAATATCCATCAATGTCATTTGAACCTTTCATTACATCAAATACACATTTACGAATATCCTTTCCTAATAATAAGTGTTGATACACACTTTGCATCGCAACTAGACGTTGTTCATGTCTATTCATCTACATTTCTCCTTCTTTATATGGTACGCGCGCACTTGGAACTACATCACTTGCAGGCCCGGCATGCACATCTTGATCATCAAAAAATATATTGGCGCCAAAACAAGCTAATACATCCGCTTTTTTAGCTCCTTGCATAAAGAATACTTCATCTACGACAATATTCCATGCTCTTAAAGTTTTTATTACACGAACACCCGTATCTTTGTTTCGTGCTGTCACAATCGCTGTTCTTAATACATTTAAATCTTTAGTTTCATTTTGAAGCCAAGATAAACTCTTTAGTAAAGAAGCCATTGGACCTTTTTGTAAGGCAACATCCTGGTTTAGAATTTCATTTTCATTGAATGCTTCTAAACCATGTTCCTGATAGATCTTTTCCGATTCAGCCGAAAATAATACGGCATCCGCATCGAAGGCGATACGAATCTGATTATCAGGAAAACTATATTTAGTATCTCTGGCATAAATCATACCGGCCGCAAAGCCTGCATGAATCGCATTAGATACGTCATTTTCATTACACGATAAGAATAAATCGACACCAAACGCCGATAAATAACGACTGATGTCTTCTCCACCACTCAAAACCATTCGACCAATGTCCATATCATAATACTCAAGTGAGTGAATGATACGCAAAGACGTATCCGCACTGTTTCTTGACATCACAATAACTTCAACAAGTTTTCGATTCGCGAGTTTATTGATGTTTAATAAGTTTTTAACTAACACAAAACCACTACCCGGACTTAACACATCATTTTCGTGAACAATTTGATAGTCACGATATGCGTCTAATCCTTCTTTTTCAAAAACCTCATTTTCTTTTTCTAAGTTAAATAAAGCTCTTGAACTAATACCTACCACAAGATAATTTTCAAAAGATACACTCATAAAATTGAAAAAAGGAAACCTTTGAAAGATTTCCTTAAAAAATAAATCCAGTCACCTGAATTTCAATCGCTTCAGGTTTAAAGTCTGTCATATAAGAAATACTTTCAAAGATCTTGTTTTGTAGATTTAAACAAACATCACTTACATTTGATTTGTGGTTCACTTTTACAGGAATTGATAAAGTCAATTTATTGCCCTCTACACGAGTGACAATTCCTGTCTTAAATGGTTTTGTTCCTTCGGCAATCTGAACATTTTCATCTTCTTCGATCACGTTCTTTGCGATTGTAGAAAAAACTGATTTATTTAAAGAAATAACACCATATTCATTGCCTGGTTCTAGCTCGATATATTCTTTCGCCATATTTTCACCTTCACTTCTCTTTTAGTATACCAAAAAAGTTATTTAAACTCAAAAACTTTCGCATCCCAAAGTGATGCGGTTTTCGCAACATATTGCTTTTCATACAAAATTACATTTTTACAAGTAACAATATCACTCTGCAACTGTTTCTTTAAGGCTTCAAAACCATCAAAACGAATCTCATTCCGCGTCTTTTTCAAGAAGAAAAAGCGTACTTGTCGTTCATAAATATCTTGATCAAAATCAAAGATATGCGCTTCAATAGAAATTTTTGTATTTTCAAAAGTAGGATTATTTCCCACATTGATCATAGCCCCATAAAATGTATCATCCACATATACAAAGCCTGCATAAACACCACTGGAAGGCATTAAATAATCGGGATTTGCCCCAAGATTTGCGGTTGGAAACTTCAAGAGTGTGCTGCCACGTTTAAAGCCATGCTCAATCACACCTTCGATTGAATACATATAGCCTAATAATTCATTGGCTAAATCCATCTTGCCACTTTGAATTAGTGGCTCAATGCGACTGGATGAGATTTTTTCGTTTTTCGAATTTACACTGGCAATCACTGAAACATCAAAATAGTTTTGTGAAGAAATTGTATCAACATTCCCTGTATTTTTTGAAGCATATTTAAAATCAAATCCACAAGTAATATGTGCTACATTCATCTTTTTTAACAGTATATGAAAAGCATCAACATCTAAAGCAGCAAAATCCTTAGAGAAAGTAATGACATACATCACTTCAATACCCATCACGCTTGCCAAGTGAATACGATCTTCTAACGTTGTGATATGACGACATACACAATCTGGAAAAAAGATTTTCCAAGGATCTGGATCAAATGTGATCAAACCACTTTGAATGTTTAACTCTTTGGCTTTGGCAATACAATTCTCAAGCAATGCCTGATGCCCTGTATGTAGGCCATCAAAGAAGCCTATACAACAAGAACTCTTTGGCAAATTTTCTTGTACATGTAAATAATCAATACGAATGACTTCCATTACCATAGACCTCTTTTACTCTTAAAAATTCCTTCACGCTCTTTTTCATAGATTGCGATAGGCTCACCTGCATCTACAATACATACTTCTTGATTTTGATTATCTAAACGAATACGTTTTCCTTGGTACACATCTTGAATCGGTTGATAGTCAATCTTATCTAAATGATCCAATACATAGATTGAAGGATATAAGACAGGTTCTTGTGTTTCAAGATCTTCTAGTGTTTGAGCCTGATCAATTGTAAAGCGACCAACTTTAGTTCGTCTTAAACTTTTCATACAACCTAGATTATTTGTGTTTAAAGCCAAATCACGACAAATACTACGAACATACGTTCCACTCGAACATGCCACTTTAAAACTGTAGTCACCAAGATCTTCCATCGAATAAATTTCAATATCGCTATAGACTTTAGGAACTTCAAGTCCCTCTCTTTGATAGTCCATTAATTTTTTCCCATTCACTTTTTTATTGGAAGTCTTTGGCACCAATTGATGGTTCTTACCAACAAATTTTTGAAGTTCCTCTGAAAAACAAAAATCCAAATTCATTTCTTTTTCAACTTCCACTTCACCCCAAATATCATCGGTTGATGTACTTTTACCAAATTCGATCTGCCCAACATATTCTTTATCTGTATCACTTAAAAACTGTAATAATTTACACGACTTTCCACAAAGAACAACTAAAACTCCGGTTGCGTTGGGATCTAGTGTACCTGTATGTCCAAATTTTTTTTGTTTATATTTTTTTCGAAGCCAATTCACAACATCATGGCTTGTCATACCATACGGTTTATCAATAATTAAAATTCCATCCATAATTTCACCTTTTATATTTTACTTGTTTTTAAGGGTACTTGCAACTATGCACATCTGGCACTAAAAAGTCAAGACTTGTATTCTAATATGAAGTTCGTTATTATAGAGGTGCCTAAGGACATTAATTTTTCCTACACTCGAGATAAGGGAAATCGGATGTTGAATTGTTGTGTTGAAGACCCGCTACGCGTGGGGATCCTAATGCTATTCACAGATTACCCACCTGTACTTAACAGGGAAAGATCTCATGTTCTTGGGCTTTTTAAATAGGTAAAAAGTATGAACGCAAAAGAAGAATTTATTCAAATATATAAAGAAAATATCCAACGTGAAGGTGCCGATACCTTTCTAGAATTCTTAGAAGGAGTTCACTCTGATTTTTTTACGGCCCCTGCAAGCACACGTTTTCATGGCAACATGGAAGGTGGTCTTTGTGAACACAGTGTACATGTGTATCATTGTTTAAAGGACTATTTATCAAGACAAAGAGTTCAAGATACGTACAATATGCGCTACAGCGATGAAACCATTGCTCTTGTAGCCCTACTTCATGATGTATGTAAGATCAATGTCTATAAAAAAGGTACAAGAAACAAGAAAATCGATGGTGAGTGGCATCAAGTGGATGTTTTTGAATTTGAAGACAATATTCCATTTGGTCATGGTGAAAAAAGTGTCTATATGATTCAGCCATTCATGCGTATAACTCGTGAAGAAGCGTTTGCGATTCGTTATCATATGGGATTTTCTGGATGCGACCCAGTCAATAATGTGGGTAAAGCTTTTGAATTATTCCCGCTTGCCTTTGCGCTAAGTACTGCCGATATGGAGGCTACATATTTTTTAGATAAGCAAGTCTAGATGACTTGTTTTTTTAAATATAAAAATTAAATACTTTCTCAAAAGTGGCGTAAAACCAAGGGTTTAAGCTGTTTTGAGAGAGAAAACACTTGAATTTTACTACACATTTACTACAAATGAAGAGCCTTGCCACTGGGATACCTCATACAACATGGGGTATCTCTTTTTTAAGCTTTAGAAGAAATCAAACTCATTATTAGCCTTTTCTGCTTCTTTCTGTCTGATACGCTCTGCAATTACATCATCCATTGTACGTTTACGTACGTTAGGACGTTCAGGAGCAGTAGGCTTTTCATACGCTCTCTTTAATCGCTCTTTACGCTCTCTATCGAATTGTTTAAACAGCTTTTCCACGTTTTGCCGTAAAGGGATATTAGTCTGTCGTCCGAGTTTATCCAAGAAGTCTAAAAAATCTTTATTCAGATTATGTTCTTCCTCAATCATTTTACTACACATATCAGAAACAGAATAAACCTTTTCTAACATCTCATCGGTTTCTTTACGCATTTTATTCAACTTTTCTTTTTCTGCTAATACAGTCTGCATTTGAGTGTGTAAGGTGGCTTTTTCATTTTCAAAATCTGCCTGTTGGCACTCGAATAATTTCATATTGGTTTCCAAGTTTTCCTGTGTTGCCTGTGCTTTTTCTTGTACATCTTCCATAGCTTTCGCTAAGATATCTAATTCTTCTTTAGACAGCATAATTTCACGCTCCTTTTCATCTAATTCATTATGTCTTTTTGTTATCTCTTTTAATTGGTCGGGTGTTAAGCCTTGCTGATGCCATACACCTTGTTTATCATAATATCCTGCAAGCTGTTGCTCGATAGGTTTATTATCTTTTTCAATCTTGTAACCATTATCTAATAATTCTTTGCGTATATGCTTATGCATTCCTGCAAGCTGTTTGGGATTCCTAAAAAACTTTGTTTGGGATAAGGTACACTTGACCTTACCATTCGTTTTCTTTTCCTCGTAGCAGGGAACAAATAATACATGAATGTGTACGTTTGTTTCGTCACGGTGTACTGAAAAGCCAAGTATATTCTCTTCCCCAAACATATCTTCTAATATCTGAATCAAATCCCATGCCCATGTATCCTCATGCCCCTGTATGGATTCTTCATCTAATTGAAGAATAAGAGGGCGAGCAATTACTGTATCATTTTGACCTTTTGTAGAGATTCTTGCTCCATGTTCTTTTGCATATTGAATACGCTGATTGATAGAATTAGCCATATCTTGTGTATCTTTTGTTCTGTTTCATTTTCAGCTTGAATCTTTATAGTAGGATTCATTTTGTAATGTCATTTGAGGATTGATATTAGAGTTACTATGTTGAACTTCACAGCCAAGCCTACGAGCCGTTTCACGGTCGATATGTCGCAAATATCCGAGGATACCGCCGTTTCCCGATTTTGAAGTTTTCGTGCTTGCATATCGCCCTGATTGATGAATCTTAACGCTTGCGTCAAAACTTAAATATCCCACATTTTCCACCACCTTTGATTGATATAATAAATGAGTTAGCAATATCTAACTATCTTTATTATACCATATTGTGAAATATTTAACAAGTGACCCAATAGGTTATAGCCTAATAGGGTATAGTTCACATTTCACAAAGTAAACGGCGGTTTCAAATATATGTCGTGCCACATCTCTTCGGCTTGGCTGTAGCAAAATACAGCGACCGTTTCATTGCATTACACTCTTTTTCGCCATATTTTGCAAAGGAGCTTCGCCCCTCTTGACACCCCTTTTCAAAACCATGCGACAGATTCTGCTACGATCTATCTTGCACGAATCAGCTCCGCTGTGCACGATAGGCATAGCGAATTTTTGTCGCAAGGTTTTATTTGATGGGAAATCTATGTTACATATTTTGCCCAAATGATGTGACACGATTTTCCCATGCAAATGTTATGTACCCAGTCATGCCCAAAATATGTAACATAAAATGGGCATATCATGGTACATAAATTTCCCATTATCACTTCGCAGGCTCGTGATTAAAATTGCGGGAGCAGTTGTGAAAGGAGGTACATGGATATGTACGAAAAATTAATATCAGCTTATGTGACTAATCTAGGAAAATACACAGAGGGAGAGCTTGTCGGGAAATGGCTAGACTTCCCAACAACGCAAAAGGAAATAAATAAAGTTTTGCATGAAATCGGAATTGACGGTACACGTTATGAGGAAATCTTTATTACTGATTATGAATCCAACATTTGCGGATTGACGGAGTGCTTCGGAGAATATGAAAGTTTATTTGCATTGAATTATCTTGCTGAAAAGATACAGGAATCAGAAAACACGATTGAGGAAGTGGAAGCTTTATTGGATTTCGGAGAGTATACAGGAAGTATCGAGGAACTGGTTACACTTCTTGATAACACGGATTGTTTTATGATGTATGCAGAAGTGGAAAATGATTATGAGCTTGGTTACTATTATATTCACGAGTTGGGATTGATACAGGAATTGAAAGGGAGTGTATTGGAAAGATACATTGATTATGAAGCTTACGGTCGTAATGTTAGACTTGAGGAGGGAGGAGTATACACGCATAATGGATATTATGTTTATATGATTGATTCCCCACGAATACAGAGTGAAGAGGTATGGGGAGCGATACAGGAAATGAAAGAGGATATGAAAGAGGATATGAAACGGATTGCTTAAAGCTATCGTTTGTCCGTTTGTCTGACTTTTTCTTTAAAACTTTGAAAAAAAGTCTGCAAATTGGCACTTTTGCAGACTTTTTATCTAATTTTTATGTTTTTTTACATTTTGGGCGGTTCCTACGCTTCAAAAATACCATTTTATGTAAATTTGCTGACAAAATTCCGAAAAAAAGAAGATTTTGTCAGCACCGGAATCCGACCTCGATTACACGGAAAGCATGCTTTCCGCTTTGTCCCGCGCGGAAAATACGCTGGATCTGACGGAAATCGAACAAGAACTGCGCGATACGGGGATTTTGCCGCCCGAAAAGAAAAAGTTAAAAAACCCCCGGATGGTCATACAATCTGTCCGGGGTTTGCCTACGGTCTGCGGGCCGGTTCAGATGAAGACATCTGTGCCGGCCCGATGTTTTCCATGCGTACTGGATGACTTGCCGCATCGATTTGTCATCGACATTATCATTTCCCTAACAAAGTTTCCCATTGGTCCGGCTTAAAACCTACAAGGACTTTATCTTCCGCAATCACCAAAGGCCTCTTGACCAGCATGC
>ERZ779866.7-NODE-7-length-174584-cov-7.789347_pt1 | contig 174584 bp, 149 predicted proteins | sample MGYA00511248_ERZ779866 | MGnify/ENA primary metagenome ERZ779866 (study PRJEB29588, sample SAMEA2155758) | human gut metagenome | biome: human gut; feature: human-associated habitat; material: faeces | place: Denmark | collected 2008/2010 ... | reverse complement strand
GGGAGGACGGCCACTGGGTTGAAATCCCGGCGATGAGCATCAAGCGGGAATATGATTTTGCCGAGGTCGGGCATAAGGACATGTACCTGCTGCATCATGAAGAAATCGAATCGCTGGCGAAAAACATCCCTGGCGTGCAGCGTATCCGTTTCTTTATGACCTTTGGGCAGAGCTATCTCACACATTTAAAGTGCCTTGAAAATGTTGGTATGCTTTCCACATCACCTATTAACTTTGAAGGAAAAGAGATCGTTCCGATTCAGTTTTTGAAGGCTCTTCTCCCGGATCCGGCAAGCCTTGGCCCCCGTACCAAAGGAAAAACAAATATTGGCTGCATTTTCACCGGGGTAAAGGATGGACCGGAGAAAACCTACTATATTTATAATGTGTGCGACCACCAGGAGTGCTACCGCGAAGTGGGTTCGCAGGCCATATCGTACACGACGGGCGTGCCCGCCATGATAGGCGCCATGCTGGTCGTGAAAAAGATATGGAAGGGCCCCGGCGTGTTCAACGTCGAGGAGTTCGACCCCGATCCGTTCATGGAAGCGCTGAACAAGTACGGTCTGCCGTGGACGGTGGAAGAGAATCCCGTTCCCGTAGACTGATGGATACGCGCGCTTTGCCGACGCCCGTCTACGTCATCGACGAGGATGCGCTGCGGCGCAATCTGGACATCCTGCACTCCCTCGAGGAGCGCACCGGCTGCCGGGTGCTGCTCGCGCAGAAGGCGTTTTCGGCATATTATTTCTATCCGCTCATAGGTTCGTACATCAGCGGCACGGCGGCGAGCGGTCTGTACGAGGCGCGGCTGGGTCGCGAGGAGATGGGAAAGGAGAACCACGTGTTCAGCCCCGCGTATACGGACGCCGAGTTCGGCGAGCTGACGGAAATTTGCGACCATATCGTGTTCAACTCCTTTTCTCAGCTGGAAAAGTTCTACGGCCGCCGCGGCGGCGCGAGCGTGGGCATGCGGGTGAATCCCGAGTGCTCCACTCAGGATCACGCGATATACGATCCGTGCGCGCCCGGTTCGCGCATGGGCGTGCGCGCGTCCGATTTCCGCGGGGATATGGCGGACATGCTGGACGGCCTGCACATGCACACGCTGTGCGAGCAGAACGCCGACGCGCTGGAAGTGACGGTGAAGGCGCTGGAAGAGAAGTTCGGCGCATCCCTGCCGCGCATGAAGTGGCTCAACCTCGACTACGACGAGGGTCCCGTCTATCAGATGGACCGCCTCGAGCGCTACCGCGAAGTCGTCGACCAGATGCTTGCCGACGGCCGCGCTTACTACTGCTACGCCACGCCCGAAGAGCTCGACGCCATGCGCGAAGAACAGAAGGCCAAGGGCCTCAAGCCCCGCTATGACGGTCGCTGGCGTCCTGAGAACTGTCAGGGCAAGCCCATCCCCGAAGGTGTGAAGCCGGTCATCCGCTTCCGTAATCCCGATGAAGGCGCCGTCACCTGGAACGACGCCGTCTACGGCACGATCACGGTCTCCAACAGCGAACTTGACGACCTGATCATCATGCGCAACGGCATTCCCACGTACAACTTCGCCGTCGTCGTCGACGACTGGGACATGGAAGTGAGCCACGTGATCCGCGGCGCGGACCACATCAACAACACCCCGCGCCAGATCAACATCTACCGCGCGCTCGGCGCTGAAGTGCCCGTGGCACTTGCCGTGAGTCTGCATGCGCCCGATGATGCGCTGCGCGACATGATCATGCCGGTCAACAAGAAGCATCCGCTCGAAGACCTGATGGCCGCGTGTCGCCGCTACCTCAAGGTGGCTCCGCGCGACTTTATTACGTTCGAGTATCTGATGCTCGGCGGCATCAACGATCAGCCCAAGCACGCCCGCGAACTGATCGAACTGGTGCGTACTGTACCCTGCAAGTTCAACCTGATCACGTTCAATCCGTTCCCGGATTCCGACCTCAAGCGTCCCGAGCGCGAAACGGTGCTTGCCTTCGCAAAGATTCTCAATGACGCGGGTATCGTCACGACGATTCGCAAGACCCGCGGCGACGACATTGACGCCGCCTGCGGTCAGTTGGCAGGCGAAGTCAAGGACAGAACGCGCCGCGCCGAACGTCTGCTTGAACAAAAGCGAGCTTTCGGCATCCTGCCCGAGCAGCAAAAAGACCGCGCCTGAGGCCCGAGTCTTTCAACAAAGGATTTCCAAGATGTCCGACAAGACGATTCCCGTGTACCCGGACAAAAGTTCTGACGCCGTTTGGCACCCCAGACGCAAGACGCATGCCGTCAAGATTCAAAACGGCCACGTCACCGTGACGGTGGGCGGCGGCGCGCCGGTGGTGGTGCAGTCGATGACGAATACCGCAACCGAAGACGTGGCGGCGACGGTGGCTCAGGTTAAGGCCCTTTCGAGAGCAGGCAGCGAACTCGTGCGCGTGACGGTCAATACGCCTCAGGCGGCTTTGGCTGTTCCCGAAATTCGCGCGCAGCTTGATGCCGAGGGCTTTTTCGTGCCGCTCGTGGGTGACTTTCACTACAACGGGCACAAGCTTTTGACGGATTACCCGGCCTGCGCAGCGGCGCTTTCCAAGTACCGCATCAATCCGGGCAACGTCGGCAAGGGCGCCAAGCACGACGATAATTTCGCAACGATGATCCGTATCGCGGCCGACAACGGAAAGGCCGTGCGCATCGGCGTCAACGGCGGCTCTCTCGATAAGGAACTGCTCTCGCAGCTGATGGAAGCCAACCGCGCGTCCGCTCAGCCGCGTACCGTGCGCGCCGTCACGCTTGATGCAATTGTGAAGAGTGCGCATCAGAGTGCTCTCAAGGCAGTGGAACTGGGCCTGCCCGCCGAACGCATCGTGCTTTCGACCAAAGTGAGCGACGTGCAGGATCTGGTGTCCGTTTGTCGGTCGCTCTCAGCGCTCGCGCCCTGGGCGCTGCATCTGGGCCTGACGGAAGCGGGCGGCGGTACCAAGGGTGTTGTTGCGAGTTCCGCAGCGCTCTCGGTGCTTCTGAGCGAAGGCATCGGTGACACGATTCGCATCTCGATTACGCCAGCTCCCGGAAAGGCGAGGGAAGAAGAGGTATACGTGGCCCAGGAATTGTTGCAGAGCATGGGGCTGCGACATTTTTCGCCTTTGGTGGTTTCATGCCCGGGCTGCGGCAGAACGTCGAGCGACCTTTTCCAGAAGCTTGCGGCGCAGACGCAGGAATTCCTGCGCGAGAGAACGCCCGAATGGCGCCGCACGGCTCCGGGGTTTGAATCGATGACGGTGGCCGTGATGGGCTGCGTTGTCAATGGCCCCGGGGAAAGCGGCAACGCTGACATCGGCATCAGCCTGCCAGGGCGTGGAGAGTCGCCCGTGGCGCCTGTCTATTGCGACGGTGTCAAAAAAGCCTCTTTGAAAGGCGACGACATCATGAACGAATTCAAGGCCATGATCGATGCATACGTGGCCGAGCGCTGGGGTTCTGCTAGTTGACGAAAAAGCGACTGAATCTCCCATAACGGATCTTGCAGCAACGTAAAACTTGGAAAAAAGGACGAGCTCGCACAATGACAGCGGAGGCAATCAGGCCGCTGCATTCCATCGGGATCGTTGCTAGACACTATGGAGTGTCGCCAAGTACCATTCGGTGCGACAAAATTCGAACAACAAGCTCAACAAAAGGAGAGCCGAAAGAATTTAAAAAACCGCTGAGGCACTCACAGGGAGCCCGGAGATGAGGATGAAGACAGAGGCGGCAAAGCCGGCAACGGTCATGTCGCGATAAGCCCGAAAGGTCGAGTCGACAAACCTCGCCGAGGATGAAAGTGAAGTGCTGAAAGAAAAGGCGCCGCTGGAATCGAAAGTACCGTTGGGCGCCCGACTGACCTCATAGAGAAATCCGTGAGTGCTCAGAGCGAATAGGTGTCAAAAAGCGTGCGGTGGATTTGATGTTTTTTGACAAACGGAAACAAATAAGGCTCTGCTCAAGACCAAAGCGTGTATCAAACAACGGATAAGAACAAGGAAAGAACAATGGCAAAAATCAAAATTACCGGCATCAAGGGCATGAACGACATGCTGCCCGAAGAGGCTGGAATCTGGGAAAAGTTTGAGGATACGGCCCGTTGTGTGGCGGCAAGCTACGGCTATCGTCAGATTCGTACGCCCATTCTCGAAGCCACGGGGCTCTTTTCCCGCGGCGTGGGTGAAGCCACCGACATCGTTGAAAAGGAGATGTATTCCTTTACCGATTCGATGAACGGCGAACAGCTCACGCTTCGTCCAGAATGCACGAGCGCCGTTTGCCGCTGCGCCATTGAACACAACATCACCTACAACGCGCCGCAGCGTCTGTGGTACTTCGGTCCGATGTTCCGACACGAACGTCCGCAGCGCGGCCGCTACCGCCAGTTCTATCAGTTCGGTTGCGAAGCGCTGGGCTTCGGCGGTCCGGACGTTGACATCGAACTGCTGTCGCTTACCTCACGTCTGTGGAAGAATCTCGGCATCAAGGCCAGTTTGCAGCTCAACAGTCTCGGCGCCACCGAAGAGCGTGCCCGTCATCGCGAAGCGCTCGTTGCCTATCTGAAGGACAACTACGACGTGCTCGACGAAGACGCCCGTCGCCGTCTGGAAACCAATCCGCTGCGCATTCTGGACACCAAAAACCCCGACATGCAGGCGATGGTGGAAGCCGCCCCGCGTCTGCTCGACTTCTTGGGCGAAGACTCCCGCCGTTTCCTGGGCAGCCTCGAAGCCGGCGTGCAGGCGCTTGGCATCGACTACACGATTAATCCTCGTTTGGTGCGTGGCCTTGACTACTACAACCACACGGTTTTTGAATGGGTAACGGACCAGCTCGGCAGTCAGGGCACGATTTGCGGCGGCGGCCGCTACGATCCGCTCATTGAAATGTTGGGCGGCCGCGCTACTCCTGCCGCGGGCTTTGCCATCGGTGCCGAGCGCGTGATCGAACTCGTACGTGCCGCCGGCGGAGACAAGCCCGTTGCCGCGTGCGACATTTACGTCGCGCACCAGGGCGGCCACACCGAACTCGTGGCGCGTCAGATCGGCGAGCAGCTGCGCGATGCGGGTCATCGCGTGATCGTGCACGCCGGCAGCACCTCCTTTAAGTCGAGCATGAAGCGTGCCGACCAGTCTCTGGCTCAGTGGGCCGTGATCTGCGGTGAAAACGAAGTCAACGCCGGGCAGGTCGCCATCAAGCGACTGCGCGACGCTCAGGGCAATCAGCAGTTTGCCGAACAGATGACGATTGCGCTCGAGTCGCTCTCGGAGATCTTCGGCGCCGCGAAGGAACCTGACTTCAGTTAAGCCTCGCTTCAAGTCGCTAAAATAACCTTTTATTTTGCGCTGCTTTCGGTTCGCCGACTCGCGGCGCTTTGTGAACAGATGCGTTTTCTGAGCTGTTTTTTGCGGCTCGCAACATCGGAAAGTAATTGCACCTATGGCATACGATTTAGAAGAACAAGAGTCCCTAGCACAACTTAAGGCTTGGTGGGATAAGTGGGGTAACCTCACGCTGAGCTGCATCACCGTTATCTGTCTGGCTTTTGCCGGTTACAACGGCTGGCACTGGTATAAGCGTTATCAGGGCGGCAAGGCAACGGTGGCGTACGTACAGCTTCAGAACGCCTACGTGCAAAACGACGAAAAAAACGTCCGCTCGCTTTCCGATGGCCTGATGAAGGAATATTCGAGCCATGTGTTTGCTTCGCTCGCCGCCCTCATGAAGGCTAACGTCGAGCAGAAGGCGGGCAATCTTGATGCCGCCCGCACGGCTCTCAACTGGGTGATCAACGAAAGCGGTCACCCGGAATATGCCACGGTTGCCCGCGTGCGCCTGGCTGGCGTCGAACTTGACGCCAAGGACGCGAACAAGGCCAAGGCCGTCATTGACGCCATCGATCCCGCTCAGGCACAGACCCCGCTCGTGCTGGATCGCCGCGGTGACGTGCTGCTCGCGCTGGGCGATGTGGAAGGCGCGCGCAAGTGCTGGGAAGACGCCCTTGAACGCGACCGCGCTTCGGGTGAATTGCTGGCTCTGCTGAGCCTCAAGATCCAAGCTCTGCCGGAAAAGAAGTCCTAAGCATCCATCGACATTTTGAAAGGGCGCCGCCGTTAAGACGCGGCGTCGTTTCGTAAACGGGAGTGACCTCGTGAACATCAAATTCAAACGCGTTGCGCTGACGATTGCGGCCGTGTGCGGTCTGGCTCTGGTCGGCTGCAGTTCCACTTCGCACGAACCGGCCGAACTCGAAGACATCAACCAACTCGTCGACTCCGACAGCGTCTGGTCGCAGTCCGTGGGCAGCAGCGTCACCGGTCTGGTGACGCCCTTTTTGACCCAGTCGGGTCTGTATGCGGCCGGCGGCAATACGCTCTACAAGCTTGACCCCAAGACGGGTGAAGAAGAGTGGGCGGTTGAAACCGATGCGGAAATTTCCGCCGGTGTCGGCAGCGACGGCGAATTTGTGGCCGTCGGTACCGTCAAGGGCGAAGTCGAAGTGTTCGATGCCACCGGCAAGAAGCTTTGGAATGCGCGTCTGTCTTCTGAAATGAGCGTTCCGCCGCTCGTTGGTGCGGGCTTTGTGATCGTGCGTACGGCCGACACTCGAATCACGGCTTTCGATGCGGTATCCGGCGAACGTCGCTGGCGCTATCAGTCTCAGGTGCCGGCTCTGACCGTGCGTGCCGCATCCACCATGCGCTTCTCTCCGGCCGGCATTCTGGTTGGTCAGAGCAACGGCCGCCTGCTGGCTCTCGACGGTCAGGGCAAGACGATCTTTGACATCGTCGTTGCTCAGCCCAAGGGCATTACTGAAGTGGAACGCCTCTGCGATGTGGTCGGCACGCCGCTCGTTGATCAGAACATGATGTGCGCGGCAGCCTTCCAGGGAGGCATTCTCTGTATCAGCGCCAAGGATGGTCGTCCGCTGTGGCGCGCCTCGGTTGACGCCGTGAGCGGTCCCGTGACCGACGGCGGCCGTGTCTATGTGACAACGTCGCGCGGCGAAATCAACGCCTACGACTATGCAACGGGCGAACTTGTCTGGCAGAATTCCGCCCTTTTGTGGCGCTCTCCCTCGGCTGTTGCCGTTCTGGACGAAGTAATTGCCGTCGGCGACTATGACGGCGTGGTGCACTTCCTGGATCCCAAGACGGGCAAGTTCGTCGGCCGCACGTCTGTGGACGGCGCCGTGCGAGTGCCCCCGATCTCTCTGGGCAATGGCGCCATTTTCCAGACCGATGAAGGTCAGATTTCCTACATTACCGTTACCAAGTAACTCCAAGAACCGATTTCTATGCTTCCTGTTGTCGCTCTCGTCGGGCGTCCGAATGTCGGCAAGTCGACGCTCTTTAACCGTTTGACCCGCAGCCGCGACGCGATCGTGGCTGATTTCCCGGGCTTGACCCGAGATCGTCAGTACGGTCAGGGTCGCGTGGGCCCCCGTCCCTACATCGTGGTGGATACGGGCGGCTTTGAGCCCGTCAAGTCCGAAGGCATCGTGCGCGAAATGGCCGATCAGGCCGAGGCCGCCATTGCCGAAGCCGATGTGGTGATTTTCGTCACTGACGCCCGCGCGGGTCTGACGCCGCACGATGAACGAATCATGCAGCGTCTGCGCACTTGCCAGCGCCCTGTTTATCTCGCGGTGAACAAGTGCGAGGGGCTGGCCGCCGAGCACGCCGCTGAGTTCTACGAGCTCGGCATGGGCGAGCCGATCCGCATCTCGGCCACGCATGGCCACGGCGTACTGCCGCTCATGCAGAAGGTGCTCAGCGAACTGCCCGAGGAATTCAACGAACCCGAGCAAGAGGAAGAAGAAAATCCCGATGCACCCAAGCGAATCAAGGTTTGCTTGGCCGGTCGCCCCAATGTTGGCAAGTCGACGCTTGCCAATGCTCTGCTGGGGGAAGATCGCCTGATCGCCTACGACATGCCGGGCACGACGCGCGATGCCATCAAGGTGGATTTCGAATCCGACGGCATCCCGTTCCGATTGATCGATACGGCCGGTCTGCGCCGCAAGGGACGCGTGTTTGAAGCCGTTGAAAAGTTCTCGGTTGTGAAGACCCTGCAGGCTATCGAGGACTGCAACGTCTGCATCTTGGTGCTTGACGCTACGGAAGGCATTGCCGCGTCTGACGCTCAGATTGCCGGCTATGCCCTTGAAGCAGGCCGTGCGCTTGTGGTCGCCGTCAACAAGTGGGATGGTGTCGACAGTTACAAGCGCTCCATGGTGGATCTCGACATCGAACGTAAGTTTCACTTCCTGCGCTGGGCTCGATTCATCCACATTTCGGCTCTCAAGCGCAACGGCCTTAACCATCTGATGAAGGCCGTCAAGGACGCGCATGCGGCAAGCTTTGCCAAACTCTCGACGCCGCGCCTGACGCGTGTGATGATGGCCGCCGTCGAACAGCAGCAGCCCCCGCGCGTGGGCCGCACCCGTCCGAAGCTGCGCTACGCGCACCAGGGCGGCATGAATCCGCCGGTGATCGTGATCCACGGCAACAGCCTCGATGCGGTAAGCGACAGCTACAAGCGCTATCTCGAAGGAGTTTTCCGCGATGCGTTCAATCTTGCCGGAACGCCGCTGCGTGTGGAACTCAAGACCGGCCGCAATCCGTATGCCGAGGACGAAAAGAAGAAATAAGCCTCGTTACGGGCGGTTTTGATGGTGATTTGCGAAAAAGCTCGAAAACTGCAACATTTTGCGCACATTTTGAGCCAAAACGCCGCGCCTTGCGGATACAATCTGCACTACGATTTAAGAGGGCGGCTTGAGCTTTTATCTAAGCCGCATCGTTTCGAATTGGCAGCAGTCCATTCAGTCCGACGAACGGCAACGTCCGTCTGACTCTGTGCTGATAAGAACACAACAACAATTTTCACGTCTTTGCGCGGCGCTCTACTCGACAGGGAGGTCGTCGCCTACCGCAGGACGTGGCGGAGAATACAAAATGGCAAGCAAAGGACAGCTTCTTCAGGATCCTTTTCTGAACGCGATTCGCAAGGAACACATTCCGGTTTCCATCTACCTCGTCAACGGCATCAAGTTGCAGGGGCAGATCGAGGCGTTTGACCAGTATGTGGTGTTGCTTCGCAATACGGTCACGCAGATGGTATACAAGCATGCCATCAGCACGGTGGTTCCCACCCGTCCCGTGACTGTCCCGAGCACCGGCACGGTTCTTCCGTGATTTCCGAACCCAGCAAGGCTCTCAACTGAGTTGACAAAATTTCAATTTGACAGTGCGCGGGAAGCTGAAGCGGCCCGCGCTTTTCTTGTGACGGTAGCGGTCGGACGCGAACGGCATTTCGATGCGGGCGAGGAACTCACCGAGCTCGTGCGCTCCGACAATCTCGAACCCGTGGGGCTGATTCAGGCCCGGCGCGATAAGCCCGATCCGGCAACCTATCTGGGCAGCGGCAAGATCGAAGAAATCAAGATGCTTGCCAAGGGAGCCCGAGCCGACTGCATCGTTTTCGATGCGGCACTTTCGGCTGCACAGCAACGCAATATCGCCAACGTCACCGAGCTTCCCGTTCTCGACCGCACCGAACTGATTCTCGAAATCTTCCGCCGTCGCGCCAAGAGTAAGGAAGGTCGGTTGCAGGTCGAGCTTGCTCGTCTCGAGCATCTTTCCACGCGTCTGGTGCGCGGTTGGACGCACTTGGAGCGCCAGCGCGGCGGTCTCGGCAAGACGGGCGGCCCCGGCGAAAAGCAGATCGAACTTGACCGACGCATGATTGGCGCGCGTGTCAAGATGCTGCGCGAACAGCTCAAAAAACTTTCCCGACAGCGCGACACCCAGCGTCGTTCCCGCCTGAAGGGCGATACGCCGACGGTGAGTCTCGTGGGCTACACCAACGCTGGCAAGTCCACGCTTTTTAATCGACTGGTGCGAGAGAAGGCCTACGCGGCAGATCAGCTCTTTGCTACGCTCGACACCACGGCGCGCCGCTGCTGGGTGAGCGACGAACAAACCGTTGTTCTGTCCGACACCGTTGGCTTTATCCGCGGACTGCCGCATCAGCTCGTCGAAGCCTTCAAGTCGACGCTTGACGAAACGGTGCATGCGGACATTCTGCTGCATGTTGTTGACTCCGCGAGCACTGTGCGCGAAGAGCAGATGGCCTCTGTTGCGACCGTTCTCAAGCAGATCGGCGCCGATGCCATCCGTCAAATCGTGGTCTATAACAAATGCGATGTGTCGGGGCTTGAGCCCGCCGTGCAGCGCAATGCCGACGGCACCGTGCGCTCCGTGACGATCAGTGCGGCAACCGGCACCGGCCTTGATCTGTTGCGAGACGTTCTCGCTCAGGAAGCCCAAAAGGTCCGCGAGGAGAATGCGAGCGTACCGCGCGAGCTTGAATTCTGGGAAGAGGAAAGGCCGGCGGCAAAAAGCGACGATGAGGCTCTCAAGGAACTCGAAGCGCTGCTCTGAAGCGGGGCGTTTCCTGGTGCCGAAAGGCTTTTCGAATCTGCTTCGTGAGCGTTGGTAACAAGCGGTTAATCAAGCGCTTTTTCCGCTCGGGAGCCTCAAGGCGCAATGCTAAACTGCAACAGTTGCCCGACGTCCCTTTCGAGGGGAACTTGCGGGCGAAAAGAATGCGATAGAACCATCTAGAAACAGGGATACTTCCATGTCATTCAATGACCCGCAATGGGGCCGTTCTGCGGGCTCTGACAAGCCCCGCAATGACGAACAGGAAAATCAGCAGAATCAGGATCGCAATCAACCCGATCCTCGCGACGACGAAAACGGTCGCGACGAGGCCGAACGACAGGCTGGCGGCAACGATCGCGGCAATATGAACGATCGGCGCGGCAACCGCAACGAAGGCAACGATCTTGATCAGCTTTGGAACGATTTCAACCGCATGGTTAATTCGATTCTCGGCGGCGGACGCGACGCCGGCGGCAATCGTCAGAACCAGGGCTCGTGGCAGTCTCGTCGCGACGATGAAGTGCCTCGTCAAGAGGATCAGCCCGCGTGGCAACGTGACGACGACAATCAGGCGCCTCCGCCTCCGCGTACGCCGCGTGCACGCCGCGGCTTCGGTCGTGATCCGAAGTCATTTTCGGTGCGCGGCATCGCCGGCCTCGTGGGCGTGGCTGCTATTGCCTGGCTTGCCAGCGGCATCTACATCGTTCCCGAAGGTCAGATCGGCGTGGTGACGACATTCGGCAAGTACACGCAGGACAGCGCACCCGGCATTAACTGGCGCATGCCCTGGCCCGTGCAGGACGTCGAAATCGTCGACGTTTCGAGTGTGCGCAAGGCCGAAATCGGTATGCGCGGCACGACGCAGCGTCTTAAGGAAGCGCTGATGCTTACCGACGATGAAAACATCGTCGACGTGATGTTCAACGTTCAGTACCGCATCAAGCCGCATGCCGCCAAGGACTTCCTTTTCCGCAGCCGAGATCCGGACCGCAGCGTATTTGACGCTGCCGAATCGGCCATGCGCGAAGTCGTCGGCCGCAAGACCATGGACTCGGTGCTCTTTGAAAGCAAGCAGGAAATCGCCTCTGCCGTGCAGGTGGCCATGCAGGCCATGCTCGACCGTTACCAGACTGGCATCGAGGTGATGAGCGTGGCCATTCAGAACGCTCAGCCGCCGCAGCAGGTGCAGGCAGCTTTTAACGATGCAGTCAAGGCCGGTCAGGACCGCGAGCGTCAAATTAACGAAGGTCAGGCCTATGCCAATGCCGTCGTGCCGGTGGCCCGTGGTATGGCCTCTCGTCTGAACCAGGAAGCCGAAGCGTACAAGGCCCGCGTGGTCGAGACAGCGCGAGGCGATGCGGAGCGTTTCAGCAAGGTGCTAGAACAGTATGAAAAGGCCCCGCAGGTGACGCGCGACCGTATCTACATCGACGCTATGCGCGACGTCTACAGCAACACCAAGAAGGTTCTGGTTGAATCTAAGGGTGCCAGCAACCTTTTGTATCTGCCGTTTGACAAGCTGCTCGAACAAAGCGCTTCGGCAGCCAAGACGCAGGCCCAAAACAGTGCGGCAGCCGGTTCGGCCGTAACTGCTGCTCCGACAGCTCAAGCCGCCCCGCAGCCGGAAGCCTCCCGTGCTCTGTCTCGCGAGCGCCTCCGCTGATTTGAGGGGAAACGAAGACTATGAAAAAACTGACTTCCCTTTTGGTCGCTGCCGTAGTGGCGGTGGGTGCCGCCCAACTGTGCCTTTATACGGTCGGCGAACGTGAATACGCGCTCGTGTTTGCCTTGGGCGAACTGCGAGACGTCAAGAGCGAACCGGGCCTCTACGTGAAGCTTCCGGCGCCGTTGCAAAACATCGTTTATCTCGACAAGCGCATCCTGACGCTCGACGCGCCCAACGCCGACCTTGTCCAGACGAGCGAAAAGAAGAATCTTTTGATCGACAGTTTCGTGCGCTGGCGCATTTCCGATCCGCGTAAGTACTGGGTGTCCTTCATCGGCAATGAACGTGCTGCCGAAGACCGAGTGGCCGCCTTGCTGCGCGACGTGCTCAACCAGACCGTCAACCGCAGAACGGTCAACGAAATCACGTCCCGCGAACGCGAAAAGGCCATGAATGAAATCCAGAAGGGCCTGCAGGCCCGCGTGCAGGACATCGGTATCGACATCGTGGACGTGCGTTTGAAGCGCGTCGACTTTACGCCGGAAATTTCCGAGTCCGTTTATCGCCGTATGGAAGCCGAACGCAAGCGTGTGGCAAGCGAAGAACGCAGCAAGGGTGCTGCAGCGGCCGAACAAATCCGTGCTCAGGCCGATCGCGAACGTGAAGTGATTCTGGCGGAAGCATATCGCCAGGCTCAGGAGATCAAGGGTGAGGGCGACGCACAGGCCAATGCCGTCTATGCCGAAGCCTTCAACCGCAATCCCGAGTTCGCGAAGTTCTACCGCAACATCGAAGCCTACAAGCAGAGTTTCGGTAAGTCGACCGACATGATCGTGCTGGACGGCTCGGGCGAGTTCTTCGATTACCTCAAGAACTCCAAAGAAAAGTAAAAAAATCTGGGCCGACTGCGCATGAAAACTCTTGTTCTGGCGTTATGCTTCATGGCGGTTTTCGAAGGAATTCTGCCGCTTGTGGCTCCAGCTAAGTGGAAGCAGGCCGTCAAGACCGCTGCCGATCTGCCCGATGCCGTCCTGGTACGAATCGCCGCGGTGCTGGTGGCGGGTGGCCTGGCGGCCGTGTGGCTTATCATGCTCTACTGGAAGTGATGAGCCCAAGGCGTCAAGAACAATAGATTTTTAAAGAGGGAGGAGCGCTTTTTCCGCCCGGTCGGCCGATGCGGCACAGGCGCTCAATGCATATGATCAGTTGGCTTATTCCGGAGCATTTCTCGGATATTCTGCCGCGCGAAGCACGCGTGCTTGAGTCGATGCGGCGTAAGTGTCTGGATCTCTTTAAGGTCCACGGCTTTGAACTCGTGCAGCCGCCGATGGTGGAGTACGTTGATTCGCTTTTGACCGGCAGCGGCAGCGATTTGGACAACAGCACGTTCAAGTTCATGGATCCGGGTACGGGCCGCACGATCGGCATCCGCGCTGACATGACGCCGCAGTGCGCGCGCATTGACGCGCATATTCTGGGCCGCAAGGGCGTGAGCCGCCTGTGCTATGCGGGCAGCTGCCTGCACGCGCGTCCGATGCATCCTCTGGCAAGCCGAGAGCCTGTGGTTGCGGGCGTCGAACTTTTCGGCGCCAGCGGCATTGAGGCTGATGCTGAGATTATGTCGCTTGCCGTGCGTACTCTGAAAAAACTCGGCATCGATGTGGTGCACATTGACATCGGTCACATGGCCATTCTGCACGCCCTGATGGGCGAACGAATTTCCGACGAAAGCGTGCATGGTGTGGTGCGGGCGCTTCGCATGAAGGACCCGGTTGCACTTGCGCAAGCCGCCGTTGGTTTTGATCCGGAAGTCCAGCAGGCTTTGCAGCTTTTGCTGCGGACTTTCGGAGAAGTTTCCGTTCTCGATATACTTGAGCGCGAGCTGCCGCAAAAGCCCGAAATTCAGGCTGCTTTGCGGGAAGTTCGAGAGCTTGCGAGCATCTGCGGGGCTGACGAAGTAAGCGTCGACTTCTGCGATGTGCACGGCTATCAGTACCTCACGGGCATAACGTTCTCGGTGAACATACCGAATTATGCTCAGGCGGTTTTGAGAGGCGGGCGCTATGATGGTGTTGGTTTGGCGTTCGGTCGCTCGCGACCGGCCTGTGGCTTTACGGTGTACCTGCGTGCGCTCGCGGGCCTGCAGGTGGCCGCTTCGCACCGTCCGCAGGCCGTTGTGGCGCGCGGACCGCTTGCTCGCGACCTTGAAGCACAGGTTGAAAAGCTTCGCGACGAAGGGCATATCGTCGTACGCTTGCTGCCCGGCGAGCGCGACGAAGACGTGCTCGAACAGTTTGTGATTACGAAAGAATTAGTTAGAACCTCTTCGGGCTTTGAACTCAAGGCCCTCTGAATTCCGGATGGAAGGAGTCCAAATGTCTAAAAATGTCGTGGTAGTCGGTGCCCAGTGGGGTGACGAAGGCAAGGGCAAGGTTGTCGACTGGCTCACCGAGCGCGTCGACGGCGTCGTTCGCTTCAACGGCGGTCACAATGCCGGTCACACCCTCGTGATCAACGGCGCAAAAACGATTCTGCGTCTGATCCCGTCGGGCATTATGCATCCGACCTCTCGCTGCTATATCGGCAACGGTGTTGTGTTTTCTCCCGAAGCCTTCTTCTCTGAAATCGAAGAACTCAAGAGCCACGGAGTGGATGCTGAACCGCGCATTCGCGTCTCGGGCAACGCCCCCCTGATCATGCCGTATCACGTGGCGCTGGATCACGCGCGCGAAGCCGCGCTCGGCGCAAACAAGATCGGTACCACAGGCCGCGGTATTGGTCCGGCGTACGAAGACAAGGTCGCTCGCCGCAGCGTTCGTGTTGCCGATTTGTTCGATCCGGAACGCTTTGCCGAACGCGTGCGCTCCGTGATGGATCTGCACAACTTCACGCTCAAGAACTACCTGCATGCCGAACCGCTCGATCCGGAAGAAGTGATCGCCAAGACGCTCGGCTATGCCGAACGTCTGCGTCCGCTTGTCGCCGACATCAGCGCAGAACTCAACAAGCAGATGCAAGAGGGCAAGCAGTTCCTCTTTGAAGGTGCCCAGGGCACGATGCTCGACATTGACCACGGTACGTATCCCTTCGTGACTTCCTCCAACGTCGTGGCCGGTTCGGCCTGTGCCGGCGCCGGCGTCGGTCCCAACCGTCTCAACTACGTGCTCGGTATCACCAAGGCCTACTGCACCCGCGTCGGTTCCGGTCCGTTCCCGACCGAACTTCTTGATGAAGTGGGCGAAGAACTGCGCCGCAAAGGCAACGAATTCGGTGCCGTGACGGGCCGTCCTCGCCGTTGCGGTTGGTTTGACGGTGCTGCTTTGCGCCGTGCCGTTCAGATCAACGGCCTCACGGGTCTTGCCATCATGAAGCTCGACGTGCTCGACGGCATGAAGACCGTCAAGCTCGGTGTGGGTTACACCGTAAACGGTGAAAGAGTCGATCTGATGCCTTATGGTGCAGACGCTGCCGCCGCTTGCGAACCGGTTTACGAAGAGTTCGAAGGCTGGAACGAAAGCACATTCGGTGTGACTCGTTGGGAAGATCTTCCGGCTTCCGCTCAGAAGTATCTGCAGCGCCTCTCCGAAGTGGCCGGTTGCCCGATCGCTCTCGTGTCCACGGGGCCGGATCGCAACCAGACAATTCTTTTGAACGATCCGTTCGCTTAATGGAGCATTGGTTCGGGCCGCTCGACCAAAAAGTTTTCCCTTCGGTGTGGCCTGAGCTAAAATCGCTCCTCAAAACAAAAAACACAAAGGCGGTTTCCCAACGGACTCCGCCTTTTGACGTGCCAAACCCACACAATTCGTTAAGCAGACATGGCTGAAACCACCCACGCCCATTTTGACTGGAATACCTATATTGAACTTTGCGAACGGCTTGTGGCCCGTGTGGCCAAGAGCGGCTGGCAGTTTGATTCTCTGCTTTGCTTGGCTCGCGGCGGCATGCGTCCCGGTGACTTTTTCAGCCGCATCTACGGCAAGCCGCTGGCAATCATGACGACGAGCTCCTATCGCGAAGCGGCCGGCACCGTGCAGGGTGATCTCGACATCGCCAAGTACATCACGGGTGTGACCGAACTCAAGGGCAAGCTCCTTCTGGTCGACGACCTCTGCGACTCGGGCGAAACGATCCGCCGTGTGGTTCAGCATCTGCGCAAGTGCTATCCGGAAGTCACTGAAATCCGCGTGGCCGTTCTTTGGGTTAAGGCCTGCTCTGTCTTCAAGCCCGACTACAGCGTGATCACGTTCAAGGACAGCCCCTGGATTCACCAGCCGTTTGAGTGCTATGACGATCTCGGCGAAGAAGTGCATCTCAAGAAGTGCCTTGAAAAGTACGGTGACGAGCTCTGATAAAGCGTCGATTTTCGTTTGAAAAAATTTCGGTCCCGGCAGGAGTTGAAACCTGTGCGGGACTTTTTTTATCGCGTGAGCGTCCTTGCAAACTCCGTTTGTGACATCAGTTGCAAGAGCCCGCTGTTGATCTGATCGGGCCGGTGAACCAACACGTGGTTTCTGGCCGCTTCGCTGTTGTTAATGCCGATAGACATTAATGCGAATTCAACACCGGCGGCTTTGAGTTTTTCCTGCATACTCTGCGCGTATTGCGCATTGAACCGTCCGTCGGTGATGATGACCAGAAGCTTATTGCGTGCTCGCGACAGCTTGAAGGAATCCAATCCCCAGCGCATGGCTTCCTGTATCGGCGTAGCGCCATAGGCGTCGACCGGAGGCAGCTTGTGTTCAAATGAAGCAACCGTTTCCTTGGTGTCTTTGAGAAGTGCAATATGGTCGTTGTCGAGCCCTGGAAAGAGGGCTACGCGCGAGGCCGTACCTTTGATGCGATCCACGGCGCGCACCAGAGCGTTGACGGCGGCTTTGGCAAGTGTCATCGTCAAGACGCCCATCGATCCCGAGCGATCGAGCAACACGCAGATTTCGGCGTTCACGCTTTTGCCCGTGGCCGCCACCTCAAAGAGTCGGTGATCGGAACAAGCCATGGCATCAACCCAATCATCGCGCAGATCGCTTCCGGATTTGTGAAATCCATAGTCGGCAAAATAATCCTTGGTTTTAAGAAGTTGCGAGAATTTCTGCGTGAGGCTGCCGAGGTTCTTCTGAAGTTCTTGAAACTGACGAATGAATTCGCGTCGCAGCCCGCAGTCCCGGAGCTTCGAGGAGTCCGACGGCCAACGGTTCAATCTGTAGGAGGATTCCGGTTCGACGTCGCAAATGCCGGCGCCGACGGTGTCCGCAGTGGTCGGCAACTGTGCTCGTCGCATTCGGTATTGCGTTGCCGGCGCACTGCTCATGGGCTGTTCGAAAAGCTTTTCGATGAATTCAGCCGGATTGTTTTCAGATGTGTTTTCCCCTTCGTGCGACTCAAAGAGGTTTGCCGTTTTTCCTGTTTCCGGTTCTCCGGTCGGTGTCTGCTGAAGGTTTTGTTCGTCTTTGAACCGCGTCAGGATCTTGAAAAGTTTGTGCGCGATCTTCAGACAGTCGCCGGTGGATTTTGCGTGATCGACCTTCAAGGACTCCTTGAGCAAGGCTCGCCGGATTGATTTGGGCATCGGTCGGACAAGATCACGGGTTTGAGACAGATTGCGCAGTGCCCAACGGTAACCGGCGTGCGCCATCAGTTCGCAGTGAAGCCAAGTCACGACGCATTCGATGGGAGCCGATGTGAATTTCTGCGGCGTGACTGCCCTCAAGGTGCCGCCTGCTTCTCGGTAGTCGGCAAGCTTTTCTCGCCAGATTCTGTAGGCGGGAGATTTTTCTTCTCCGAGACGATCAATGCGGACGTCTTCTACGACGTTCAAGAGTCGGTGAATGAGGTTGTGAACAGATTGACCTTTTTCAAAGTCGGTGTGCTCGACGTGCATCATCTCGTGGATGCCGTGGCCGAGCGCCAGCGTTTCGAAACAGTCGGCTAAAAGAGTGTGCTCGCCGAGCCAAACAGTCTTGCCGTCAGTTGACGGAAAGTGAGAAAACTGGAACTGGGTGTCGCCTGAACCGGCGAAACTGCGCAGAAAAGCGCAGACGGCCTTTCGGCGGGAGGAGGGGGAAAACTGATCGGACACGGTGAGGATCTCGGTAGCCATATCGGGGTCTCGCAATCGGTAAAAGTCTCTCGAATATGACGCGCTCTAGCATCGTCAACGCCGGCCATATTAACAGACTGACGGCTGATGCTGTCAAGACGAGATGCAAATCAACGATGAAATATGATAGTAGAAAGGAATATATAAAAGCTTATATATGACTTAATATAGGTAGCGAAGAAACAAGAAAACTACTGTGGTTACCAGAAAAATCAATGCTGAATAACAGCTCATATCCGATCTGTAGTAATGACATGAAACAAACCAAACTTGTTCGTTCCGATTCGTTACAATGGGCTGTGTTGTAAGCTTTTTTTCCGAGGTTGACCCTCGCTTTCTTTTGCTAACGTTCCCGAAGTCCTCTGTCATGCAGATCAAACAGATTTTGGTGTTGGTTTGTTCATTCTGTTTTCTGTCGATCACGATGTCATCTTTTGCGGCCGGGAACTCCCCCGAAATTGATACGCGACCGCTGCTTCGTATCGGTTACATTGAGAGCAGTTTTTCGCCGTTCGAACGCAAAGGATTTCAGGATACGTTCGAGTACCTGCAGCGAGAGCTTCCGCAGTACCGAATTCGGATTCAGAACTATCTTGTCAGAGATCTTGAGAGAGGCGTAGGAAACAACGAGTTCGAATTTTTCATCGGAGCTTCCGGCTTCTATCGCCGAGTTTTCCGTCGCGGGCTGAAGGATTTGGCAACGATGACGACGCCGATGGCCCCCGATCCCAACGAAGCCGTCGGCACAGTTTTCATGGTGCCCAACGATTCACCGATCAAAACCGTTGCTGACATGCGAGGCAAGCGCGCAGCTGCGAACTTCGAGCGCGGGTTTTCCGGCGTGTATGTTCCGTTGGGAGAAGTGGCCGCTCAGGGGTACGATCCAGACAATTTTTTCAATGAGATCGTGGCAGCGGGCTCTCCGATGAAAAAACTGCTGCTTGCCGTCCAAGATGGCCGAGCGGATATTGCTTTGGCGCGTGCCTGCACGGTTGAGGAACTGAAGCAAACAGAGCCGGAGCTGGTGGCGCAGTTCCGACCGATTGGACTCAAGGCCAACGATGGGCAATTTGCCTGTCTGCGTTCAACGGATCTCTATCCGAACTGGACGTTTGTGGCAACGACAATGGCGCCGTGGCAGGCCAGCCGAGACTTTACTGTAGCTTTGCTGTCGATGCCGCCCACGAAAGACGGTGTTGCTTGGGGCGTGGCTTCGGACTTTTTAAAGGCCGACGAATTGTACAAAACACTCAGGGCCGGTCCATACGCCTATTTGCGAATCCAGTCTGTCGGCGACTTTCTGCAGAAATACTGGCCTTTCATTGCGCTGTTTCTGATGGCTGTTGTGGGCATGATGTGGCACGGCCGAAGAGTCAGCCACTTGGTCGATGTACGCACCCGTGAGTTGCGGCAGTCCATCCAAAAAGAAAAGGACGCCATGCAGGAAGTGCAGAGTACCAAAGAGCGACTGTCGCAATTTGAACGCGTCAGCGTCATCGGCGCCATGTCAAGTTTGCTGGCGCATGAGATCAACGGCCCGGTGTCGGCAATCTCCAATAGTTGTAATGCATTGGACCGGTATCTGCAGGACGATGACCAACATAGTCCGCTTATCGACAAGACCGTGCAACTGGTGCTCAGACAATGCGAGCGCATTACTTCAATCGTCATTCAGGTTCGACGCTATGCAAGGCACGAGGATCTGGCAAGAGAACCGATTGAACTCGGTTCGGCTCTTGAGAAGATCGTTTCGGTGATGCAGATGCGGTACCGTAAAGTGAAATTTGAGCTGCGTCGCCCTCCCGAGGACGTATCGATTTGCTGGAATCCGTTGGAGTTTGAGCTTTGCTTGACTAACGTAATGAAAAACGGCGCTGAAGCCTGCCAGATACAAAACGAGGCGAAAGTCCGAGTCGTGCTGACGCGGCATGAGTACACTGCCGAAATTGCCGTGCTGGATAATGGACAAACTGACGCAAAGACGCTGGAAAACGCGTCCGTACCGTTGCGTTCGGGCAAAAAATCCGGTTTGGGACTCGGTCTTTTAATCGTGAGAACACTTATTGAGCGCGCTTCGGGTAATTTTTCTATCGTGCGGGAAGCCGGACATACGGTGGCACGCATTCGACTGCCTTTGACGGAGACAAACAATGGCGCAGATGCCGGTTAAACCTCTGATTCGTTTGGTCGATGACGAAGTCGATCAGCTTGCCGCTCTGGAAATGCTTTTGGTCGGGCAGGGCTGGGATGTTGCTGCTTATACCGGTGCAAAAGAATTTCTGACGAGCGACATGCCTTCGCGTCCGGGATGCCTGATTCTTGATGTCCGCATGCCCGGTATATCGGGATTGGAACTGCAGGACGAGATGAATCGCCGCGAGTATCCCTTGCCAATCATTTTTCTTACGGGGCACGGCGACATCGAGATGGCGGTACACACTGTTCGGGAAGGCGCCCGCGACTTTCTCCAGAAACCTGTGGATCCGGAAAAACTGCTCAAAACCGTTGCCAGGGTTGTGCAGGAAGACTGCGACAGACGGGCTATGCCGATTGACGAAGCGCAGTGGAAACAACGCTACGCTTTGCTGACGGAACGCGAGCGCGATGTCATTCTTTTGGTCGCCAAAGGCAAACTCAATCGTCAGATCGCCTTGAAACTCGGCATCAGCGAACGTACGGTTCAGGTCCATCGTCTTGGCGCATATCGCAAACTCGATGTGCACAACGTCGCTTCGCTGGCTCCTCTTACGGTTCTGTTGGAACGCGGCGTTTTGTAGGATTCGGCGGTAAAGAAATCGGGCGCTCTGCCCGCATGGAAGCAGAGCACCCGAAGGCTTACAGGAAAGGAGAGTAACTTAGGCCCAGGGCTTTTCGGCGGCTGCCGCGCGGCCAGCAATGCGGCCGAACACGATGCATTCGGCGTTGTTGGTGGCGCCCTGGTAGATGGAGCCCCACATTGAGCCGAGTTCGCCGGCAGCGTATAGACGAGCGATAGGCTTGTCCTGCGGATCCATCACCTGTCCGCGCACGTTCTTCTTCGGGCCGCCCTGTGTGTTGAGCATGGTCGGATAAAGAGCAACGGCGTAGTAGGGACCGGCACCGAGCGGTTCGGAAACGATGGGAGCTTCACGACCGGCAAAAGCGGTCTTGCCCTTGGGATCGCGCTTTAGGATACGACCGAATTCGGTGTCCTTGCCGTTGTTGATGTCCTTGTTCCAACGTGCCACAGTGGCTTCGAGCGTTTCGCCCGGAACGTTGATCTTCTTGGCGAGTTCTTTGAGCGAGTCGGCCTTGATCAGCACGCCGCTTTCGATTTCGGCGGAGTTGTCCTTCGACCACTTGTAGTTTTCGCGGTTCAGAGCGTAGCCCGAGGTGGCGCCGCCGCAGATGGGACCTGCCTTGCGAGCCTTTTCGTCCATGATCAGGTAGCACGGAATGCGCGGGTAACGGTGACGGATCGGATCCATCTGGTTGACCGCGTACAGGCAGGTGTGGTTATCGAGGCCCTTTTCATTGACGAATCGCTTACCGTCCTGGTCAACCCAGATGTGAGAAGGAGCCAGGATGTTGAGCTGCACAGCGGACTTCAGACCGGGGACTTTCATGCCGACCGGGCACGAATAGGAGGTCATGTGCCAGAGACGCGCGCCCATGGTTTGAGCCATGCGCAGACCGTCGCCGGTGTTACCGGGCGAGCCCAGACCCTGGATGTCCTTGCCGAGCGCGTAGGTTCGCAGACTTTGTTTATCGTATTCATAACCGCCGGTCGTGAGGATCACGGCGCGGTTGGCACGGATGTTGATTCTCTTGCCGTTACTTTGAGCGACGACGCCAACGACCTCGCCGTTGCGGCGAATGATTTCGAGTGCAGGCGTTTCGTACATGACTTCAATCTTGCGGACTTCTTCAACAGCATAGCGGTACTGATCAAAGAGCATATCGCCGCCGCGCTTCTTGCCGCGAATACGGTACTTGTCGATTGTGTCGGAACCGGGCAGCGATTTGAAGCCGGCGTGACCGTAAACCATCAGCTTGGTATCGGGCTTCAAACCGATGATGAAGTCCTTGACCCCCATGATTTCTTTGCAGAAGGTTTTGACGAGCTCATCGTCTTTTTCGCTGTCGGCGAATTCAAACGTTGCACTCAGATACTTATAGGCCTCATCGGCGTTCTTCGGCACCATGAAGCCGCCGGATGACACGGCCGTGTTGCCGCCGCCCTGAGGGAGTTTTTCAAGGATCAAGACCTTGGCGCCCGCATCGTGCGCTTCAATGGCGGCACAGGCACCGGCACCGCCGTAACCCAGAATGACGACGTCGGCCGTCTTGTCGAACTTGATCTTGGAGCTGTATTCCACGGCGTGAACGCCCGCAACGGGAGCGGTGACAGCAGCGGCCAAGCCGGCTTTTAGGAAGCTTCTGCGGTTAAATGTCATTTTTGTTCTCCTAGAGGAAATGAAAGATCGGCCTTACGGAACCTTGATGTCGGTGAATTCGTGGCAGTTGTCGCATACCAGGCGAGGTTGCTTGTGGCCGGAATGGCATTCGGAACATTCCGGTTCGCCCATGTGGGTGGCGTGCGGATTGATGTCGCTCTCGTCGGTTTTTTTGGCGAGATTTTCATAGCTGCCGCCATGGCAGGCCAGACACTGCGTCATGGTCGGTTTGTCATTGGGCGACTTCACGTGGCAACTCGTGCAAGCTACGCCTCGCTTGGCGTGGCGTTCTGCCAGCATCGCGTTGTCAGCCGCGTTGGTGACGGCTGTCACGAGTAGCAGGCCTGTGCAAAGAACGGAAAGAAGAGAGTGCATTTGAATCTCCTGGCGGTTTTTGCGTCAGCTTTCAGCTGCGTTGCTTTTTGTTTCAGGGGAATCTTCCCGCAAGGCGTTACTTAAGTAGCTTGCTTGAAGTCAGACAATGCTCGCTTTTTGAAAAAATCATTAGAAAACAATAGATTGCGTGAGCGCACGAATGAAAAAATGCTGTTTGCCTACGTAACACGTTACGCAAGGCAAACAGCTCAAAGAGAAGGAGACTGAGAGTTGAGGAGAAAAATCGAAATTACTTCTTGGCTTGAGCCGGATAAGCTCCTTTCTGCCAATCGGGCCAGAGCTTCATTTCGTTGTAGAGGAATCGTCCTTTGATGAAGTCACTGTCGCCGCCCAGAACGTCAACGAGAGCGAACGCAAACGGCAAAGCGGTGCCCGGGCCGCGGCTGGTGACCATCTTGCCGTCAATCACGACTGTGTCGCGTACATAAGTGGCGCCTGTGTAGAAAGGTTCGGTCTTTTTACCAGGATAGGCCGTAATGGTCTTGCCTTGAATGACGCCGGCCTTGGCCAGAACGTTGGGAGCGGCGCACATGGCCGCCACCCACTTGCCGGACTTGTCATAGTGACGAACGAGCTCATGTACGCGCTGGTCGGCAATCATGTTGTCAACGCCCGTCCAGCCGCCCGGCAGAACGATCATATCGTAGCCCTGATAGGCCTTGAGGTCTTTGCCGAGCACCTTGTCGGCCTTGATAGTGATTTTGTGCGCACCGCTTACCTGTTCGCCAGCAATGCTAACCGAGTCAACATGGAAGCCGCCGCGGCGCAATACGTCCAAAATTTCGACCGTTTCGCCTTCTTCAAATCCAGGCGCAAGCATCACCATCACTTTTGCGGGATTGGCGGCCAAGGCCGAGCTCATGACGCAGGCGCTGCCCATGAGGACCATCAAAGAAGTCAACTTTTTCATTGTTGCGATCCTTTCCAAATCGTTGAAATGCATCAGAAAACATGGGTACGGCAGATCACACGGACATTGCTGACACGTCGTACACATGCTTCGCAGGCATTACACCAAGGAGCGCTACTTAAGCAGTTTGCCCTCGGTCAACGAAGTCTCGAATGTCCAAACAAAAACGCCCGGCTGGCTAACCGGGCGTCTTGAGAAATTTTTCGAGGCGAGTTAGGAATGCTCGATGCGATGTTCGTGACGAACATCCTCGCCGATAAGATGCAGACTGTCGCCTTTTTTCTGATTGCTGCGATGACGCAGGATGACGCAGAACATACTCAAGGCTACGAAGGCGCCGAACATGACCATGGCGGCCTGTACTGAGAAATCCAGGTGAATCAGCAGGGAGTACACGGCGAGCATCACAAGGATGGAGAGGTTTTCATTGAAGTTCTGCACGGCGATCGAGCGGCCGGCGCTCATGAGCACGTGGCCACGGTGCTGCAGCAGTGCGTTCATCGGAACCACGAAGAAGCCGGCGAGAACGCCGACGGCGATCATGATGCCGCAGGCACCGATCACAGCGTTGCGAATTTCAAAGCCGAAGATTTCAACGACGCCGGGAATGAGACTTTGGTCGTAGAAGCTTGCGCCGCCCACGACGAGCCCCATGGCTACGCCCATCGGAAGAACAACGAGCGACTTTTTAAGCGGAATGAAGGCTGCTGCACCTACGGCACCGAGAGCAATGCCGATCGACACCACAGCCTGAAGAATGGCGCCGTCGGAAAGATGCATGCCGAGTGCTTGTTCGGCCCACTTCAAAACGAGAAACTGAAGCACGGCGCCCGCGCCCCAAAAGAGCGTGGTGACCGAAAGTGAGATCTGCCCGAGTTTGTCGTGCCAGAGCAAAGAGCAGGACTGGAAGAAATTCTTGATGGAGGCGATCGGCTCGAAGTTAGGGCGCGCGTAACGAACGCCCGTGTCGGGAATCGTCAGGTTGACGGCGGCGGCAAGTGCGTAGACGATGCCGACGATAAAGAGAGCCGCTTCAGGATCGGTATTCAGACCGATTGCAGGCAGGTGGAAGGTTTGAAGAATATAACCCGCCACTTCAGGCTTGATCAAAACGCCGCCCAACACAACGCCCAGAATGATGGATACGACCGTCAGACCTTCGATCCATCCATTGGCGATAACCAGTTTTTCCGGTGGAAGAAGTTCGGTGAGAATGCCGTACTTGGCAGGAGAATATGCTGCTGCGCCGATGCCGACGACAGCGTAGGACAGAAGCGGGTGGGAGCCGAAAAGCATGAGCAGACAGCCAAAGACTTTGACCGCATTGGTGATGAACATCACGCGGCCCTTGGGCATCAGATCGGCGAAGATGCCGACCCAGGCGGCCAGTCCCACATAACTTAAAACAAAGAAGAGCTTTAGCAGAGGCGTCATCCAGTCTGGCGCCTGAATGCTGGCCAAAAGCGCAATGGCGGCGATCAGCAGTGCGTTGTCTGCAAGACTCGATAAGAACTGTGCCGCCAGAATGTTGTAGAAACCGCGCTTCATAAAATATCGTCAGAATCTCTCGAATCCGGACGGAGCATCCGGGATCATTGTCGTGGCCGCAGTTTAGCATTGAGCCTGTGAAAGCGGCAGCAAGAAAAATTGTGACTTTTGACGCTGTCCGGTTATCGGAGTGCCCGCAATGGAAGACTTCCGCGACTTGTTTGCCCAAGGCCTCGTAGTGTTGCAAAGTTCGGCAATTCGCACTTCTGCTGTTTCCGATTCGGTGCCGTTCGAGTAGGATTTCAGCTTTGAGTTCCGAGCAACGTTGTCGGCAACTAAAAAAGACTGATACAGAGCAAAGCGGGAGGCTTCTGATGCCTCCGAGAAAACATCGAGAAGTAAATGCCAAGACCAATTTCCGTACTGATTCACCTCGAGGCACTGCAGCACAACATCGCCCGCATGAGGGAGGCGGCGCAGGGACGTACGCTTTGGGCGGTCGTCAAGGCCAATGCCTACGGACACGGGTTGGAAAACGCCGTCAGAGGCTTTGCACAGGCCGACGGTCTGGCGCTGATTGAAGTGCGGGAAGCGCAGAGAGCGCGAGCGGCGGGCTGGACAAAGCGAATCCTCATGATCGAGGGTTTTTTCGACGAAGGGGATATTGCAGAACTTGAACGGCTCGACGTCGAGCCTGTGGTGCACTCCCGCTGGCAGATTGAACTGCTTAAGAAAACGAGCCACGCCAACCTCAAGGTTCACCTGAAGGTCAATTCCGGCATGAACCGTTTGGGTTTTCTGCCTGATCAGGCAGCGGCCGTGATTGAAGAAATCAACGCCATCGAAGGAGTCAAGGTTGTTGACATCGTGACGCACTTTGCCAATGCCGAACAGGACTTCGACGGCAAAGGACCGGTGACGGTCGCCAAGCAGCTCGAGCGCATGAAGCCGCTTTTGGCAGACTACGACGCTTGCATGGCCAATTCCGCTGCGACGCTTTTGCACCCGCAGGTGGGCGGCGTTGGTGTGCGCGGCGGCATCGTTCTCTACGGTGTGAGTCCCGACGCTTCCGTGACTTCCGAGCAGCTCGACTTGAAACCCGCAATGACACTGAGCGCGGACATCATTGCTGTGCGTGAAATTGAGCCGGGCGAAGCCGTGGGCTACGGCAGCCGCTGGATAGCAAAGCGCCCAACGCGCCTGGCGGTGGTTGCCTGCGGTTACGCCGACGGTTATCCGCGTTCCATGCCCGACGGCTCTCCGACCTGGGTGGAAGGCAAGATCGCTCCTCTGGCCGGTGCCGTTTCGATGGACATGCTCACGATTGACGTCACCGATATTCCGCAAGCCCGCGTAGGCAGTCGTGTGGAATTGTGGGGGGAACACATTCCCGTCAACGACTTGGCAAGCCGCTGCGGCACGATCGGATACGAATTGCTTTGCGCCGTGGCCAGCCGCGTTCCCGTGATCTCCGACTAAGCGACTCGCTCGATGGCAAAAGCAAGAACCCATTACGTTTGTTCCGAATGCGGCGGCTCTACTGTCAAATGGCAAGGTAAATGCCCGCACTGCGGCGCCTGGAACACAATGCGTGAGTTCCGTGAACCGACGGCTTCTCAGTCCCGTTTTGCCGCATCGCGTCGTCAGACGTCTCTGGCCGACGGTGAAGGTGTGGTTGATCTTGCCGAGGTTCAGGCGAGTGAAGTCCCGCGCATTCTGACCGGCATCGGCGAGTTTGATCGCGTGACCGGCGGCGGGCTGGTTCCCGGTGGCGTGGGTTTGATCGGCGGCGACCCCGGCATCGGCAAGTCCACGTTGTTGCTGCAAGTCCTTGCGCGCATGGTGCGTCTTGGCAAAACGGCCCTTTACGTGTCGGGCGAAGAATCCGCATCGCAGGTTGCTTTGCGTGCGCAGCGCATTGGACTGGACCCCAGCGGCATGAGGCTCATGAGCGAAATTGAGCTTGAGCGCATTGAGGCTGAGATTTCCGCCTCCAAACCGCAGTTTGTTGTCATCGACTCCATTCAAACGCTCTACAGTTCGGATCTGGAATCGGCTCCGGGCAGCGTTACGCAGGTTCGGGAATGTTCGGCTCGACTGACTCGATTGGCCAAGACCACCGGTGCCGCGCTCATTTTCGTGGGGCATGTGACAAAGGACGGTGCTCTCGCCGGACCCCGCGTGCTTGAGCACATCGTCGATACGGTTTTGTACTTTGAAGGCGACACCCACAGCAACTTCCGTCTGATTCGCGCCTTCAAAAATCGCTTCGGTGCCGTCAACGAACTCGGTGTCTTTGCGATGACCGACCGCGGTCTGCGCGCCGTTTCCAATCCTTCGGCCATTTTCCTGTCGGAACATCGCAACGATGTGGCCGGAAGCGTCGTCATGGTGACCCAGGAGGGTTCACGCCCTCTGCTGGTGGAAATCCAGGCTCTGGCCGACGAATCCCATTCGCCTGCACCGAGACGTTTGTGCGTCGGTCTGGACGCGCAGCGTCTGGCTATGCTTTTGGCGGTGCTGCATCGCCACGCCGGCATTTCCTGCTTTGAAAAGGACGTGTTTGTAAACGCCGTGGGCGGCGTCAAGATCACGGAACCGGCCAGCGACCTGGCCGTGCTGATGGCCGTGGTAAGTTCCCTGTCGGATCGCCCCCTGCCGGCGGGCACCGTGATTTTCGGCGAAGTCGGCCTAACCGGCGAAATACGACCGATACCTCGGGGACAGGACAGACTTAAGGAAGCGGCCAAACTCGGTTTTTCCATGGCGATCATTCCCAAAGCCAATGCACCCAAAACTCCGATCGAAGGACTTGATGTGAAGGCAGTGGATCGGTTAACCGACGCTTTGGCCGTCATTTTGGATTAATCAGAAAGCAGTCAGCCTCTGTTAGACTTTTGCACACTCAAAAAAAGATCGGCGTTGCCCGACGGCGTCGTACCGATATTTTTTTCCTGAAATCCATTCTTTAGAGAAATCCTAACAATGCGCATCACGAAACTTCTTTCGCTCGACAGTGAACCCGCCAAGCCGATTCTTGACCGTGCCAAGCCGATTGCTCTGGCGTTCCTCGAACGTATCAAGCTGCCCGAAACTTTCGTTGTCGGTGATCAGACGATTGAAAATGCTTTGGGCGAAGTTCGTCCTTTGGAGGTTGGTGACGTTCTCGTTGACGAAAACGGTGGCTTCTACAAGATCGAAGCTCCGGTGGAAACGATCTTTAAGGTCACGGGCGATCTCGACCTGATGCAGGAAGCCGTCTACGCCCTGACTGCTCGCGGCGTGCGTGTTGCTCAGACCGAAGACGGTTTTGCCGTGGCCGGCATCGAACAGTACAAGGCCATGCTCGAAAGCGTGGGTCTGACTGTTACGGCAGCTCAGGAACCGTTTACGCCCGTTCCGTTGCCCCGTCCTCACCACGGCGGTTGCGGCTGTGGTTGCGGCGGCCATCATCACCATCATGGAGAGGGTGAATGCGGCTGTGGCTGCGGCGGTCACCATCATCACGAGGAGGGTGAATGTGGCTGTGGTTGCGGCGGACATCATCACCACGATGAAGGTGAATGCTGCTGCGGCGGCGAAGGTCACCATCACCACGGTGAAGGCGAATGTTGCTGTGGCGGCGAAGGTCACCATCACCACGGTGAAGGCGAATGTTGCTGTGGCGGCGAGGGCCACCATCATCACAGTGAAGGCGAATGCTGCTGCGGCGACGAAGGCCACCATCACCATGGTGAAGGCGAATGCTGTGGCGGTGAAGGTCATCACCACCACGGTGAAGGCCAGTGCTGCTGCCAGGATAAGGAAAGCGGCAAATAATCTGCTCTGATAATTGAGCGCGCAAGTAAACTGCTTTCAGGTACAATGCGCGCTCCGATTTGCGCGGATGTGGCGAAATTGGTAGACGCACCAGATTTAGGTTCTGACGCCGCAAGGCGTGTCGGTTCGAGTCCGACCATCCGCACCACAATACTTCGGCATAGCTCGGCATACCCCGATTTATCGGGGTTTTTGTTGCCTGCGGCATTGTTCGGCTTAATCCGATTAATTGCTGGCTATTTGCTGGCTGATTTCCATTTGGCCAGACGATTTTAGGGGCCAAAAATGGCGGGCGTTTCTACACTTCCGAACGGACGGTATCGGGGTGTCTGGCGAGAAGACGGGTGGCAGAGGCAAGGAAGTATGCGGCCATTCTGATGCTGATGCCTGAGCAGGAAAGTAGCAAGGTCACGGTAGCAGATTGGCTGATCTCCTACCGATACTCCGAGTCGCAAAAGAAGCGTGGTGCAAAGCAAGAGATTTTGCGAATCAACCGATTCCTGCAACGGTCATTTGCTTCTCTGAAGTTTGGGCAGTTCACGTACAAGGATCTGTAGGAGTATTTCGACGAGTGTCTCAAGGAGCCGTCGCAAAAATACATTGGAACCTTAGCTCCGGCTACAGCGCACAAAGAAATTCAAACGCTTTCGGCGGACATCAATGCTGCTGTAAAAGCAGGACTCCTTTCTAAAAACCCATGCATCGGCGTTGTGCTTCCTAAGCCGGCGGAACATCGCGAGATGACGGCTTCAGAAGAAGACATCGAGGCCCTGCTCGTGGGATAGAATCCTGGAAATGTCCGGCGAGGTTTTGACCATTACTCGCCGAGAATTGAGTGGTTTTGCTGTGGTAGCCACTCAATCGCGGCAGAAAAACCATAGCAAAATGCCCCGGAATCGCAGTTCCGAGGCACTTAAAGGAAGACTGGTCAATCAATCTTCTTCCGCTAGTATAGCAAGGAAGGTCTTGAAAATCCTGATTTTCTTGATCCTGTTCTTACTCTGCTAGGCGCGTAAGTGAAAGGCCTCGGACGCTTCGGCTTCCGAGGCCTGCGTGCATCTGAGGACAAAAAATTTACCTCGGATCGCTCTGGGAGTTGGGCTCAGGCCGGTATTCGTTAAGCGTTGTTATTCGGTCGGTTTTATAGCTTTCTTTGCTTTTGTCTATCAGCGAAGTTTTGTCCGGTTTTTAGCATACAATTGCCAGCTAATAGGATGTAAGCGTTCCAAGCGACGATCTGTCGGGTATCCCCAAAAACAGAAAAGGCAGATCGGCTCTTCGCATGGAGACGCTTTTAAACAACTCGAATAACGCAGGAGATACTCCCATGAAGAAGTTCCGTTGCAAGGTTTGCGGCTACATCTATGAAGGCGATGAGCTGCCCGCTGATTTCGTTTGCCCGCTTTGCCACAAGGGTGTTGAAGTTTTTGAAGAAGTCCAGGAAGCTCCTGCTGCGGGTGGCGACAACCGCCTGAAGGGCACTAAGACGGCAGAAAACCTTGCCACCGCATTTGCCGGTGAATCCCAGGCCCGCAACAAGTACACGTACTTTGCTGAAGTCGCTCGTCGCGAAGGCTACGAACAGCTCGCGGAAATCTTCCTGTCGACCGCTCGCAACGAACAGGAACATGCCCGTCTGTGGTTTGATCTCTTGGGCGGCATCGGCGACACGGCAGCCAATCTCCAGGCTGCAGCTGAAGGCGAGAACTACGAATGGACCGATATGTACGCCGGTTTCGCGAAGACTGCCGAAGAAGAAGGCTTCCCGGAAATCGCTGCCAAGTTCCGTTTGGTTGCCGCCATTGAAAAGACCCACGAAGAACGCTATCGCAAGCTTCTGAACAACGTTCAGATGAAGCAGGTGTTTGAAAAGGGTGAAATGACGATGTGGGAATGCCGCATCTGCGGCCACATCGTTGTCGGCAATGCCGCTCCGGATGTCTGCCCGGTTTGCCACTACGCACAGAGCTTCTTTGAAGTTCGCAAGACGAACTACTAAGCGGCTGTTGCCTCGTTGAGGCGAAGCATTGGCGTATCAAAGCGTGCTTTTGGCGGAAGTCGAGAGCGCGCTTTTTTGCATATTTCACAAGTTTGGTAGCCTAAAATAAACCCATAGAGGACAATCAGGACATAAGAGGACAACTCATTTGCCCACCGGATTTTTCACGCACGACTTGTGTCACAGCTACCAGCAGGGGCCAGATTCTCCCGAGTCTCCCGAACGCATTGATGCGATTGAAGACCGCATGCTTGCGATGGGGTTGTCTCGTGTCGTGACTGTATTGCCGAGCGCACCGGCTTCTCTGGAAGATGTTTTGCGTGCGCATGACAAGAGCTATGTGCAGGAACTGGAACAAACCAGTCGTGAAGCCAAAAGAACCGGAGCAAAGCAAATCTCCGAAGATACCTTCATAAATGAGCTGAGCTTTGAAGCGGCGCTTAAAAGCGCAGGCGCCGCCATCGAGGCGGTACGTCAGGTCTGTGCGGGTACCATTCGAAACGCCTTTGCCTGCGTGCGTCCGCCCGGACATCATGCAGGTCGTAATTTTGCGCACGGCTTTTGCCTGATCAACTCCGTGGCCTGTGCAGCGCTTCACGCGCTCGACGTTCTCGGCCTAAAGCGCGTTGCCATTGTGGATTTCGACGTGCATCGCGCCGATGGAACGGAAGACATCATCAAGGGCGACGAGCGCATCGCGCTTTTCAGTCTTTATCAGGAAACGGCGTTTCCGTTCGGGTTGCAGCCGGCTCAAGCGAGCAACATCATCAACGCTCCGATGCCGGAAGGCAGTGATGGCACGGACGTGCTTCGTGTCGTCAACGACATTTGGATTCCGAAGCTTTTGAGCTTCAAGCCCGATCTTATTCTGGTGAGCGCCGGGTTTGACGCGCACCGAGATGAAAAGCAGGCGCTCTTCAAGCTTACGGAATTTGACTACTCCTTCATGACCATCGAGGTCATGCGCGTGGCGCGTGCCGTCTGCGAAGGGCGGCTTGTGAGCATTCTGGAAGGGGGTTACGACATCCGCAGTCTTGCAAGAAGTGCGGTCGCGCACATTACAACGCTTACGCGTTCGGCATAATTGTGAGTGGGCTGAATTGGAATTCAAATTCTTTTCGTGCACGTCCTTCCGAGGCGCTGTAATATCCGCATTCGTTGTTTTTACGTGATTGATTGACTGCATGCGCAGAGTTCTTAAATTCTTTGTTCCTGTCGTGACGATCGCTTTGGCCGGGTGTCAGCAATTCGCAGGCCAAAGCCCTTATGAATATCGTTTTGACGACAATGCCGCTCAGGTAGTGTGCGTGAGCGTGACGCCGCACGGCAACGAGTCGCTGCGGTTGTCCGTGCGTCAGATGCTCCTGGAGAAGGGCTTTAAAGTGCATGAAGTGAAGACGTTCGACGAAAGCTGCACACGCTGCCTGAAGTTCGACTTCACGGTTGGCGGCTGGAACGATCGAATTGTCGAGGGCAAGCTTGATTACGTGCGCATCGTGCACGGAAGCCGCTACGAAGCTCAGGCAACGGAAAAGTTGCCCGAAGCCACCTTCGGCACGCCGGGCGACGATGAAAAGGTGCTCATCCGAGCGCTTTTGAATCGCATTTTCCCGCACCCGGTACCGTGGAAGGAGTAGGCCTCAGTCGAGGTACTTTTCAGTCCAGTATTCCTGCGCCGCAGCGTAAAACGCCTGCGGCGTTTTTGCGTTCAGAGAACCTAATCCGAGATGTATGGCGGCAGCGTTCAAGAGCTCTAGCGGATCTTCGTTGTCAATGGCGGGAGCATGGGTCTGTTTGGAAAGCTTCTGCCCGTGTCCGTCAAGAGCCAGAGCAATGTGCAGATACTGCGGCGTGGGGTATCCGAGTTTTCTTTGAAGAAAAATCTGGCGGGGTGTGTTGTCAAGGAGGTCTTCGCCGCGCACGACGTCCGTGATGCCCTGCTCGGCGTCGTCAACAACCACGGCAAGCTGATAGGCCCACAGACCGTCGGCCCGCTTGATCACGAAGTCACCGACGTCGCGCTCCAGGTTTTCGGAAAAATAGCTGCAGCGACGATCGGTGAAACCGACAACTTCGTCGGAGGTTCGGATGCGAAGCGACCGAGCCGGTCTGCCGTGCGTTCCGTTGCGGCAGATGCCGGGGTAGACGTGAGAAGGAAGTCCGAGCTCGGTTTGGACTGCGGCGATTTCCTTGCGCGAGCATGCGCATCCGTAGACGAGTCCCTGTTGACTGAGCCGGCGTAAAGCCTCTTCGTAGAGCGCATAACGTTGGCTTTGCCAGACAACCGGAACGTCGGAAGTCATCTCGAGTCTGGCAAGCGTTTTCAGAATGGCCTGATCGGCTCCGGGAACGTCACGGGGGGGATCGATGTCTTCGATGCGAATCAACCAGGTGCCGTTGTGCGCGCGCGCATCCAAAAAGGAAGCCAGAGCGCAGACTAGACTGCCGAAATGAAGCGGGCCGGTCGGAGAAGGGGCGAAGCGGCCGCAGTAGGCACGTTGAGAAAGCGACATCGGAAAAAAGCGAGCAGACACAAACAAGCGCATTGTCCCACGAACGAAGCGTGTACACAATCGAATGTCTTCTACGGGGAATGGAAGAAATTGGAGCGGGAGACGAGTCTCGAACTCGCGACCTCAACCTTGGCAAGGTTGCGCTCTACCAACTGAGCTACTCCCGCGTTCTCTCGAAGAGAATGCGCATTTTACAGGTGTAATCGCTTCTGTCAAGCGGTTTTGAAAAAAAATTTTCCGACACGAAAAAATTTCTAAGAAAATCAGTACGGGAATTTGCATTTTTGATTTCTATCAAGAACTGATACCGATTTAACAAAACGAAGGAGATTCCGTGCTTTAGATTCGCTAAGTAGTTTTGCGTAGGACACATTAGTTAAGAGTTCGAAGCGAAACTGAATAAATTTCATATGCCCGCGGTTTGCGACAGGACTCTGTCGGTGTTCGCAGGCGTGTGAATGCTTACCAAAACATTTTTTTGAGAGAGAGAAACAAAAATGCGCTTGGTTAAGAAGTCTCTGCTTGCCGCTGCTATCGCTACCGCTTGCGGTGCCGCCATGGCTGCCTCTTTGCCGCAGATCGAAGTGCTCGCCACGGGCGGCACGATTGCCGGTTCCGGCAATTCGGCAACGGGTTCCGCCTACACGGCCGGTAAGGTTAGCGTCAACCATCTGGTTGCCGCTGTTCCGCAGCTTGCTGACATCGCTGTGGTTACTCCCAAGCAGGTTGTTCAGATCGGTTCGCAGGACATGACCGACGACGTGTGGCTCAAGCTTGCCAAGACCATCAACGCTGACTGCAGCAAGGTCGACGGCTTCGTGATCACGCACGGCACGGACACGATGGAAGAAACCGCTTACTTCCTGAACCTGACTGTCAAGTGCAAGAAGCCCGTGGTGCTCGTTGGCGCCATGCTCCCCTCCACCGGTCTCGGTGCTGACGGTCCCCGTAACCTCTACAACGCTGTTCTGACGGCCGCCACGAAGGAAACGGCTAAGCAGGGTGTTGTGGTTGCCATGAACAACATCGTTGTCGGCGCCCGCGACTTGATGAAGTCCAACACGGTCCAGCCCGAAACCTTCGTCGCCGCCAACTTCGGTAAGGTCGGCACGATCTTCAACAACAAGGTGACGTACGAATCCACCTCGCTGCGTCCGCACACCTACCAGACCCCGTTTGACGTTTCCAAGATCGAAACGCTTCCGAAGGTTGGCATCGTCTACAACCACGGTGGCGTGGAAGGCATCCAGGCTCAGGCTCTGGTTGACGCCGGTTACGCCGGTATCGTGAACGCCGGTGTCGGTAACGGCAACATCCACAAGAGCATCTTCCCGATCCTTGAAAAGGCTGCCAAGAGCGGCATCGCCGTGGTTCGCAGCTCTCGCGTTCCGACGGGCGCCACCACCAAGGACGCTGAAGTTGATGACGCCAAGTACGGCTTCCTGTCCTCCGGCACGCTCAATCCGCAGAAGGCTCGCGTCCTGCTGCAGTTGGGTCTGACGAAGACCAAGGATGTCAAGAAGCTTCAGGAATACTTCGACAAGTACTAATCTGCTTGTGATCGGACCTCGGAAGAGGTCCTGCTGAAGTGACGGAAAAGGCGCAAAGGCGAAAATGCCGATGCGCCTTTTTCGTGTCTACAAAAGGAATTCACGGTTGTTTTTGCGCGGACTTATGCAGCCGCATGTTCATGGCGACGAGCCACAGAGAGATTGTCAGAAGCCCGAAACCTGCAATTGCCAGATCGTAAAGTGCGCCGTTACCGAAGAGCAAAGGCACCAGCAATGCGGAACACAGCGCAAAGAAAATCGTCTGCACGAAGCTTTGCATGGATGCGGCCAGACCTCGGGATTGCGGCAAGAAGTCCATGGCAATCAGGGCCATGCCCGGACGAACGATACCGATGCCGATGGTGTAGATCATCAAGGGCAAAACTGCCCAGACGATGCCTTCGGGCAATAAGCCCGACATGGTACACAAGGCAAAGACGCCAGCGGCAAACATCACGCAAAAGCCCACTCGGATTGTTCCTTGTGTGCTCAGACGGCCGGCAATGCGAGCCGAAATCCAGCTGCCGATGACGGTGCCGGAGACCATCGGCAAAAAGAGTTTCCAGAATTCATCCGGCGACAAATGCATGACCTCCACGCACCAGTCCGCCGCTCCGGCAATGAAAACGCCCTGTCCCAGAAAGGCTACGGCAAGCGCAGTGTTTGCTGTCATAAAGGCACCGTGTCGCGCCGCCGAGGCGTAGTTGGAAAGAAGTATTCCCAGGCGGGGCGACATGCGTTTTTCCTTGGGCAGCGTCTCGGGCAGAAACAAGAGACAAAGAGCTGCAAGAACTGCGCTGATGAAGGTCAGAATATAGAAGTGACTTTCCCAGGAAAGGTGGGTGGCGACGATGCCGCCGATTACCGGAGCCAGCGCCGGGCCAAAACCGAAGACCATGGATACGTAGGCCATCAGCATCTGTGCTTTCGGCCCGCCGAAAAGGTCACGAATGACGGCCATTCCGATCACCATGCCGCAGCCGGCAAAAATGCCCTGACACAAACGCCAGAGAACAAGCATCGAGAGAGAATCAGAAGTGGCAGCGCCGAGACTTGAGGCCGAAAAACACAAGAAGCCCGTGACCATCGTGAGCTTACGGCCGAACATGTCCGAAATGGTTCCATAGAAAAGCGTCATGACGGCAAAACCCGCGAGGTAGGAGGAAAGCGTCATTTGGACACCTGCCAGATCGGAGCCGAAGGCTTGAGCCATTTGGTGGAAACTCGGCAGGTACATGTCGGTGGCAAACGGGCCGATCATGGAACAGGCCGCCAGAAGCCAGGAGAGCAGATGTGTGTTGACTTTGTCGGGATTGTCGACCGGTTGGAAGGAGATGCGCATTTTCTTTTTGTTCTTCAGTAGGTTGCGCCGCATTGTATCGCAGTGCATTGGCGAAGAAGTTCGTAAGACTGATGAAGGAAATTTCCATGCGGCAAAGCTCTGAAAGCCGCATAATCGGGAAGCGGCATTTTTCAGGTCAAGAAAAGCACGGTGAGATAAAATCCGAAGGCTAAGTTGCGAGTCGTGGGCTTTTTTCAAGCGGCTCGCCCGACAATTCGAAAAAAAACGGAGATGGATACGGTGTCGTTTTCGAGTGAATTGTTCACCGACAACACCGCTTCTGCTATGACCCAGACTGCAAACGAGAAAACACCGACTTTTGAAGAGGCGATGGCTGAACTCGAAGCTCTTGTCCGCAAGATGGAAGAGGGCAAGCTTGCTCTCGAAGAGAGCGTGGAAGCCTATACGCGCGGAACCGAACTGGTGAATCTGTGCCGGGCTAAGCTCGAAGATGCCGAGACTCGCGTTCGCAAATTGGAAGCTCAAAACAACGGCTCGGGCGACACGACGGCTTTGCAATAGGGAGGTGTTGCTGTGATGGAAGCTGACAAAGCCGAATTTGAGGTTTGGTCTCGGGAACAACGCGGGCATTTCGAAGGTGTCGCCGAAGCGGCGCTGGATGCGCGCGACGGCAGTCTCGGAACGCTCACCGAAGCGATGCGCTACGCTGTTTTGGACGGCGGCAAAAGAATGCGCGCCATGCTTGTATACGCAGCCGGTCGGCTGACGCAAGCGCGTGAAAGCGATCTGGACGAACTTGCGCTCGCGGTGGAATACGTTCACGGATACTCTCTGGTGCACGATGATATGCCCGCCATGGACAACGATGTCCTGCGGCGAGGCAAACCCACGGCTCATGTGAAATACGGCGAAGCGGTGGCAATGCTAGCGGGCGACGCGCTGCAGCCCGAAGCTTTCCTGCGCATTGCCCGAACGCAGGTGGCTCCTGCCGTCAAGGTCAGGCTCATGCAGGAGCTTGCCTATTCGAGCGGGCGCGATGGCATGTGCGGCGGGCAGGCAATTGACCTTCTGAGCGTAGGAAAGAGCCTCAACGAGGCTTCATTGCGCCATATGCACAGTCTCAAGACGGGCGCCCTGATTCTGGCTAGCGTTCGAATGGGCGCGCTTGCCGGCAAGCCGGAACTCTTTGCTGCCGCTGAATTCGAACTCAATCGTTACGCCAAGGCTCTGGGACTGGCTTTTCAGGTGATCGACGACATTTTGGACGTCACTGCCGACACGGCGACGCTCGGTAAAACTTCCGGCAAAGACGACGCCCATGACAAACCCACGTTCGTTTCACTGATGGGGCTTGACGCGGCGCGCAAACTTGCCCGAGAAATGGAACACGAAGCCGGAGCGGCTCTGCAGACACTGGCTGCCAAAGGCTGTTTTGAAGATATGGCACTTCGTCTTTTGGCCGGCGCCGCCGCTTTTGTGACCAACAGGAAATATTGATGGATCAGCGAGATACGACGCAGGTGGTGCGCATGCTCACGCCTGACGAACGAAAGGAAATGCTGGAGTCGATCAATTCTCCGGCCGATCTGCGCAAGCTCCCCGTCGAAGAGCTTCCGGTGCTCGCGCGCGCACTACGCGATTTCATGGTCGAAAGCGTCAGCAAGACGGGCGGTCACTTGTCGAGTTCGCTCGGTGCCACGGAATTGGCAATCGCGCTTCATTACGTTTTCAACACCCCCGAAGACGCTATTGTTTGGGACGTTGGTCACCAGGCTTATGCCCACAAGATTCTCACCGGCAGGCGCGATGCGATGGCCACGCTGCGCCAGACCGACGGCATTTCCGGTTTTCCGAAGCGCAGCGAAAGCCCGTACGACGCCTTCGGTACGGCGCATTCCTCGACGTCAATTTCTGCCGCACTCGGTATGGCTGTTGCTGACAGCCTCAATGGCAAGAAGGACCGCTGGCACATTGCTGTTATCGGCGACGGCGCCCTGACAGGCGGCATGGCGGTTGAAGCGCTCAATCACGCGGGTGTCTACAAGAAGGACCTCAAGCTACTTATCATTCTCAACGACAACGACCACTCGATTTCGCCTCCGGCAGGAGCGCTGTCGGGTCATCTGGCCAAGCTCGTGAGCACGGCGCCCGTCTGGAAGGCCCGTGAGATCTCGAAGTCCATCCTCAAGCCCGTGCCGCTCCTGTGGGACTTTGCCAAGCGAGTGGAAAAGCAGACCGTCAATTTTCTGTCGCCGCCCTCGACGCTCTTTTCAAGTTTTGACATCAATTACTTTGGTCCGATTGACGGTCACGACTTGACCGGGCTTGTGAGCTTTCTCAAGAACCTGAAGGCGCTTGACGGTCCGATCGTTTTGCACGTCAAGACGAAGAAGGGAAAAGGGTATAAGCCTGCCGAAGACGATCCGACGCTCTATCACGGTGTGGGCAAGTTTGATCCTGTCGTGGGCATTCAACCGTCTGTCGCATCCCCGAAGAAGACCTACACGCAACTGTTTTCAGACTGGATCTGCGACACAGCTGAACGTGACAAGACGCTTTATGCGATTACGCCTGCGATGCGCGAAGGCTCCGGTCTGGTGGAATTCGAAAAGAGATTTCCCGAACGCTACCGCGATGTGGCCATTGCCGAGCAGCATGCAGTGACGTTTGCCGCGGGGCTGGCCTGTGCGGGCATTCACCCGGTGGTGGCGATCTATTCGACGTTCGCACAGCGCGCCTACGATCAGATCGTGCACGATGTTGCTATCCAGAATCTGCCGGTGCTCTTTGCGATTGATCGCGCGGGCTTGGTGGGTGCCGACGGACGCACGCACCACGGCCTCTTTGACATTGCATTCCTGCGGTCGTTGCCGAATATGACGGTGATCACGCCGAGCGACGAAAACGAAATGCGTTTGCTGTTGAACACCGCTTGGACACTGCAAACGCCGGTGGCTGTGCGTTACCCGCGAGGAACAGGGCCTGGGGCGGAAGTCACGGCCGACACTGAGACGGTCGAAATCGGCAAGAGCAAGACAGTGCGGACGACTTCGGCCCCCAAGGGCAAGCGCGTGGCGATTCTGGCCTTCGGTTCCATGGTCTGGCGCCTGACTGAAGTGGCTGAGGCGCTTGATGCAACGCTTGTCGACATGCGCTTTGTCAAGCCTCTTGACGAAGAAGCGGTGCTCAAGGCCGCTGCCGAGCATGACTTGCTGGTGACTGCCGAAGAGGGCATCAAGGCGGGCGGCGCCGGTTCCGCCGTGCTCGAAGTCTTGAGCGAGGCCGGTCAAACGACGCGTACGCTCATATTCGGCATTCCCGACGTATTTATAGATCATGGCGACACCGAAGTGCTGATGACCCGCAGTGGTCTCGATCCGGCACATGTTCGTGCCAAGATCGAAGCAGCTCTGTCCTAAGCGAAACCAAGTGTTTCAGGGGCGGGCATTTGCAAAAGAGCCATCCCGTTGACCGCCTATAATCGGGCAAAAGAAGATCGATCCATAGCAGATTGAGGGAGTTTTATGCCCACCGTTGAAAAGAGCGTCAGTCTTAAGTCCTACAACACGTTTGCGGTTGATGTCAGCGCGCAATATTTCGCAGAAGTCTGCATGCCCGAGGACATTCGTTCGGTGCTTGCCGATCCGCGCTACGGACAGCTTCCCCGATTTGTGCTCGGAGGCGGCTCGAATACGCTCTTTACCAAGGACTTCGAGGGTATCGTGCTGCACATGAATGGCGGCACAATCGAGGTGACGGACGAAAACGACAGATTCTATTTTGTCAAGGTGTCGGCCGGCATCGTATGGGATGACTTCGTGCGGCATGCAATTGAAAGCGGTTGGTACGGCATTGAAAATCTGGCGGCAATTCCCGGCACAGTCGGCGGTGCGGCGGTGCAGAACATCGGCGCCTACGGCGTTGAAGTGGCCGAGCATATCGTTGAAGTCGAATGCTTCGATCCCGATCGCCGAGCCATGCGCGTGTTGTCGGCCGAAGATTGCGACTACGGTTATCGCGCAAGTCGCTTTAAGACGACCGAAAAGAATCTGATCGTCACATCCGTTCTTTTTGCGCTCTCAAAGACGTTTAACCCCGTTTACGGGTACAAGGAGCTCGAAGCCATTTTCGGCGATCGCCGTCCCGAATCCGCCAAGGAACTTGAAGAGGCCGTGCGTGCGGTGCGTGCACGCAAGCTCCCCGATCCCAAGGTGCTTCCCAATGCCGGCAGTTTCTTTAAAAACCCGGTAGTTACGCGCACCAAGATGCTGCATCTGCTCGAAGAGACGCCGTCTCTTGTGAGCTACCCTTTGGGCGGAGCTCGCGCCAAAATAGCCGCGGGCTGGCTCATTGAGGCTTGCGGCCTTAAGGGCAAGCGCATGGGGCAGGCGGGTGTTTACGAACGTCAGGCGCTCATCCTCGTCAACTATGGCGGCGCGACCGGTGCTGAAATCAAAGCTCTTGCCGAAGAAGTGGCACGCAACGTCAAGTACCGCTTTGGTGTGGAACTCGAACCCGAACCAGTCATCCTTTGATCGGTCGGACATCATCCGAACGGATGAAATGCTTTGTTACCAACTGACGTTTTGACGTGTGCGTCGGTTGTCATTTATCGCTTCTAAGATTCGTTGAAGGCGTGAGATCGAGATCTCGGTCGGTTTCGCCCTGTGATTAAATACAACGAACAAGAAGAATTCCGATCATGTCAATCAAGGCGATGTTGACGCGGCCCGCCGGGGTCGCGCAGTACACCGTGGGCGAAGAAATCGCCAACGCGGTAACGCACGGCGTGGCGGCTCTGCTTTCGATTGCGGGGCTTGCCGTCCTGGTGGCTTTTGCCGTGTTGTATTCGGGCTCTCCCAAGGTTGTGGCTGCGGTGAGCATCTTCGGCGCGAGCATGGTGTTTCTCTACACCGCCTCGACCTTGTATCACTCCATTCCCAATCCCCGAGCCAAAAAGGTCCTGCAGTATCTGGATCACTCCATGATCTATGTACTGATTGCGGGCTCCTACACGCCGTTTTGCCTGATCACACTTCAGGGTTACACCGGCATCGCGCTGCTGTGCGCGGTGTGGCTTATTGCAATTGCGGGTATTTCGCTGCAGGCCGTACTGCTGCACAAGGCCGACTGGATCAACTGTCTGCTCTATCTCTCCATGGGGTGGCTAGCAGTCTTTGTCATCGACCCGCTCGTCTCAACGCTCGATTCGACCGGTTTGGCGCTGCTGGTGGCCGGAGGTCTTGCCTATACGGTCGGTGTTGTTTTCTACATTTTTGAACGAATTCCCTTTTCTCACGCGATCTGGCACACTTTTGTCTTTGCCGGCACGACGCTGCAGTTTTTCAGCGTCCTCTTTTACGTGATTCCCGGGGTGAATGTTTGAGCGCAGTGATTTCCGCTTGGCAGGATCAGGACTTTGAAGGCGTTGCCAAGCTTTTTGACGAACTGTGGGGCTGGGAGCTTGAAGGCTCCGAACAGGAAAAAAGGGATATTTCCGACTTGTACATTGCGGGCTCGGCTCTGGCCAGCAATCGGTTGCGCGTGATTCGCGAAAACGGTGATATTGCCGCCTATCTGGGGTCGGTGTTCTATCAAAATGCTCCGCAGGAGCAGGGGCTTCAAAATCCGAGCGCTTTTCGTCAGGCCGCCGCCGTCATGGAATCGCGCCTGCGTAGCACGCCTTTCGGTCTGGAGTCCGTGGAGTTTAACGATCTCATCAACGAAGCCAACCGTAAGCTCAAGGCAGACATGCTTGCCAAAGGCTTTGAATGGCAGGGCGAGCTTAAGCTTTTGATGACGTCGCCTTTGTACCAGGGGCGGGGTATGGCTCGCCTTCTGATCGACGATACGTTTGACGAAATGCGTCGCCGAGGCATCCGGGACGTGATCCTCTACACCGATTCGCACTGCAACTGGCAGTATTACGAAAAGACGGGCTGGACGCTTGCAGCCGAGCATGAGTGGAGCTTCAGGGAGGAGCCCATTCGGGCGCTTGCCTACTGGAAAACGATTTGACGAATCGTAAAACCCGAGACCTGAAAATCTCGGGTTTGCGGATCGGAAGGTCAGATTGCACTAGCGAGCCTGACGCATCTCCAGATAGAACGGGCCGAGGATTTGCGCATAACTTTCCACGGTAAACGACAGCTTTTCGGGGTTGTCGATGTACTGCAGGGGATCGGTTGCAAGACTGCCGTCGTAGGCAAGCTTCAGGAATTCGGCTTCGCGCGTAGCCTTCTTGCCGTCCTGCCAGACGTAGTCGTTGTATTGTCCGCCGAGATCAAACCCCGAGCCGTCGCTCTTGACCACAAACTGCGCGCGGTACTTGATGTCATCAAACTCGAAGAGCTCACGCATACGCTTGATTGTGCGGGAATTTTCCAGAATGGTATTGTTGAGATCCAGTAAATCCTGAGCGGAACATTCGAACTGCACCACCACGGGCTTGCCGTCTTCTTTGATTTCAGTCCATTTCTGGGTTCCCTTTTTGCAGGCGGCCCAGACGTCGAGCACATCGCCCATATTGGCGGCAGGGCTGTATTCTGGAAGCACCGTATCGTGAACGAGTTTGGTGTTGACGGAGCTGCAGGCCGCAAGCGTGAGAACGGTTGCCGCAACGGGCACAAATTTCAGCAGTTGCATGGCTTTTTAAACTTAAGCGGAAGGTTCGGAATCGGCGTCTTTGGCGGGAAGTGCAAAGGGCATGCACTTAGGCCAGGCGGTAAGTTCGTTGTCGTCTTCTGCGGTCTCAAGCGCGGCGGGACCGTCGTAAGCCGTGTTGACGGCGTAGTTGAGCTTGGCATATGTAAGCGTTACTTCGTGCTCGAGAACGCCCTGGGCCTTGCGGGGATCTTCGCGAAGAAGACGAACTGCCTCTTCGAGGGTTTCAAGTGCGTCTTCAAGTGTGGCGGCGAACCATTCGGACTGAATGCGGTCTGACATGGGAAGGTTCCTGTTTGAAAAAACTGTCAGCTCCGCAGTGTACCCGTGCAACCCAAAGCAAGCCTTAAGGCAACGGTTTCCGATTTGCTCTGCAACTTGCGCGTATCGGGCACGCTTTTCGGATTATTCCAAAGACCTCGAACAAGTTCCGTACCTAGACTTCTCTCGTCTGGATTTTTTCAGGAGCGAGAGATGCAATACAAAAAACTCGGTCGCACCGGCTTGTACGTGAGCCGCTTATGCTTGGGCACGATGAATTTCGGAGACTGTACGGACAAGAAATCCGCCTTTGAAATCATGGATCGAGCTGCCGACTTGGGCATCAATTTCATCGATACGGCTGACGTCTACGGCGGTCCGCAGCGGCCGGACATTCCGCTCGGATACGGCATTTCGGAAGAGATCGTGGGCGAGTGGCTCGCTCAAAGCGGCAAGCGCAATGAAGTGGTGCTGGCAACGAAGCTCTATCAGCCCATGATTCCGGGCCCGAACGGCCGCCGCTTGTCGGCCTACCATATTCGCCAGGCCTGCGAGGACAGTTTGCGGCGTCTGAAGACCGACCATATCGATCTTTATCAGTTCCATCACATTGATCGCGACACGCCTTGGGAGGAAATCTGGCAGGCCGTTGACGTACTCATCGACCAAGGCAAGGTCCTGTATGTCGGAAGTTGCAACTTCCCGGGTTGGGGGATAGCTGCGGCGCAAGGCGAGGCAAAATGGCGTCGACACATGATGGGACTGGTAAGCGAACAAAGCCGCTACAACCTGGCGTGCCGTTCAATTGAGCTCGAAGTAATTCCGGCTTGCCGGTACGAAGGCATGGGCCTTTTGACCTACAGTCCGCTTGATGGAGGACTTTTGGCCGGAGCACTCAAGAAGGCGGCCGAGCGATCTCGCCGCGGCAAACCGTCGCTACCGATCCGCGATCCTATGTTTAAGGAACGCGTTTCCGCTTATGAAGCCTTCTGCGAAAGGCGTGGCGTTGATCCAGCCGACGTTGCGCTTGCATGGGTACTGAGCAATCCGGTCGTCACATGTCCGATTGTCGGACCGCGTACGCTGGAACAACTGGAAGACTCAGTGCGAGCACTTAATCTGAAGCTCAAACCGGAGGATTTGGCAGAACTTGACACGATCTTCCCGGGACCGGGCGGCGAGGCACCCGAAGCCTACGCATGGTAAACCTCAAGCATGATCGGTTTGCTTTGTTCGCGCAAATTGAGCGGGAGCCGCCGATGAATTCCATTTTTTCGAAGCGGCTTTCCCGACGGCATTGTTCGTGGCGGCAGCGGCCAAGACGCCGTCAATGGCAATGGCTACGGCAAGCAACGACCTCTTTTGCATAAGCTCTCTCCTTGTTTCTTATCGGTTGATGTTGCAATGCCGATTCCTAAATTTTGCCCCGAGGCCTTCGCCTTGCCAATGGGGAAAAAACGGGAGAGAGCGCAACAATGCGCTACTTGTAGAACACGAAGAAAACCGCCATCACGAGACAAACGAAGGCAGCCAAGTGGTTCCAGCCGAAGTGGTTCTGGAAAACAACGACGGAGAAGAGCGCAAACACCGTAAGCGTGATGCACTCCTGGATGATCTTGAGTTGAACGAGACTGAAAGGGCCGCCGTTGCCTTCAAACCCGATGCGGTTGGCCGGCACCATGAAGCTGTATTCAAAGAGAGCGATCGCCCAGGAAAAAAGCACGACGGTGTAGATCGGCCATGCACTGAAGTTGATGACCTTCATGGTCTGGAGCTTCAAGTGCAAGTACCAAGCGCAGGTCATGAAAATGTTGGAAACGCAAAGAAGGCCGACAGCCAGAAGACCTTTGCTGAGCATAGGAACCTCGGAACGAACAGGCAAAAAAAGGGGGCCGAATACATGATCGGTCTGCAAAAGGCGGATTCTAGGACGAAAGGTCTTCAAGGAAAAGTATCGGTAAGGCTAAAATCACGACTGCGTCAGGTCGGGCAGACGTGTTTTGCGCTAAATTGAAAGCAAAGCGCAGTAAGGCGCATTCGTTTTTGTTTCAAGAGCGTACACAACCATGTCAGGATCCAGCATCGGAAAGCTTTTTGTGGTGACGAACTTTGGAGAAAGTCACGGGCCGGCTATCGGTTGCGTGATTGACGGCTGCCCGCCCGGGATGCCTCTAAGCGAAGCCGATATTCAGCCCGATATGGATCGTCGGCGTCCGGGACAGAGCAAGTTTGTGACGCAGCGCAAGGAAGCCGATGCCGTCAAGATCCTTTCGGGCGTTTATGAGGGTGTCACAACGGGGACTCCCATCGCTCTTTTGATTGAAAACACCGACCAAAGAAGCCGCGACTACTCGGAAGTGGCCAGACAATTCCGACCGTCGCACGCCGACTGGAGCTATTGGAATAAATACGGGATTCGGGATCCGAGAGGCGGCGGCAGAAGCTCTGCACGTCTGACGGCGCCGACGGTGGCGGCGGGCGCCGTGGCACGCAAGTGGCTCAGTACCGAGCTCGGCGTTACGATTCGCGCGCGCGTTTCCTCAATCGGTACGGTGAAGCTTCCCCTGGAAAACTGGGATGAAGTCGACAACAATCCGTTTTTTGCCGCCAATGTCAGCAATATTGCCCAGGTCGAAACTTATCTCGGCAAGATACGAAAAGAGGGAAACAGCATCGGCGCCACGGTCGAATTCGAGGCCGTGGGAGTGCCGGCGGGCCTCGGCAGTCCTCTCTACGATCGGCTCGATGCTCGGCTTGCCTATGCCTTGATGGGAATCAACGCCGTCAAGGCCGTCGAAATCGGCAACGGGTTTGAGGCGGCAACGCTCACGGGAGCTGAAGGTAACGACCAGATGACCGCGCAGGGGTTTGCGAGCAACAATGCGGGCGGCATTTTAGGCGGCATCTCAAGCGGCGCGCCGATCACCGGTCGTATTGCCATTAAGGCGACACCTTCGATTCTGACACCCTTAAAGAGTTTGGATATCGAGGGCAACGAAATCGAAGTGGTCACCAAAGGCAGACACGACCCTTGCGTGGGCATCCGTGCCGTGCCTGTGGTGGAGGCTGCCATTGCCTTGGTGCTGATGGACGCTGCCCTGGTGCAGCGCGCTCAGTGCGGAAATTTGGGTATTCGTCCGGAAGAGTTGTTCCGTTAACAAGGATCCGGGCAAGCAAACGCCGACCGTAGAGGTGCCAACGGTCGGCGTTTTTGCGTCAATCGAACGCTTAAGAAGCGGCAGCGACCGACGTTTGCATGGACGCCTGCCAGCGGTGGTAGCGGGCGTTGGAGGCTGTGGGCAGGAGGCTTCCGACAACCATGGCGCTGCCGGCGGCAAGGAAGCCGCCCAACACCGACGGGAAGACTTCTCCGAGTGGCGTGAAGGTGAGTACGGCCCAGACGGAGCCGCCCACAAAGATCGACATCCATGCACCCTGCGTCGTGGCACGCTTCCAGTAGAGACCCATCACGAGCGGCCAGAAGGCGCCGACGACCGGGAACTGGTAGGCCATGGCCACCATGTCGTAGATGGCGGTACCTTCAAACCAGAGGCTGTAGGTAAGCACGGCCACCGCAAAGAACACCAGGGTCATGCGCATATAGGGAAGCTCGCGGCCTTCAATGCGCACGAAATTGCGCAGAACGTTTTCGACGAACGTCGTGGCCGGGGCAAGCATCGTGGCCGAAGCCGTCGACATGACCGCGCTCAGGACGGCGCCGAAGAAGAGCACGCGCAGCCACCAGGGCATGTAGTCGCGAATGAGCGTGGGCAGCAGTCGCTGCGGATCGGTCGTCAGAAGCGTTTCACCCACGCCCGGCATGGCGAGCACCGCCGCGCACACGATGAACATCGGCACGAATGCAAAGAGGATGTAGAACATGCCGCCGAGGATCGGACCGCGCACGGCCGTCTTGGCGTCACGCGCACTCATCACGCGCTGGAAGACGTCTTGCTGCGGAATCGAGCCGATCATCATCGTGATTGCAGCCGAGATCCAGAAGAGCCAACCGTTGAGGCTCATTTCCGGCCAGGGGTTAAAGAGATCGCGCGAAGCGGCGAAGGTCACCACCTGCCCGAAACCGCCCGCCATGTCGCTTGCGCAAACCGCCACGGCGATGAGACCTGCCACGATGATGATCATCTGGAAGAAGTCGGTCACGGCTACTGACCACATGCCGCCGTACACGGTGTAGAAGAGCACCACGAACGTGCCGATGGTCATGCCGAGCGAAACGCTCACGGCGCCTTCGGTGACGAGATTGAGCACCAGACCGAGCGCGGCGACCTGAGCGCCTACCCAACCCAGATAGGACAAAATGATGAAAATGGCGCAGGCAAGCTCAATCTTCTTTCCATAGCGCTTGCGATAGAAGTCGCCGATGGTCAGAAGGTCCATCTTGTAGAGCTTGCGGGCAAAGAACATGCCCACCAGAATGAGCGCCATTCCGGAGCCGAACGGTTCTTCGATGACTCCGGCAATGCCGCCTTCGATGAAGCGACCCGGAAGACCGAGCACGGTTTCGCTGCCAAACCAGGTGGCAAACGTGGCCGTGATCACCATAGCCAACGGAAGAGAACGCCCTGCCAATGCATAATCGGCGGTATTGCGTACGCGGCGAGCCGCCCACAACCCGATTCCGATCGAAACCAGCATGTACATGCAAACCAGTACGATCAGCTGCGTCATCGCACCTCTCCTTAAAAAAGCGTAACGACGAAGGATTTGTAGAGAAGCTGCAACCATCCGCGGTTTGCGTTGCCAGTGTGTTTCGGCCGCTTCGTTTTTTGCAGTGCGCGCAGTATATGGATGCACGAGGAAAAATGGGGCGCACGAAGAAAAAAATTTTTTCTCAAATGCGCCCGGAGTTAATCGAGATCAAACTTTGCCATTTTGAGATAGGTAAAAGTACCTAAAAATCGCGGGTTTTGAGTCCAAAAGGTGTTGCAAAAAGTTCTCAGGTAAAAATGCCCATAAATCCTTGAAAGGCAAGGAAAATTCGAAAGACCTCAATCGCAGGAAAAAGATGACCGCCGAAAAAAAACCGCTTTGCGAAAAACGAGTCTCGCAAAGCGGTTTCGAGTGCCGAAAAGGCAGGAATTAAGCCATGAACTTCGGATCGGTTTCGATCTGGGTCAGGGGGCCCTCTTCGATGACTTCAAGCACGGGGCGCGGGCGGCCGGCCACCGGCTTGGCTTCGTAGGAAAGCGGCGTCACAAGCGAGGCATCCGTTTCGACCTGTTCAAGACCAGCCTTGGCGAGATTCTCAGAGAGATTCTTGGCAATGTCAGCAATGGCTTCAACTTCAGCTTTGACCGCTGGAACCGTTTCTACGGCAGCGGCGTCGCTTGCTGCAGTCTCAACGGCCGGAACTTCGGAAACAACCTCCGGTGCTTTTTCGACCGAAATATCGACAACCTTTTCTTCGATCGGTTTTTCGACCGGAGCGGGAGTCGGGGTCGGTTCAGCGGACGGCACAGCATGGTCCGGTTCGACTGCGGTTGCCGTGGTGGTCACGACCGCGGTCTCGGCGGCATCGCTGTCGGCATCGGTAAGCGATACGGTGTCGAGGTTCTTCGTCGGACGGCGGCGACGGCGCGGACGGCGGCGACGGCTTTCGCTTTCGATCACGGTTGTGTCATCGGACTCGGGCGCGTCGGATTTCTCTTCCTGCTCCACACGAAGGATTTCTTCGTGCATTTCGAGCAGCGCATCGGGTACCGGCGGCAGCTCGTCGGTTACGGCACCGGCACGGATCGCTTCGAAGGATGCTTCGATCGGTTCGTCTGTTTCGGGGCGCGGCTGACGCGGTTTACGGCTACGTCGCGGCTTGACTTCTCGTTCGGCTTGAGCAGACGTTTCGGGAGCGGCAGTTTGCGTCGCAATGCTTTCAACCGACGTTTCCGTCGTCGGCTCGAGCGTTTCAACCGTTTCAACGGCAACGGATTGCGCTTTGTCTTCCACGGCAGCGGCAACGGCTTCCTGCTCGACGGCGGTCACCGGTGCGGCGTCCTTGGCGGACATTTCTTCGCGGCGCGGCTTGCGGCCACGGCGGGAACGGCGTTCTTCGCTGCGGGCTTCTTCAGCGGCGACCACTGACGTTGTGACTTCGGTCGTCTGGACTTCTTCGGCGGCCAGTTGTGTCTTGAGCTGTTCGCGCTTGGCGCGGCGCTGTTCGCTGCGGGCCTTGTTGCGTTCACGCGGATCGCGGGAAGCCTTTTCCTCACGAGCCTGACGTTCGCGCTCTCTGAACTCCTTGATTTCCTTGCCCTTGCCGGAGCGACGCGGTTTGCGCTTACGATCGCTCTTGAGCTCTTCCTTGGCTTCTTCCTTCTTGGGTTCGGCAGTTTCACCGCCAATGCCGAAGAAGGCCATCAACTTGGCAAAGAATCCCTTTTCTTCTCGGGCCTCGGTCTTAGCCGGAGCCGCAGCGGCGGGCTTTTGCTCTTCGCGCGGCGTATGCGTGGGTGCTACGTCGCGCGGCAGGATGTTCTTGATCACGGGAACCTGCTTGGGACGCTGCTGCTCTTCCTTTTCACGGGCGGACTTGAGCGCATAGGGGTCATCGGCGATCGGCGAGAGATCCTCGGCGCGCTTGTAGCTTGCGAGATCGTCGTCGAGCCGTTCGTCATCAAGACGCAGACGTTCGATGTGGTAGTGCGGCGTCTCGAGGGAAATGTTCGGAATGAGGACCACGGGCACCTTGAAGCGCTGTTCGATCTTGGCGATTTCGCCGCGCTTTTCGTTGAGCACGTAGGTGGCCACATCCACGGGGACCTGAGCGTGCAGAGCTCCCGTGCCTTCCTTGGCGGCTTCCTCCTGCAGGATGCGAAGCACCTGGATGGCGCAACTTTCGGTGTCGCGGATGACGCCGACGCCGTTGCAGCGCGGGCAGGTGACGTGGTTGCCTTCGGAGAGCGACGGACGCAGTCTCTGTCGCGAGAGTTCCATCAGGCCGAAGCGGCTGATGCGGCCGGTCTGAACGCGAGCGCGGTCGGGACGGATCGCTTCCTTGAGACGCTGTTCGATCTGGCGCTGGTTCTTCGGTTCGGCCATGTCGATGAAGTCGATCACGATCAGACCGCCCAAGTCGCGCAGACGCATCTGACGGGCGACTTCGTCGGCCGCTTCCATGTTGGTGCGAAGCGCGGTTTCTTCAATGTCGGCGCCGCGTGTGGCACGAGCCGAGTTCACGTCGACAGCCACCAGAGCTTCGGTGTGATCGATCACGATAGCGCCGCCCGAGGGCAGGGGCACGGTACGGGAATAGGCCGATTCGATCTGGTGTTCGATCTGGAAACGCGAGAAAAGCGGCGTTTCTTCACGGTAGCGCTTCACTCGGCCGACCAGATCGGGCATGACGTGCGCCATGAACTGGCGGGCCTGATCGTAGATGTCGTCCGTGTCGACGAGAATTTCGCCGATGTCGGGCTGGAAGTAGTCGCGGATGGCGCGGATGACCAGGTTGCTTTCCTCAACGATGAGGAAGGGAGCCGGATTGGCGCGGCGCAGCGGCTTGCCGTCGCGCACCGATTCGGTGGTGTAGTGCGTCACGGTTCGGCCGCGGTCGTTTTCGCTGTATTCGTACTGCGGTACGGCGGCTTCCGAGATGGCGCTCCAGAGCTTCAAAAGGTAGTTCAAGTCCCACTGAAGCTCTTCGACCGTGCGGCCGATGCCGGCGGTGCGGGCGATCGTGCTCATGCCGGAGGGCAGATCGAGCTGATCCATGGCTTCGCGCAGTTCCTGGCGCTCTTCACCTTCGATGCGACGGGAAACACCGCCTCCGCGCGGGTTGTTGGGCATCAGAACGAGGTAGCGGCCGGCGAGGCTGATGAAGGTGGTGAGTGCCGCACCCTTGTTGCCGCGTTCTTCCTTTTCAACTTGAACGATGAGTTCCTGACCTTCGGTGAGCGCTTCGCGGATGGTGGCGGTGCGAACGTCGACGCCTTCCTTGAAGTAGGCGCGGGAGACTTCCTTGAAGGGGAGAAAGCCGTGGCGTTCTTCACCGTAGTTGACGAAGCAGGCTTCGAGCGAAGGTTCGATACGGGTGATGATGCCCTTGTAGATATTGGATTTGCGCTGTTCGCGGCCGGCAACTTCGATGTCGATATCGATGAGTTTCTGGCCGTCGACGATCGCCACGCGGGTTTCTTCGGCGTGGGTCGCGTTAAATAGCATGCGTTTCAATTTTCACACTCCGTTGCTGACGGTGTTACTGACGCGAACAACCGTCCGGGCGGGCGCGTGCCGACACGGGCGTTTTGTGAGACGGATGCAAACGGGCAAGGCGGGATGGGAACCTTAGTCAAAGTCCCCGGACTTCTTTATGACGCGCACGACAAGGAGGCGCGAACCCCTGAGGCGGGATCCGAGCCGCGTGGCGGACAAAAGAAGTGAAGACGCACGGATTGTGTCGGTCTGCTGCGTTTGGCAGCCGGACGCGATGGGGAGAGCACGCGGGCGGACAGTGACAGCGCCTCATTCGCCTCGGCTTCGGCCGCGGCGACAGCTCGATGATCCCTCACAAAACCGGTTGGTCCTTTGGTGTTTCGGCGCGCAAAAACAGCCTCGCATGTCCCGAAAACGGGGGCAAGAAGCGAAAGCATCAATCGAACACAAAGCTCGCAGCGCACGACCCAAAAATCCTTACTCGTTTGAAGTCTTTCAAAACTTCACGTATCGGCAGACGTCTTGTACAAAGACGCCTTGCCCTGCTTTCGAATGTTCGGACTCATCGAAAAGGTTCGCGTGCCTCGATCAGGAGCTCGCACCCGATTATTCGTTCAATCGTTCCCCGGGGTCTTTGCTGTGATTCAGCTCGCCGGGGCGGGGCAGCTCGACTGGTCTGCAACGCCCAACCCGTCTTGCGACGCAAGTCCGAGTTTTCGAAAGCGCATTAAAAAATCAGTACCGGCGTCAATCCTCGCTTCAAGCGTGACAGACGCCCCAAACGTTAGAAATATGCGTCAACATACTTCAAACGGCATCAAAAGCGGGGGCTTTCGGCCTTAAAATGTGCAGACCTGAAAGCTTCGGCGCCTATAAATTCGCTGCGCAGAAAATGCCCTGCACTTCAACTGCACCGCGCAAGGCGCAAGTATAACTTTAATTGCGCCGCAATGCCGTGATGGTTGCGGTTGAAAATACAAAAGCACAATGGCTGAACTTGCAAACACCGCCGCACGTACCGTGACGGTTATCGACGAGTCCGAAGTCCGGGACTTCAATCGCGTCAACTATGTTCGGGTCTCAGAGCGTAGCGACGGACAGCGGCTTGACAACTTTCTGATGCGTGTTTTAAAAGGCGTTCCAAAGAGCCACATATACCGCATCGTGAGAAACGGAGAAGTGCGTATCAACAAAAAGCGCGCCGAATGCCAGACAAAGATTGCGCTCGACGACGAAATCCGCATTCCGCCGGTGCGCACAGCCGTCATGGATGAAGCGGCGGCTCCTTCCGTCAAGCCTCTTGCTGCTGACGAACTCCCGATTCTGCGTGAAGACCGAGATCTCATCATTGTGAACAAACCTTCCGGTCTGGCCTGTCACGGCGGCTCCGGCGTGGCCTTCGGTCTGATCGAGCGCTTGAGAGCGTCTCGTCCCGAATGCAAGTTTCTGGAGCTGGCGCATCGGCTCGACCGAGACACTTCCGGAGTGCTGATCGTCTGCAAAACCCGCAAGGCGCTCGTTCGTCTGCACGAAATGCAGCGGCAAGGCGAAATCGAAAAGCGCTACCGTCTGCTGGTACAGGGCGATTGGGTCAATCAGCGCGAGCACGTGCGTGCGCCGCTCACCAAATACACGCTCGCAAGCGGGGAACGGCGCGTGCGCGTTGACGAGGAAAACGGCCTTCGCTCGCATACGATCTTTACGCTCATCAAGCGCTATGGTGACGTTTCGTACCTCGAAGCTGAACTCAAGACCGGTCGCACGCACCAGATTCGAGTGCATGCCGCAAGCGTCGGGCATCCTCTCGTGGGCGACGCCAAATACGGCGACTATGCATTTAACGAAGCGGTGAGAAAGGGGGCGCTCGGGCTTCCCTGCGGGCGCCTTTTCCTTCACGCCGAGCGGCTCAAGTTCACGCATCCGGTGACGAAGGAACCCATGGTGGTGATTGCGCCGCTTGAAGCCTCGCTCAAAGCCTTGATCGACAACTTGAACGACCGGCAATGACCATGCAGTCCAAAAACTACCAGCTCTACGTCTTTGATTGGGACGGCACCGTGATGGATACGACCGGACTCATTGCCCGCGGCATGCAGCAGGCCTGCGTGACGCTTGGTTATCCGCAGCCCGATCTTGATGCATGTCGCGAAACCATCGGCCTGCCTTTTGCCGAGTCGTTTGCCAGAGTGGCGCCCGGATTCCGATACGAGCAGCTCGACGAGTTTCTGACTGCGTACCGCAACTGGTATTTGCAGCGCGAGGCTCAGGTTGACGTCATGGCGGGTTTGGAGGATCTCTTTGACCGTATGACGAAGAATGGCCTGCGTCTTGCAGTGGCAACCGGCAAGTCCCGGGCGGGGCTTATTCGCGTGTTTGAACGCACGGGCTTAGAGAAATACTTTGAAGCGACGGTTACCGCAGACGAAAGTTTCCCGAAACCCAACCCGGCAATGTTGGAAAAACTATCGGACGAAACGGGGGTGGACGTGCGCGAGATGGTGATGATCGGCGACTCGATTCACGATCTGCAGCTCGCACAAAACGCGCGATGCGACGCGGTTGCTGTAACCTGGGGTGCCGCACGTCTGCCGGAACTTCAGTCGTGTCCGGCCGTGGCGTACGTCTCTGACGTCAAGGAATTGATTTGCGCCCTGAGACTCTCGTATCTCTACGAGGAAAGCCAAAGCGCGTAACGCTCAGCGTTTGGCTGGGTGGCGCGGCGTGTAAGCCCTCACCGGCTTGTGCGGCGTCTTTTTGTGCCCTGCGCTCTTGAGGACCTTCACAAAAGTGGCTTGCACGGCAAACACCGTAGGCAGCTTGGGCAATTCATAGCCCTTTTGTTGCCACTCGCGCGCGGTAAGCGTTTCGATTCGCTCTTCGCGGCCCGTGACGTCGGTTGCCGCCGTGATGCGGGTGTCGGCAGCCAATGTGGTCGCGAGAGCTTCAAGAATTCGGTTGTTGCGGTAGGGCGTTTCAATGAAAAGCTCTGTTTCTCCTGTGGTGCGGCTTTCCTTTTCAAGCGAAAGAATGGCTTGACGGCGCTCGTCTTCATGCACGGGCAAGTAGCCCAGAAAGCGAAAGCGCTGTCCGTTCATGCCGCTGGCCATCAGCGTGAGCAGAATCGAGGAGGGCCCCACGAAGGGGACGACCTCAAGTCCCAAGGTCTGAGCGAATTTGACCAGTCCCGCGCCGGGATCGGCAACAGCCGGACACCCTGATTCGGACACGATCGCCGTATCGGTGCCGTCTTTGACGGGGGAGAGCCATTCGGAAAATTTAGTCGGGTCCGGCTCATGACCGATTTCGATGATCTCGAGTTCGGCTATTGCCACCGGGTGTCCGCAGGATTTCAGAAACGAACGGGCGCTCTTGGCGTTTTCAGCCAGAAAACGCTTGCAGCTGCGGGCGGCCGTAAGCGTCGAAAGCGGCAAGGTCTCGGCCGGGTCGCCTTCGGTGATCGGCACGGGAATCAGGTATAGACGGCCTTGAGCCACCGTTATTCTCCCAAACCGTCGATTACTTCGATGCCGGCCTTGAGCAGCATGTCGGTGACGCGCATCAGCGGCAGACCGATGAGGCTCGTGGGGTCGTCCGAAGAAACGGATTTCATGAGCGCGATGCCGAGCTTTTCAATTTTGGCGCTGCCGGCACAATCGTAGGGTTCTTCGCGGCGGACGTATGCGGCAATCGCCTTAGCCGAGAGCGCGCGCATTTCGATGCGGGTGTCGCTCACGCAGGTCTGTTCGTTGCCGTCGGCTCCGATCACGCAGACGGCGGTGTGAAACACCAGGGTGTTGCCCTGCATTTCGGTAAGCTGACGCACGGCGCCCTCGTAGTTGTGGGGCTTGCCGAGTGCTTTGCCACCGAGAGCGCAGACCTGATCGGAACCGATCACGACGCTGCCGGGATTGTCTTTGGCAACGGCACGGGCCTTGGCTATTGCCAGGCGCAGCGCAAGCCGTTCGGGGGTTTCGCCTTCAAGCGGCGTTTCGTCAACGCTTGAAGCCTTTGTTTCGAAGGGATACCCCAGACGTTCAAGAAGCTCGCGGCGATAGCGCGAGGTGGAGGCAAGAATAAGGTTAAGATTCGCAGTCATGCGGCCAATTGTATCGAGCTTGCCGCTTTTTTCCCCACGAATTTTCCAAGAAAAATGAAATACATCGACATTTTTGAGCTTTCCAGAGCAAAGATCGAAGAAGAAGGACGCCTGAGCATCGAAGACTTGCCCGACTTAAAGGAGATGCTCAAGAGCGAGAAGCCCAAGGCCGATGTCTATTGGAAGGCAACGGGTACGGGACAGCGCCGTCGCCTGGCAAGTGCACTGCTTACGGTTGAAGCCAAGCTTACGACCGACTGTGCCCGTTGCGGCAAGCCCCTTGAGATAGAAATCAACAAGGAAGTGCCGTTTCTCTTTACGAAAACCGAAGACGAAGCCAACCGTCTGCCCATTGAAGATGACGGCGAAGACGAGGTCGTGGTGGGTTCCACCAAGTTCGATGTGGCGCACTGGGTTGAAGAGGAGCTTATTTTGTCGCTCGATCTTTTTCCGTCGCACGAGGACTGTGAACCCGATCCGGGCAGTTTGCAGAGCCGCGATGAAGAGGAAATCCCCGAGCGTGTCAATCCGTTTGCCGGACTGGCCGACCTGATGAAAAAAAACGGCTGATTGTGCGCGCCGGTCCTCACAGGGCCGGCAGTTTTTTCATGGCCTGTGCGATCTGAGACTCTTCGGGCGTCAGATAACGGCTGGTGGTGCCGATGGAGGCATGCCCCATAGCGTTTTGCACGAGGTTGATGTCCATGGTTTTCAATGCGTTGGTGGCAAACGTGTGACGCAGCCAGTGCGTCGAGCCCGCACGCAGTTTGGCGGCGTCTGCTGCGGAGCGTTCCTGCACTTCAGCCGCAGCTGCCTCGAAAAAGTCACACAGCACCCGATAGAGTCCCGAACGCGAGATGCCTGCGGATTGGGGCGCCTCGTTTTTTTTGCGCCGAATGGCGGCCAGCAGCGGCGTGGACGGATCGGCGGACGTTACGTCAGGGAGTTCTCGCAGCGAAAAGTAGGCGTTGATGTCGTCAAGCGTTTGCTGCGCTAACGGCAGGCGCCTGACTTTATCGCCTTTGCCGACGATTTCGATGACTGTGAGATCTTCGTCGCCGATGCGGCGCACGGCAATCCAGTCGGCTCGGCAGTGAATCATTTCGGAGGCGCGCATGCCCAAGCCCTTGCCGAGCGCGAGCACGATGCGGATGCGCAGCTTGGCTTCGCCCTCGGGCATGTGGTCAAGGTGCTCGAGCACGGCCTCCCATTGCCGCGGGGTGAGCGATCTGTCGGCAAAGGCCTTCGGGGCGCCTTCGCCGGGCAGATAACGCACTTTGGAACTCACCTGATCAAACGGGTTGGAGCGCAGGTAACCGGTTTTCGTCAGAAAACCGAAGAGAATGCGCACGACGGTAAGCGAAGTCTTGCGGCTTGAGACAGAAAGAGGTCCGTTGAAGGGACGCCATTGTGCAGACAGTCGCGGCGCGTTTTTCGGCCCGACCCAGATCGTCTGCGGAAGATTCCATTTTTGCTGCCAGGCATCGGGCTCCAGGCGACCGAGCTCTTCAAGCCAGCGGGGGTAGAGGGCGGCGTCGGACGCCGTAATCGAACTTAAGGCCTTACCGCGCTCCATGGTGCACCACAGAAGAAAGCGTTCGGCTTCCTTGCGGTATTGCGACAGCGTATTGGGGTTGACGGCCCTGGCCAGCAACCAGACGCGAACGGCCGAAAGATCGTCGTCGGCTTCAAGAGAATTGTCGTCGTAGCCTCGGTTGGTGCCTTGCGTGCCCGAAAGCGTCTCGGGCAAGACCGAGAGCACCTGGTTGCTTTCTGACAAAAGCGCGCTCAGGTGCGTCGTTTCTCCGTTGATATCGTCGTAGAGAAGCGGCAGGGCATCATCGGCAGCATTGTTTACCAAGTCCGAGGGGGCGCAGCCGCTCGGCCAAAAACGTTCCGTGACTTCGCCCAGGTCTTCGGCGTGATCGGCAAGCCAATTGACGAGTTCCACCGCATCTTCGCGTTTAATGCCCTGAAAGTTGCGGTACCAGTTGCTTCCGACGTTGGCGACGCACTCGTAGAGATCAACGGCGGTCTCCACGCCCATTTCTATGAGTGCCGGAAGCGTACGCGCCGCAAGTTTGGACGGCAGAACGTCTTCGAGCGGACTTTCTTCGGTAACAGGTGAAAAATCGTCGGAAACGGACATGGACAGCGGGGCAAAAGGGCGGTCGGTCGACGCGTCATCGTGTATTGTTTGGGATGTGCACTGCCGGCAACTGCGAATTATGTTGAGTATTGCTCGGACATTATATTGCGCAACGAGCTCCGTGACGCGCAAAATACGCCTGTTTGACGCTCAGACGAAGAACGACAGGAATATTTCGTCGACAAGCGGACATTGGAGAGATACAAAGTGACGTTAGCGGTTTTCAATCTGGAATTTCGTGGACTGCCTCATCGCGAGGCCACTTCTGCCAACCCTGCCGTGGCGCATGCCGTGATCGGCATTGATGCGCTTCTGACGCAGGCTTCCAAGGTTTTGTTCGGACGAGTCGTAGAACCGGAAATTGACGTGCGCGCCGGGGAAGGTACGGGAGACTTTGAGGTTGACCTGGGCTTTCGCGTGGACGCGGGCAAGGCGCGCTGCGCGGCCTTGGCGGGTGAACCCTTTTATGCCGATCCGCAACCCGACGTGGTGCTGCGCGCGCTGGGCTTTGTGGCGATCGAACGCTCGCCCGAAGAGCTCGCCGCTTTGCCTGAAGGTTGGTGCGACGGTCTCGTTGCGCTGATGTTGCGCCTGGGCGGTCGTCAGCCCGAAAAGATCTACCTGACCGGCAAAAACGTTGATATCGACGTCGGTCACGAAGAACGCTACGTGGTCGACAAGGCGACCTACGAGCTCTTTAAGGACCGTGAGGTTCGCGCCGGGCTCAAGGCGCTAGTTGAAGCACTTGCCGACAGCGAAATTGCTGAAATCAACGTTTCCGAACGTGACGCGCAGGAACCGGTTTTCGTTTTGCAGCCCGGTCACATCAATGCTTTTTCCATGGAAGAACCGCAGGAAGTGCTGCTGCTTGAAAAGGTGCGCACGATGGCGTTGACGCTTCAGGCTCCGGTCTTCCGCAATGCTCAGGCATGGTTCTTCGATAACGGCCTGCAGCACATCCAGGCGACGATGGGCGACAAGGATTTCCTGTCCTTAATCGACAGTGGTATTTTCGAGCTGCAGCCAGGTGACGTGCTGGTGGCCAATGTGCGCGTAAAGACCATGCATCGCCGTGACATCGGTCTGGTGAGCACGTACGAAGTGGTGGGTGTGCTCGATACTCGCCGAGCCGATACCGACATCCTCATGCCCGGAATCTAAGACAAGGACGATTTCAGATGCGGTTCGGACGCGTTTTCTCGGCTTTCCTGATCGGTTCGGCGGTTTTTTTAGCCCAAACCGTTTCGGCGGCTTCCTATTCTTTGGTGCCATCGGAAGGCACTCGCGTCAGCGGCTCGGATCGTTCCTTGACGATCTCGGCGCCTTCGCCCCTGAGCATGCCGCTTGACGTCAAGGTCAAGCACACGAAGGACGGCAAGGTGAGCGGCTATGAACTGTCGCGTCCGGCGCGCATCGGCGTTCAAAGCGAATTTGCCAATTATCTCGACGGCGTCCCTTGGGAACAGACCCGCATGCAGCTTGTCCGAAGCCTGGGGGAAAAGAGCCTCGAATTCGTCATTCTTGAGCGTCCGATTCTGAATGAGGCTGTCAACAGCGGCGCCATCGACATGGCGGTGACCGATGCGGGTAACTTCATTCAGTTTGAGATGACGGGACAGTTGATCGGCTTGTCGAGTCTTTGGCCGGTGTCCGCGTCCGATCCTTCATACGCCGACGGTGTTCTCTTTGTCAAGCGCGCTCAGAGTAAGGAAATCCGACGTCTGAGCGATATTCGCAATCGGCGCATAGCAGCGGACTATCCGACGAGTTTCGGCGGCTGGCTCATCGCATTGCGCGAGTTTCAAAAGCATGCGCTCAACACCGATGTCATCCTTGACAACGTGCGCTTCTACGGCACGGATCCCGCCAACATTCTTCGTTCTTTGCAGCAGGAAAAGGTGGACTTGGCAGTGTTGCCGACCTGCACGTTTGAGTCTCTTGCCAAGCGCGGTGTGATTGACGAAAACGACTTTGCTTTTGTTGACGTCAACGAAACGGAATATTCGGTATGCCGTCATTCCGGCGAACTCTATCCGAGCTTCATCATCTCGATGCTCTCGGGCACGGATTCTCTCCTGAGTCGCACGGTGATTACTTCACTGCAGCAGATGACCGGGGCTTCCACGGGCGTTGACTGGGGCCCCGTGGCTTCCGTGCGCACCGTACACGATCTTTATTACGCGCTCAAGGTTGGTCCCTACGAACACCTGCAGGCGTTTCGACTGTCGACTTTTATTCGCGAACAGTCGGCCGGCGTGACGATCACTCTGGGCGTCGTCTTCCTCGTGCTTTTCTACGCCGGTTCGCTTTCGGTACTGGTGCGCCGCCGCACGGCGCTTTTGAATCGAGCGCTCGAAGACCGTAAGCGCATCGAGGCAGAGGCGGCCGCAAGCCGCGACCATATTGCGCATCTTGAACGCACGGGCATCGTTGGCCAGATGTCGACCATGATCGCGCACGAACTGAAGCAGCCTCTGGGGGCCATCACCAACTTTGCCAATGGTCTGCTGCGTCGTCTCAAGCGCGGTGCGATTGATCCGAAGGTCTTCTCCGAGGCGCTCGAAGAAATTGTGATGCAGGGTACGCGAGCAAGCGAAATCGTCAACCGAGTTCGCTCCTATGCCAAACAGCAGCAGCCCGTGCTCGAACTCACCGACATGCGGGAAATTGTTTGCAATGCTATCAGCACGTTCGAGCGCTCTCGCCGTTCAAGCGCCAAGATCGAAGCTGATCTGCAGCCCTTCCTGTGGGCTGACATCGACGCCTGGGAAATTGAGCTTGCGATTCTCAATCTTCTGAAGAACGCGGCCGACTCCGTTGAAGGGCTGAGCGACGCTAAGATCCTCGTGCGCGTGCGTGCCGAAGACCGCTACTGGCGCGTGGAGGTGATCGACAACGGTCCCAAGATCACGCAAGAAGAGGTCGACCGCTTCATGATGCCGCTTGTGACGAGCAAGGCGGGAGGCCTGGGGCTGGGTCTTTCGATCTGCTCCAATATTGCCGAACGTCACCACGGTCACATCAGCGGCTACGCCAATCCCGACGGCGGCGTTACGATCGCCATGGACATTCCGCGAGCCGCTTTGCCCGAACACACGGCAATGTAGTTGTTTGCTCGGATTGGGCAAGTCTTTGACATTGAGAAAAGGCCGCCGCAAAAGCTCTTTTCGTATCATTTTTTCAGCGGAAATCCTCTTGAGACCATCCGAGGAGTGGGAAAAATGACGATGACAAGAAGAACGGTGTTGACAACGGCGGCCGCACTTGCGGCGGCTTCCTGGTCGGGTTTGACTGCGTCTGCGGAAAAGAGCAAATCGATCGTGATATTTTTTTCGAGAACCGGAACGATCAAAGGTCTGGCGCAGACGGTGGTGAAACTCACGGGGGCTGACGTGCTCGAACTGCAGCTCGTCAGGCCCTATGCCGCCAACTACAGTGACATGACCTACATCGCCCGAGAAGAGCGTCGCGAAGGCACTCGCCGGGAGATTTCGACGAAGATCCCGGATCTGACGCCGTATGACACGATCTTCCTTGGCACACCTTACTGGTGGGGCGGCGTTTCGATTCCGATGCGTACGTTCCTGATGGATCATCCGCTCGACGACAAGACGGTTGTGCCGTTTGTGGTTTCGGGCAGCTCTTCGCCCGAAGGCGCCTGGGAAGACATCCGTAAGTATTGCCCGAAAGCGAAGATTCTCGAAGGCTTCCATCGCACCCAGAGCGAGGCCTCGGGCTGTGAAGCCGATCTCAAAGCTTGGCTGCAGCGCTTGAAGCTTATCTGATTTCAATGGGCCTCTAGGCTCAGGTAAGATTCGGGACCGATGACAACAGACGTTTTTTCTTTCAATGTCCAGCTACAACGTTCCCGATCTTGCGCCCGGAGAGATTCACCGTGAAGAAGAGGTGATCCGCCGCAGCCGCTTCATCGTTTCGATGGCACGCGTACAGGGGCCCGATCAGGCCAAGGCTTTCATCGAGCGCATCCGAGCTGAACATCCGGATGCCACGCACAACTGCTGGGCGTTTCAGGCGGGACCTGCGGGTAGCACGGCGTTTGCGGGCTGCAGCGACGACGGCGAACCCAAGGGAACGGCCGGGCGACCGATGCTCACCGTGTTGCTGCACTGCGGCGTGGGAGAGATTGCCGCCGTGGTGACGCGGTACTTCGGCGGCACGCTTTTGGGAACGGGCGGGTTGGTTCATGCCTATCAAGGCATGGTGAAAAAGGGACTAGAGACGTTGCCTGTGACCGAACGCATCGAAACGGCCCGGATTTTCGTGGAAATGGAACATCGGTTTTACGAACATGCCGTTTCGGTGATCGGGCGCTGCCAGGGTACGATTCTCAAGCGAAATTTTGCCGCCGACGTGTCGCTTTTGGTTGAAACGGCGCAGACTCAGGCCGAAAAACTCATGAGCGCTTTGGGCGAAATCAGCGCCGGAAGAATCCGCGTTAAACGCGCCGGTGACGAGTCCTGAAGATTTTCTTCAAAATTTAGCTTTTTTTGACGGCTCGGCCAATGACAAACCAGCCCCAGGTAATCCATAATTAACGGTTGAAGCAGGCATGTCTCCATGAAAAAGGGGAGGCGGCCGCTTGCAAAGAATTCCGTGCGCCGGAGGCGTTGTTTGTGTCCGGCGGAAATTTTTGTTTTAAAGAGTGAACAATGTCTCAGACGATTCTGCAAAGCGTTCCCGTCGGCAAGAAAGTCGGCATCGCATTCTCGGGCGGCCTTGATACCAGCGCCGCACTGCGCTGGATGAAGAACAAGGGTGCATTCCCGTACGCTTACACGGCCAATCTCGGTCAGCCCGATGAGGACGACTATGAAGCCATTCCTCGTCGCGCCATGGAGTACGGTGCAGAATCCGCCCGTCTGATCGACTGCCGTCCTCAGCTTGTGGCCGAAGGCATTGCCGCCATTCAGTCCGGCGCATTCCACATCACAACGGCCGGCCAGACCTACTTCAACACGACGCCGCTCGGCCGCGCTGTGACCGGTACGATGCTTGTTGCCGCCATGCGCGAAGACGGTGTTGACATCTGGGGCGACGGCTCGACCTACAAGGGCAACGACATCGAACGTTTCTATCGCTACGGTCTGTTGGTTAACCCCAACCTCAAGATCTACAAGCCCTGGCTTGACACCCAGTTCATTTCCGAACTCGGCGGCCGAGCTGAAATGTCCGCCTTCTTGAACGCCGAAGGCTTCGAATACCGCATGAAGGCTGAAAAGGCCTATTCCACCGACTCCAACATGCTCGGTGCCACGCACGAAGCCAAGGATCTGGAAAAGCTCAGCACCTCCATGAAGATCGTCGAACCGATCATGGGCGTTGCTTTCTGGGACGAAAACGTGCAGATTCCGGCCGAACTCGTGACCGTGCGCTTTGAAGAAGGCCAGCCGGTTGCTCTCAACGGCAAGGAATATGCTGATCCTGTTGAACTGATGTTGGAAGCCAACCGCATCGGCGGCCGTCACGGCTTGGGCATGAGCGATCAGATCGAAAATCGCATCATCGAAGCCAAGAGCCGCGGCATCTATGAAGCTCCGGGTATGGCTCTGCTGCACATCGCTTACGAACGTTTGATCTCCGGCATCCACAACGAAGACACGATCGAGCAGTACCACATCAATGGCCGTAAGCTCGGTCGTCTGCTCTATCAGGGCCGTTGGTTTGACAGCCAGGCCATCATGCTGCGCGAAAGCGCCATGCGTTGGGTGGCTCGCGCCATTACCGGCGAAGTGGTTCTCGAACTGCGCCGCGGCAATGACTACACGATCATGGATACGGTTTCGCCGAACCTCACTTACGAACCCGAACGCCTGACGATGGAAAAGGGCGATTCGATGTTCACGGCCGTGGATCGTATCGGTCAGCTCACGATGCGCAACCTTGACATCACGGACACTCGCGCCAAGTTGCAGACCTATGCCAAGAGCGGTCTGCTTACCGGCGGCGAAGGTACCGTGGTTCCGATGCTCACCGGCAGCAAGAAGGATTAATTCCTTTTCCGACTGCTTGAATAGCCGGCCATATGGGGCCGGCGCATCGCAAGGCCCGCACGGGCGTACAAGTCTTGTCTTGTGCGCCGGCGGGCTTTTTCGTTTTTTTTTTGAAACAAACGACGTGTGTCCGAGACGCCTCCAAACTCATAATTTCTCTCGGTGGCTGTTTGTTGGTCCAAAAAGAGGATAAAGTTCGCACGAGTACGGATGGCTGCCGAAGGCAAGAGCGGGTGGCCAATTCTCTGAAAAAGAGCAATGCAAATGAGTGGCAAAAACGATTACGCAGATCATGCTCTCGGCGACTGCAGTTACGATCATCGCGGAGAAGAGGTCAAACTTTCTGTCTTGGGCCTTGCGGTGGCGCTTACGCTGGGCTTTTCGGCGGTGGAACTATTTTTCGGTTGGGTATCCAATTCTCTGGCTTTGATCGGTGACGCCGGTCACATGGCCACCGATTCCGCAAGCCTTTTCTTTGCGCTGGTTGCCAACTTTATTTCCCGTAAGGGTGTGGATGCCAACCATAGTTTCGGACACGGTCGCATCGAGGTTCTGGCGGCGTTTTTAAACGGCCTGGTGATGCTCGGCGTGGTGGGCTGGATTTTCTACGAGGCAGTGCAGCGTCTTGACAATCCTGCGCAGGTCGACGGCGGCTCGGTGATGATCGTTGCCCTCATCGGCTTGTGCATCAACATTGCCGTGGCCTGGTCGCTTTCCCGTGACAAGAAAAACGTCAACACCCGTGCGGCGCTTCTGCACGTGATGGGCGACTTGCTCGGGTCCGTGGCGGCGATCTTAGCCGGTGCTCTCATCTACTTCTTTGGCGAAAAATTCGCGATTGCCGATCCGATTCTTTCTTTCCTCGTCGGTGCGCTTGTGCTGCACTCCACCTACGAAGTGCTCAAGGACTCTTCGGCTGTGTTGCTTGACGGCGTGCCTGAAGGCGTCAACTACTACGATGTGGGCGATGCGTTGAGCCGCATTCCGGGTGTGAGTCGCGTGCACGATCTGCACGTCTGGACGCTTGCTCCCGGACACGGTGCGGTCATGGCGCATCTGTGCGTTGAAAAGGGCATTGATTGGGAACAGGTGCTTTCTGAAGCGCAGGCGATGCTTCTCAAGGACTTCGGGCTTGAGCATGTCACGTTGCAGCCCGAATGGCATTGTGCGGGCGGCTGCAGCACGACTTGCAGACAGTGCCGCAAACAGCGTGAAGAGCAACTGCATCCCAAGGCCGAAGAGACTGCAAGTGAAGAACCCAACGCGTTCCATACTAAGGAAGGTCTCAACGTGCTCGGCTAAAATCGCAAGACCATCGAAACTTGTGATTTAGCGTGCGGCTGTCGCCCATACGGTACGGCGGCCGCCTTGAGCGAACCATGCAGGAAATTCAGGATATTTTGATCAATTGCTCGCCGCGCGAGACGCGTGTGGCGATCCTTGTCGACGGCATCTTGGAGGATCTCCACATTGAGCGAGCCGCCAGCCGCGGCCTTGTCGGCAACGTCTATGTCGGCAAGGTGCTGCGGGTGCTCCCGGGTATGCAGTCGGCCTTTGTGGATATCGGGTTGGAACGCACGGCTTTTCTGCATGTGCTTGACATCGAAGGAGCGCGGCAGGAAAACGGCGAGTACCGCCCGATCGAAAAGCTGATCGGCGAAGGTCAGCGTCTGCTGGTACAGGTGGCCAAGGATCCGATCGGTACTAAGGGCGCGCGATTGACGACCACCATTTCTTTGGCAGGCCGCAAGCTTGTCTACCTTCCGCAGGATGATCACATCGGCGTGAGTCAGAAGATCGAGGACGAAACGCGCCGCGAAGTATTGCGCGAGCAGGTGACGCGCCTGAAAAAGGCCGATGAAAAGGGAGGTTACATCGTACGCACCTGCGCCGAAGAATCGGCCACCGACGAGGAATTCCTCGAAGACATGCGCTATCTTGGGTGCTTGTGGCAGGAAACAAGCAAGAAGGCGAGCGTGTCTCCTGCGCCAAGCCTCCTGTACGAAGACCTTTCGTTGTCCAAGCGCGTTTTGCGCGACATGGTGCAGGCCGAAACCCGAAAGATTCTTGTCGACAGCAAAGAAGTCTTCGAAGAACTCAAGGAATTTGCGCGGGTCTATGCCCAGAGCGCTTTGCCGCTTCTGGAGCTTTATACCGGCGAAGAACCGCTTTTTGAAACCCAGCAGGTTGAGGCCGAACTGCAGCGCGCGCTTGATCGTCGCGTGCCGCTTAAAAGCGGAGGCTACATCGTGGTCGATTGCACCGAAGCCATGACGACGGTTGACGTTAACACGGGCGGATTTGTCGGCAAGCGCGATTTTTCCGAGACGGTCTTTAAGACCAATCTCGAAGCAGCGAAGACGATTGCCCGTCAGTTGCGTTTGCGCAACCTCGGCGGCATTATCATCATTGATTTCATCGATATGCAGAACCCGGCTCACAGGGCTGCCGTTCTCGAAGAATTGCGTCGTGCGGCTTCGACCGACCGCACCAAACTCACGATTTCGGAATTCACCGAACTCGGCCTTGTGGAGATGACGAGAAAGCGCACGAGAGAGTCGCTTTCGCACACGCTGTGCGAACCGTGTCCGTTGTGCGGCGGAAGAGGGGAGATCAAGACAGCTCGCACTATCTGTTACGAAATCATGCGTGAAATTGTTCGTCTCTACCGACAGTACGAAAAGGCCGATTCCTTCAAGATTTTGGCCTCGCAGCCGGTGATCGATTTCTTCCTGGAAGACGAGGCTTGCGCGCTGGAACTTTTGCAGAGCTTCGTGCAAAAGCCGGTGCACCTGGAAGCCGAACCCGCTTATACGCAGGAACAGTACGACGTACTGATCGGCTAAATCGAGAGGAACGAATCAAAGAGTGAGGTAGGCGCTTTCGGGCGCCTCTTCACATTTTGCGCAGACAAAAAAAGACCCAACCAACAATGGGTCAGGTCATAGAAATGCAGCAAACTACAATGCTCGCTTTCGAAGAGGGAGGGCTTCGAAAACGGCCCCTCGGGAGTTTGCCGCACAGGGAGGCAATTGAGGCGCAGATGCCTTATTGCGGTACGTAATTTAACCTAGTACTAAGCAATTGATAATAGGGGTTCTCCCTTATATTACACCATAATGTCTTTGTGTGTGCAATTTGAGACTGAAATTGGACAAAATGCGCAGAAAGTGGCCTACCGGGTGTCCAAAATGACCTTGCGTGGCTCGTCGGAGACAAATTGTTTCTATCTTTGCGAACAAACTCTACATTGAAGAAAAATTTAAAGTCCCTTGGGTCCCGATTTACAAGGGTTTCAAAGGGATGACCACAAGATATAGTGTCAGATTTGGTGGAAACAACCGAGAACCTGCGTTTTTTATCTATTGCCTCAGCGGTTGCGATTGACTAGACTCGAGCGTGCTGAGCTGCTTATCAACCCATGAAAAAGACGCCCGCAGAGGCGTTTTTTGGTGTCTTTGGGCGGCTTTCACGCAGGAGGGCGCCGGCCGACGGCGTCGGAGACAAACAACAACAAAGGTGCAAAGGAAATGGCAGTAGAGATCAAGCACATCATCAAACGCGACGGTTCGGTAAAGGACTTTGACGCTCAAAAGATCGCTTACGCCATCGAATGCGCCGGTAAGGCCACCAATCAGTTCGGCCGCGAACGCGCCGAAGAAATTACCGAAACGCTCGTGATGCCGCGACTGCGTCAGCTGAGCGTGGCAACGCCTCATATCGAGCAGGTGCAGGACGCCGTTGAACATGCGCTTTATGAAGCCGGCTACTTTGAAACCCTTCGCGCATACATCGTTTACCGCGAGCAACGTGCTCGCAGCCGCGACGCCAAGAAGAGCTGGGTTGACGTCGAAAGCTCGATTAACGAATACCTCAATCAGTCCGACTGGCGCGTTAACGCCAACGCCAATCAGGGCTACAGTCTGGGCGGCCTGATTCTCAATGTTTCGGGCAAGGTGATCGCCAACTATTGGCTCAACTACATCTACACGCCAGAAATCGGTCAGTGCCACCGTCAGGCCGACTTTCACATTCACGATCTGGACATGCTTTCGGGTTACTGCGCGGGCTGGAGTCTGCGCACGCTTTTGCAGGAGGGCTTCAACGGCGTTCCGGGCAAGGTCGAAGCGGGAGCGCCCAAGCACTTCTCATCGGCCACCGGCCAGATCGTCAACTTCCTCGGCACGATGCAAAACGAATGGGCGGGCGCTCAGGCTTTCTCGTCGTTTGACACCTATATGGCGCCCTTCATCCGCAAGGACAACACGCCCTACGAGGAAGTGCTGCAGGGCATTCAGGAGCTCATCTACAATCTGAACGTCCCGAGCCGCTGGGGCACGCAAACGCCTTTTACGAATCTCACGTTTGACTGGACCTGCCCGGAAGATCTCAAAAACGTGCATCCGCTTATCGGCGGCGAAGAGATGCCCTTTACCTACGGCGAGCTGCAAAAGGAAATGGACATGATCAATCGAGCCTACATCGAGGTCATGACCAAGGGCGACGCCAAGGGCCGCGTCTTCACGTTCCCGATTCCGACCTACAACATCACGCCGGACTTTGACTGGGACAGCCCCAACGTGTTGCCGCTTTTTGACATGACGGCGCGCTACGGGCTGCCGTATTTCCAGAACTTCATCAATTCCGAATTGAAGCCCAACATGATTCGCTCGATGTGCTGCCGCCTGCAGCTTGATCTGCGCGAGCTTCTCAAGCGAGGCAACGGGCTTTTCGGCTCGGCGGAGCAAACAGGCAGTCTCGGTGTGGTGACGATTAACTGCGCGCGTCTGGGCTATCTCTTCAAGGGTAGCGAAGAGGCGCTCTTTGCGCGACTTGACCACCTGCTTGAACTTGCCCGCGATTCTCTGGAAATCAAGCGCAAGACGATTCAAAAGCACATTGATCAGGGGCTCTTCCCGTACACCAAGCGCTATCTGGGCACGCTGCGCAACCACTTCTCGACGATCGGCGTCAACGGCTTAAATGAAATGATCCGCAACTTCACGGACGACGCCGAAGACATCACCACAGAGAAGGGCCACGACATGGCAGTGCGTTTGCTCGATCACGTCCGCGCTCGCATGATTGAATTCCAGACCGAAACGGGTCACATGTACAACCTGGAAGCGACGCCTGCCGAAGGCACGACGTATCGCTTCGCAAAAGAAGACAAGAAGCGTTTCCCGGACATTCTGCAGGCCGGCACGCCGCAGCATCCCTACTACACGAACTCTTCTCAGCTGCCTGTGGGTTACACCGACGATCCGTTCGAAGCTCTTGAAATGCAGGAAGACTTGCAGCGCAAGTACACCGGCGGCACCGTGCTTCATCTCTACATGAACGAAGCGATCAGCTCGGCCGAAGCCTGCCGCGATCTGGTGCGTCGTACGCTCACGCGCTTCCGTTTGCCGTATATCACGGTTACGCCGACGTTCTCGATCTGTCCCAAACACGGATACCTGTCGGGACGTCACGACTTCTGCCCGAAGTGCGATGCCGAGCTTTTGGCTGCCAAGAAGGCTCGCGAACTTCAAAAGGCTGCCTAACGAAAAAATTTAACTGACCGCTGCAAAGCACAAGCCGCGCAGCGCCATAGGAGGAAATGCAATGACCGAAAAGACTAACGACACCATCAAGCTCAAGGACAGCGAACGTCAGCCCTGCGAAGTGTGGACCCGCGTGATGGGCTACCATCGTCCGGTTCAATCCTTCAACATCGGCAAGAAGGGCGAATTCGAAGAACGCAAATACTTCGTGGAATCGAAGTGCGGCTGCAGCGCTTCGAAGTAATCGCACTGCGAAGATTCCATTCATTGCCTATTTTCGCTGATCGGACAAGTGCTCAATTTCGACGTTCTTACTCCCGCCGCGGCGCTTCGCATCGCGGCGGTAACGCCTTTTACCAGCATTGATTTTCCCGGCAAACTCTCGGCAGTTGTTTTTTTGCGCGGCTGTCCGTGGCGTTGCTCGTACTGTCATAACCGCTGGATGCGCTCGCGCCGCAGCGAAGAGGGTGATCCCACCTGGGCCTCCGTCGAGACGCTTTTGAAAAAGCGCAAGGGATTGCTCGACGGCATCGTGTTCTCGGGAGGTGAGCCCTGTATGGACCCGGCGCTGCCCGCGGCCGTGCGTCTGGTAAAGGACGAGGGCTACGCGGTGGGACTGCACACCTCTGGCGCCTATCCGCGCCACCTCAAGGATTGCATCGGTCTCGTCGATTGGGTCGGTCTTGACGTCAAAGGCAATCCCGAAGATCCGCAGGCATTTGACGCCGTTGCCGGCATCAACGGCGCTCACAAGGCGTTTTTGGAAAGCTTCGAGATCATCCGCCGCGCAGGCGTGAAGTATGAAGCCCGCACGACGGCGCATCCGGGTTTTCTAGGAGAAGACGATCTGATCACGATCGCCCGATGGCTTAAGGAGCGTGGCGCCGACACATATGCGCTTCAGATCTACCGCAAGGCGCCGGGCATGGAAAACGCGCTGGATCCAGTGCCCGAAACATGGCCGTCGGCCGCCACGATCGAAAAGCTCAGGACAATTATTCCCAACTTCGTTCTGAGGCGAGAATAGTCTTCTAAGCACTGAGCATGCGGTCGACCTTGCCTGCCGATCGCATCAGGCGCAATCCCCAGGCCACCACGATCAGACATACTCCCGTATCGGCAAAGACCGCCATCCACATCGTGGCGTATCCCGCAAGCGCCGCAATCATGAAGCAGAACTTGACACCGAGCGCAAAAACGATGTTTTGAATAAGCGTGGAGTGTGTCAACTCCGATAGTTTCTTAAACCAGGCGATCTTGGCGATGTTGTCGTCCATGATGGCGACGTCGGCCGCTTCAATGGCCGTATCAGCTCCCTTGATGCCCATGGCAAAACCAATGCGTGCGCGAGACAGCGCCGGTGCGTCGTTGATGCCGTCGCCCACCATGGCTGTCGGCGCCTTAGACTCCAGTTCTTCAATGACTTCGAGCTTGTGCTCCGGCAGAAGATCCGCCTTGACGTTGTCGATGCCCACTTTTTGAGCGATGGCATCGGCCGCCCGAGCGTTGTCACCGGTAAGCAGCCACGGCGTGAGTCCCACCTTTTTCATGAGCGCGATTGCCTGAGCCGAGTTGCTCTTTAAGGTATCTGCAACGGCAAACACCGCAACGACACCGAACATATCGCTCAATGCCACGGCCGTTTGCCCCTTGGCGTGAGCCGCATCAAAGGCTGCGGTCACATCGGGCGTCACACTCCCGTGACTGTTTAGCCAGGTGAGATTGGTGAGGAAAAAGAGCGATCCGTCGATGACTCCTTGCGTGCCGCTGCCCGGTAGCGCCCTGAAGTCTTTTACGGGCAGCGTCGAGCGGTTTTCTTCGGCGAAATGCTCCGCAATGGCGCGGCTGACCGGATGCGAGCTCATGGCGGCGAGACTTGCGGCAAGCAGCATCGCCCGGTTTTTATCCACAGTGCTTGTGAGCGTTATGTTGCTCAAGGAGGGTTTGCCTTTGGTGACGGTGCCCGTTTTGTCGAGGCAGACATTTTTGAGCGTGCGGCCGGCTTCGAGGTACACACCGCCCTTAATCAACACGCCTCGGCGAGCGGCCGCAGAAACGGCCGAGACGATGGTCACGGGGGTGGAGATCACCAGGGCGCAGGGGCAGGAAATAACGAGCAGCACCAGAGCACGGTAGATCCAGACTGTCCAGGGTTCACTCGAAAAAATCGGACCGAGAACGGCCGTGAGAATGGCAAGAGCAAACACCGCCGGGGTGTAGCGTGAGGCGAATTTGTCCACGAAGCGCTGCAGGGGGGCTTTCTTCTGTTCGGCCTCCTCCACGGCGCGGATGATGCGTGCACTCATCGAATCGGCGGCCGCGGCCGTGGCGCGCACGGTAAGTCCGCTCTCAAGTGCCAGGGCACCCGCAAAGACACGAGAACCGACCGTTTTTGCGGCAGGCATTGACTCTCCCGTGATCATGGATTCGTCCATCGATCCCGTACCGTCCTCCACCATGCCGTCCAAAGCGGCTCGCTCGCCCGGCTCAATGCGATAGAGCGAGCCTGCAGGAACCGCTTCGGCTTTCATGCGTTGCCAACTTTCTCCCACCTTGACAGTGACTTCAGCCGGTGCCACGTCCATGAGCTTACGGATGGCGTTTCGTGCACGCGTCATGCTCATATCTTCGATAGCTTCTCCGATTTCATAGAGCACCATCACCATGGCAGCTTCGGGCCAGGCACCCAGACAAACGGCGCCTATCACGGCCACGCTCATCAGCGTGTCCATGTTGAAGATCAGGCGAAGGAGAAAGCCGAACCCCTTGAGAATCGTCTGAAAGCCTGCAAGCACGATGGCAACGGCGGCACAGGCCATGATCGCCCACTCAGGAAGCGCGTGCGTAAGTTCGATCGCTTCCGCAACGGCCGCAAAGACGAGCGCGATACCCAAGCGCAGCCAGGGAATGGATTCGCCCTTGGTTTGGGCTGCATCCGTTTTGCCGGCGGCGACGACCACCGCGTCAAAACCCGCTTTCTGCAGTTTTTCGAGAATGGCAAAGCAGTGCTCGGCGTCCGTATGAAATTTCACGACGCGATTGATCTTGTCGACGGCGCAGTCAAGTCCGACAAGCTCAAGAACCTGCGTGACATCGGCGTCCGTTTGCATGCGCTCGATGCGAATTGCCATTTCCGAGAGGATCGTTTCGCGGATTTCGTTTGCTTGCATACCCACAGAGTCGACGATGGTGATGAGCATCGCGGCGGTGACGTTCTCATTGGCCGGCGTAAAGAGGGCGGTGCGAGCGAGCGTGTCGAATCGAATGTCCTTGACAAGGTCACTGCCTTTGAAGGCTTTTTCGATCAGAGCGGTTTCGGCACCGCAACACATCTCAGGAATGTAGAGCTTGATGCAGGAAGAGGTTGTCATGGGGCGAACAAAAAAGTTTCTTTAACGAGTAACATTAAAAACCCTGTAGTCGCTACAGTGTCAAGAATTTTTTTGCAGGCAGGAATAACGCATGAGAATCGGCGAACTCGCACAACGCTCCGGCGTAGCTGTGGAGACCATCCGCTTTTATGAGGCGCAAGGGCTGCTTCCGGCTCCGTTGCGGCTAGAGAACAACTATCGCAATTACACGCGAAGGCACCTTGCAAGACTTCACTTCATCCGTCACTGCCGGTTGCTTGACATGAGTCTTGAGGAGATAGCCAAGCTGGCCAATTTGGAAAACGCTCAGCCGTCCGAGTTCGGGGTGGTGCACGAGACGATCGGCGCGCATATTCGAGACATCGACAACCGCATTCAGGAGCTGACGGAACTCAAGCAAAAGCTGCAGGCGCTTGAGTGCCACTGTACGGGAGATCACGAAGGAAAGAGTTGCGGCATTCTGCAGGAGTTGGAGTCCTACACCGATTCCTGCGACTGCTGTCGGGAGTTTGAGCTCGACTGCTGCTGCGGACATCCGCATCACAAAATCAGGTAACACAAGCGGTAGGTAGACGAGGCGCCAAGGTGCATTTCTTTTGCTAAATTGCGCAAACCACTTTTGTACGGAAAACTCAAGGTATGCACATGTTCGGAGGTTTGGTCGGCTGGCTTCTCGCGGCAGCCGTGGTTTTGATTCCCACTTTCTTTGTCGGGCGCTATGCACAGACGCGCCCGCCCGTTCTCACGTCACCTCGTGCCAAAAGCGGTTTTGGTGGAGTGATGTGGCTTTTCCTGGCCGGGCAGATTGGCTGGCTTCTGACACTCGTGTGGCAGACGGCCTACATGACGAGCGAGCTCTGGTTCATGCTTGCGCGAAACTCTCAGACTATGCAGGCTGCTTTCGTGGCCGTAGTACCCGGACTTGTCTCCATCATCATCGGCGTCTGGGTTATTTGGCAGATTGCCGCTAAGCGCTCGCCCAACGCCGTGGCCTTTGCCGTAGTCGGTGTCTGGCTGATGGGGCCCTGTGTGGCCATGCTGCAAAGCTGGTACTTCGGTTTGGCGCTCACCGAACTCAGTCTGATTCAGCTCTTTGGTTGGAGCATCGGCTGGAGTCTTTACTTTGCGCTCTCGCCGCGTGTGGCTCTCACTTACGGCACACCTCGCGGCAAACGAATCGCCGAGGGCTTGGAGATGTAAAGGTTTCTCAAATCATCGATGAAAAAGGACGCTTCCATCGAGGAAAGCGTCCTTTTTTCGTCGGCGAAAGTGCGTTTTAGAACGTCACGTGATCCGGATCCAGACCTGAGAATCCCGTCTGCGGCATATTGTCGAGACGATCCATTTCTTCAGCCGTCAGGCTGAAGCTGAAAAGATCCGCATTCATGCGGCGCCGTTCGGGCGACAAGGACTTCACGACAGCTGCCGCGCCGTGCTGCAGACACCAGCGCAGGCACACCTGACCGGTCGAGACGCCATGGTTTTGGGCGATCTCAAGGATTACCGGGTTGCGCACAAGGGCACCGCGCGCCAGAGGTGACCAGGCAACGACCTGAATGTTGCGGCTCGCACAGAAGTCGAACGTGCTTGCCTGACGGTAGCCGGGGTGAAATTCGATCTGGTTGACCATCGGTGCAATGCGGGCTCGCACGAGCAGCGGCACGAGATGATGCGACAGGAAGTTGCTTACGCCGATGGCGCGCACGACACCCTGCTCGTAGAGGTCTTCGAGGGCGCGCCAGGTGCCGGAATTGATGCTTTGCCAGGTCATCGGTTCGCCCTTGGCGGCTGGCCAGTGAATGAGGAACATGTCCAGATAGGAGAGATCCATCTTTTGAAGGGCGTTGTCAAAGGCGCGCATGGCGGCGTCGTACCCGCGGTCGGCGTTCCAGAGCTTGGTTGTGACGAAGATCTTTTCACGCGGAACGCCGCAGGTGCGAATGGCTTCGCCCACGCCAGCCTCGTTGCCGTAGATAAAAGCGGTATCGATGTGACGATAGCCGATATTGATGGCGTCGTGGATATGCTCAATCAGTTTTTCGTCGTCGGGAACCTGCCAGGTTCCGAGGCCGATGCACGGAATTTTGACGTTGTTTGCAAGACGAAAGCCGCTGGCAATGGTGGGCAAAATAAGTCTCCCAAAGTGTTCTTAAATGGGCCTGTCTCAATCGAAGCGGGCAAGGGAAAAGCTTCAAAGGCGGCCGATGTTTTTTTGTTTGTCGCATTGTATCAGGGCGCCTTTGTAAATTTGAAAACAAAAAAGAAGTGGATTCAGAGACTTAGCAAAAACGAGAAGGTCGTTGTTCGTATTGTTCCGGCGCAACGCCCGTTAATACGCACAAAATCCAATGTTTCTCGGGCGTTTGCAGTAGGCGGCATGGGTACCGAACGGACTACAATCCAAGCGAGAAAGCTTTTCTTTCGGATCGCCAAAGATGCAGCAAGAACTATCAGGTGTTTTCCTTCTTTTAATGGTCGTCGCGCTCGTGGTGCTGGGATTTGTCCTGCGCCGACTGAGTAAGGAGGGCGGCGGCAAACCTACTGCCAAGACAAAGCATATTCAGAGCGGTCGTCCCGTGCCCAACGAAAATCCGGCTCGCGGTGCGGTGAAAAAGCCGCAGGAGGTGCAGGAATTCGACGCCGTCAACGTTCGTCGCCCGACGATGCTCGCGCTTACGACCGTGCGCGAAGACGCTGTTTCTCCCGAAGTGTTCATCCAGCGCGCCTTCAAGATTGACCGCGAACACTGGATGGAAATCGAGTCGACCGATGAGACGCGCCGCAACCTCGAAGCGCTCTTTAGCCACGTCTGCCAGCTCGCCTGGGTGCCGGGCAGTGCCTTTGAGCGCCATATCTACTCGGTGAGCTTTGCGCCGGCGCTTGAAGCCGCACTTAAGGAAGGCATTTTCCGCAACGATAAGTCGGCCGGCGTCGTCACTCATGTGACTGCCATTGACGAGACGGGAGAAGTGCTCGGTAACCCCATGAAGATGTCTTTGGCAGGTTCCAAACTCGGTCTTGTGGCCGCCCTGTGGGCCGCTTTCAATCCCAAGGGCATGCCGCACGAACTGCGCGCTGAACTCGAAAAGGAAAACGCGGAAGTGGCAAAGCGCCTGGCCGATTTGCCGCAGCATGTCGCCTATGAAACGGTCGCAAGCTGGACGATGCGCTACGCAAGCCTTTCAGCCGTTGTCGCGGCCGTCAAAAGCGGAGTTGAAGCCGACCGGGTGTCTGAGTATCTTGCCGAAATCGATGAGATTTCCAAGGATATGCACGAGCAGGCCGACCGCATCGACGAAGCGATTGAAAAGAGAGCTGGCTCAGTCGTCAATCTCGAGGACGCTGACGATGCCCTGGTTCACGCCATCGCCTATATGTACGTGCGCGATCTGACTGTTCGCTTCATGCGCATTTGTTCGCTGTTGCGCGTGTCGATCGGCGATTCGTTTGAAGAGGAAGTACGCTGCGCCAATGCGGTCGCAGGCGACGTCAACCAGTTTACGGACGTGCGCTCGCTCATTGCTGCCGCTCAGAAGGTAGCGCACGACAAGCTCGATCCTTCGCACATGAGAACGGCCGGTGAACATGAAATTTCGCGTGCTGCTGCTATTGCCAAGCACGCTCAGGAACTCACGGAAATTCACGACGGGTTCCTTGCCGATCTGCAAAAGCAAGCGCGTAAAGTGCAAGACGATATCGACCAGGCTCTGCTGCGTCAGGCACGATTGCATCGATACGCCGTGCGCGTGAGCGACGAGGGGATGGTGGAAAAGTTCTTTGTGCTCAACGCCTGAGAACCACAAATGTTCTGAAACGTAGAAACACAGGTTGCCGATAAAAACGCCGCCGGAGAAAACCGACGGCGTTTTTGTTGGCCGTAGCCTCTTTAGCGCTTGATGATTACACCGGCGTCGGGTGTAAACGTTGCCTTGAGTTCGGTGCCGACATCAATAAGCCCAGTGCCGGGCAGGAACGGAACAGACATGCTGTAGGGCTTGGTCTGGTTCGAGTTCGGAATCTGCACGTGATAGTCGATTCGATCGCCTTCGAACAGTCGATTGACGATCTGCACGGTAAAACTCTCGGATCCGGCCTGCAGGTGTAGGTTTTCCGGACGCACCACGAGGTAGGCGTTTTCGCCCACGGCCGGGGGATTTTGCTTTCCCATGCGGGCTCGCAGTTTTTGACCGGATACGGAGATGATGCCGTAGCCGTCGGCTTGCACGGCTTCCAGACGGCCTTCGATGAGGTTAGCCTGACCGATAAAGTCGGCAACAAAGGGTGTGGCCGGATCTTCGTAGAGCTGCATGGGCGTGCCGATTTGTTCTATCTTGCCGCCGTGCATCACCATGATGCGGTCCGACATCGTCAGAGCTTCTTTCTGATCGTGCGTGACATACAGGCACGTGATGCCGAGCTTTTGCTGAATGCGGCGGATTTCCGTGCGCATGTGCAAACGAAGCTTTGCGTCGAGGTTCGAGAGCGGTTCGTCCATCAGAAGAAGCTTCGGACGCAGCACGAGCACGCGGGCCAAAGCCACGCGCTGCTGTTCGCCGCCCGACAGCTGGCTCGGATAGCGCTGTTCAGCCTTGGTCAGCCCCACGAGAGCGAGCGCCTCGCGAACCTTGGTTGCCATGGTGTCCTTTGACTCGCCGCGGATTTTGAGACCGTAGGCGACGTTGTCAAAAATCGTCATGTGAGGGAAAAGCGCGTAGTTCTGGAACACAAAGCCCAGCCCGCGTTCGTTGGCAGGAACGTTCGTAATGTCGACGCCGTCGATGAGGATCTGGCCCGAGCTCGGGGTTTCGAAACCTGCGATCATGCGAAGCGTCGTGGTTTTGCCGCAGCCGGACGGTCCGAGGAAGGTCAAAAATTCGCCGGGCTGTACGTCCAGATTGACGTTGTCGACCGCCAGGAACTCTTCGTTGTCCTTGATGAAACGGCGGCAGATGTTTTTAAGACTGAGAGAAACGGACATTTAGCGTGCTCCAATGGTGTCGCCGTTGCGGCACAGTACGCGGGCCAGCAGCGACATGGCGCCGGAGGCCAGGAAGACGAGAAGAATCAGCACAACCGAGAAGGCGCAGGCCTGCGCAAACTGCAGTTCGGTCATGCATTCCAGAATGCGGGTCGTGATCAGAGTCCAGTGAACCGACACGAGGAAGATCGTGGCGCTGATGGCCGTCATCGAGTGGATGAAGAGATACTTCATGCCCGAGAGGATGGCTGGCAGGACGAGCGGGATCGTGATCGACGTGAAGGTTTTCACGGACGAGGCGCCCAGGCTCCGGCTAGCTTCTTCGATCGAGGGATCGATCTGGGAGAGCGCGGCGATGACGTTGCGGATGCCAGCCGAAGAATAACGGAAGACGTATGCCGCAATCAGGATGTAGATCGTGCCGGTTAGAACGATCGGCTTGTCGTTGAAGGCGATGATGTAGGCGATACCGACCACGGTGCCCGGCAGCGTGTAGTTCAGAAGCGAGGCCGTTTCCAGAGTTTTGTGACCGCGCACCTTCAGGCGAGTCGTCACGTAGCCCACAAGAACAGCAAGCAAACCACCCAAAGGCGTACCGATGCAGGCGATCAGCAGCGTGTCCTTGATGGCTTTCATGCCGTGGGTCATGACGTATTCGTAGTTGGCGAAGGTAATCGAGTTGTCGACGCCCCACACCTTGACGACACTGCCCAGAACGATGACCGAGTAGATAGCGATGATCAGGGCGATTACGGCTGCGATGACCACGGCCATGACGGTCGTCACGAGCGGCCCCGGGCCGTGAATCGAGCTGCGTCCGCCGGCTTTACCGCTCACCGTCACGAAGTTCTTGCGGCTTACCCAGTAGTGCTGCAGCAGGTATACGGCGAGAGCCGGAATGAGCAGCATGAAAGAAAGCGCTGCGCCGCCCTTAAAGTCGTACATGCCGGTAATCTGCAGATAAGCCTGTGTCGGGAGCACCGGGAAGGAGTGTCCGCCCAAGACCTGAGGTGTTGCGAAGTCGGCGAGCGAACAGGAGAAAACGAGAAGAAACGCGTTGGCGATGCCGGGAACGGCAAGCGGCATCGTGACCGTACGAAAGACCGTAAGACTCGAAGCGCCCAGAGAATAGGCAGCGTCTTCCAGGTTCGGATCGATGCGCGAGAGAATGGTCGAGAGCGTCATAAACGCCACCGGGAAAAAGGTAAGCGTTTCGGAAATGAAGGTGCCCCAGAAGCCGTAGAAGTTGAAGTCCTCGATGCCCAAAAGCGTGAGGATCATGCCGTTGGGACCCAAGAGAAGCGTGAGCGCGATACTGCTTGTAAAGGGAGGAGAAATCAGAGGCAGGATCGTGATTGCACTGATGATGAATTTCACCCAAGCGGGCATGCGCAGACGCGTGACGGCAAAGGCGAAGATAAAGCCCAGAACGGTACCGGCCAGGCCTACGGAAAAGCCAAGCAGGATACTGTTGACAGCCGCCTGCTGGTCGTACCAGCTTGAGACGAAGGGCTTGAGATTTTCAAAGGTAAAACCGCTCTCGCCCCAGAAGGTCATGGCAAGAAGCCGGCAGAGCGGATAAAGCACGAAGACGCCGATCAAAAGCCACAGCATCGCCACGGTGAGACGTGTCGTGGCGTCTCGTCCCGTTGCACCGGAAGAGGTCGTCATAGTGGTTCGATAAAAAAGAGAAGAGGGAGGCCGAGCAAATGTCAGCCTCCGAACGCCGATGAAAAAATAAGTATTGCCGGCGAGCGCCGCCGTTAAAAACCTTGCCGGACGGCGTTCGCGTGAGGCGAAGTTTTACTTGATGACTTCGTTGATCCAGCGCTGGGTGTATTCCTTGCGCTTTTCGCCCTTCCAGGTGACGTCGGTCGGAATCATCTTGATCTTGGTGAGATCGAGAATGGGATTGTCCGTTTTCACGTCATTGCGGGTCGGAACGTAATTGATCTTGTTGGCGACGATGAATTCGGCAAACTTTTTGGAAGCGGCCCAGTCGACGAACTTCTTGGCTTCGGCGTTGTTCTTGCCACCCTTGATGACGCCTGTGGCTTCAATGCCGTAGCTCACGCCGTCTTCAGGATAGGTAATCACGACCGGATAACCCTGCTGCTGGATGTCCAAAGCGTCGACAATGTAGAAGATGCCCGAAGCGCACTGACCGGTCGCAATCGGCATGGCGCCGCCCGCACCGCTCTTGGTGTACATCTGGATGTTGCCGTTGAGTTGCTTCTGGAACTTGAAGGCTTCGTCTTCACCCATGATCTTCACGAGCGAGAAGATGCGTTCGGTGGCGGTGCCGGACGTACGGGCATCGGCCATTTGCAGATTCTTCTTGTAGCGCGGATCAAGAAGGTCGGCCCACTTCTTCGGCGGTTCCATGTTGTTCTTCTTCAGGAACTTGGTGTTGGTGAGGAAGCACAGCGGAATGACGCCGATGCCGGTCCAGTAGTTGTTGGGATCGCGCAAGGAGGCGTCGATCGCGTCGGAGTCGGCCGGACGATAGGCTTCGAAGATGCCTTCCTTGCTGGCGGCGGCATACATGTCGGCAGGACCGCCCATCATGATGTCGACCTGCGGGTTGCCCTTTTCTGCGGTCAGACGAGCCAGTGCCTCACCAGTGGAAAAGCGAAGGAAGTTCACCTTGATGCCCGTGTCCTTGGTGAATTCGGCGAAGATGCGCGAAGCGTACTTCTCCGGCATCACGGAGTAGGCGTTGAGTTCGGCAGCGTTAACGCCGAGGCACAAAGAGGCAAGACCTGCGAGCACGGTCAGAAGTTTTTTCTTGGACATGTCCTTTCCTTCCTTGAATTAATTTTTCGCGTTGCTCTGCTTCTTTGAACCGTTCGCGTGAACAGCCGGCGCGGATACTATGGGCTTCAAAATGCCGCCTTGCGCTCTTTGCGAGCGCAAAAAGGAAACGCGGCAACGCGTCGGAAGGAAATTGTACCCAAAAGGTCTCGGGTATCTACTAGATTTTGCGAACCCAAAAGGAGATTCCGCTGACTTGATGGGTAATCTAAGAAACTGAACGCCGCAGACGATGGCATCTGCGGCGTTCAAGCAAATCCACGGATCAGAGGCGATTAGGCTTCGGGTTCCGGGCGGCTCAGGCGCATTGTGTTGAGCATTGCGGCGGCAGCCGGCGCGATGTCGCTGGCGGTAAAGCCCGCGGCGTACTCTTCACTTGCCTTGCCGTGCAGATAAACGGCGGCAAGCGTCGCGCTTACGAGGTCGTAGCCTTGCGCAAAGAAGGCACCGAGCATGCCGCTTAGCACATCGCCCGAACCGGCGGTGGCGAGCATGGCATTGCCCGTGGGATTGATCCAGGTGCGCGAACTGCGCAGGGTGATGACGCTGCCGGCGCCTTTCAAAATCGAAATGGCACCGGTCTGAACGGCGAGCTCTCGGGCAGCTCCGATGCGGTCGGCCTGAACCTTTTCAACGGTGCTTCGGATGATGGCGGCAGCTTCGCCCGGATGCGGAGTGATGACCGTGTGAGCCTTGCGGGCAAGCAGCGCATCCTGAAGCGACATGTCGTCGGCAATCATGCGAAGTGCATCGGCATCAAGAATCAACGGTACCGGAGCAGCGATGGCATCGGCCAGACGCTTGCGGGCTTTGTCGGAAAAGCCCATGCCGCAGCCCACGACATTGCAGGAAGTCTTCGTGAGATCAATTTCGCCGGCGGCGACCATGAGTTCCGGATAGATCGTGTCGAAAGCCGGGGCCTTGTCGCTCATGAATTCGACCGTGACGCGGCCTGCACCCGTCACGATTGCCGCACGGGCCGCAAGAACGGCCGCGCCGATCGTGCCGGTTTCGCCGCCCACTACAGCCACGTGACCGTAGTTTCCCTTGTGACTGTTGCGGCTGCGTTCCTCGAGCACGTGACGGAAGTCGTCGGGTTCGACGAGGCCGATCGTGGAAAGGGGAACGGAAACGCCGAGTTCGTTCACTTCGACGACACCGGCGGCATCGGCGCCTTCGCACATGAAGCAACCTGCCTTCGGAGCGAGCATGGCAAGCGTGATGTCGGCCATGCAGCCCTTGACTCCGCCCACCCAGCGGCCGGTCATCGGGTCCAGACCGGAGGGGATGTCAACGCTGATGTGCAAAGCCTGACGTTCGTTAAACCACATGGCGGCGTCTTGGAAGTCTCCTGCCAGCGGCTTTTTCATGCCCGTTCCAAAAAGCGCATCGATCACGACTTCGGCCTTGTCGGCGTTGTAAGGGTCGCTGATCACGGCGCCGCCTGCGTTCAAATAGGCGTTGTACATGGCAAGTGCATCTTCGGTCTTAGGCTTGTCGCAGCCGATCAGGGCAACAGTCACGCGGTATTCGCGATCAAGCAGCAGTCGAGCGGCGGCAAAACCATCGCCGCCGTTGTTGCCGGGGCCGCAGATGAAGACGACATGCTTGCCGGGTTCGAGCGATTCGCAGACTCGATCGGCAATCACGAGGCCGGCGCGACGCATGAGTTCGGCGGCGGGAAGCTGGGACTGATAGCGGTGTTCGAGCGAAGCGAGTTCGTCGAGATTGAGAATTTGCTGTGCCATGGTAGATGTAATGAAAACTCGGTGTCTGAAAGGATGCGCAATTGTACGCCGAGGTACCGACTATTCGTTTTTGACCATCTTTTCTTGGGGCATCTGAGAAAAAAGCCAGTCGACGAATCCGCCGCGGTTGCGCGAGCAGACGTAAAGTCGCCCTTGGCCCGAGAACTTCAGAACGATGCCTTCGCCTGAAGTTTGACTGTGGAAGATCTTTCCGAAGAAACCCTGCTTGGCGGTGTTGAGTGCAAGCTCGTAATCGAGCTCCGTATCCCATGCCACCAGATGACCGTTGTCGACGTAAACCGAACGGCTGCCGTCAAGATCAATGGCACGCATGGAACCGAAGCCGCTTACGGCCACTTCGCCCGTTCCACCCGTGCGGATCACGAAAAAGCCGCCCGAGTTGCCCAAAAGGGCGCGCCCGAGGCTCTGAGTCTTCGCATTGAGCTCCACGTCTTCGGTGCTTGCCAGATAGGCTCCGTCTGCAATCATGTACTGGCGCTCCCCCGTCTGTAGCACGGCAACGTCGCCCGGAAGCGTCGGAGTGAGAAGAACCTCACCCGGTCCGTCGACGGCTTCAATTTTTTGCTGAAAAAAGCTTTCATCGTTGAGCACCTTTCGAGACAGCGCGGAAAAAAGGCCGCCTTTGGCTCGTCCGGTGAGAGCAAGCGTGGAATCCATGGATACCATGGCGTTGCGTTCGGCAAAGATGCTTTCGCCCTTGTCGAGTACAACGCTCAATAGGGGATCAATGGAGCCGGAAACTGTGATGCGTGGCATGACGGAATTCCTTTGAAAAGCGATTAAACGTCCGGGTCGGGATGTGAGTTGCGAATCATTGTACTTGTCCGGTTCCCAAAGTCTTGGCAAATCACTCCAGAACCAACAGGTAAGGCCATAGGACCGTTATAATTAGCAGATTCAATTGCCCGTGCGGCACCGAGTCGGCGGGCTTTCTTTGCAATCTCAGCGGTTGAATTTCCAAGATGTCACAGATCTCCGTTCTTCGCATTCCCGGCTCTTGCGCGTTGTCCGAATTTCGCGCCGAGCGTCTCCTTAAGCAGCTGCGCGGCGTGTGTCCTGCCGTGCAGGCCGTCTCCGGCCGCTATCTGCACTTTGTGCATATCTCGAGAGATTTGACCGAAGATGAAGCGCAGCGTTTGGCCGCGCTTCTTGATTATGGGGATCCGGCAGATGAAAAGGCCGGCAATCTTCAGTTCCTGGTTGTGCCGCGTCTGGGCACCATCAGCCCCTGGGCGTCCAAGGCAACCGACATCGTGCATAACACGGGCATCGATGCGGTGGCCCGCGTCGAGCGCGGCGTGCTCTATACGCTTTCGGTCGAGGGCGACGTTGATCAGGCTGCCGTTGCGGCTCTGCTGCACGATCGCATGACCGAGACGGTGCTTGCGGCCGACGCCGATCCTGCCGTGCTCTTTTCCGACGTTCAGGGCCGCGAAATGCGCACCGTTGACATTCTTGCGGGCGGCAAGGAAGCGCTGGAAGCGGCCAACGTCGAAATGGGCCTTGCGCTGGCTGCCGACGAAATTGACTATCTCGTTGACGCTTTTACCAAGCAACAGCGCAATCCCACGGACGTTGAACTGATGATGTTCGCGCAGGCCAACTCCGAGCACTGCCGCCACAAGATCTTCAATGCCAAGTTCACGATTGACGGCGTCGAACAGGAAAAGACCCTGTTTGGCATGATCCGTGAAACGCACAAGGCGGCACCCCGCGGCACCATCATTGCCTATGCCGACAACGCTGCCGTCTTCGAAGGCCCTGAGGTCGACCGTCTTTATCCGCGTCCGTCGGCCGAAGACCGCTTTGGTTCTCATTACGAAGAAATCAAGGAACCGACCCACACTGTCTTTAAGGTCGAAACGCACAACCATCCGACCGCTATTTCTCCGTTCCCGGGAGCTTCCACGGGTTCGGGCGGCGAAATTCGCGATGAAGGTGCAACGGGTCGCGGTGCACGTCCGAAGGCGGGCCTGTGTGGCTTTACTGTCTCGGCTCTGCATCTGCCGGGCAAGGCTCAGGAATGGGAAAACGACAAGAACACCGCCGCCGACTGCGACTGCGGCAAAGACAAGATTTACGGCGCTCCCTCGCGCATCGCTACGCCTCTGTCAATCATGATCGAGGGCCCGATCGGTGCCGCGAGCTTTAACAATGAATTCGGTCGCGCCAACATTCTCGGCTACTTCCGCGCTTTCGAAGCTCGCGTGGGTGACACCCGCTACGGCTACCACAAGCCCATCATGCTTGCGGGCGGCATCGGCAACATCCGCGACGATCAAACCAAGAAGCTCGAGTTGCCTGCGGGCACGCTCCTGATCGTGCTCGGCGGCCCGGGTATGCGCATCGGTCTGGGTGGCGGCGCCGCAAGTTCCATGACTTCGGGTTCGAATGCTGAAGCGCTTGACTTTGACAGCGTGCAGCGCGGCAACCCCGAAATGGAGCGCCGAGCTCAGGAAGTGATCGACCGCTGTTGGTCGTGCGGCAAGGACAATCCGATTCTGGCCATTCACGACATCGGTGCGGGCGGTCTTTCGAACGCTATGCCGGAACTTGCCGACCTTTCGGGGCACGGCGCACGTTTGTCTCTCGACAAGGTGCCGGTTGAAGAAAAGGGCATGAGCCCGCTTGAAGTCTGGTGTAACGAAAGCCAGGAACGCTATGCGCTCGCAATCGCTCCGGAGTCGCTTGAGAAGTTTGATGACTTCTGCCGCCGCGAACGTTGCCCGTACGCTGTGCTGGGCGCCATCTCCGAAGACGGCGAACTGATTGTGGAAGGCCGCAAGGGTGAAGACCGCGCCGTGCAGATGCCCATGGAAGTGCTCCTCGGCAAGCCGCCGCGCATGCACCGTAACGTGACGAGCGTCAAGGCTGATCTGTTCGGTTTCAAGACCGACGTGACGCTCAAGGAAGCTCTTTACCGCGTGCTCAAGCACCCGACGGTGGCCAACAAATCCTTCCTGATTTCGATCGGCGATCGCTCCGTGGGCGGTCTCGTAAGCCGCGATCAGATGGTCGGTCCCTGGCAGGTGCCGGTTGCCGACTGCGCGGTGACCTGCGTTTCCTTTACGTCGGAGGCGGGCGAAGCCATGGCAATGGGCGAACGTACGCCGGTGGCCGTGATTGATGCTGCTGCCGCCAGCCGGATGGCTGTGGGCGAGGCTCTCACCAACATTGCCGCCGCCGACATTGATCTCTCGCTTGTGAAGCTTTCGGCCAACTGGATGGCCGCCTGCGGCGCTGCGGGTGAAGACGCCAAGCTCTTTAGCGCCGTCGAAGCCGCGAGCGTCATTTGCCAGAAGCTGGGTATTTCGATTCCCGTGGGCAAGGATTCCTGCTCAATGCGCACTGCCTGGAAGGACGGCGAAGAAGCCAAGTGTGTGACGAGTCCGGTATCGCTCATCGTTTCGGCAGCAGCGCCTGTTGGCAACGTGCGCCTGACGCTCACACCGGAACTCCGTAAGGATGTAAAGAGTGTGCTCCTTGCCGCCGACCTCGGTTTCGGAAAGAACCGCATGGGCGCCTCTATTCTCGCGCAGTGCGTGCAGAGCTTCGGCGACACGGCTCCCGATGTGGACTGCCCCGAAACGCTCGCCAAATTCGTGCGTCTTATTCGTAAGCTCACGCTTGCCGGTTGCGTCCTTTCCTATCACGACCGCAGTGACGGCGGCTTTGCCGCAACGGCCGCGGAAATGATGTTTGCCTCGCACTGCGGTGTGACTCTCAATGCCGAAATGCTGGGCGGAAATGTTCTTGAAGGGCTCTTTGCCGAAGAACTCGGTGCGCTCATCCAGGTACCTGCAGATCGTCTCGACGAAGTGATGGCCGAAGTCAAGGCCGAAGGGCTGGAAGCAGTGTTTAAGACTGTGGGCGAGCTCAACGACGAGGACGCGCTCGTCGTTCTTGAACACGGCAAGGAAATCTTGCGCGAAGCCCGCACGGACCTCACGCGCGCCTGGTGCGAAGTTTCCAACGCCATCGCCCGCAACCGCGATAACCCGGTGTGCGCCGACAGCGAAACCGACTGGATGTGTGACAAGGACGTCAAGGGACTGTTCGTAAAGACCACCTTTGACAACGAAGAGCGCATTGCCGCTCCCTACATTGCCACAGGCGTGCGTCCGAAGCTTGCCGTGTTGCGCGAACAGGGTGTCAACTCCCAGACCGAAATGGCTGCGGCATTCACCCGCGCGGGCTTTGAAGCCTATGACGTGCACATGACTGATCTGCTTACCGGCCGCATCACGCTTGAAGACTTCGTGGGCCTGGCCGTCTGCGGCGGCTTCTCTTACGGCGACGTGCTGGGCGCCGGCGGCGGCTGGTCCAAGACCATCCTTCACAACGCCATGCTTTCGGACATGTTCTCGGCGTTCTTCAACCGTACGGATACCTTTGCTTTGGGCATCTGCAACGGCTGCCAGATGATGAGCCGCTTAAAGAGCCTGATTCCGGGGGCGCAAGCCTGGCCTCAGTTCGTACGCAACCGTTCCGAACAATTCGAAGCTCGCTGCGTGCAGCTGCGTATCGAGGAGAGCCCCTCGATCCTGTTCCGCGGCATGGCCGGCAGCAGCATGCCGATCGTGAACTCCCATGGCGAAGGTCGCGTACAGTGGGATCGTCCCGAAGACGCACAGACCGCTTTGATTGCGGCGCGCTATGTCGACGGCAACGGTGCTCCCACCGAACGCTATCCGCTCAATCCCAACGGCTCAATCGGCGGCGTGACCTCCGTGACCACACCCGACGGTCGCTTCACGATCATGATGCCGCATCCGGAACGCAGCCATCGCACGGTGCAACTGTCCTGGCATCCGCGTGAAATGGGCGCCTTCTCGCCTTGGATGCGCATGTTTGAAAACGCGCGCGTTTGGGTGGGTTAATCAGACTCACGTTTGACAAAAAGGCCTGCTGGAGAACGCAAATCCACCGGGCCTTTTTTAACGCTCAAGCTTGACAAAGATGGACGCTGCCGTACTGCTTTCGTTTGCCGCTGCAAGCCTGGTGCTTGCTGCCGCTCCCGGTCCTGACATTCTCTATGTGCTGGCTCAGTCGGCACAGTCGGGCGCACGTGCTGGGCTGGCGGTGGTCGTCGGACTCATGATCGGCTGCCTCATTCAGACGGCGGCGGCCGCTGCGGGCCTTGCGGCGGTGGTCGCAGCCAGCCCATGGCTTTTCTGGACCATTCGTCTTGCGGGCGCTGCGTACCTTGTGTATCTTGCCTGGGGCGCCTGGCACGCTCCCGTGTCCGTCGGTCAAACGCAGGCAGAACGCATCAATCTCGCTGTATTGCTGCGTCGCGGCGTCATCATGAACGTCACCAATCCCAAGGTGCAGATCTTCTTTCTGGCCTTTTTCCCGCAGTTTGCGAGCAAAGGAGCGACGGGCTGGCAGATGGCCTCCGAAATGGGACTTCTTGGCGTTGTCTTTACGCTGTGCGCCTTTGTGGTGATGGCAGGCTGCGCGCTTTTTGCCGGGGTGCTTTCCGATACGATTCGATCACCTCGGGTTCAGTTTGTTTTGAACAAAGCTTCGGCACTCATTTTCCTGGGGCTGGCTGTGGCGGCTGTTGTGGCGCAATGACCTTTCCGAGTTCTGCCGAATTTGAATTTCCTCCCAACTAAGATGTCCTGCCTATGCAAGGCAGCCGCCGAATCGGTACCATTCGCCCATGCTCGAATGCCTCTTGGGCGAGCTACTTTTATCAGCAATAAAAAAGAAAGACAAAATGCTGTTTTCAAATACTGCCGCAGATGATACGAACCGTGTCCGCATTAAATTGTGCGGGCTCACGCTGGAAGACGATGTACTGACCGCCGTTCAATCGGGTGCCGATGCGGTGGGCTTTGTGTGCTATCCGGGCAGTTCCCGGTACGTCACGCCGTCACGACTCATGTGCCTGCTGAGTCTGGTGCCGTCTTCCGTCACCAAGGTTCTTGTTTTTGTGAATCCGACGAGCGAAGAGGTGCGTGAACACCTCGCAATGTTCCCGGACTGTGTGCTGCAGTTCCACGGCAACGAATCGCGCGCGTTCTGCGACCAGTTCCATGTGCCCTACGTCAAGGCTGTGGCGGTCAAGAATCCCGAGGATCTTCTTAAGGCTCAGGATGAATACCCGATGGCCGTGGCTCTGTTGGCCGACGCCGCAACGCCGGAGTACGGCGGCTGCGGGCAGTCGTTCGATTGGGAAGGAGTGGGTAAGATCCGCGATCAGATCCGCAAGCCTCTGATTGTGGCCGGCGGTCTCAAAGAACAGAATGTCAGTCAGGCGATCCGCACTATGCGTCCGTGGGCGGTGGATGCCGCAAGCGGCGTTGAAACGGCCCGCGGCATCAAGGATCACGACAAGATTCAAAAATTTATCGAAGCTGTGCGCCGAGGCGGTGACTGCAAGGACACGCTGCCGCAGTCCTAAGACAGTTCTGATGCAAGGTGAAGTCCGTTGAATTCAGCGGGCTTCATTGTTTTTGTGCCCAGTGAGACAAGCTTGCGGCCGGCGCGCAGGACGGTTTTATCCTTTGTAAAGAGAAAGTCAGCCCGGGTTTCAAAGGCGAGATTGAGAAACTTCTCGTCGTCGGTGTCTCGGCATCGCACCATACCTTCGACGGAAGAGCGGGCTACCGTGACGTGCGAGAGCACGTTTTCAAGCAGCCGGTCTTGTTCGGACTCGGAAAGCTTGAATTGAGGTCTATTCAGCACCACGGCAAATTCCTTCAGGCAGCTCGGGGTTGAGACGAGTTGCAGGAGCTTTTCAAGAATGGCGGTCTTGAGCGCCTGCGCGTCGCAGTCGTTCCAATACCACACGTCAAAAACCACGTTGGAGTCGAGCACGGCCAACGGTACTTCCCGAGGATGGTTCGCCAGATCGGCGGCCGGAATCGCGGAAAGATCGTCGAGTCGCGCGAGCACGGCGGAAAGCCGCGGCGACGCCGCATAAACTGAGGTGGTGTTGTCTGTCTTTTTTTTCATGACCTAAAGCTTGACGTCACAGCCTGAATGAAGTCAGAGGTTTCACGGTCAGTACTGTAAAAAAACACCGCTCGGATGTCTATCCCAAGCGGTGTTCGATCGAGCGCGACAGGCGCCTGAAGCAAGCGCCTTGTCGTTGCTCAGACGATTTAGAGCAGGCTTTGAACGGCCTGCGCTTCAGCGACGAGTTCGCCGACTGTCTTGTCGAGTTTTTCCTGACTGAAGGCGTCGAAGTTCAGACCCTGGACGATTTCGTAGTTACCCTTGCCGTCGCAGATGCAGGGCATGCCGCAGACGAGGCCTTCGGGGATGCCGTAGCTGCCGTCGGAGGGAACGCCCATCGTGACCCAGTCGCCATTGCTGCCGAGGAACCAATCGTGCATGTGGTCGATGGCGGCCGATGCGGCAGATGCGGCCGAGCTTGCGCCGCGGGCTTCAATGATGGCCGCACCGCGTTTGCCGACGGTCGGGATAAAGGTGTCTCGGTACCAGGTCTGATCAACGCATTCGGCGGCGGGCTTGCCGTCAATCGTGCAGTAGCGGATGTCCGGATACATCGAGGGCGCGTGGTTGCCCCAGACGGCCATCTTGTGCATGGTTGTCACGGGTTTGCCGGTGATGCCGGAAAGTTGCGAGAGGGCGCGGTTGTGGTCCAAACGCAGCATTGCGGAGAAGCACTTGGGCGAGAGTGACGGAGCCGATTTCATGGCGATGTATGCGTTGGTGTTGCAGGGGTTGCCCACCACAAGAACCTTGACGTCACGGCTGGCAACAGCGTCTAGCGCTTTGCCCTGTTCGGTGAAGATGGCGCCGTTGGCAGAGAGCAGTTCGGAGCGTTCCATGCCCTTGGTGCGCGGACGAGCACCAACAAGGATCGCAGCGTCGGCATCCTTGAAGGCGACCATCGGGTCGGCTGTGGACATCATGTCGGCAAGAAGCGGGAAAGCACAGTCGGCCAATTCCATCATCACGCCCTTGAGGCGAGCGGCACTTTCCGGCGTGTTGCGTTCGAGCAGTTGGAGAATAACGGGCTGATCGGGGCCGAGCATGTCGCCGGCTGCAATGCGAAACAGCAGGGCATAGCCAATATTGCCGGCAGGACCGGTTACGGCAACACGAACAGGTTTTTTCATGGAATTCTCTCCTTGATTGCAAATTGGTCTTTCTTTTGGGCGCGCAAGAAAACGCACCAACCGGCCGGACGTTGAGCGGGTCGAGGCAGCCGCTTAACGTTGCGATCGGGCACTTTGACTGCAATGCTAATGCCAAAGCCCGCATCTTGTGGGTCTGCGGACGTTGCTTGAAGATCGGCAATTCGTATGAGCTGACAAAATCGAAAAGGATAATTTCGACTTAGTGTTTTGATTTAAAAGGGAAAAGATGGTGTAGAGGCAAAGGGGACTCCTAAAACCTTTTGGTGCTTTTGCAATTTGATCCGCATCAAATAAAAGCTAAAAAGCAATAAAAGTGATAGTCCCAATAGCCAAATTGCTATTTTGAGTCGACGGACACAAAATAGCCGGCTTTGCAGACAAAGCCGGCCTTGAAGTCCGAATCGACGATTCGCTGCATTAGACGCGGGTCGAGACGCCCTGCAGATGGAACTTGGCAACGATCGTTGCGGCAATTTCCTCGATGGACTTGGTGGTGGAGTTGAGCCACTCGATGCCGTTGCGGGTCATCAGTGCTTCAGCGTTGCGGATTTCGTCCCGGCAATTTTCAATGCTGGCGTATCGCGAACCCGGACGGCGTTCGTTGCGGATTTCAGACAGACGCTCGGGCTTGATGGAAAGACCGAAGAGTTTGTGGCGCAGAGGCAGCAGGATGTCGGGCAGGCACCCGCGCTCGAAATCCTCCGGAATGAGAGGATAATTGGCGACCTTGATGCCGAACTGCATGGCCAGGAAAAGCGAAGTCGGCGTCTTGCCGGAGCGGGAAACACCAACGAGAATGACTTCGGCCTGATCCAAGCCGCGGTTCGTCTGACCGTCGTCGTGCGAGAGCGTATAGTCGATGGCGGCAATGCGCTTGTTGTAGCGTTCTTCGTCGCGAATCTTGTGCGTGGCGCCGATCGTGTGCTCGCTTTTCATGTGCAGTTCCTGCTCGAGCGGACCGACGAACGAGCGGAAGAGTTCGATCTGAAAACCTTCGTTGCTGTTGATGAAAGCGCGGGAAATCACCGGATCAACGAAGGTGGAGAACACCAGAGGACGCACGCCCGTGCGGTGCAGCGTTGCGTTGATTCGTTCGGCCGTTTGCGTGGCCTTTTCGACCGAGTCGATAAACGGAATGCGTTCGCGGTCGTAGTTAAGGTTCGGAAACTGAGTGAGCACGGAGTGCGCAAGCGTTTCAGCCGTGATGGCCGTGCCGTCGCTCACAATGAAAACGGGGCGCCAGTTGGGGTTAGCGGGCGTATCGGTCTTTTGATCTTCCGACATAGGTGTGTTTTCGCGAAAAAATAAACGACGCGCGCTCACGGAGCACGCACAAGAAGAGCCTCAAAGTCTAACAAAAACCGACGTCACACCAAGCCCGTTTCGGCTAACAAATGGTAAAGTCCGGCCTCCTGTTGGCCTCTGCTCAGAAAGGCTCGAAAAAGGCGAAATGGTCTCCGTTGCAAATTGCTACTATATTTCGCCTAGGCGACTGCGTCGCGCCTATTGGTATGGGCGAGGCTGAGTCGTTAAAATACGCATGTTTTTTACCAACAACCTGCCCGGACACAGTTATTCCGGGAGATAAAGAGGATCAAATGGTTCAAGGCCGTTATGTATTTCCCTTCAGCCAGCTACGCATGACCGATGTTGATCGTGTGGGCGGCAAAAATGCTTCTCTGGGCGAACTGCTCAGTCAGCTGACCGATGCTGGTATTCGTGTGCCGGACGGCTTTGCCACGACGGCCGAAGCGTTTCGCCTGTTTCTGAAGGAAGGAGGCCTTGAAGACCGCATCGCCGCGCGTCTGGAAGGTCTGGACGTTGACGACGTGAACGAGCTTGCCAAGGCCGGCGCTGAAATCCGCAGCTGGGTTGAAGCCGCTCCGTTCCCCGCCGAACTCGAAAAGGAAATCCGCGAATTTTACGAATGGCTCAAGGACGGTCAGGAAGAAATCTCCGTGGCCGTGCGTTCTTCCGCCACTGCCGAAGATTTGCCCGACGCATCCTTCGCCGGTCAGCAGGAAACCGTTCTGAACGTGGTTGGCATTGAAGCCGTTCTGCGTCATATGCGCGAAGTGTTCGCTTCGCTCTACAACGACCGCGCCATCAGCTATCGCGTTCACAAGGGCTTCACGCATGTTGAAGTGGCCCTTTCCGCAGGCGTGCAGCGTATGTGCCGTTCCGACAAGGGTGCTGCCGGCGTGATGTTCACGCTCGACACCGAAAGCGGCTTTGATCAGGTTGTGTTCGTGACGGCCAGCTACGGTCTCGGTGAGACCGTGGTTCAGGGTGCAGTCAACCCCGATGAGTTCTATGTGCATAAGCCCATGCTCGAACAGGGCAAGAAGGCGATCGTCCGCAAGACGCTCGGCAGCAAGCTCATCAAGATGGAATTCGATACGGAAGGCAAGTCCGGCCGTACGGTGCGTACGCTCGATGTTCCCGATGAAGACCGCCGTCGCTTCGCCATCACTGACGAAGACGTGATGGAACTCGCCAAGTTCGCCTGCATCATTGAAAAGCACTACGGTCGTCCGATGGACATCGAATGGGGCAAGGATGGTCTCGACGGTAAGATCTACATCCTTCAGGCTCGTCCGGAAACGGTCAAGAGCCGTCAGGCCACTGCCGACGTGCAGCAGCGCTACACATTGAACGGCAAGGGCAAGGTTCTGGTTCAGGGCCGCGCCATCGGTCAGAAGATCGGTGCGGGTCCCGTGCGCATCGTTCACAGCGCCGCCGAAATGGATCGCGTGCAGAAGGGCGACGTGCTTGTCACCGACATGACGGACCCCAACTGGGAGCCCGTGATGAAGCGTGCATCGGCCATTGTCACCAACCGCGGCGGTCGTACCTGCCACGCGGCTATTATTGCCCGTGAGCTCGGTATTCCGGCTGTAGTCGGCTGCGGCGACGCCACCGAAGTGCTCCAGGAAGACCAGCAGGTCACCGTTTCCTGCGCCGAAGGCGATACCGGCAACATCTACGACGGTCTGCTCGACTTCACGGTTGAAGATGTCAAGCGCGGCGCTCTGCCCGAAATCCCCGTCAAGGTGATGATGAACATCGGCAACCCGCAGCTCGCCTTCGAGTTCTGCCAGCTCCCGAACAAGGGTGTTGGTCTGGCTCGTCTTGAATTCATCATCAACAACAACATCGGTCTGCATCCGAAGCTTGTTCTGGACTACCCGAACATCCCGAGCGAACTGCGCGACACGGTGGAACGTTTGTCGCAGGGCTATGAAAGCCCGCGCGAATTCTTCATCAGCAAGCTCGCCGAAGGCGTGGCTACCATTGCCTGCGCCTTCTGGCCGCGCAAGGTCATCGTCCGTATGTCCGACTTCAAGAGCAACGAATACAAGAAGCTCGTCGGCGGCGCCTGCTACGAACCCGATGAAGAAAACCCGATGCTCGGCTTCCGCGGCGCCTCCCGCTACATTGCTCACAGCTTTGCGGATTGCTTCGAGATGGAATGCCTCGCCATGAAGCGCGTGCGCGACGAAATGGGTCTCACCAACGTCGAACTGATGGTTCCGTTTGTTCGCACGATCGGCGAAATCAAGGCTGTCACGGAAATTCTCGCCAAGTACGGTCTCAAGCGCGGTGAAAACGGTCTGCGCCTGAACATGATGTGCGAAATTCCGTCCAACGCCATCCTCGCCAACCAGTTCCTCGACTACGTCGACGGCTTCTCGATTGGTTCCAACGATTTGACGCAGCTCACGCTGGGTCTGGACCGCGACTCCGGTCTTGTTGCCAGCAGCTTCGATGAACGCGATCCGGCCGTGAAGGAACTCCTGAAGATTGCCATCCGCACCTGCCGTGAACGCGGCAAGTACGTCGGCATCTGTGGTCAGGGGCCGTCCGATCACGCTGACCTTGCCGCCTGGTTGATGGAACAAGGTATTGAGTCGATCTCGCTCAATCCCGACACCGTTGTTGATACCTGGCGCAAGCTTGCAACGATCTGCGGCAAGTAATCGGCCGTTCGATCCGATGTCCTACTCCGGCTTCGGAGTAGGACAACAAAAAGCCTTCCGAGTCTTCTCTTTGTGGAGCTGAAACGGAAGGCTTTGTTATGTTTGCTGTGGATGGAGTGTCTTATGTCGGTCCAAATGCGGCAAACTTGTCGCGTAGAACGAACCCGATGCGGGAAACGGCAGCCAAAAGTTGCGCGGGCGGGAAGTGACCGAAGCCCATAATGAGGCCTTTGTAAAGGGGTCTCCCCATCGAGAACGACGAGATGGAGCGCAATTCCACGCCCTGACGACGGCACAGATCGGCGACGGCTTCGTCGTCAATGTCAGGGTTGTTGAAAACAAAGGTCATGTGCATGCCCTGACCGGTGGCGATGAATTTGCCCCAGTCACCGAAATTGTCGGACACGGCTTCTATGAGATAGTCTCGGCGTGCTTCAAAGATGCGGCGCATCTTCAAAAGATGCGTTTCATAGAGCCCCGTCTTTATGAATTCGGCCACCGAGAGCTGCAGAATTTCATTGCTCTGACGGTCGATGAGAAAGCGCATGCCGGAAAAGGCTTTGACGAGATCGTCGGGTACCACCATATAACCCAGTCGAAGTCCCGGAAACAGAGACTTCGAGAATGTGCCGATGTAGATTACGTTGTTGCCGGAATCCATTCCCTGAAGACTTGGGTAAGCGAGATTACCTCCGTAGCGCAACTCGCTGTCGTAGTCATCTTCCACAATCCAGCCTCCGGTTTCGGAGGCCCACTGAAGGATGTCACGACGACGCTGGATGCTCGTCATCATGCCGAGCGGACACTGATGCGAGGGTGTTAAAAAGACGCCTTTTGCCGTCGGATCGATCTCAAGGGCCTTTTGCAGGTTAAAGCCTTCGTTGTCGACCGGCACGAACACAGGCACGATGTCCTGAGTTCTGGTGGCGGCGCGAAGCAGCGGGTACTGCGGATCTTCGATCCATACCTTGTCTCCGGGCGAAAAGAGAATCTTGAGGCTCATCAGAAGACCGAGCTGACTGCCCGAGGTGATGATCACCTGTTCGGGGCGGGCCTTGACGCCGCGCAGCCGTTGGGCTACGCCGCAGATCGCTTCGCGCAGTTCTTTGCAACCCTGCGGGTCGGAATAGGTGAGCTTGAGCGTGTTTTGCTGAACGTTCTTGATCAGAATGTCGGTGAATTCGCGTCCGGGGCTTGCTTCCCGCGAGGTGCTTGCGATTGCAAGCGGCACAGAAGTCTGCACGGCCAGATCGTCGAGCGCCTGTGCGCAGAAAGCGGCGTGCCGACCGATTGATTTTGGTTTGACGGGCGTAGTGCTCGGCATGTTGCAGGACACGGCATCGAAATTGTTCTGCAGGGGAAGCTTCGTGGAAATGAAACTGCCTCGGCCGCGCGATGTTTCCAGATACCCTTCGGCGATCAGAATGGCGAAGGCGGAGTCAACCGTAGCGCGGGCAACGCCCAGATGTCTGGCAAGCAATCGAATGGGCACAATGCGGTCGCCGGGCTGCAGCAAGCCTTTTTGAACGGCTTCCCGCACGGTCTGCGCGATCTGCCGGTCCAGCGAAATGGGGCTGCTCCTGTCAAGATGAAATTCAACCCGTAAGTGCGTACCGTTTTGGCGAAACATAATGTGCCTTCAATTCATTAATGCATTACTGAAACATGTTCAATCGGTCGATCAGTGAGTGTAACGGATGGCGAAAGCTGCGACATATCCAAAAAGCACCGATTGCACGATATTTTTTCGGTTAGAGGCGACGAGCGGCAATTGCTATACTGCCTTTCGATCGTTCGGTGTCCATAGCAGGCATCGAAATCGTTCAGGAAAAGAAGATCGAGAAAACAGTGGATCCGGAAAATCTTTCTGCCGAAGAACTTGAAATTGCCATGAGGGCGTTGCCGCCTCAGGCGCGCATTGCGCTCGAGACAATGGCGCAGATGCAGAACCGCCCGGCTGAAGACGTGTTGCGCGATGAAATTCGACAATACATCGCGGGGCGTCTTCCGATCGTCAATATCGATGCCGCCATTGAAGCCATTCAGGCGACCGCTCATACGGCGGGATATTTAATCGGACGCTTGCGCCGATTTGCCCGCGAAATGAACAACGAGTGAAAAAATCCAACACACGAGGAGACTTTCAATGAAGAAAACGTTTGCCGCAACCCTTGTTGCCGCCTGTGCTCTCGGAGCAACGGTTTCCCAGGCCGCGACTCCCGAAGTTGAAGCCCTTCTGCAGGCTGCGCAGAAGGAAGGTGCCGTTTATTCGGTAGGCATGCCGAATACCTGGGCCAATTGGGTGAAGACGTGGAACGATCTTCAGACGAAGTACAAGATTAAGACGCAGGATACGGACATGGCTTCGGCCGAACAGATTTCGAAGTTTATGGCTGAGGGCGAAAATGCAACGTCCGACATCGGCGACGTGGGCTTTGAATTCGGTGAAATCGCCAAGAAGCGCGGCATTACCATGCCCTACAAACCATCGACTTGGGATCAGATTCCGGGCTGGGCCAAGGATCCGGATGGTCACTGGTGCCTTGCCTACACCGGCACGGTGGCATTCATCATTAATAAGGAACTCGTCAAGGACATTCCGCGCACATGGAGCGACTTGCTCAAGGGTACCTACCGCGTGTCCGTGGGTGCCGTGGGTTCTGCAGCTCAGGCCAACTACTCCGTGCTCGCGGCGGCCATTGCTTTCGGTGGAGATGAAAAGAATCTCAATCCGGCCTATGACTTCTTTGCCAAGATCGCAAAGCAGGGACGCCTGTCGATGGTCGATCCGGTGGTGGCGAATCTTGAAAAGGGCGAAGTGGAAGTCGGCATGCTGTGGGACTTCAATGCGCTCAACTATCGCGATCAGATCGATCGCAACCGCTTTGAGGTTGTGATTCCGTCCGAAGGCAGCGTCATGAGCGGCTACACGACGATTCTCAACAAATACAGCAAGCATCCGAACGCTGCTAAGTTCACGCGCGAGTTCATCTTGTCCGATGAAGGTCAGATCAATCTGGCCGGTGGCTATGCACGTCCGATTCGCATCGATCACATCAAGTTGCCTGAAGACGTTGCAGCAAAGATGCTTCCGAGCGAACAGTACGCCAAGGCTCGACCGGTGAAGGATTTCGCAGCCTGGACGAAGACCACGGCGCGTCTGTCACGTAACTGGCAGAGCAAGGTGTCGATCCACATGAAGTGATCGTTTACGGTTGATCCGCAAGCTTTGGCAAGAGCGGTTTCCGGTTTGCTGCCGGGACCGCTTTTTGGTTTGTGTGTGACCCACCGAGGCCATCGAGTAAAATCTGAGACGAACCGGCGATTACGTCCGAGGTGCATCGTGCCGAGCGAGTTTTTGCCGTCCGGTAGAAATTTTTTGTTGTTGTATGAAAACTTTGTCAGATCGATGGTCGAACATCGGACACTCGCTGTTGCTCGTGCCGTTTGCCGTTGTCTTCTTTGCCTTTCAGATCGTGCCCATGATCTGGGTGCTTGTTAATTCGTTTTGGGTCGAAGAGGACGTTGAGTGGGGGCTGGCCAACTACACGGAACTCATTGGTGACGCCTTCTACGCCCAGGCCTTCACCAATTCGCTGTGGCTCAGCTTCGGGAGTGCGCTCGTGGGGCTGCTGATAGCATCCTTTGCGGCGGCAAGTCTGCAGAAGGTGCCAGGAGGCCTGCGCGACGCGATGGTGAGCTTTACGAACATGACGAGCAACTTCTCGGGTGTTCCGCTTGCCTTTGCCTTCATCATCATTTTGGGCTTCAACGGTGCGATCACGCTGCTTCTCAAAAAGTGGGGCATCATCGACAACTTCAACGTCTACGGCATCGAGGGGCTTTTCCTCATCTACACATACTTCCAGATTCCGCTCGGAACATTGCTTCTGTTTCCGGCCTTCGGCGCCTTAAAACCCGAATGGGAGGAGGCGGCCTTCACCATGGGCGCAGGACGTCTTCAATACTGGTGCCGCGTGGCCATCCCCGTGATGTTGCCTGCGCTTGCCGGTACGTTCACGATTCTTTTTGCCAATGCCATGGGCGCTTACGCAAGCGCTTATGCGCTTACCGTCGGCAACTACAATCTCATCACGATCCGCATCGGGCAGCTCGTCGTGGGCGACATTTTCTTCCAGCCCAATCTGGCGGCGGCGCTCTCGGTGCTTTTGATTCTGATTTTGGGTTTCGTCACAGCACTCTACCGATTCCTGATCCGGAGGTCTTACCATGCCGCGTATTGATTTGCAGGATAAAAGCCGCGGCTGGCAGCTCTACCACAAGACCGTGATCGGGGTTACGGCATTGATTTTGCTGCTGCCGATCGCTGCGACCGTGATCTACGCCTTTTCTTCGAGCTGGGGCGCAACGATTCTGCCCGACGGGCTTACCACGCGCTGGTTCGAACAGTTGCTCTCCGACCCGCGTTTCCTTGCAGCCATGGGCCGAAGCTTCTTTATTTGCCTCGCAACGCTCGCGTTTTCGACGTTGCTTGTGCTGCCCGCTGTGTTTGCCGTTTTCTATTATTTCCCCAAGCTCAAGGACTTGATGGAGATTCTCATCATCCTGCCCTTTGCGGTGCCGCCGGTGGTGAGTTCCGTAGGGTTGCTGCAGATCTATGCGGGCGAGCCCTTCGTGATCGTGGGAACGCCTTGGATTCTGGTGGGGACATATTTCACCATCACGGTTCCCTTCATGTACAGAGCGCTAGCCAATGGCCTTGAAGGCATCAACCTCAAGGACTTGATTGATGCGGCGCATCTTTTGGGCGCAAACACCTTCTCGGCTTTCATGCGCTGCATCCTGCCGAACCTCAACCGTGCGCTTCTGGCCTCGCTCTTTCTGAGCTTCTCGTTTTTGATGGGCGAATTCGTCTTTGCCAACATCCTCGTGGGGACGCGCTACGAGACGCTTCAGATCTACCTCTATACCAAGCGCATGACGAGCGGCCACCTCAATGCCGCCATCGTGGCGACGTACTTCTTCCTTACGCTGATTCTCACGTGGGCGGCCATGTACCTCTCCCGCCCCAAGCGCGAACGCAGTCAGAAAGCGCAATAACCGAATACCTCGAAAGAAAAATAGAAAGTTATGGATCAAACGAATCACTATGTTGTTGTGAAAGGCCTTAGCAAGCATTTCGGTGCATCCAAGGTTTTCGAGGATCTTTCCTTTGCGATCGAAGAGGGGGAGTTCATCACGCTGCTCGGTCCCTCGGGCTGCGGCAAATCAACGCTGTTGCGGTGCCTTGCCGGTCTTGAGACGCCCGACGCGGGCAGCATCTTCGTCAACGGCGAAGACATCACACATACCAAGCCGCAAAAACGCGGCATCGGGATGGTGTTTCAGAGCTACGCTCTTTTTCCCAACATGACGGCCGCCGAAAACATCGCCTTCGGTTTGAAGATGCAGGGGCTTGAGAAAAACGAAATTCTGCATCGCGTGGCGCAGGCCATCCGCACGGTGGAACTCACCAACAACGAAAAGAAGTACCCCAATCAGCTTTCGGGCGGTCAGCGTCAGCGCGTGGCGTTGGCTCGCGCCCTTGTCGTCAAGCCCCGCATTCTGCTTCTCGACGAACCGCTGTCGGCATTGGACGCCCGCATCCGACGCAATTTGCGCGACGAGATCCGCTCGATTCAGCGAGAGATGCAGCTTACGACGATTTTCGTGACGCACGATCAGGAAGAGGCGATGACGATGAGCGATCGCATCTTTCTGATGAACAAGGGGCAGTTTGTGCAGATGGGCACGCCCGAGGAAGTGTATCTGTCTCCCGCGACCGAATTTGCGGCGCGCTTCATCGGTTCCTACAACCTTCTTACCAAGGCGCAGGCTGCGGCGATTTTTGATGTTGGCAGCGAAGAGCTCTACGCCGTGCGTCCCGAATCGGTCTACGTGCAGGAAGAAGGGGGCATTTATCCGAGCACCTGCTCAAGCCCGGTGCAGGGCACGGTTGTCTCGCATCAGCTTCTCGGCAACGTCATCCGTTACCGTATTGAGGCGCTTGGAGCCGAACTCACGGTTGACGTGATGAACCGTTCGAGCAGCCGTCTCTATGCGCCGCAGACCTCGGTGAAGCTGCTCTTTAACCGAGCCGAAATCAAGCCGCTTGCTCGCTGATTCTCTGACAAAAGCAAAAAACCTCACCGGTCGCGAAACCAGGTGAGGCTCTTGCATGCCTTATCGGCGAATTGGTAGGCCCAGAAGGACTTGAACCTTCGACCAAGGGATTATGAGTCCCCTGCTCTAACCGACTGAGCTATGGGCCCGGTCGTTTGAGGACAAAACCGCAAACGAGGGCGCCATTTTACTAGAAAAACGCCGAATTTTGGAAAGTTTTTTCCTATAAGCGGCAATCAGATTTTGAAGACTTTTTCACGGTAAAACTTCATTTCGGCAATCGAGTCATAAATGTCGCTCAGGGCTTCGTGCCGGGAGGACTTCTGGTACTGACTCATGATGGCCGGATTCCAACGGCGCACGAGCTCTTTGACCGAACTCACGTCAATGCTGCGGTAGTGAAAGAAATCTTCCAGACGCGGCATCCAGCGTGCCATGAAGCGTCGATCCTGACCGATCGTGTTGCCGCACATCGGAGACTTGCCGGCGGGTACGAAACGCGACCAATGCTCAAGACAAATGTCCGTGGCTTCCTCTTCGGAGATCGTGCTTTCGAGAACGCGCTTGGTCAGGCCGCTTCTGCCGTGCGTGGCAGTGTTCCAGCTGTCCATCGATTTCATGACGGCTTCGGACTGATGAATGGCGATGACCGGACCTTCGGACAGAACGTTGAGTTGAGCGTCCGTGATAACGGAGGCGATCTCAATGATGCGGTTGACTTCGGGCTGTAGTCCCGTCATTTCCATGTCTAGCCAAATCAGGTTGCTTTCGCTGTAACGCGGATCTTTTTCAATCGTTTCCGACATTTGTGCTCTGTAAGTGTAAAAAAAGCGCATTTCCTGCGCGAGGCCATTAAGATTAGTAGGTTATTGTATCCGCTTCGTCCCGTAATCGTTTTTTTCATGACCGACATTGCGTCTGTTCTCAGTATTCTGTTTGTCCTTTTGATCGCTTTTTACGTGTGCGTTCACACCGCGCTCACCATTTCCGAGGTCAAAAGTGCCGAAGCGGGAGCCAATGTCGTGCCGGCTGCTTTTCGGCCGCGCGTTTCCCTTGCCGAACACCGCAAGGCGATTGACTACACGGGCGAAGTCATTCAAAGCGATCTGGTTGCGGCGCTGGTCGGCGCGGGCATCGCGCTTCTTCTGACATACGGCGGCGGCTTTACCATTTTGCTTGCCGGCATTACGGCTTTGTGCGGACAGGGGCTTGCGGCACACATCACGCTTGCGCTTTTCATTAGCTTCGTACTCGCACTCGTCGACTTACCGCTATGCTGGTGGAAGGAATTCCGCATCAACGAACGCTACGGTTTTGAAAAGACGCCTGCCAAGCAGTGGCTTGTCAAAGCGCTCAAGGAATTGTTACTGGGATGGTGCTCTCTGGCGCCCGTGCTGGTTGCCTTGCTGGTCATCTGCGAAAGCGCGTCCTACCACTGGTGGTCGTTTGCGCTGCTTGCAACGGCGGCCTGGTACATCTGGCGCATTTCTCTTGCGCCCAAGATCATCGGTTTTTCGGCTCAGACCAAGCCTATGCGTGAGGGACCGCTCAAGGATCGTCTCACCAAGCTACTCAAGCAGCTTGAACTCGACAACACCGAGATTTACACCATGGCTCGTCCCAAGAGCTGGCGCCACGGCAACGCGATGCTCGTCAAGCGCCGCGGCAAGTCGCGTCTGGTGATCTTCAATCACGTGCTGGCTCGTCTCAAGGAAGAGGAGATCTGCGCTGTGGCCGCCTGTGCCATCGGCCGCATCAACCGTTGTCACAATGCCGCTCGTCTCGTGTTTTTCATCGGCATTTCCTCGCTTTTCTGGTGGGGGCTGGCGTTTCTCTCGGAAAAGACCTGGTTCTATGCGTCGCTTAACATCGAACCGTCGCTTGCGATTCCCAACGGTGCCATCAATCCGGGGCTGCTCTTTGCGATCTGCATCGCCGTCGTTCCGGTGGTGCTTTATCCGGCTGTCTTTGTGATTCACGCCTTTACGCGACTGCTTGACTACGATGAAGACGCCTACGCCGTTGCAATAGTGGGCTCCAAGCCGCTCGTGCGTGCCATCGCCAAGCTGCACCGTGACTATCGCAATTCGCTTGTGCCCAACATCCTTTATTCGCTTGCCAACCATCGTCGTCCGCATGTGACGCACCGCATCCGCGCGGCTCTTCTGGTTGAGCAGCGCGACCGCTTCAATCAAGCTTCTGCCGTCAACGACGAGCGCCGCACTCAGGCCACACGCTTTAACATGGCGATTGAGCGCCGACGCAAGCTGCGCGACGAAAAACTCGATGCGCGCCTGCGTCGCAAGAGTGAAATTTTGCTTGAGGCAAGTGCCTTGCGTCACCGCAACTTCACCATGCAGCAGGCTTAAGTCATGGCACGTCAGCGCAAGACAATCCAGCAACCCTCTCTTGATGGGCCGCGACTTACCGGGTGCGTCACCCGCACGCACGGGCGACATCATTACGTCACGACCGAAGACGGCAACGTCTACGAAGCGCATCGCCGCGGTAAGAAGTCCGACGTGGTTGTGGGAGACATCGTCATTTGTTCGCAGCCTTCGGGCGGAGTCGTGGCCATTGAAAGCATCGAGCCGCGCACGAACCTTCTGTATCGAAGCGACGAGTGGCGCATCAAGGAGTTGGCAAGCAACCTGACACTGGTGGCTTGCGTGTTTGCTTCCCGTCCGACCTTCAATCCCAAGTTCGTCTGGAAGGCGATTGTGGCCGCACAGGCTGCCGACATTCCGGTTCTGGTGATCCGCAACAAGTCCGATCTTTCCGATAAGGCGCAGGAGGCCGAGGCGTTTTTGGCTTCGCTTCAGGCCTTGGGCGTGCGCACGCTCAATGTTTCTGCGTTGAGCGACCCCGAGGGGACGCGCAAAGTTCTTTCGGAAACCTTTGCCGGGGAACGTGTTCTTCTGATGGGGCAGTCCGGCATGGGCAAGAGCACCATTCTCAACGTGCTTTGCCCCGAGGCTCAGGCCCGCACGCAGGAGTTTTCCGAGGCGCTTGATCTCGGCAAGCAAACCACTACCAACACGACGCTCTACAGCGCCGTTTTTGAGGGTAAGGAAAGCGCACTCATTGACAGCCCCGGGTTCCAGGAGTTCGGTCTGGCGCACCTCACCAAGCTCGATGTCCTGCGCGCTATGCCTGACATTGCCGCCTGTGTGGACGGCTGCCGCTTTTACAACTGCACGCACACGTCCGAGCCCGGCTGCTCGGTGAAGGCGGCTCTTGCCGAAGGCCGTATTCAGCCCGAGCGCTACGCTTTCTACTGCGAGCTGGTAGCCTCCTGCGAGAAGTAACTTCTCAGCCGATTCGGCGTCTTTTTTTCCTTTTTTTGTCCGACTGCGACGATCGTTGTCGCATGCGTCTTTAAGATGCTTTGGGTAACGAAAAAACGGTGGAACAAAAAGAAGAGGCCAATCGGATATGGCACGCAGAACGTCGCTTAACAAACTCGACATCACATCGCAAAAAACTTTCGATCTTTGGATGCTGCGGCTTCTGTGCCGCGCCGATGTCTGGAAAGACATCGATACGTGCAGCTTAGGCGATGCCGACGATTTCGGCAGTTGCTTCTGGTTTAAGCCGTTTCGTGCCGACTTGCACTGGGCTCTGGCGGTCTATCGCAACGAAGAGTTTCTCGAAACCGGCAATGTCGCCAAAGGTCGCTTTCGTCTTTCCCGCAACAGGTTCGTTTCTCAAAAGCTTGGGTCTGAAGATAAAGGTCAAAGGTCTGCCGTCGGCTCGGAAAATCGGCTTTTGCTGATCGGGTTGATCACTTGATCGGTTTCTTTTCGACGCGACGGATGCCTGCAGTCGTCTTCCAGGCTGCCACCCAGCCGTCAAGCAGAACGGTGTCGTTCATGATTGCTTCAAGACGCCAGGCACCGTCGGGCAGACTCTCGATCGTCTGCGTTCGGTTAAAGGGCGTTTCTTCGAGAATGGTCTTGGTGACGGGGTTCGTGAACTCAACGATAAAGTGCACTTTGCCGCCGTTGCTGTAGTTGACGTGACGCTGCGCGATGTATTCCTGCAGACGGAAGTCCTGAGGACGATCGGCGGCGAAGTCGAGCACTTCCGCGGTTTTGATACGGTGCAGAGCCAAGTGTCGGATGTCGTCGTAGCCGTCAAACTTGCAGATCAGATAGAGACGATGTTCCTGTTGCACGAGCCCAAGCGGGGAGACGGTGCGCTTTTTGCATTCTCCGCTGACGTTTTGATATTCGATGTCAAGCTTGGAGTCCCGGTAGAGTGCTTCGCTTACGCTATCAAAAATGCGCAGGAGAATGGTCGGAGGCATCAGCGCAATCGAATCCGGCACGAACGCCACCTTCTGCATCCAGGCGTTTTGCTTGGATGCGGCGCTTGTTTCGTTGAGTGCGTGCCGGGCGGACTCAAACAAGGGCGTGAGCGCACTCATGATACGGGCGGGAACCTGGTACTTCAGGTGTTCTTCTGCCAGGCGCAGCAGCAGGCTTTCCTGCGGTGTGAGTTTGGCCGAGGCCAGATCCGTATCGGGGATACGCCGATAGCCGTATGGTTTGCCAGCGGTGTTGCATTCCACGTGCAGGTCTTCGCATCGGTGGATGTCACGCAGAATGCGCTGCAGACGGCGCGGTTCGATCGCATAGCCCGATTCCTCAAGCGCTTGCTTGATTTCCGGGGTGGAGATCCAGTGGTTGCGCGGAATGAGCTTGAGAATTCTGAGGACCAGAAGCGCGTCTCGGGTGGCGGATTCGATGATGGCCATGATGAAAACTCCGAAGTGTGGTTACCTCGGAGTCTACCACTTGCGTCAATTATTGACGGATGTTTCTCTCGGACTTCAGGCCGCCGTTGATGCGTTCTCTTCTCGTGAGCGGCGGATGAGGCGTCCGAGAAAGATGGTCAGTCCGAGCATGAATGTGAGCAGAACCGGTACGGCGCAAAGTGCGGTGTGCAGACCGAAGTGTTCGGCCGAAAGACCGAAGGCAGGCGGCGCAAACAAGAGCCCGGCGTAGGCGAGAAGCGAAACGAGCGATGTCGCGCGGGCCGTCGAGACACCCTTGATGGCGCCGGCGCGGCTAAAGGCGATCGGCACGATCGGCGCCTGACCCAGGCCCATCATGGCGTAGCCGATGAGACAAACCGACCAGCTCGAAGCCGTGAGCACGGTCAGCATGCCGACAAGCGCAAGCGTTGCACCCGCCGTGCCGACAGCAAAGTCGCCGAAATTGTTGCGCAGACGGTCGCCGGTCAGACGGCAAAGCAGAGAACACATCGAAAAGCCTGCAAAGACCAGTGCGGCAATTGATTCGGGTGCGCCCTTTTCCTGATGTAGATACAGACTTCCCCATTCGCCGACACTGCCTTCCGACACGTAACAGCACACACAGAGCAGACCGCAGATCCAGACGAGGAAGGGAAGGCGCTTTTTGGGTTCGGCGGACTCCGGCGATGCGGCAGTGGATTTGTCGGCTCTGCCTTCGGTGCCCGTCACCAAACGCGGTTCGGCCCACCAGAGCATGGCGGACATGACGAGCGCGGGCAATAGGAAGTTCACCCACACGCTCAGGCTTGTGGCGGCAAAGAAGGACCCCGCACAGGCCGCGGCTGCCGCGCCGATGTTATAGCCCGCGTGCAGAACATTCATCGAGCTTTTCTTGTATGCGCGCTCGACTTCGACGCCCTGCACATTCATCGTGACGTCGCAAAGCCCCATGCAGATGCCCAGCAGCGCCATCGTGGCGCCGAAGTACCAGACCGAGGTGGAGAAGGACACCAGCACGACGAAGACCATGCAGGCAAGACTCGAAACCAGAAGCGTCGTTTTAGCGGAAATTTTCGCAATCAGACGCGGTGCAAACGCCAGACCGATCAAGGCGGAAAAGCCGAAGAAAAGCAGGATGATGCCAAGCTCGCCTTCGGTGGCGCCCGTCATGTTTTTGAGCGCCGGCATGCGCGAGGTGACAAGTCCGTAGGCAAGGCCCGGCGCCATGAAGTAGAACATGCAGGCCAGACGTGCGCAGGCGTATGAAAGGTACGGATTCTGCATAACGGCTAGCGGTCAGACGAGAAATTCCCGCGCGAGAATCGAGAAGGCGCTTACCACCATCAGCGCCACGAGCACATTGCGAAACATCGTGTCGGTGAGCCGACGGAAGGTGGCAACGCCCAAGCGCGAAAAGATGAGCGTGACGGGAAAAGCGATCGCGGTAAAGATCCAGGTCATGAAAGAGACGTGACCTGCGACGAGATACCAGACGAAGGCAAGCGTCAGAATGACGACGTTGTAGGGGCGCAAAACAGCGCTTGTTTGAAACTTGTCCCAGGGCTGCAGTGCGCACCACATCGTGGGAACGACGCCCGACAAGGATGCAGCGCCGCCCATGATGCCGCCCGTAAAGCCGGCAAGGCTGTCACAGACGGGACGCTCCTTGGTAAAGGCCTTGGAAAGCTTCCCTCGCAGCAGGAAAAAAGCGGTGTAAAAGAGCATGAAAAAGGCGACGGCCAGTTTCAGATGCGCCGCATCGATCCAATTGAGAAGCCATGCACCCACGGGCAAGCCGATCAAGGCGGGAACCAGAAAACGGGGCAGGCGATGCAAACCCGTCTTCACGCCCTGGCGCGTAAGCCACAGACTTTGCACGCCGCTTGCCACGCTCATGGCAGCGACGACCGGAACGGCTTGCTCCACGGTCATCACCTGCAGCCAGATGCCCAGACTCATCAGTCCGGTTCCGAAACCCGCAAGACCGTTGAAGTAGCCGCCCAAAGCGGCGCCGGCAGCCAGATAGAGCAAAAGTTCAAGCGTGATGTTTTCCATGGCGAGTCACCGCCCATACAAAAACCGAAAATCGCGGCGCAACTTCAGAGGAGCTCTTTTTCAGGCCAATGACACAGGTCGGCGATCGGGCACTTCGTGCACTGAGGCTTGCGTGCCGTGCAACAGTAGCGTCCGTGCAGCAGAATCCAATGATGTGCGCCCAGTCGGAACTCCTCGGGCAACGATTTTTCGAGTTTATCACTGCATTCGTTGGCCGTTTTGGCTTGCACGAGACCGGTGCGCTGGCACACGCGAAAGATGTGCGTATCAACCGGAATGAAGGGCTTGTGAAAGGCAACGTTCAAAACCACCTTGGCTGTCTTTTCGCCGACGCCCGGCAGCGACATGAGCTCTTTGAGGGTCTGCGGAACCTCACCGTTGAAGCGCTCCATCAGCGCCTTGGCAATACCCACGGCGTGTTTGGCCTTGTTTCGGTATAGGCCGATCGTTTTGATGAATGGCTCGACGTCTTCGGGCGTTTTTTGCGCCATGGTTGCCGCGTCCGGCATGGCGGCAAAAAGCGCGGGGGTGGCCAAATTGACGCTCTTGTCGGTGGCTTGCGCCGAGAGCATCACGGCGATCAAAAGCTCGAAGGCGTTGTTGTAGTTGAGTTCACTTTCGGGCTCGGGGCGCTCGGCCTTGAGCCTTTCCATAATCTGACGACGGATTTGGGCGTTCACGACGAACCTCACGATTTTTTTAGCGACTTGGCCATCAACAAAGCTTGCATAAGCACGGCGCTCTTGTTATCGGTGGCTTTTTCAAGTTGCGCGCGGCGGCGTTCGGCACCGGCCCTGCGGCGGGCGTTGGTGCGTTCATAGGCTTTTTTGGCGAGCTCGGCGTCCTCTGCGGTCCAGACGTGACCATTTTCGATCATCTCGACGGCATTGACAGGGCAGGCACACACGCACAGCCCGCAACCGGTGCACGAGGACTCTATGACGGCAAATAGATGCTTGGGAAGACCTGTCACGGCACCCACCGGGCAAGCGCTGTGGCACAGGCGACAGCCGATGCAGCGCTTGGGATCGATTCGAGCGACGGCAAAGGGCAGCTCGCGGCCGTATTCGGGGTCGATTTCGAGCGCGGAACGTCCCGTGAGCGCGGCAAGCTTTTCCACGCCTTTCTTGCCGCCCGGGGCACAGCGGTTGATTTCGGCGCTTCCCTCGGCAATGGCGCGGGCATATTGCGCGCAGCCGTCAAAACCGCACTGACGGCATTGGGTCTGGGGCAAAAGACGGCAAAGCGCCTCGGCGAGGCGCTCTGTGGTGTTTGTTTCAGGCATCGGCAAACATCAAAAGAAGAAACTGCCGATTTTCTTGGCTAAAAATCGGCAGCGTGCGGGAATCAGAGCCAGAAGTTTTCGGCAAGCAGCTGTCCGGGCTCGCCGTTTCTCGGGCTGACGATGCCTCGGGCTCGCATGGCGGCGCGAACGGCCTTTACCATGGCGGGGTTGCCGCAAAGCATCACGCGGCTTGCTTGCGGCGTGATTTCGGCTTCAGCCGTGGCTTCCAGTAAGCCGCTTTCCAACGCGTCTGGAATGCGCACGTCAATCATGGCGCCGGCATCGCGCGTGACGGAAGCCATCACACGCAGCTTGGGCTGAAGCTTTAAGACATGCTGCAGGTACTGCGTTTCGTTCCAATTGCGCACGCCGTGAACGAGGAACACGCGTTCGTACTTGTCCATGATCGACTCGTCGGAGACGATGGCCACGAACGGAGCAACGCCCGTGCCCGTGGACAGCAGCCACAGATCGCGGCCGCCCGGCTGCAGACGCGACTCAATGAGCATGCCGTTCATTTCGGTATCAAGCAGAATCGGTTCGCCTGCCTTGAGGTTGCACAGGCGAGGACTCACCGCACCGCCCTTGACGCGGGCGATGAAAAAGTCGAGCGTATCGGCACCGGCTTTGCTTGCAATTGAGTAACAGCGCCACTGCGGCTCTGCCGTCGAAGGCATCGCAATGCGCGCAAACTGACCGGTCATCCACTGACAACCTTCAGGGACGGCCAATTTCAAATGCGTAACGTTGTCGGCAACGGCCTGTGCATGCACAACCTTGGTTTGACAAATCGCCATAAAGCCACTCCTGCTGAAAAAGAGCCTGTAAGCGTGCCTGAGAAAGAATTAGCGCTTGAGGTACTGGCGCTTGTTGGGAACGTTGACCCATTCATCCGCATCGTCCGGGTAGGGCTTCTTGCGGGTGATCGAGGGCCACTGGTGCGAGAGCTCGGCATTGATCTGGATGAAGTCGAGCTGATCAGCCGGGACGTCTTCCTCGGCAAAAATGGCGCCTTCCGGGCATTCGGGCACGCACACGGCGCAGTCGATGCATTCGTCGGGATCGATTGCGAGGAAGTTGGGGCCTTCGTGGAAGCAGTCAACCGGACAGACGTCCACACAGTCAGTGCGCTTGCAGTTGATGCAGGCTTCGCAAACAACGTGAGTCATTTTCTTTTGGTATCTCGTATGGGTTGGATATTCGGTTCAATTCGTGCGCGTGTGTGCAAAAGACCGACGAATTGAATCAGGTATTGTAGCCGAAACTTTTTTCGCCGAGGCTGATTAAAAAATGCGACTTGGGCGCTTCTTTCGAGTTCAGAGCGCGAGTGCTCGATAGAGCAAAAAGGCTGCCAAAAACAAAAAGACGACGCCCGAAATGCAGCTGATCACGCGCGGCCCCCGCGGCCCGCTCAAAAACACGCGGGCGTGTGCGGCGAGAATCGCGTATGCCATCATCATCACGAAAACGATCAGAGCGTAGATCGCGATCATCACGGCCGACTGCAAGACGTAGGAGAAAGTCGGGTCGATGAAGGAAGGAAGCACCGTCAGACCGAAGATGATGGGCTGCGGATTGGCCGCTGAGATCGCCGCGCATTTCATGAACTGGGAAAAACCGCTTTCGGTCTGTTCGTCGTGACGCCCGATCAGTGAGGCGTGCTTCGGTTTTTTGAGAATCGACCGAATGCCCAGGTACGCGAGAAAGGCCGCGCCGATGAGCTGAATCACGGAGAAAGCCGCCGGGTGGGTGGCAAGTACGGCGCCAGTGCCCGAAAGCGCGATCACAAAGAGAAAGGCGATGCCGATTGCGATGCCCAGACACCCTGGAATGGCTCTTTTCCACCCCTGGGAGAGCCCGAGGTTGACCGCCATGACCGCACCGATGCCGGGCGTGGCGATGTTGGCAAAGCTTGTGACCAGAAACAGCGTAAAAAGCGGCGACATGACGATACTACCGGCCGAATCGTTTCCCGAAGTTTAGTGCTTGCGGCGGAAAATGCAGAAAGTAAGGGCAGGGCGCTTTTCGTTGGCGGGAAGTTCCGAGAGAACTTCACGGTCCCACTCTTCGAGGCTCAAAGGGCCGAAGAAGGCGTCGCCCGGATACTCGGCCTGAATTTCCGTGATCCAGCAGGTGTCGACGAGTTTGAGGGCCTGCGCATAGATCTGCGCGCCGCCGATCACGAAGGCAAGTTCGTCGTTCTTGATCATGCCGGCTGCTTCTTCAAGCGAGGTTGCTGTGCGGCAGCCTTCCGGGCGGTAGTCAGGATTGCGGCTGATGACGATGTTGTCGCGCCCGGGAAGAGGGCGGCCGATTGATTCGTGCGTCACGCGTCCCATGATGACGGGGTGTCCCATGGTGACTTCCTTGAAATGCTTGAGGTCTTCGGGCAGGCGCCAGGGCATGTTGCCCGCGAGTCCGATCGTGCCGTTTTGAGCGTGCGCAACGATGATTGCAAGTTGAGCCATAGTGATCTCGAAGTGGTTGTCTGTTTGTATGAACACAGTGTTTTTCGAGGCGAAATCTAACAAATTTCGGCCTGAAAAATCGTGCTAGAGTCGAAACCGCACGCCGCTGGCGACGTAACAAAAGGAAAACCATCACAGAATTTTTCCCGCCGGAAGCCCTTTAATTCATTGAAGGGAGGAAGGCGGGCTATTAAACTCAGTGTCTATGACCTCTCAGAGTTTTGTTATTGAACTGCCGATTGCTGTGGACGATGCTGAGATGCGTACCATTGTGCGCAAGCTTGAGTTCGCCCGTCAGCTGCACAATGCCACTCTGGGCACAGCAATGGGACAATTGCAGCAGATGCGGCAGGATGCTGCATGGAAAGAGGCCTGTGTCATGCCTAAAGGCAAGGAGAGGGCAGCAGCCTTTCGTGCCCTTGACCGCAAATACGGGCTGACTGAATACGATTTGCATTCTGTTATTGCAAGACACAGGGAAGGCAGCGGTCGCAAAGCAGAACTGGGCATTAACGAGACCCAGAAGATTGCCACCCGTGTCTTTCAGGCGATAAACCGCTATAAGCTCGGACTTGGAGGGATGCCCCGTTTCAAATCTTCCAAACGCGGTCTGCACAGTATTGAAGGCAAAACCAACAAAACGGGGCTCAAGTTCAGACCGGAAAAAAAGGTGCTGAACTGGTGTGGTCATGACTATCGCGTCCTGATCGACCCGAAAGACGATTACATTCAGAGAGCGCTGAAAGAAAACGAACGCTCGGATAAGTATCGCAAAATCAAGTATTGCCGGCTGGTGCGTAAACGCATCCGCTCGGCAGACCGCTTCTTCTTGCAGGTCGTGCTTGAAGGGACGGCTCCTGTCAAGCATGTTTATGCTCCTGTAACCGAACGGGCTGCGATTGATCCGGGGCCGCAGAGTATTGCTCTTTTTAGCAAGGCGTTTGCCGGCAAGATTCAGGTTGCGGGATCAAGCAACTTCAACGAGGCAGCCTCCCGACGTCTGCTTCGTGCCATGGACCGAAGCCTGAGACGCAACAACCCCGATGCCTATAACGAGGACGGCACAATCAAAAAGGGAGCGAAGCTTGTCAAAAGTAAGAACTATCAACGCAAGGTAGATCGGCTGCGTGAGATGCATCGCGTGGCTGCAGCCGAGCGCAAGTGCCGGCACGGTCAGACGATCAATCTGCTGCTCTCAATAGCCGGCGACATACGTATTGAGAAAAATAGCTGGAAGGCGTTTCAGAGAGGACATTTCGGTAAAAGTCTGGGTAAAAGTGCAATGTCGGGATTCATTGCTCAACTGAAGTCAAAGGCTGCAAGTGCCGGGCTGAAGGTAACAGAGGTCAATCCCTACAAACTGAAACTCAGTCAGTACGATCCGTATACGGACACGTATCGAAAGAAAGATCTCAGTGAACGCTGGCAGGAAATGAAAGCAGGAAGCGGACAGTACATCCAGCGTGACATACTGTCGGCATTGCTTTTGTACTGCGCTGACATTGAAAAGGAAATCCATATTCCGAAAGTTGCCGTCGAGCAGCTTGAAGGTGCGAAACAGTTCCTGACTGACGCGGAATATGTAGTTTTGAAGTCAACGAGTAGTCGGGATCAGCGTGATCTCAGACTTGCGCCGGAGCCAAAAGCGATGACGCCGGAGATGGCTCGTCAGAAAATCCTTCGTGGTGCTGGTGACAGCCATTTGCCAACTGACCAGGCGTTAGGCCGGATCAGAGCGGGTGGAAAAGTCAGTACTTGGTCGAAGGAAACCTTCCCTCTTTAGAGGGGAGTTGTTTAGGAGGAAACCGCACAGATGACGAAAAGAGCCGTCGAATTGAATGACAAAGCCCGAGGGACGATTAAGGAAGTCGTGGAGAACGCTTGGCGGGGCGAAGCGCTTGCCGAACTTCAGAACTATGTTCGAATCCCATGCAAATCTAAGGATTTCGATGTCGATTGGGAGGTCAATGGCTTTTTGCGGCAGGCCTGCCGCAAGGCGGCAGAGTGGGGACAAAGCCTTTTTCCTGATGCCGTCTTCGAGGTGTTGACCGAACCGAGACGTACGCCGGCCCTTTTCTTCGATATCCCTGCAACCCGAGACGACGAGTCGCCTGCAGTTTTCTTCTATGGCCATTTTGACAAGCAGCCCGAAGGCGAAGGTTGGAGCAACGGGCGCAAGCCTTTTGAACCGACGCTTGAGAGTGAACGTCTTTACGGACGCGGTGCCGCGGACGACGGCTACAACTTTTACGCCGCGATGGTGGCTCTGCATGCGCTTGAAAAAGCGGGCCTCCCGCACGGCCGCATCGTCGGATTGTACGAGACGGACGAAGAGTGCGGCTCGCGCGACTTTGAGTATTGGATGCAGACGTGTCGAGAGAGGTTCGGGAACGTTGGACTCGTAGTGGTCATGGACTGCGGCGGCGCAGACTATGAGCATCTGTGGTCGACGGTGAGTTTCCGCGGTGCGGCGGTGTTGACGCTCAACGTCAAGGTGGCCGAACACGGTATGCACTCGGGGCTGACATCGGGCATTGCACCGAGTTCCTTCATGATTGCCCGAGCTCTTCTTGATCGCATTGAAAACGCACAGACCGGTGAAATGCCTGCCGACGCGCTCAACGTGGAAATTCCTGCGGTTCGCCTGGAACAAATGAAGCGGTACGCAGAAACGGTGGGAGAGGGCGTTTTTGCCGACATTCCCTGGGCTAACGGCACGCACGCCAGAAGTTCTGATCCGTTTGAAGCGGTGGTGATGAATACCTGGAAGCCGCAACTTTGTGTGACGGGCGCCGAAGGTATTCCGCCCGTTGATGGGGCGGGTAATGTGCTGCGCTCGTTTACAAAGCTCAAGCTTTCCGTACGCCTGCCGCCCACGGCAGACGGAGCCAAAGCGCTGGCATGGCTTACTGAAACGCTCACGGAAAAGCCGATGTTCGGCTGCCGCGTGACAGTGGAAAATGCGCACGCAGAAGGCGGCTGGAATGCGCCGCAGGAAATGCCTCGTTTTGCACAGGCGGTTGCCGATGCCGCACAAGAGTGCTTCGGTACAGAACCGGTGTATTGCGGTTGCGGCGGCTCGATTGGCATCCTGCCGCTTTTTGACAAGTTCTTCGGGTCGCCTCAATACCTGCTTACCGGCGTCCTCGGACCGGAATCCAACGCGCACGGGCCCAACGAGATGCTGAGGCTTGATTACCTCAAGAAACTCACGCGCGCCGTGGCGCAGATCGTTGCCTGTGTTTGAGAGCCGCCGGCAGAAGTCGACTGAAACAGCGCCTCGTTCGGCTGTTTAGACGGCGATCGGGGCCTTGATGTGCGGCCAGGGGTCGTAGCCTTCGATCACGAAGTCTTCGAACTTGTAGTCGAAGATGGAGGAGGGTTTGCGACTGATCACAAGCTTCGGGTACGCGCGAGGCGTGCGGGAAAGCTGCAGCTCGACCTGCTCGAAGTGGTTCTTGTAGATGTGACAGTCGCCGCCCGTCCAGACGAAGTCACCCACCTCGAGATCGCATTGCTGCGCCACCATGTGCGTGAGCAGAGAATAGCTGGCGATGTTAAATGGCACGCCCAAGAAGATGTCGCAACTGCGCTGATAGAGCTGGCAGGAGAGCTTGCCGTTTGCCACGTAGAACTGAAAGAGGCAGTGGCACGGCGGCAGAGCCATCTTGTCGACTTCGGCCGGGTTCCATGCGACAACCAGGTGACGGCGGCTGTCGGGGTTCTTCTTGATGCCTTCGATGAGGTTGCTGATCTGATCGATCTTGCGGCCGTCGGGAGCAGGCCAGCTGCGCCACTGAACGCCGTAGACCGGGCCCAGGTCGCCGTTTTCGTCGGCCCATTCGTCCCAAATCGACACGCCGTTGTCGTGCAGATACTTGATGTTGCTCGAACCCGAGAGGAACCACAGCAGTTCGTGAACGATGGAACGGATGTGAAGCTTCTTGGTTGTCACGAGCGGAAAGCCTTCAGCAAGATTGAATCGCATCTGATAGCCGAATACGGAACGCGTGCCGACGCCCGTGCGATCGCTTTTGTCGACCCCGGTTTTATAGCAGTGTTCAAGAAGCGTTTCGTACTGATTCGTGGGCATGGTGCAATCCTTGAAAATCCGGCCTGTTTGACGTCAAAGCTCCGGGTGATGGTGTGTTGGTTAGTAAGAAGACACGGAAAAAGACGTGACTCCAAACAAAAAGCGCAGGACTCTTTGACGAAAATCCTGCGCCTCAGAGTTTACCGCGAGGATGCGGTCAATTGATGCTCGGGAAGTGAGCGAAGTTTTGGAAAATGAGCGTCAGATGATAGAACACGGGAGCGGCAAACGTGAGCGGCGCCAGGCGTTCGATGATGCCTCTGCCGATGTAGAACTCGCTTTCCCAAGACTTGGAGCCGAGACTGCGCTTGACCGAGCTGATGACCATGTCGCCCATGATGCACGAGAGAACAATGGCAAGCGCGTAGAGCGCCGTCTGCAGAATCGAGAAGGGCGTAAGCCAATAAAGCCCAATGCCTGCGATCACCGCTAGGCACGAGCCGACGGTGAGGCCCTTGACGGTCTTGTTCGGGTTCATCTTCAGCGCCTTGCCTCCCAGAGCGGAACTGGCGAGCACCGAGAAAAGGTCGGCGAGGAACACGATGATGAGGAAAAAGAGCAGCATCAGTTCGCCTGACGTCTTACGGCTCTCAAAGTCGAGCGTGGCGATGGCCGGTGCGTGACTCACGCAGAACACGCAGATCATCAGACCCCACTGAACCTTGGCGACGCGCTCAAGGTAGCGTTCCGTGTCGTGGCTCATGGCGGCGATGACGGGCAGCACCAGGAACAGGTACACCGGGATAAAGAGCGTGAAGACGTGTGTGAGGTTGAAGTAAACCAATGCGTACTGAGCGGGGATCGCCAGATAGAACGCCACCACCAGCACCCAATGGTCGGTGTGCCGAATCGGAGTCAACGCGATGAATTCTCGCAGCAGGAAGAAGGAGAAAATCGCAAAGAGCACGACCAGCGAGGCCATGCCCCACCACCAAGCCACCGTAAAGACGATGATCAGCCACCATCCCATGCGCACGCGCGAGTTGGCAACGGCCAGACGGCGAACGGCTTCAGGCGTGGCAGCGCGCCCCTGCGCCCACAGTCCGTAGATGGTGCCTGCGCCTTGCAGAACGATGAGTGTGGCCAGAATGATCAGATAGCCTTCCTGGAGGCTGATACCGAGTCGCATCATTTTTTGTGCCTCCTTTACTGCTGTTGCGCGAGGTCAATCACGGCCTGACGAGCGCGGGTGAGGAATACTTCCTTGGGATCGTCGGGGCTGTGCTCAAGCGGAGCGCCGAAATGCACCGAGCAAATGGTGGGCACCGGAATGTATACGCCCTTGGGCATGGCACGGTGCAGGTTTTCGATGTACACCGGAATGAACTCGACTTCGGGGAACTCGCGCATCAGACGCCAGATGCCGCTTTTGAATTCGCTCGGCAACGGCTGTGGACGGCGGGTGCCTTCCGGAAAGATGATGAGCGAGTCGCCGGCGCGCAGTGCATCCTTCAGAGGACCAAGCGGATCGGCGTGCTCGGTGCGCTTGCGGTCGATGAGCACGACATTCAACTCTTTCATGGCGATGCGCTTGCGAAACAGGCCGTGATCCCAATAGTCTTTGGCAGCTACCGGTCGCGTATGGCGGCGCAGAATGCTTGGCAGTGAAGTCCAGATCACAATCGTGTCGAGGTGACTGGTGTGATTGGCGAAATAAATGCGTTGGCGCTTCGAGGGCTTGCAGCCTTCCCACTGGGGATAGGCGCCGACCAGAAGTCGGGTGAGCCACACGATGGGCGTCATCAACTGAAACTGAAACACTGTTCGTACCTTGTTTTCTGAGGACGTCAACACGCGGCCCGTTCGAGACGAACGCGCCGCTTTTAGCGAAATTATGCCGCGTGAGGGGCTTGCTCGCCGTCAAAAGGATGCAAGCGCACGTAACACGACAGCATTCTGTTGGATTTTCTCGTTTTCTCTCCACGTTATCCCACATTACATGGGGGTTTGCCTACTTCTTTTTGCTGATGCTGAAAACATGAGGTGTGTCTAAAATGCAACAACTCTTTTTCGGACCGATCTTAGAAATCTGCCAACAGACAGGAATAAATCGCTTTTCGATCGCGGCCGCGTCGTTTTGTTTCCGAGCGGTGAGATGCTTTCAAGAGTTCTGATTTTTCTTTTCGGCCTGGTTGTGTTGTCGTTGGGCATCGCCATCGTGACCCACGCCGGGCTCGGCACCGGTACCGTGAGCTCCGCGGCCATTGTGCTCAGTCGCCAGACTGGTCTTTCCATGGGCCTTTTCGTTTTCCTCACGAACGTCTTTTTCTTTGTACTCCAGTGCCTGGTCGACCCGAAGAACCTTATGGTCAAGGCCGTCAAGCAGCTGCCCGTCTGCGCGTTCTTCGGCGCGGTTTTTGACGTTGCAATGTGGGTGACGAGCCTTCTTGAACCCACCAATTATGGGTGGGCCTTCATGCAGGTGTTTCTCGGTACGTGCCTCACGGGACTCGGCGTTTCGGCCATGGTCTTTGCGCGTTTGTTGGTGTTGCCTCCTGAAGGATTTGTGATTGCTGTCATGCATCGATTCGGAGGCTCGTTCGGAACCATTCGCACGTCCGTCGACGTTTTCCTTGTGGCGATTTCCGTCAGCATGAGTCTCTTCTTTTTCGGGACGATTTACGGCGTTCGCGAAGGGACGCTCATCTCCGCTCTTTTTGCCGGACGCATGGCCAACGGTTTTCTCAGGAGGTGGGGCAAGTTGTTCCCGAACCATCGTCCGATCGATTGATGCGAAAAATTTTCGAGAGGCGCGTGCAAAAACACAAATCTTTTGTTAAGATGCGCCCCTCACAATATGACAACGACCGACACGGAAGGGTGGCAGAGTGGTCGAATGCGCCGGACTCGAAATCCGGTATACGGTTATACCGTATCGTGGGTTCAAATCCCACCCCTTCCGCCAGTTCTTTGAGCCCGTAGATTCTTTAGTCTGCGGGTTTTTTGCATTTGTCGGGCTGTGATTTTCGCTGTGTGTTGGTGCTGCGAGTTCGTCTGTTTTCAGGAACGCAAAAGAGCGAACATTTATAATGCGGCCTGACACGGGCAATTTCCGATCAATGCCCGAACAGATACATAGAATTCAGGATGTTTGCTGGCCGGTGTGCAGACGCTCGGCATTCTGGCGGTCACAACCGTTTGCAGCAAACAACAAATGCCATACAAGGAGCATTAAAAGATGGCTAGCGCAATGAATGAACAGGTTCTCCAGACGTTTTTGGCGGCTCATGCTCGCCTGGCGACTGCCATGAAGGGAATTTCCGGCCAGCTCGGCGGCAAGACCCCGAAGGTTTCTCAGAAGGCTTTCCAAGAGCTTATTGATTCGAGTGCCGAACTTCTGAAGGAATCCGTGAAGCTTTCCGTCCTTCTCGGCGTCAAGCTCGAAGCCGGCGAAAAGAAGACCGCCGCCAAGAAGACGACCGCTAAGAAGGCGGTTGCCAAGAAGGAAGAGCCGGCTGTCGAAGAGGCTGAACAGGCTCCCGCCAAAAAGACCACGCGCAAGGTGACTGCCAAAGCTGAACCGACTGAAGAAGCCGAAGAAAAGAAGCCGGCCGCTCGCAAGACGGCAGCTAAAAAGTCTGAAACGACCGAAAAGAAGACGACGGCCAAGAAGGCTGCCGTGAAGGAAGAAAAGAGCGAAGAGGCTCAAAAACCTGCTCGCAAGACCACGACGCGTAAGTCGGTGGCCAAGAAGTAATTCTTCTGATCCTTCGGTTGGTTGTTTGATTCGCGGTTTCGACCCTTTTGGCTGTCGAGGCCGCGATTTCTTTTTTTCAACGGCGATGACTATTCAGAAATCTCTGCCGCAGGCCGGTGTCAGCGCGCCGCACTTTCTGGCGGCTCAAACCGGGCGACAGATTCTTGAAGCGGGCGGCACGGCGCTCGAAGCGGCGGTTGCTACGGCGGCAAGCCTTGCCGTCGTATACCCGCATATGAACGCGGTCGGCGGCGACAGCTTTTGGCTGATCAAGAAAAAGGACTGTGCTCCAGTGGGGGTGCTTGCCTGCGGACAGGCGGCAGGGCGCGCAACGGTGGACTTATACAAGTCTCGCGGTTTTGAAGCGATTCCACCACGCGGAGCGCTTGCTGCCGTCACAGTTCCGGGTACGATCCGCGGCTGGCAAGCGCTTCTGAGTCTGCCGGAGCATCCGAGACGACTGCCGCTCAAGGACATTCTTAATCCTGCCGTCGGATTAGCCGCCAATGGTTTTCCGGTTTCGGCAAGCCAAGAGCGAACAACGAGGGCAGCGTTTGAGAGTCTCAGGTCGTGCCCCGGTTTTGCCGAAGTTTTTCTCAACTCCGAAGGCTTGCCTTGGACAAAGGGCCAGACGCTTCGCCAGAGCGCTTTGGCTCGCACGCTGCAGCGACTCTCTGAATCCGGATTGGCTGATTTCTACGAAGGAGATGTCGCAGCACAGATCTGTAGGGAGTTGGCCGATGCGGGCAGTCTGCTGACGCCGGAAGACTTTGCCGCATGCCGAGCACGCATCGTCAAGCCTTTGCATTTGAGAGCGTTCGGGCAGGATTTCTACAATCTTCCGGAGCCTACGCAAGGCGTATCTTCGCTTGCGATTTTGGGGCTGATGGAGCGTTTCGGGGCCAAGCCCGACGATATGGCGGCTTTTGTGCACGCGGCCGTCGAAGCGACGAAACTTGCTTTTGCCTGGCGCAACAAACACGTGGGTGATCCGCGAGCAATGACGGCTTCCACGCAGAGCTTTCTGTCGGCGCAATCGCTCGACACCCTCGCCAAGTCCTTTGATCCCGACAAGGCTTGCTGTTTTGACGAACAGCAGGCTATGGGCGATACGGTCTGGTTCGGTGCAGCCGACACGGACGGTACGGTGGTGAGCTGCATTCAGAGCATCTATTGGGAGTACGGCAGCGGCCTTGTGCTCAAAGACACGGGCGTGACGATGCAAAACCGCGGTTGTGCGTTTAACTTTGACGGGAGATTTCCGAGCGCATTGCGTCCCGGAGCGCTGCCGTTTCATACGCTCAATCCGGCGATGGCGGTGACCAACGACGGTCGCGTGATTGCCTACGGCACGATGGGCGGAGAAGGCCAGCCGCAAACGCAGGCCGCGGTCATCCTGCGGCATTTGGCTGGCATGCCGTTGGATCGGGCCATTGCTGAACCTCGCTGGCTCATCGGCAGAACCTGGGGCGACAATACCGCAAAGCTTCGTTTGGAGTCTCGGTTTGCTGCAGGGGTCGTCAGAAGTTTGATTGAGCGTGGGCACGACGTGGAAGTGCTTACGGAGGCTTTCAGCGACACGATGGGTCACGCGGGGGCAGTGAGCCAGGCTGCCGACGGTGTGGTGACGGGAGCGTCGGATCCCCGATGCGACGGCAGTTTCGAGGCGATTTGAACTGTAAGCAAGAAATTTTTTAAAAAGACTTGCATAAGTCGAAAGCAGGCGATACAATGCGCCCCGCTTCGCAAAAAAACGAGGCGGAAAAATCTGAGATGTGCGCCAGTAGCTCAGTTGGATAGAGTACCTGGCTACGAACCAGGGGGTCGTGGGTTCGAATCCTGCCTGGCGCACCATCCACGCAAGAGAGGCTTCCGAAATCGGGAGCTTTCTTTTTGTCTGGAGCTTTCTTAAGTTGTTGATTTTATTGAATAAACTAATCAACGAAAGAATTCGAGACAAAATTTTGCGGCCTAGGAATTCCCGTTTTGTTACCCCGGTTTGAAGGGAAAAAAACTGGGGAACAAAATTCCGAATTTTCCAAACTGGGTAAAAACAATCCGCAAATTTCGGCACCGATTGCATTAAGATTGTTGCCGCAGCCGAAAGTGAGAAAAGCGGCCTGATATCACATCGTTAATCGGGGCTTCACTTTCGTAGAGATCGCAAGGCCGAGACGGCTCTCAATCGAAAGCGATCCGACAAGCTTTGAGGGCTATGCCGACTAAGGCGCCCGACAAAGAAAACGACAGTTTTTCCAACCGTGTCGAATCCGATTTTGCTAACCTTCGCTCAACAAGCGTAGCGGCAGGTGCAAAGCGTGTTTATGAAGAGAACGGATTTCGAACACGATCAACACGCAACGACACAACCGTGGCAGACACTTTGCAACCGTGTTACGTCATTGAAGCAGCGCTTCTTACGAGTCCTCAGCCGTTGACGCTCGAGGATCTTTCGCGCCTGTTTGCCGGTCGGCTTACGCAGACGGAGCTGCTTGAAGCCATGAACGAGCTTTCCGAACACTGGAAAGAGCGCGGCTTGCGACTGGTCGAAACTGCAAGCGGTTGGGGGTTTGTCACATCAACGGCCGTGGGTGAATACCTGCTTCGCATGAGCGATCAGAAAATGCCCAAGTATTCGCGTGCCGTGATGGAAACGCTAGCCATCATTGCGTACCGTCAGCCGGCAACGCGCGGCGATATTGAAGACATTCGTGGCGTGGCGGTCAATCCCAATGTGGTGCGACAGCTGCAGGAAAGAGGGTGGATTGAAATTGTCGGGCACCGAGAGTCGCCCGGTCGCCCGGCGCTGTTTGCCACGACGCAGCAGTTTTTGGACGATTTGGGACTGAAGTCCCTCGCGGATCTGCCGCCTTTGTCCGGCGACATGCCGCAAAGCAAAGAATTTGAATTGGTGTTCGGTGACGAGCCGACCGACGAAGCGAGTCAAGCACAAGCCCAAGAAGGGGCATCCGACGCCGACGGTCAGACTCCGGAAAAAGTCGACACTGAATAAAGAGTACAGTCAGAGACACTTAAACTATGCCTACTACACGAGAAGACAGCCTGAACGAAGTCTCGGTCGAGGCGCAAGCCGAACCGAAGAAACGCGTGGTTCGCCGCCGTACGGTCAAGACCGAAGCTGAAAGCTCCGAAGCAGCTCCTGTCAAGAAACCCCGCGCTGTGCGTACGCGCAAAGTGAAGGCCGAAACCGAGGCGGTTGTCGAACCGACGACGGAAGTTGTCGCTGCGCCGGCGGAAGAGAAACCCAAGCGCAAGGTGACGCGTCGCCGTAAGACCGAGGAGGTTGCAGCGCCTGCCGCAGAGGTTGTCGCTGAAACGGTTCGGGAAGAAGAGAAGCCCGCGACCAAGCGTCGTACCGTGACGCGCCGCAAGAAAGCCGATGAAGTTATTCCCGAGGCAACGCAGGAAGCGGCCCCGCAAGAGGCTAAGCCTGAAGAGGAAGTCCCTGCCAAACCCAAGCGCACGCGCCGAGCGAAGAAAGCAGAGGAGGCGGCAGCCGAAGAAACTCCCGTCAAGAAGACGCGTGCTCGTAAGACGAAAGCAAAGACTGAAGCTGAGGTTATCGAAGCGGTTGAAGAGACTTTGCCTCAGCCCGAACCCGAGGCGGAAGTCGACATGACTCAGGAGAAGGTGTTCGACAAGAAGGAAAAGCGCGCCGAAGGCCGCGGTAAGTTCCGTCGCAACAAGCGCGTCCGCGAGGAACAGTTCGAGGACGAAGGCATGGCCGTTCCGGAAGATGCTCCCGCAATTGATGCCGAACTTTGCGCCGCTCAGATTTTCGACCCGAAGGTGCTTGCTCAGGGTAAGGCCGCCAAGAAAAACGAACTCGTCAAGCAGAGCGAAAAGCTGCACAAGGTGCTCGCTGATCTTGGTCTGGGCAGCCGCCGAGATATGGAGCAGCTCATCGTCGAAGGTCGCATCTCGGTGAATTCCGAACCCGCTTTCCTGGGGCAGCGCGTGATGCCCGGCGACATCGTTCGTTTGAACGGTCGTATCGTCAAGCGCATGGCACAAGGTAAGCAGCCCAAGGCTCCGCGCGTGCTTGTCTATCACAAGCCCGCCGGCCAGATCGTGAGTATGCGCGATCCGCAGGGGCGTCCGAGCGTCTTTGATAATCTGCCCAAGATTTCAGGCGCCCGCTGGATTGCCGTCGGACGTCTGGACTTCAACACCGAAGGGCTGCTGCTTTTTACGACGAGCGGAGAGCTTGCCAATCGTCTGATGCACCCCCGCTATGAAATCGAGCGCGAATACGCCGTACGCGCGGCGGGCGTCATGACCGACGAAGCCAAGGAACTCTTGACGACCGGGGTGGAGCTCGACGACGGTCCGGCTCACTTCTCGATGCTCGAAGAAAAGGGCGGCGACAATCTCAACCGCTGGTATCTCGTTCGCATCAGCGAGGGCCGCAACCGTGAGGTGCGCCGCATGTTTGCTGCCGTCGGCCTGACGGTGAGCCGCCTGATTCGCGTGCGCTACGGTGCAGTTCGATTGCCTGCTGATCTTGCGCGCGGCACAACCCGCGAGCTCAAGCCCGACTGGGTGCAGGCCTGGATGGCGCAGCTCAATGCCGCAACGTCTTCGACGGGCGGCAAGAAGCCTGCAGTCAAGAAGGCCGGCGGCAAGAAAAACACCGGCCGCAGTTTCAACCGCAAGCCCGAGCGCATCCCTGATCCGATGTTGAGCACGGTCAACTACATTGCCAGCGGCAGCCTCGGCGCCGCCCAGGGTGCCTACGGACGGGCGCTTGCACGAACCGATGACGTGATGCCGCCTCCGTTCAAGAAAGGCGGCAAATTCGGTAAGTCGAAGGGCTCCGGCAAGGGCAAAGGCTTCGGCAAGCGCCGTTAAGTGAAATATGAGGAATTTGTCGACGAATTTTTTGTCGAAAATCCTTGAATTTCAAAGAAAAAACTGTATAATCCGCGACGCGCCTTCGAAGTGAGAATTTTTTGAAATTCCCATTCGAGGGCCCTCGCTATATTGTCTGCGGCAATCGGCTTTTCGGAGCTGAAAAATTGTGGCAGGCACCCATGTTGGATGGGGTTAGGGATGGGCATTGCGCCCATTTTTTTTTGGATTTTTTCTACAAACGGATACATGCAGAAATCAACTGCTGAAATCACGCGAATCGTTGAAGAAACGGTGCAGGGTCTCGGGTACGAATTCGTCGACTTCGAGCGTCTGCCCCGCGGACTCATGCGCATCACGATCGACAGCCAGGCCGAAGGCGGCGTTGGCGTGGACGATTGCGAAGCCGTGAGCAATCAGATCACAGCCCTCTTTACGGTCGAGGGTATTGACTACGAACGTCTGGAAGTGGCCAGTCCCGGTGTGGAGCGCCCGCTCAAGCGCGCGAGCGAATGGGCCCGCTTCGTCGGCCGCCCGGCGCACGTCGAACTTTATGAACCGATGAAGGCCGAGGGCTTTCCGGAAGCCGGCCGTCGCAAACTTGACGGCATCATTCTTGGCATCGAGGGTGAGCCCGGCAACGAAGTGATTTCGTTTTCGTTTGAAGAATTGGATATTGCACGCACGCCGAGTCAGGCTGCCAAGTCCCGCCAGTCGGGCAAGGCTGCCAAACCCAAGGCCGATCCGGTGCACGTGACGTTCGGCATTAACGATGTCGATCGCGCCAATTTGATTGCTGAACTTGACTTTAAGGGGAAACACGAATGAGCCGCGAAATGCTCGATATGGTCGACGTCCTTGCACGCGAAAAGAACGTTGAAAAATCCGCCGTTTTCGGCGTACTCGAAATCGCGCTGGCAAGCGCTGTGAAGAAGGCTCAGTTTCCCGGTGAGGATGCTGACGTCGCCGTTCGCGTCGATCCCAACACGGGCGACTGGAGTGCCGTTCGCCGCTGGGTAATCGTGAGCGACGATCAGGGCCTGCAGCAGCCCGATCGCGAAGAAATGTTCTCGGACATCCACGACGATTATCCGGAACTCGAAGTGGGCGATTACATTGAAAAGCCGATTGAAAACATCAACACTTCCGGCCGCCGCTTTGCCCAGGACGCCAAGCAGGTCATCCTGCAGCGCCTGCGTGACGCCGAACGCGAACAGATTCTCAATGAGTTCCTCGCTCGCGATGAAAAGGTGATCTCCGGTCAGGTCAAGCGCTCTGACAAGGAAGGCGCCATCATCGAAATCGGCCGCCTGGAAGCCCGCTTGCCCAAGAGCGAAATGATTCCGCGCGAAAACCTGCGCAACTCCGATCGCGTCCGCGCCTACGTGCTTCGCGTCGACGAAACCAACAAGGGCAAGCAGGTTATCCTGTCTCGCGCCTGCAATGAATTCATCAAGAAGCTCTTTGAGCTCGAAGTGCCGGAAATCGAAGAGGGCACCGTGGAAATCAAGGCTACGGCCCGTGATCCCGGCTCCCGCGCCAAGATTGCCGTGATGAGCCATGACAAGCGCGTCGAACCCGTCGGCACCTGCATCGGCATCCGCGGCTCGCGCGTGACGGCCGTGACCAACGAGCTGGCCGGCGAACGCATCGATGTGGTGCGCTGGGACGAAAACCCGGTTCAATACATCGTCGAAGCTCTCAAGCCCGCCAAGGTTTCCAAGGTTGTGGCCGACGAAGAAGCCAAGAGCATGGACGTGACGGTTGACGAGGAAAACCTCGCCATTGCCATCGGCCGCGGCGGTCAGAACGTGCGCCTGGCAAGCGAACTCACCGGCTGGCAGATCAACATCATGACGGCCGAAGAAGCCAACAAGAAGCAGGAAGAGGAAGATCGCGTGGCCTGCGAAGAGTTCATGACCGAGCTCGATATGTCGCAGGAAGATGCCGCCGCTCTTGTTCAGGACGGCATCTACAGTCTCGAAGAACTCGCCTACGTTCCCGAACAGGAAATCGTGGAACTGGGTATCTTCGACGAAGCTACCGTAGCCGATCTGCGTGAACGCGCTCGCCGCGTGCTTCTGGCTCGCGCCCTTAAGCGCGAAGAAAACCTGCGTCAGGCCGACGCTTCGCTGCTCGAACTCGAAGGCATGGATCACGACCTTGCCAGCCGACTCGTGAGCGAAGGTGTCAAGACCGCCGACGACCTGGCCGATTTGGACACGGAAGAACTCATGGAAAAGGGCGGCATCAGCGAAGAAGATGCCCGCGCTCTGATCATGGCCGCACGTGCCCGCTGGACTGAAGAATAAGACAGAAGTCAGAACGAAAACCAAACCGATTGAAGCCGTTCGCGAAACGAGTAGCGGGAATAAATTCCATCCCTCGGGGGAAGGCGCTCGCAAGCGGCGGCAGGAGAGATAAAACACATGGCAAACAATACTGTTAATGAATTTGCCCGCGAACTGAAGGTTTCCGCTGACACGCTTCTGTCCCAGCTCAAGGCTGCAGGCGTTCAAGTGAAGACTGTCAACGACGAAATCAGCGACGCCGACAAGCGTCAGCTTCTCGACAGCCTGCGTCAGGAACGCGTGGCCGCTCCCCGCAAGATCACCGTAACGCGTCGCGAAACGAGCACCATTCGTCAGAACGACGGCCAGGGCGGAGCCCGCACGATTGAGGTCGAAGTGCGTCGCCGCCGCGTGTTTGTGAAGAACCGCGCCGCCGAAGCGATGCGTGCCGAAATCGAAGCGCAGGCCAAGGCTCAACTCGATCGCGAACTCAAGGAAAAGCAGGAGGCTGAAGCCGCCGAGGCCGCCAAGCGCGAAGCCGAAGCAAAGCGCGCTGCCGAAGAAGCAGCCAAGAAGGCTGCTGAGGAAGCCGCTGCTAAGAAGGCGGCCGAAGAAAAGGCCGCTGCCGAAAAGGCTGCCGCTGAAAAGGCCGCGGCGGAAGCCGCCGCTCGTCAGGCCGAAGCCGACAAGCTTGCTGCTGAAAAGGCCGCCGCTGAAAAGGCTGCTGCCGAGAAGGCCCGTCAGGCTCAGGCTGAGGCAGAAAAGAAGGCTCAGCGCGAAGCTGAAGCTGCCAAGAAAGCGGCTGCTGAAAAGGCTGCTGCCGAAAAAGCTGCCGCCGAGAAGGCCGAACTCGAAGCTCGCCGTCAGGAAGCCCGTCGCAAGGCTCAGGAAGAAGCCGAAGCCATCCGCGCGATGCTTGCCAAGCCTAAGACCGTTCTCAAGGCCAAGGCTGACCGCGGTGACAAGACCGACCGCAATGAAGAGGCCAAGAAGGCACAGCCGCAGAATGCGCAGCAAAAGCCCGCTCAGAAGAACCAGAAGGCTGAGAAGCCCGCTGCTAACAAGCCCGAAAAGAACGAAGGCAAGGCAAACGGCAAGGGCCGTAAGCAGGCTTCCAAGGGCAACGATCGCTGGGGCGACGAAGACCGCGGCGGCCGTCGCGGCGGCATGAAGACCCGCGGTGCGATTGACAGCGACGAGTCGAGCGGCTGGCACAGCCGCGGTCGCAAGAGCCACAAGCACGAACAGCGTCAGGTTCAGATGCCGACCGAGCCCATGGTGCGTGAAGTGACCGTTCCCGAAACGATCTCCGTGGCCGATCTGGCCCACAAGATGAGCGTGAAGGCGACCGAAGTCATCAAGACCCTCATGAAGATGGGCCAGATGGTGACGATCAACCAGATGCTCGACCAGGAAACGGCGATGATCATCGTCGAGGAAATGGGCCACAAGGCACTTGCCGCCAAGGCCGACGATCCGGAATCGCTGCTGGGCGAACTCGAAAGCAACCTGGAACAGTATCCGGAAGTGCCGCGTCCGCCGGTCGTGACCATCATGGGTCACGTTGACCACGGTAAGACATCGTTGCTTGACTACATCCGTCGTGCCAAGGTGGCTGCAGGCGAAGCCGGCGGCATTACCCAGCACATCGGTGCCTACCACGTCAAGACCCCGCGCGGCATCGTGACCTTCCTCGACACTCCGGGCCACGAAGCCTTTACGGCCATGCGTGCCCGCGGTGCTCAGGCAACCGACATCGTGATTCTGGTGGTGGCCGCCGACGACGGCGTGATGCCCCAGACCAAGGAAGCCATTGCGCACGCTCGTGCCGCCGGTGTTCCGCTTGTGGTGGCGATCAACAAGATCGACAAGCCCGAAGCCAACATTGAACGCGTCAAGGGCGAACTCGTGCAAAACGAAGTGCTGCCGGAAGAATACGGCGGCGACGTGCCGTTCTGCCCGGTGTCCGCCAAGACCGGCAAGGGCGTTGACGACCTCCTTGAAAACGTGCTGCTGCAGGCCGAAATGCTCGAACTCAAGGCCGCCGACAAGGGGCCTGCCAAGGGCCTCGTGATCGAAAGCCGACTCGACAAGGGCCGCGGTCCTGTGGCTTCCATTCTGGTTCAGTCCGGTTTGCTGCAAAAGGGCGACATCGTTCTGGCCGGCCAGTGCTTCGGCCGTGTGCGCGCGATGATCAACGAATTGGGCAGCCAGGTCACCTCGGCCGGTCCTTCCATCCCGGTGGAAATCCAGGGGCTGTCCGACGTGCCGTCCGCTGGCGATGAATTGCTTGTGGTGCCCGACGAACGCAAGGCCCGTGAAGTGGCTCTCTTCCGTCAGGGTAAGTACCGCGAAGTCAAGCTCGCCCGTCAGCAGGCTCAGAAGCTCGAAAACATGTTTGCTGATGTGGGCCAGGGCGAAGTCAAGACCCTTCCGCTCATCATCAAGGCCGACGTGCAGGGTTCGACCGAAGCTCTGGTGCATGCTCTCACGAAGCTCTCCACGGAAGAAGTGCGCGTTCAGGTCGTGCACAGCGCCGTGGGCGGCATTACGGAAACCGACGTCAACCTGGCTGCGGCTTCCAAGGCGGTCATCATCGGCTTCAACGTGCGTGCCGATCAACAGGCCCGCAAGCTTGCCGAGCAGGAAGACGTGGACATTCGCTACTACAACATCATTTACGATGCCGTTGACGAAGTCCGTGCAGCCATGAGCGGCATGCTCTCGCCCGAGAAGAAGGAAACGGCGCTCGGTCTGCTGGAAATCCGTCAGGTCATCCGTGTGCCCAAGGTCGGTCTCATTGCCGGCTGCCGCGTGCTCGAAGGTGTGGTTCGCCGCAATGCCAGCGCTCGACTCCTGCGCGACAACGTGGTGATCTGGACCGGCGAGCTCGCCAGTCTGAAGCACTTCAAGGACGACGTTCGCGAAGTTCAGGCCGGCAGCGAATGCGGTCTGAGCCTCAAGGGTTATGACGACATCAAGGTCAACGACCAGCTCGAAATCTTCGAGGTGACGGAAGTCGCTCGTACGCTCTAACGGAGAATCGGCTCAGGGGTCCTTATAACGACGCCCGAGCCCTCGCAAACACTCAAACAGCAAACGCCTCCGGCAGCGATGTCGGCGGCGTTTGTGAAGTTAAAAAAGGACGAAATTTTTATGCAAAAAGCCAAGCCCGGCCGCGGCCAACGTGTCGCCGAGCAGATCGCCAGAGACCTCGCGGAGATCATTCCGCTTGAGGTACGCGACCCCCGAGTGGGTCTGGTGACGATCACCGGCTGCGAAATCACGCCCGACTACGCTCATGCTCGCGTTTTTTTCACGGTGATCGGTTCCGATCCCGTTCAGTGCACGGCAGGCCTTACGGCCGCCGCCGGCATGCTGCGCAACAAGATTTTCAAGAAGCTTCGCATTCACACTGTTCCGACGTTGCACTTTGTGCACGATACGAGCGTGGAGCGCGGTTTTGAAATGGATCGCGTCATCAACGAGGCGATGCGTCAGACGCGCGTCGCCGAAAGCGACACGAGTAAAGAGGAAGCCGAGTAATGGGCAAGAAGGGCGACGCAGTCGACGGCGTGCTGTTGCTGGATAAGCCCGAGGGCATGAGCTCTAACTGGGCTCTGCAGCTCTCGCGCCGCTTGATCAATGCGCAGAAAGCCGGCCATACCGGTACCCTTGATCCCTTTGCGACAGGGCTTTTGCCCCTGGCTTTCGGCAACGCAACAAAGTATTCGGCCGATCTTTTGCATGCCGATAAGCGCTATGAAGCGGTGCTTCGCTTCGGCGCGTGCACCGATACGATGGATAAGACCGGTGAGGTGACGGAAACGTCTGACATGCGTCCGACGCGCCAAGCGCTTGAAGCGCTTTTGCCTGAATTTACCGGCCAGATCGAACAGGTGCCGCCGATGTACTCGGCCATCAAACGCGACGGCAAAAATCTGTATGATCTTGCGCGACGCGGCATTGAAGTTGAGCGCCATCCGAGAAAGGTCCATGTGCACCATCTCGAACTGATGGAGTTTGACGGCGAGACGGCCAAAATCGATGTCCGGGTAAGTAAAGGAACCTACATCCGTGTGCTGGCTGACGACATCGGTCGTAAACTTGGGTGCTTTGCCCATTTGGAAAGTCTGCGGCGCACCGAAGTCGGAGACTTGAAGATTGCCGACGCGATCCCCTTTGCGGTGATCGACGACAAAGAAAAAACGGTTCAAGAGCGCCGAGCCTTTCTCAAGGGAGCGGATTTTCTGCTTCAGACGCTCGGTAGCGTCCGGCTCGATGCGGTACAGACCGAACGCTTGAGAAACGGTCAGCGGCTGCCTCTGAAAGATACGCGCCACGGCGAACTGTTGCGAGCATACGGCTCGTCGGGCGAACTATTGGGAACGGTGAAGGTGGACGCAAGAGGTACTCTGCATCCTCACCGCTTGATTCGATTTGTAGTAACTGAAAACCTCGAAACGAACGGGGACGAGTAAAACATGACTAGAGCAATTCGCAACATTGCCATCATTGCGCACGTTGACCACGGCAAGACGACCATGGTCGACAAGCTTTTGCAGTGCGCGGGCACTTTCCGCAGCAACCAGCAGGTCGACGAACGCGTGATGGACAGCAACGCGCTGGAAAAGGAACGCGGCATCACGATTCTTGCCAAGAACTGCGCCGTTGAATACGAAGGCATTCACATCAACATCATCGACACCCCGGGGCACGCAGACTTCGGCGGTGAAGTAGAACGCGTTCTGTCGATGGTCGACGGCGTGCTGCTGTTGGTCGACGCCGTTGAAGGCCCGATGCCGCAGACGCGCTTTGTGACCCGCAAGGCTCTTGCCGCCGGTCTGAAGCCCATCGTCGTGATCAACAAGATCGACCGCCCGGGCGCTCGTCCGGATTGGGTGATCAATGCCACGTTCGATTTGTTTGACAAGCTCGGCGCCACGGAAGATCAGCTCGACTTCCCGGTGATTTACGCGTCCGCTTTGAACGGCTACGCGGGCCTGACCGACGACGTCGAAGAACTCCAGAAGATCGGCAACATGCGCGCCGTGTTCGATGCCGTGATCAAGTACGTGCCGGTGCGTGAAGACGATGCAGAGGCACCGCTGCAGCTGCAGATCTGCTCGCTCGACTATTCGAGCTACGTGGGTAAGATCGGTATCGGCCGCGTGCACCGCGGTACGCTCAAGGCAGGTCAGAGCGTCATGATCATGAACGGCCCGGACGACACGCCCAAGCCCGCCAAGATCAACCAGATCATGCAGTTCGAAGGCCTCGACAAGAAGATCGTTGAAAGCGCTCAGGCTGGTGACATCGTTCTCGTGAACGGCATTGAAGAACTTAACATCGGTACGACCATTACCGATCCGGCCCACCCCGAAGCATTGCCGATGCTCTCCGTGGACGAACCGACGCTCACGATGAGCTTCATGGTGAACACCTCGCCTCTGGCAGGCCGTGAGGGCAAGTTCGTGACGAGCCGCCAGATTCGTGAACGCCTGGAACGTGAATTGAAGAGCAACGTGGCCATGCGTCTGCGTCCGACCGCTGACGAAACCTGCTGGGAAGTTTGCGGCCGCGGTGAATTGCACCTTACGATTCTTCTTGAAAATATGCGCCGCGAAGGCTACGAACTCGCTGTCGGTCGTCCGCGCGTGCTCTTTAAGGAAGTCGACGGCGTCAAGCTTGAACCGTACGAACTTCTGACGGTGGACGTTGAAGAAGAACACCAGGGCGCCGTGATGGAAGAACTCGGCCGCCGTAAGGGTGATCTCACCGATATGCAGCCTGACGGCAAGGGTCGCGTGCGTCTCGAATACCGTATTCCGGCTCGCGGTCTGATCGGCTTCCAGTCGCTCTTCATGACGATGTGCCGCGGCACGGGCATCATGAGCCACGTCTACGACGAATACGGTCCGATCAAGCAGGGCGATGTGGGTGAACGCCGTTCCGGCGCCATTATCAGCCAGGACGACGGTGCTGCTGTGGCTTACGCTCTGTGGAAGATCCAGGAACGCGGCCGTCTGTTCGTGAATCCGGGCGATGCTCTCTACGAAGGCATGATCATCGGTGAACACTCCCGTGAAAACGACATCGTCGTGAACCCGATCAAGGGTAAGCAGCTCACCAACATCCGTGCTTCCGGTACCGACGAAGCCATCCGTCTGGTCCCGCCTGTGCGTCTGACGCTCGAAAGCGCCGTTGAATTCATCAACGACGACGAACTCGTGGAAATCACGCCCAAGAGCATTCGCTTGCGCAAGCGCTGGCTCAAGGAATTCGAACGCCGCCGTGCCTCCCGTGCTGAACGTGACGAAACCGCTTCCTAAAGAGTTCGACGCCCGAGTGCGTTGATTCCGCGAAAAAAGCGAAGCCCCGGAACTTTCGAGAGTCTCCGGGGCTTTTTGCAGACCTCAATAAGCGACTGGACGCGTCAAACTCTTTCGGCGTTCATGTCCTTTCGTACCGGTGCGCTCCCTGTGAGCGTAACGGCAAAGACAGCGCCCGTTGCCCAACTCAGTTTCTCGCTGCGATCGGTCTGATCAAGTAGCTGGATTTGCCAGCCCATACGTTCGCAAATGCGAAGCGCAATCGAAAGTCCCTGTCCTTCGCCGCTGCCGCGGGCGGTGGTACCGCGTGTGAAGGCCGCAAAGATGCGTTTACGATCTTCAGGCGGAATCCCCGGGCCATTGTCGGCCACCATAAAGCCGTCGGGCTTTTCGGTCACTTCAATGCGACCGCCCTCGGAGACGTACATCACGGCGTTTTTGACGAGATTGTTCATGACGGTTGCCAGCAGCACTGGAGAGAAATTTCCTTGGAATCGCTCTGCGGTCACAAAGCTCAGTTTCACTTGCTTTTTGGCGGCAATCGGTTCCCAAGCCTCCTCAACGACCGTAAAGAGCTCGCGCACGTTGTCGATCGACGGTCCTTGGATGCTGCGCTCGGCATGGTGCTTTTGAACTTTCAGGCATTTTCGGGAGCGATGCGAGCCGACAAGTCGTTGCGTTACCAAATTGTTCCGGCCATTATGGTGTATTCGCTTGTCAGAACACTCACGGCTGATGCGAGCCCCGACGATCCGCGCGTACGTCTGGTGATCGATACCAACCCGCAGCGCATGGTTAAACCTAAACGTCCGACGCTCTTTGTGGTCGTCGTGGGTGAAACCGATCGGTCGGCGAACTGGCAGCTGGCGGGTTACAAACGCGAAACGAATCCGGAACTTACCAAACGCGACGTCATCAGTTTTCCTGCGGTACGAGCCTGCGGTACGTCTACCGACGTTTCTCTGCCTTGCATGATGAGCCGCATCGGCCGTAGCGACTACAACCGCGATCGGATCTTGAGCGAAGAGGCTTTGCCTGACATTTTGCAGCGCGCGGGTTTCAATGTCTTGTGGGTGGACAATCAGTCCGGCTGCAGGGAGTTTGTGTGGGGGTACCGTCTCGAGGTCCTTCTGATGCGCTCAAAAAGAGCAGTGTTTCCTGTGCCGACGGCCGCTGCTTTGACGGCGTGCTCTCCGATGAGGTGAAGACTGCGCTCGAGGGGCTGTCAAAAGACCAGTCGCAGGTGCTCTTCCTGCACATGATGGGCTCGCATGGTCCGGCCTATCATTTGCACAGCCCTAAGGATCAGAAGAAGTGGTTGCCGGAGTGTACGGTCAACGATCTGGGAAGGTTGCTCTGAAGAAGAGCTCGACAACGCTTATGACAACTCCGTGCGCTATACCGACAAGGTGCTTGCTGACATCATCGATACGCTTAAAGGAGCTTCCGGTATGAACACCGCGATGCTCTACGTGTCCGACCATGGCGAGAGTCTGGGTGAAAAGGGGCTTTACCTTCACGAAGCGCCTTACTGGATGTCGCCCGACGAGCAGGTGCAGGTACCGATGGTGATGTGGATGTCGGACAACTTTGCTCAGGACTACAAGGTTGACCGTGAGAAACTCGCCGCAACGGCGCAGAGCAAGGTGACGCACGAGAGTCTCTACCACACCGTACTTGGCCTACTGCAGGTTTCGAGCACGACCAAGGCTGACCGGTTCGGTCTTACCAAGCACTAAAAGAATTCGGTTAGGGGCGCTTCGCTACAGCAAACCCTTTTCGTACTTTTCGGCCAATTGAGCCAGGAACTGTTCGCAATCGGCTCGCTCGGCGGAGCGCTTGCGGTATTTCACGCCGTTGTAGGTGACTTCAGCGCGATAGGAGTTGTGGCGCCGCGTTTTGAATTTCGTGACGCCTTTCTTGCTGGTGTCAAGGTAAATCGTGCCCTTGGTCGGCTTGGGCATTTCTTCAAAAAAGAAGAATGTCAGCTGTTCGGGTTTTTCGCGGTTGGCAGTCATCTCTAAATTTTCAGGCAAAAAAAAACAGGAAAAGAACCGACTTCAAAAGGCACTTTTGCCTGCGATGCAGACTCTTGCAGAATCTGATAGCCGAATATTTTTTCCGGAACGGTTTTCACAGACGAATTGTTAAACTTCTTTGTTGCCTCATCAGGTGATATTGACAACCGTCGCGGGTTGTCCGTCGTAGCCATAACGGCGACGGTTGCGAATCACGAGTGTTGCGCTCAATATCAGCGTGAGAAGCTCGGCAAGCGGTACGGCAAACCACAGACCGATTTCTCCGACCGCGAGTGGCAAGCATTCGATTGCCAAGACGGTGAACAAAAACGTTCTGCAAAACGACACGATCGCCGCGCGTTTCCCGTCGCCCATGGCCGTGAAGAGATAAGCGGCAAACATGTTGGGACACAGAAGCAGAAGAGACAGCGCAAAGTACCCGAAGTTGGCAAGCACGAGTTCAAACACATGCGAATCCTGCGGTGCAAAAAATCCCAGCACCGGTGCGGCAAAGAGAACCGATAACCCGTAGGCTGCAAGAGAAAAAACGGTCATGATGATCAGACTGTTGCGGAATACGCAAGCGAGTTCAGTCCAATTCTGTTCGCCGTACTTGTAGCCGAGAATCGGGGCGGTTGCTTCGCAGAAACCGTAGAAAATCGAATTGAAGACATAGGTGGAATAGGAGGCGATTGTGAGCGCAGCTACGCCGTCAACACCGAGCCAATACATGAAAGCGGCGTTGAAGAAATAAAGCGTAACGGACGAAGAGAGGCTGCCGACCATTTCCGAGACGCCGCTTGTGCAGGCTCCTTTAAGAGCCTTCCAGTCCGGGCGCGTGCAAATGATGCGAATCGGAGCTTTGCGGCGGCAAAAGAAGGCAAGTCCGGCCGCAACGGCTACAACCCATGAAATCACGGTGGCCAATGCTGCTCCGTGCATCCCCCAGTCCAGAGGACCCATGAAGAGGATGTCCAGAAAGACGTTGGTAAGCCCTGAAGCCACCGAAACGGTCAGTCCCAGCTTGGGATACCCCGAGACGGTGAAGAAGGTCTGAAAGAGCACGCTCAAAAGAAAAACAGGCATGAACGCCAGCCAGACAACCTGGTAGTCGTAGGCATATGCGTACTGCTCCTCATTGACGTGCAGGAAATCAAGCAAAAGAGGGAGCACAAGTATTCCGAGCAAACCCACCACAAGACCGAAAGCAAATTCGGCATAGATGACGGTACTCAATGCACGGTCGGCGCCTTCTGAGTCGCCCCTACCCATGCGCCGCGAGACGACCGATCCGCCGCCAGCCGAGAGCATGATGCCCACAGCTCCCAGGAAAATTGCAAGCGGAAAGATCATGTTGAGTGACGCAAGCGCCACCGTTCCCATGTAGCGGCTGATCAGAACGCCGTCGGCCACCATATAACTCATGATAAAAAGGGACATGAGCATGCGCGGCAGCGTAAACCGCAGCTGCCGCGCAATCGTGAAATGTTGGCCAAGAATAGAGTTCGTCGGACGCATAGAAAAGCGCAGAATGGTCTGAGCTCCGGAAGAGGTAAGTTCTCTGTTTGCTACTTTAACGAACTCTTTGGTTTGCAGCTAAAGGTGCGCTTGGATTGAGACGATAGAGCAAGGAATCAATCCTGGTTTCGTTGTGAGTCTCTCAAAATCAAGTCCAAGCCGGTTTCAAACAGGTTCAGATCAGAGTTGTCTCAAAACTCAATGGTTTGTCCGTCATTGGGGATGAACAGGCGATTCAGATTATTTTCACGGGCAAATTTTCTCAGCACGGGGCGAGTGACTGTCGCATGCGAGACACCTTCGACATGCGTGGCGATAACGTCAATTTCGGGAAAACGCCGCATAAGGGAACGCACGTCGTATTGATTCATGATCAACAGATGTCCAAGTGGAAATTGGGCGCCCGCGGCATTAACCGCGACGACTCCGGGCGTGTATTTTTCTATTGCGTCGACAACGTATTGGCAATAGATGGTGTCTCCGGCGAGATAAAAACGCGTTTTTTCAAGGTTGCTTTCAAAAACGACGCCGGAAGCTTTTTCGCTGAAACCGCAGTCCCGGTAGCCGTCCATAGTTACAAGATTGCTTGAGCCATGATCGCAATCGGTACGAAAAAGACGAATGCCGTTGAAATCCGTACCGGAATCTGCAAGAACGCGTACGTCCGTAAAGCCCAAACCACTGAGAATCTTTGCCTCCTGAACGCTCTGAGAAAACAACGGAAGTTTTTTTGGCAGTAATTCAGCTGCAGCTTTGTCGAAATGATCAAAGTGAAGATGGGTCACAATGACGGCATCAACGTTAAACAGATCTTGAATCGGGCAAGGCAGATCGCAATCCGGATTGCCGCGACCAGTGCTGGTGGTGTCTGGTACAGCCGGATAGGTACCTTGAGCTGAGAGCATCGGATCAATCAAAAAACGCTGGTTGGCAAATGTCACGATGCTGGTGGCGCTGCGAATTTGTTGAAATTTCATGGTGTTGCTCCTACAAAAAGTTGCTGGATTGGCAAGAGAACATCATAAAATCTATAGTTACTGTAGATTCAAGTATTTTGGAGATCGAGATGAAAATCGGTGAATTGGCGCAAAGGACGGGATGCCCTGTGACCAGAATTCGCTTTTATGAACAAAAGGGTCTATTGCCAGAACCAAGACGCAGTATGGGAGGACAGCGCAACTATTCTCAGGAAGCGGTAAAACGGTTGGAATTTATCACTACCTGTCGCGCCAACGGCATGAAGCTCGAGTGCATCGAGCGCTTTATTGAGTTTGAACAGGATCCGTCCAAGGGAACAGAGTGGCTTCTTGAACGCGTAGACGAATATTTGGAACAGGCAAAGGTGTATCGCGAACAGCTTGACCGAGCGGAAAAGTATCTTCGACACTTACGTGAACAGTTTCCCAAGTCTGTACTGGCAGAAAAGACGCACAAACACACGCGTGCCGCCAACACGAAAGAGGACACGCGTGAGACTAAGCCGCAAGACGAAGTGATCAAAGTTTTTTGACAAAGAGAGCACGAATTGCATTCAAGATAGCAAGAATCATGACTCCCACGTCAGCAAAAATTGCCATCCACATGTTGGCCAAGCCAACAGCTCCCAGCAAAAGACACAGGACCTTGATGCCGATAGCCAGCCAGATGTTTTCCTTGACAATGCGAAGACATTTACGAGAAATCTTGATGCCTTTGGCAATTTTTAGAGGATCGTCATCCATGAGAACGATATCTGCAGCTTCAATGGCAGCGTCTGATCCCATGGCTCCCATCGCAATGCCGATATCGGCGCGGGACAAAACGGGAGCATCGTTGATACCATCGCCGACGAAAGCCAGTTTCCCGGAGCCGGTTCGTTGCGCCAGCAGCTTTTCAACAGCGGAAACTTTATCCGAGGGCATCAGTTCGCAGCGCACTTCGTCTACGCCCAACTGTGAAGCCACTGCTAGGGCGACACTTTTGCGGTCGCCGGTGAGCATTACCACTTTGTTGACGCCGGCTTTTCTCACAGCATCAATCGCTTTGATTGCATTGGGTTTCAGTTGATCTGCAATCACGATGTGGCCGCAATAGTTTCCGTTGACGGCAATGTGGACGATTGTGCCGATACTGCGGCAGGCGATGAACTCTATTCCGAGTTCGGTCATGAGTTTTTCATTGCCGACTGCAACTTCCTGTTCGTCGACACTGGCGACGACACCTTTACCCGCAAGTTCACGGATGTTCGTGACGCGACTCCGATCAATTGCTTTGCCGTATGCTTTCTGCAGGCTCTTGCTGATCGGATGCGAGGAGGCACTTTCGGCAAGAGCCGCCAATTCGAGGAGGCGGTTTTCATCGAGCGTGTTGTGGTGAACTGCCGTTACCTCGAAAACACCTTGTGTCAGCGTTCCTGTTTTATCCATGACAAGAGTTGAAGTCTGTGAAAGAGCTTCCAGATAATTGGAACCTTTCACAAGTATTCCTTCTTTGCTTGCTCCGCCGATGCCGGCGAAAAAAGAAAGAGGAATGCTGATCACAAGAGCGCAGGGGCAACTGATAACCAGGAACACCAAAGCGCGATATATCCAGTCATCCCATTGAGCGTCTGCTCCCATTGCAAAAAGCCGCACTAGCGGAGGGACGAGAGCAAGCGCCAAAGCGCTGAAAAACACAATCGGTGTATAGATACGGGCAAAACGAGTAATGAAAGCCTCCGATTGTGATTTGCGTGAAGAGGCGTTTTCGACCAATTCCAGGATTTGAGATACTGTCGAATCTCCGAAGAGCCTGGTTGTACGCACATAAATAACGCCGGTCAAATTGATGCAGCCGCTGGTGACGTTTTCCCCTGGGGTAATGTTCTTCGGCAGACTTTCCCCCGTGAGAGCGCTGGTGTTGAGACTAGTTTCGCCGCGTATAACGATGCCGTCAATGGGAACCTTTTCACCGGGTTGCACGACAATAACGGTTCCGACCTCAACAGATTCGGGAGCGACCTGTTCAATTTTCCCGCTTTTTTCAATGTTGGCGTAATCGGGGCGAATGTCCATCAAATCGCTGATGTTTTTGCGGCTTTTGCCCACGGCATAAGCTTGAAACCATTCACCGATTTGATAAAAGAGCATCACGGCAACGGCTTCCGTGTACTCGCCGGTATCGTCGTAAAGTGCTATGGCAATGGCGCCTAAGGTAGCAACGGTCATCAGAAAATTTTCATCGAAAACACGGCCGTTTCGTATGCCTTTTGCCGCCTTGAGCAGAATGTCATAGCCGACAAGAAGATAGGGAATAAGGTAAAGCGCCAATCTCAAAGGTCCCGTGACCGGTGCAAACGCGAGACTTACGAGAAGCACTGTTGAAAGGATGATGCGTACAAGCATCTTTTTTTGCTTTGTCTTCATTTGTTGCAGAGTCCGTTGGTGATGTCTTGAGATTAATTTGATGTAAAAATTAAGCAAAATTTGAATTGAAGAGAGAAAAAAAACGCCGTCAAGCAGAGCTCTGGCGGCGTTTTGACATCAGAGAAAAATTTCGCAGTCGGGTTCTACTTTTTTGCAAGCTTTAAGCACTTCAATCATGACATTGTCGGGATAAAACCCATCACTGAATTCCACAACCATTTTTTGAGCCATGAAATTCACCGTAACCGATTGCACACCGCTGATTTTTGCTGCCGCTTCTTCCATTTCGCGGGCGCAGTTAGCGCAATCAACTTCGATCTTGTAGGTCTTTGTCATTTTGGTTACTCCTATTAGTTAAAAAATTAAGCAATTACTTAATCGACTGGTTGCACTATAATCCGGTTGGTGTTGGATGTCAAGATTAAGCAAGAATTGAATTGTCTGATATGTCTGTCACAACAAATCTTCCGCATCGGCATAAAGAGGGAAATGTTTTTGCACTGGAGCAATTGCCCGAATCTTCAAACTTTGAACCCGTGGCCCAGGTTTTCAAACACCTAAGCGATGCGGCCCGCTGTCGGATTTTTTTGTTGTTGTGTCATTCCGAAGAGTGCGTGCTCAATATTGCTGCCATCATGGACATGAGCAGTCCCGCCGTAGCACACCATTTGAGGCTTTTGAAGGTTGCTGGACTTGTGACTTCTCGTCGAGTTGGGAAAGAGGTCTTCTACCGAGCCGCCGATACGGAGCTTGTCAGAGCCATGCATCGGATGATTGAAGACGTGATGCATTTGTCGTGCATGCAACATCGTCTTGAGTAAGTCTGCGTATCACGGCAGAAGTCAATAGGCTAACTTACTTTTGAAAGAGAGAATTCCGAGTGCTGACTAGCCACGAATCATCACAAAAGAGCAAGATAGGGTAAGGTATTCTTTTTTAAAAGGAAAATAACAAAAATCGAACAACGGAGAGCTGTTCGGTTTCTAAGTTGGCGATCTGCAATGAATTGACCTACTGAAGCGTCGGGGCGAATGCAGGCATCCATCGATGTAGTCAATGAAAAATTCGGGGGGAAAGTCATGACGCTCGCAAGCACCGAAATCAATTCAGAGTGGGCGATGCGTCGGGCCTATCTTTCGCTGTGCCCGATCACGAATCGGGAGGATTTGCCGAAGGTCACCTAAGCCTTCCGTCAGGAGTGCTGTTTCATGTAGGGACGGATCAGATTTGGGACGCACTCCACGGCCTGTTCCAAGGTCTGCAAAGGCATATTGTCTTTAGCTTGGATCGACATGCCCTCCAACACAATATTCAACGCATCGGCAAGTGCCGATAGATTAGTTTCTGCTGATATCTCGCCGGCGTCCTGAGATTTTTTCAAACGTCTCTCAAAAAAATCACGAGTTTGGGATCGGAGTTTTTTGACTGCTTCGGCAATGCGCTTTTCTTTGGGCGCAATATTGACGGCAGCCAGCACCACCATGCAACCGCTTGGATTATCCGGATTCAAAAGAATGGACGTGGCTTCCTGAAAGAACTCCGCTAATGCAACATCAATGGGCTTTGACGAGTCCTCCAACTTTTTGAGAACATCAGTCCAGTACCGTGCTTCGTAAAAGTTCACCGCCTCCAGAAAGAGTTCTTCCTTACTCTTGAACGCAGCGTAGAAACTGGGCGGTTTGATTCCCATAGCCTCGCACAGAACGGCCACGGATGCCGGTTCATAACCAAGTTTCCAGAAAATGCGCAGTGCGGTCAACAGCGCCTGATTTCTGTCAAAAGAACGAGGTCTCCCCTTGGTTCTGGGAGACGATAGCAGTGAGGAACTTCCTGAGGTCATTTGGTATCCGGACAAAAGCTCTTGATTTATTTAGTGAATGATATAGAATTATTTATGTAGCAGTTGCTACATAAATGTTTAAGGAGCACCAAATGACTGAATGCTGTTGTGCCAACACCAAAGTGGTTTCTGTTGATGATTACAACGCGGTTCTGGAAGCCGCCCATAACTACGTCGAAGGCTTGCGGACGGGTGATGCGGATACGGTCGCCAAAGCTTTCCACAAGGAAGCCATCATGTACGGGCTTGCCGGAGGCAAAACTCTGCTTGGCGGTCCCATCGGCAACCTGTATGACTTTGTACGCCGGAACGGTAGCGCCCCTGAGATCAAAACTCACATGGATGTGCTTGCCATTACTCCTACGACAGCGGTAGTGAGAATCGATATGGAAAAAGATGCCATCGGTGCCGACTACAACGACTACATCACGTTCATCAAGCTTGATGGTCGTTGGCAGGCAATCGCGAAGGTTTTCCATCAGTTCAATTGCTGATGATCTCCAATTCTCAAAGGGGGCTTCCCAATAGGAAGTCTCCATTAGTTTTTCTTTGATATGAAAAAGCTGTTCTGTAGCCTATTGCTTGTGACTTGTCTCGTCGGATGTTCCGGACAGTCACCGGTGGCTCTTGCCAATGGTGATGCCGGAAGAATCGTGCGCTTCACAGACGACGGACTGACGCCGTTCTCATACGGTCCGTCATTTGCTCGTGTTGATGTCCTTGAGGGAAATCCGGAATTCAAGGTGACAAGAGTGGACAATACGGGGGATGTTCGGTCAGGTTTTTGGGAAAGTACCGAGGGCAAGTGGCACTTCACGACGGCAGACGATCATTGGGAGTACTGCCACATTGTGGAAGGTGTTTCAGAGATTACTGAAGACGGTGGTATGCCTCAGCGTTTTGTTGCCGGGCAGAGCTTCATCCTACATCCCGGATTTTCGGGGGTCTGGCACGTAATCGAGGCGACCAAGAAGGAATTTGTCATCGTCAATCCACAAAGTAATGGCAGGTAAGAAAAGCAGTTAAGAGGAGAAAATGAGTGGGTCTCAACTCATTGTACCCATCATAGTATCCATCATAAGAGTGCTGGCTGTCAGCGGACGCATGACGGCGCCGTTGAACTCTTTTTATGGGTACAGGATTGTTTTTAAAGGAGAAAAAACCGAACAGTCGTGAACCGTTCGGTTTTCTGAATTGGCGCCTCTGCCGGGACTCGAACCCAGATCTAACCCTTAGGAGGGGCTTGTTCTATCCAGTTGAACTACAGAGACGCACTGTGCACAGACGTTCCGTTTTTGCTTCGGAAAGTCTGCCAGGCCCGCAATTGTAGCAAACCGACAATTTTGTTCGAGCAAATTTTGATAGCATGAGCAAGGATGTATAAACAACGGCTGATGACTGACTTCCTATGTTTAGTTTCCGCGACAGCGTCGATCTTTGGCTACGCATCGGTTTCGGCGCTCTGATTCTTCTTGGTTGCTACTTTGTAATGCAACCTTTTCTCACGGCCATTTTGTTGGCGGGCATTCTGGCCGTCGTCAGCTGGCCTTTGTACGAGCGGGCGCTCACGAGCTTCGGCAATCGTTCGACGATAGCGGCGACATTCATGGTGTGCGTCGTGATCGTCACGGTGCTCATTCCGTTGTCAATCATTACGGGCGTTCTCGCGCATCAGATTCCGCAGCTGATTCATTGGGTACGCGACTGGGTGGCCGGCGGTATGAAATTGCCCGATTGGCTAATTGCCATTCCCTACGTCGGAGAAAGCATCAACGAAGCCTTTCACTTAGGTTTTGATCCCGCCGCCCTCGGCGACTTCATTCAAAAGGCTATCGACCCCGTCACTAAGTGGGTGCTGAGTGCCTCAGTCGGCATCGGCAACGGCTTGTTCCAGCTGGCGCTCGTTGCCTTTATTGCATTCTTCTTCTATCGCGACGGCAATTCGCTCGCGCGCCGCGGGCGTCTGTTCCTAAAGCGAGTCTCGGGCGATCTTGCTGATGAATACACCGGCATTTTGGTCAACACGACCCGCTCGGTGGTCTTCGGCGTGCTCGGCACCGCCGTGGGACAGGGTGTGGTGGCGGCCATCGGCTTTATCATCGCTGATGTTCCGGGTGTTGTGATGCTCAGTTTCGCCGTTTGTGTGCTCTCCGTCGTGCCCGTTGGTCCGCCTCTGGTGTGGGGTTCGGTTGCCATTTGGCTCGCCGCAACCGATCAGATCGGCTGGGCGGTGTTCCTGGTTTTGTGGGGAACGCTTGCGGTGAGTTCGGTGGATAACTTCATCAAGCCCATTTTGATCAGCCGCGGTACGGCATTGCCTCTGGCGCTGGTTTTTCTGGGCGTCTTGGGCGGCATCATGAGCTTCGGCATGCTCGGCGTCGTGTTGGGTCCCATCTTCCTGTCGGCGGCCATCGCTATGTTGAAGACTTGGCTCAAGCATCCCGTCAAGCGTCTGGTCCCCGTTGCGGTTGTTCCCGGCTCGGATGTGAAGGCTGCCCCGGAGCCTGAAGAACAAGTGCAGGTCGAGGAAGGCGATTCTTCCGAAGACGGTAAAAAGCCTGCCTCGGCCGTGCAGGATACGCCGGACGAAAATCGCCGCTAAAATCCGTCTCGAGTTTTACAGTTTGCGCCCGTCACTTTCGACGGGCGCTCCTTTTCCGATTGTGGTCAAAGTAAGCGCCCGCAGGGCCTGATTCCGAGAAATGGCAGTTCGCAAGCGTCCGTCTGATTACCAAGAAAATTCCATTCGCGTCTTAAAGGGGCTGGAGCCCGTCAAAAGCCGCCCGGGCATGTACACCCTGACGGACAATCCGCTTCACATTATTCAGGAAGTGCTTGACAACGCGAGCGACGAAGTGCTCGGCGGGTTCGGCGACACGATCACGCTGACGATGTGTGCCGACGGCAGCGTTGCCGTTGAAGACAACGGCCGCGGCATTCCGGTGGGTATTCACCCCACGGAAGGCATCCCGACGGTGGAACTGGTGTTTACGCAACTGCACGCAGGCGGTAAGTTCGACAAGGCCTCAGGCGGCGCCTATAGCTTTTCGGGCGGTCTGCATGGCGTCGGTGTCTCGGTGACCAACGCCCTGAGTCGGCATTTGAACGTCACGGTCTGGCGCGACGGCAAGCAGTACGACATCGGCTTTGCTGACGGTTTCGTATCGGAACCTCTTACCGAACAACCTTCCAGTCGCGGCAAAAAGTACACGGGTACGCGCGTTCAATGTCTGCCGGATCCCAAGTATTTTGATTCGCCGACGATTCCGGAGCAACAGCTCATCGGCCTGTTGCAGAGTAAGGCCGTTCTGCTTCCGCGTTGCACGGTTCGCTATATCAACGAAAAGACGGGGCAGGAACTGTCCTGGCGCTACGACGGAGGCTTGCGAGAATATCTGTTGGCCGAATTCACCGAGCCGCTTCTTTTTGATCCTTTCGAAGCGCAGGGATGGGCTGAAGAAAACGATGAGACGTTTGCCGTGGACGAGGGTGCCCACTGGGTTGTGTGCTGGAGCGAAACCGGCACACCCGTGCGCGAGAGCTACGTAAATCTGATTCCGACTCCCGCCGGAGGCACGCACGAAGCTGGTCTTCGCGAGGGTTTGTTTCTGGCGCTCAAGTCCTTTATGGACGCGCACGGCTTGATGGCCAAGGGCGTGAAGCTTCTGACCGACGACGTCGCAAGCCGCGCCAGTTTCGTGCTGTCGGCCAAGGTGCTCGATCCCCAGTTTCAGGGCCAGACCAAGGAAAAGCTCACAAGTCGCGATGCCATGCGATTGGTGAGCAATTTCGTTAGGCCGCAGTTCGAGTACTGGCTCAACGATCATATTGAAGAGGGCAAGAAACTTGCCGAGCTGGTGATTCGCCAGGCGCAGGCGCGTCAGCGCCGCGCTCAGAAGGTCGAAAAGAAAAAGTCTTCGAGCGTGGCAGTGTTGCCGGGCAAACTCACCGATTGCGAATCGACCGACATCAGCCGCAACGAAATTTTCCTCGTGGAAGGTGACTCGGCGGGCGGCACGGCCAAGCAGGGACGCGACAAGGAGCATCAGGCGATCCTCCCGTTGCGCGGCAAGGTACTCAATACCTGGGAAGTCGACAGCGATCGTATCTTTGCCAGCCAGGTGATTCACGACATCGCGGTGGCCGTGGGCGTCGATCCGCACAAGCTCGACGACGACACGGATCTCTCGGGGCTTCGTTACGGCAAGGTCTGCATTCTGGCTGACGCCGACGTTGACGGCAGCCACATCCAGGTTCTTCTTTTGACACTCTTTTATCGTCACTTCCCTAAACTGATTTCGGAAGGGCACGTCTTTATCGCTCAGCCGCCGCTTTTCCGCGTTGACGTTCCGAAACAGGGGAAAAAACCGGAAAAGAAAATTTACTGTGCCGATGATCGCGAACTCAAGCGCACCTTGAGTAAACTCGAGAAAGAAGGGCTGCCGCTTGAAAAGCTCAGCATCTCCCGATTCAAAGGTCTGGGTGAAATGAGCGAAAAGCAGCTTGCCGAAGCCGCGTTTCATCCCGACACTCGTCGTCTGCTGCCCGTGACGCTCGGCGGCATCGAAAAGGCGCAGACCGACGCCGTGATGGGATTGCTGATGGGCAAGGGGGAAGCAACCGGACGCCGCAGCTGGATGGAAATGCACGGCGACGACGTGGAGGTGGATGTCTGAGAAACCAAACGTCGTCGCGGTTGAAATCGCTTTTGAAGGAGAGAGTGATGGATTCAAAAGGTATTGCACAAAGCGTGATTGTGGCCGCGGGTCTGATCGGCGGTCTGGGACTTTTGGGCAGTCAGCTTTCCGACGGCATCAACGCCTTTGTCGATCGCGATCGCGTGGTGACAGTCAAGGGCCTTGCAACGGCCTCCGTCATCGCCGACGAGGTGCTCTGGCCGATTTCCTTCCGAGTGCTTGGAAACGATCTGCAGGAGGTCTACCGTCAGGCCGAAGCCCAGACGCAGATTGTCAAGGAGTTTCTCAAGTCGGGTGGCATCAAGCCTGACGAAATCACGGACGCCAGCCCCAAGGTTGACGACGCTCAGGCCAATATGTACGGCGAAAACAAGCGCGCATACCGCTATATTCTGACGCCGTCCGTGACTGTCTCGACGAAGAATGTGGATGCCGTGCTAGCTCTTCAGCGCTCGATGAGCGAGCTGATAGCCAAGGGCGTGACGCCGACCGAAGACTACAGCTTCCGCACGATCTTCAATTACACGAAGTTAAACAGCATCAAGCCCGCGATGATTGAGGCGGCGACGGTCAATGCGCGCGAGGCGGCCGAGAAGTTTGCAAAAGACTCCGGTTCTACTTTGGGCAAAATCCGCCGCGCCTCGCAGGGACAGTTCCAGATCTTCGATCGCGACGCCAACACGCGCTGGATAAAGAACGTGCGTGTCGTGACGACTGTTGAGTACTACCTTAAGGACTAATCGAGAATTTCGAGCAAGCTTTAGCTCGTTCCGTGTGTTCCTCAAGAGAGCCTTTTCGGCATCATTTGTGTCGAAACAGCCCGCTTCCTTTTTTTGGGTTGCGGGCTTTGCAATTTTTGAGGAGTGGATCATGCATATCGTTTGCCATATGGCCGCGAGCGTCGACGGCCGTCTGCACCCGAGCCGCTGGAGTCCGTTTGTCGAAGACTGTTCGGTGGGCGGCGTCTACGAAGAGGTGGCAAATCAGTACGACTATGTCGGCTGGATGATCGGCCGCGTGACGATGGCCGAATACAGCGAGGCCATCACGGAGAGCGAACCCGCAAGACTGCGACCGGCTGAGGCCGCACCCGCGCAAGGCATTAAGGTTGACCCAAAGGGCCGCAAGATTTCGGTTGCGTTCGACTTCAAGGGCAAGCTTCACTATGGTCAGCCCGTGCAGGAAACGGGCGAGCAGATCGTGACGGTGGTGAGCGACCGCGTCTGCGACGAATACATTGAAGAACTCCGTCAAAGCGGAGTGGGGGTCGTGGCGGTTCCCGTCAACGGCAATGAACTCGTCCTTGCCATGGAGCAACTTGCCAAGGACTACGGCGACGGCGTGTGGATGCTCGAAGGCGGCGCTATCATCAATGCGGCCTTCATGCAGGCGGGACTTGTCGACGAGGTGAGTACGGTTATTTATCCGGCCATCGATGCGACCAAAGAAAGTCCCGCAATCTATGAAGCCGCGCAAGAGGGGGTGTTCCCCGCCAAAAACCTTAGCCTGCGGTTTAAGGAGTCCAAGATCCTTTCGGGCGGCGCTGTTTGGCTTAATTACGAGGTCGTTCCGGCGAAGTGAGGTAATACCGCAAGAATTCGGCAGGTTTTGTTCTCTCAAACGGACGCTTTGCCGTGTAGGGCGAGGCGTCCGTGTACAATCGAAGAATCATTGACAAGACGAAGAGCCTGACGACTCTGGGGTGTCTTTGTCTGCACACTTGGGAGAATAGACCAATGAAGAAGTTTTTCACGAGCGTTGCCGTTTGTGCGGCGGCTGCCATTGCACTGACCGGTTGCGGCGACGATAAGGCGAAGGAACCCGCAAAGACGGCTTCGGCTGACACAACGATCACTGTGGGGGCCACTCCGGTTCCCCATGCCGACATTCTCAACTTCATCGCTCCGGAAATGAAGAAGCAGGGCGTGACGCTCAAGGTGTTGGAATTCTCCGACTACGTCAAGCCCAATATGGCTCTGGCCGACAAGGAAATTGACGCAAACTTCTTCCAGCATAAGCCTTATTTGGACAGCTTTGCCAAAGAACGCGGCCTGAAGCTTTCTTCGCTCGTTGCCGTGCACATTGAACCGATGGGCGTGTACTCCAAGAAGTTCAAGGACGTCAAGAGTGTTCCCGATGGCGCCAAGATCGCCATTCCGAACGACCCGACCAACGGCGGCCGCGCTTTGCGCGTTCTGGCTGACGCCGGCATCTTCGGTCTCAGGGACGGCGTGGGTGTGAACGGAACTCCCGCCGACATCGTCAACAATGCCAAGAACGTGAAGATCCTTGAAATGGAAGCTGCCGTGCTGCCGCGCACGCTCGATGACGTTGATTTCGCCGTCATCAATTCCAACTTTGCTCTGAGCGTAGGTCTCAATCCCACCAAGGATTCGCTCTTTACCGAAGCCAAGGATTCGCCGTACGCCAACATCGTGGCCGTTCGCGCCGATGACAACCGCGAAGTTCTGCAGAAGCTGAAGTCCGCCATCACGTCCCCGGCCGTGCGCGACTTCATTCTTGAGAAGTACAAGGGCTCCGTGGTGCCGGCTTTCTAATAGGCTAAATGTGAACCTTTAAAAGTTAAAGAAAAACCTATTGGATCGCCCGTTTTAGAGGGCAAAAAAGAGAACCTCCCGTTTCCGAATCATCTTTCGGTGATCGCAAAAAGCGGGAGGTTTTCTTATGTCAAAGATCAAATATAAAAGCTCGTAAACAAGCCTTTAATTGATTTGAAGTAGCTCATTTATTTCGTTCCGGTGCAGCCGGAACGTCGAGCAATCATGAGCTGGGCGACCAGCTTCTGAAGATCCTCTTTTGTTGCTGATCGCATATAAGCATTGACAACGGTATCCACCTCGTGTTCAGGCCAGGCAGAAACGCGCTCTCCAAATTTAACGGGCGGCGGAAAGGTTCCTTGCTTAATGCGGGCGTACAGCGTTGTTTTTCCGACGGCCAATTGCTCAAGCAGCTCAGGAAGGCGTACAAAAAATATCGGCATAGGATTCTCCTACAAAGGTTGAAAAGAGAATTTTTGCCGGCTCCGTATTTCACTATGGCGCTCTGATAAGCAAATTTTGCTCAGCCGACGGAATTTTTAGCGTCTTAACTTGCGGCCAACTCTTGATTTTCAGAAATTCCCGGCCAATGTGTGGAGAAGTTCCGTTTGGTGGTGTCAAAAAGATCAGCCATCAACTTCGGGATGAACCGGATGGTGACCACAACAGCAGGCGTTGCCGGAAGTTTGTTCAGACTTCTCATCGAGCGGTTGCATGGAACAGTCCGGAGAAATGCCGCGTGATTGAAGGTAACTTGTGCCCCATTCATAGACGCAACTCAAGACCGGTTTCAGACTTTTGCCGAGATCCGTGAGCGAATATTCCACCTTGGGCGGCACCACCGCGTATGCCTTGCGGGAAATCAGACCGTCGCGCTCAAGCTCTTTGAGCTGCTGAGAGAGCATCTTGGCGTTTGCTTGCGGTACGGCTTTCTGCAACTGAGAAAAGCGTTTCGTGCCGTCAAAAAGATTCCAGAGAATGAAGGCTTTGTGTTTGCCGCCGATGAGTGCGAGCGTGGTGCGCACCGGGCAGTGTGCGGGTTCGGAAACGGGGTTGTCTTTGGAGGAAGGCATACGGAATTTCTATCTAAGTTACCTTTTTGAAAGTATATACCATAAAGGTACCTTCTTCCCAAAAGAAAGTATTTGATTAGAATCATTCTCACCATGGGGAGGCGAGGCCTTCTTCGCATAACGGAATTCAATTGCCCAAAAGATGCAGAAACTTCACTTTGATGTCACGGGAATGAGCTGCGCGGCTTGCTCGGCGCGCGTGGAAAAAGCCGTCAAGGCGCTCGACGGCTGCTGCAACGTCACTGTCAACCTTCTCAAAAACGACATGACGCTGGAGCTCGATGACGCCAAACTCTCGCAGGATGACGTAGTCAAGGCTGTGACGGCGGCCGGTTACGGCGCCAGCCTTCGGGATAACGACTCGAACCCCTCGGGCAAGGCCAAGACTCAAAAGAAAAACAGCCAAGCAGAGGTCCTGCAGCAGGAATTGACGGCCACGCGCAAGCGCCTCTATTGGAGCCTCTTTTTCTGTGCGCTTCTGATGGTGATCACGATGCTGCCGATGGTTGGCATCACGTTCTCCTTTTTTGAGGGAGCGCAAAAAGCACCGGCCCTTGCCTTCACACAGCTCTTGCTGACGTTGCCGGTGCTGGTGCTCAACAAAAACTTTTTCACGCGTGGCTTCAAGGCGCTTGTGGGGCTCGCGCCCAATATGGATTCATTGGTCGCGCTGGGGGCGACTGCCTCAATGCTCTCGGGCATCGTGTCGCTTTACGTGATGTTATATGCGGCGGGCGCCGGTGATTGGAGCACTGTGAGCCACCACGCTCACAATCTCTACTTCGATTCCGCCGCGATGATTCTGACGCTTATCGGTCTGGGCAAGTATTTTGAAGCCCGAGCCAAAGCGAGAACCACGGACGCCGTCTCGCAGCTCGTAAGCCTTGTACCGGATACGGCACGTGTCATCCGTAACGGCGAGGAAACGGAAGTGCCTGTCGACGAGGTGGCGGTGGGCGATGTCCTTGTGGTGAAAACGGGCGAGCGCATCGCAGTCGACGGCGAGGTGATCGAGGGGCGTGCTCAGGTCGACGAGTCGGCCCTAACCGGAGAAAGTCTGCCGGTCGAAAAAGGGGTGGGCAGCAAGATTTCAGCCGCAACGCTCATGCATTCCGGTCACATTCACGCCAAAGCCACGCGCGTGGGGGCTGACACGACGTTGGCGCAGGTGATTGCTCTGGTGGATGAAGCGACTTCCTCCAAGGCGCCTGTAGCTCGTCTTGCCGATCGCATCAGCGGTATTTTCGTGCCCGTGGTGCTTGCGATTGCGCTTGTGACAGCCCTTGTCTGGATTGCCGTGGGCGCAGATGTTGAATTCGCCATGACGCTTGCTGTGAGTGTTCTTGTAATTTCCTGCCCGTGCGCATTGGGACTCGCAACACCCACGGCCGTGATGGTGGGTACGGGACGGGCGGCGCGTCTTGGGATTCTCTTTAAGTCGGCCGAAGCGCTTGAAAAGTGCAGTGGAATCAGCGCCGTGATTCTGGATAAAACCGGCACCGTGACCGAAGGCAAACCTGTTGTGACTGACGTGCGTGTATTTGCTTCGCACCTGCGTGAGCGCGACCTTCTGAAACTTGCGGCCTCCGTTGAAGTAAAAAGCGAGCATCCCCTGGCTCAGGCGATCGTCCGAAGCGCACGTGAAAACGAAACGGGGTTTTATGAAGCGAAGGACTTCGGCCAGCAGCCGGGCAGCGTTTTTGCAAAGATCAATGGCAAAAACTACTCCATTGGCAACCGTACGCTCGCACAAAACAATGTCGCTATCCTCAAGGAACTCGAAACTTTGTCCGAAGCGGGCAAGACGGCTCTCGTCGTCTGCGAAGACAACGTGCCGGTAGGGATCGTAGCCTGCGCCGATACGATCAAAAGCGACAGCGCTGAGGCTATCCGCGCCTTTAAGGCGGCGGGGCTCCGTGTGATGATGCTCACGGGGGACAACGAGCGCACAGCCAATGCCATTGCACGAGCCGTCGGAATTGATGAGGTGGTGAGCGAAGTGCTCCCCGCCGACAAGGCTGCTGTTGTCAAACAAACGCAGCAGCAAGGAGCCCGCGTGCTGATGATCGGTGACGGCATCAACGATGCGCCCGCGCTTGCGACGGCTGACGTGGGCATGGCAATCGGTGCGGGGACTGATGTGGCGATCGAATGTGCCGACGTGGTGCTCGTCAACAGCAAACTGACCGACGCGGTGTCGGCCTATGAACTGTCGGGCGCGGTGCTTCGCAACATCAAGCAGAACCTTTTCTGGGCGTTCTTTTACAACGCTATCGGCATTCCCGTGGCAGCCGGCGTCTTCTTTACGACGCTCGGCTGGTCGCTCAATCCTATGATCGGTGCCGCGGCCATGAGCATGAGCTCTGTGTGCGTGGTGACCAACGCGCTGCGTTTGAGGCGCTTTAAGCCGACGAGCAGGAATTCTTTATCATCTTTCTCAACCGTTGCTGCGGCCTACGCAGCCTACCAATTGCCTTTGGAGCAAAGGAGTAAAACCATGCAAAAAGTGATCTCGATCGAAGGTATGCACTGCCAGCACTGTTCAGGCGCCGTAACCAAGGCGCTCACAAAGCTTGCCGGCGTGACGAGTGTCGACGTGAGCCTTGAAAAGAAGTGCGCCGTGATCGAATGCGAAGAAACCGTGACCGACGACGTACTCAAGGCCACGATCACGGATCTCGACTTTGAAGTGACCGGCATCGAAACGAAATGACGGCGTTTTGATTTCCGCAGAAACGACCTCACCGGACGACAGAGTTGTAGAAAAGACTGCCGTCCGTTTTCGCATCCGTTTCAATCAAGACGCTCAAAGAAAACGCCTCAAATTGCGGTTGCAACTTGAGGCGTCCAAAACCTTGGAAAGACGCAGTGTAACTAACCGGCCCAGGTGAGATAGCTGTACGCCGAAAAGACCCCGAGCAACAATGCTTCGGCTACGATCACCGGAACGAGGGTCTTGAAGAAATCTGCCTTGAAGTAGTCAAGTGACACAATGAGGCACACGTGCGTGGGCGTGATCATCTGACCGCCGACACCGAAAACGAGAGCGACGCCCACGAGATCCAGAGAACCCGCAGGAGCCAGTAGTGCCACGATCGGCATGACGATGGCCACATGGCCCTGAGACATGCCGGTCAGAACGCCGATCAGGAAGCTCAGGCCCGCGATGATGACGGGAGTGGGCAGAGGAGCGGCCTTGAAGCTTTCGACGACCTGACCCAGAACGCCCGTGACGTCAAGCAGCTGGATGAAGAAGAGAATGCAGGTGACGTCGCGCAGCAGCTTCCATTCGATGGCGCCGATGAAGATATCCTTGATTGGAACGGCGCGGTTGGTGCCCATCAGCACGAAGACCATGGCGGCGGCCACCACGCCCATGGAGACGGCTGCACCGATGCCGCCGAAAACCATCAGAAGGAAGACGGCCGCCACGGGCAGAATCGAAAGCCAGAAGTCCATGCGGTTGCGTGCGAGATCAAAGTCCGGGTCTTCACCCATGTTCTGGGCGCGCAGGTCTTCGAACTTCATCGGACGCACGAACATCAGCCAGCCGATGGCAAACATCAGAGCCGTCACCCAAACAAGGTGAATAATCACGTCGCCCACACCCACGCCCACGATCGAGCAGGCAAGAATCATGCCCGGAATGATGGGACTTGAGAATTCAAAGATGTGGCGGAACCAGAAGTTAATCGTTGCCTTCTGTTCTGCCGTGATCGTCATGCCCTTGGAAGCGTTGTCGACGATCGGCGCTGAGAAGCGAGCGCCGCCCACGGAAGGCAACAATCCCAGGAAGGCCGGCATCACCGCCATCGTCACCTTAGTGGAGTGAATCAGGTGGTTGAGGTACTGCACCATGCCCTTGAGGCAGCCACTCTTGCGAAGTTCGATTTCAAGGCACACCACGAAATAGAGAGCAAAGAGCAGGTCGTAGGTGCGCTGCATGGTGAACATTTGCTTGGCGGCTTCACCGAGCAGGGGGATTTCCGGCTTGACGGCGACCCAGATGAGCAGGCCGCCTGCCAGAATGGCCGGACCGATGGGAACTTTCTTGCGAAGCGCCACGATGATGAGGAGCATCGCAAGGGTAAGAACGACAAAGATATTCATGTTCAAAAAAGCCCCGAAGGGCACCAAAAAGCAACAGTAAGGTCGATTGTACGCCTCGTCGGACGGTTTCCGTACTGAGAGGCATTTCTATAGCGCGGCGCTTCTGAGGCCTATTGCGATGGTGTTAGCAAATCGAGGGAAACAAAACGCCCGAGACCGTTGCCGGCGCTCGGGCGGTTGATGCAATGGCTTTCCGTCAGAAGCTGACTCGCTTGGCCGGTACGCCTGCTGCCGTGCGTGTGGCCTCGAAAAAATCCTGAGGGAGGTCGGCGGCGGCCTTGATGTTCATCGGATCGTGTTCGAGGGGTTGCGCAGGCTCAAACATGCCGTCAACGTTGAGCGGCTCCGTGCCGTTCATGAGGCCCTCAGGAACGCGCCTGACCTGCGTGCGGGCAAACGTTTCGACAAACGAGCCGCGCTTGGCGATGTTCGCAAAGAGTGTCGCGGGCACATCGCCCAATGCACTTTCTGCAAAGGTACGGTCAAAGATGCGCGCATGAGTGTTGGTGCTGAAAAGCTCCGCCGGAATTGTGTGCAGCATCTTGCAGCCCATGAAGGCTTCCGAGAAGTCTTCGGCCTGAAGGTTGGCCGTAAAAAGCTGCCGGCTTACGTGTGCCAGGCCGCTTAAGGCAAACACGCCCGTGAACGTTCGCGCGTAGATGAGCGGAAAAAAGAGGGATTCGGGAACTTCGGTTAATGCCGTAAGGCCTGCAAAGGTCCCCGAGAGCGCCACCAGATGCGTGTTGTGCGCAAAAAGCGATGAGACGAGATGCGTCAACTGCCGCGGAGGCTTGATCGGGTTCCAGATGTGGCCCGCCGTGCTGAGCATCCCCGTGGCGTCGTTGTACAAAGCGGGAATGGGCGAGATGATCGCCGTCGTCTGTTCGGGCAGAATGAGCGTGGCGGCGGGCATCGGGCCGCCGAAGTCGATTTCCAGTCGATGCGTGCCCGGCATGGGGTGGTATTCAAGCACGGTGCTCGAAATGGGCTCGCGGTGATGATGCGAGGTCTCGCCGTCAAACGTCACAGACACTTGGCGTAACGACGGAGCGATCGTGTTGCCGGCGGGAATGCGCAGCGTGACGAGACGATCGCGTTTGCCGACGGTGATTTCTGCGACAAACTTGGTCATGCTGCAGTCTCCTGGTTACGGTCAGAGGTTTCGGTTGTCGCCTCACCCGCAAAGCAGTCGTAGCGTGGTAAACGAGGCGAAGCGAGATAACTGGCGGGAAGCGCCTTGAGGCTCTTACAAAAGGCAAACATGCCGTCGGTGCACTTCAAATCGGGGAGCATCGAGACGATGCCGTCGGCGACGTCGGTAAGCTGCACGCAGCCTGCGAAGGCCTGCTCGAGATTGACGATCGTCGGATTGTTGGCAAAGAGATCCTCGGGAATGCTTCTGAGTTCTCGGCGGTCGGCCGCCCAACCGCAGAAGTCGCCCAAGGTTTCGACGGTGCGCGGGTGGAAAGCGGGAAGCGCATTGTGTATGGCCGTGACGGCTCGGCCCAAGCGGAAGGGGCGAACCTCTTCGCCTGCCGTGTAGTGCAGTTTCACGCGATAGACTCCCGGCTGCGCGTAGGTGTGCGAAAGCGCATCGGTGCTGTTCCAGTCGATGCGCTCGACAGCTCCGTCGCCCCATTCGACGAAAAGGTCGCCCTCGAGCTCCAGATCAATGGGGTAAAAGAGCACGATGGGTTCGGATGAGAGTGGCGCGGCGTGCCAATCGAACTCAAAGCTCGGGTCGGCAAGATTGGCGTGCGGGCGAATCCAGCCCGCTTCCTGTCGGCGCCCTTTGTCGCACCATGCAAACAGGCGGGGCGCAGCGCCCAGCATGAAGCCTTCCAGGCACACCGGCAAATTCTTCTTGTCGCCGAATGGATTGTCGACGTCGCGCAGCGAACTGCAGTGCGCAAAAGTCTCTTCGCACAGCGAAAGAGTGAGCGCGTGACGCAGCAGGCCGTATGGAATGGCCGTAAGTTGGCTGTGGGCAAACGTGCGCGCAAGGCTCTTTAGGGACTTGCATGGTGAAAAGAGCGACACCGGAACGGTCTTGAGCGACACCCCCATGAAAGCTTCGTCGAAAAAGGCCAGATTGGGGTTGTTCGCGAGAAAATCCGGGCATATGAAATTCAAGGACGCTCGTCCCGTTTCGGGGTCTTTCGCAAAAAGCGGCGGCAGGGTGTCCGAGGGTTCGGGACGTCCTTCCGGATCCGATTCGCCCATGGTGAGCGTCGGCAAGGCGGTTGAGACGCTCACTGTCTGATAGGGGAGCTTTTTTAACGGCAAAAAGCCCGAAGGGGTGCTCACTGTCACGGTGCGTTTGCCGTCTTCGGCGTAGCGGTGCGCACAGCTGCTCGTCGGCAGGATGTCTTCGCCCGAAACAATCTCCGCGACGGAGTCCGACGACATTGCGACGTCGGCAACCGTCACGTTGCCGTCTCCCCAGTCGATGCGAATGTCCCCGATGTGCTCGGCGGCAAACTGCGGCACGGCGAAGAACTCGATTGCGATCACTTCATCCTTGGGACAGATGACGGTGAAGACAAAGGGTTGAGGCGAAGAGATGCGAGAGGCGGACATCGTTTTATTCTGTGAAATGACGCGCCCAATTGTACCGCAGCGCTCGTCGGCTCAAGAAAGAGCGCTGCGGCGGATCGCTTGAGACTCAAGGCCGCTTTTCGGGCGGCAGGCTGTCCAAAAGTGCGTTGACGATTGTGCGGACGTTTTGAAGCCTCGTGACGGCATTTTCGGAGTTGACCGTCATCTTGAGCCGCGTGAAGGTGCCCGGCAGCACGCGCAGGTCTCGGCGCTTTTGCAGCAGCGCAAACATCACGGCCGGATCGAACATGGTCTTTTGCGCGAAGGTAAAGACGATGGCCTGTTCGGCCGCATCGATCTTGCGGATGCCAATGGCGGCGCACTCGATGCGCAGACGGTGAACAGCCAGAAGCGTCTTTGCGGCAGGCACGGGCATCCCGAAGCGATCCGTGAGATCGTCGGTGCACTCGCCGAGCTCTTCAAGAGTCTGGGCGGCGGCCAATTGCTTGTAAAGCGACAGACGCGTGCCGACATCGGGCACGTAGTCGTCGGGCAGCAATGCCGGCAGATGCAGGTTGATTTCAGTGAGCGTCTCAAAGGGCGAGTCAAAGGTCGGCTCTTCGCCGCGGCGAAGCGAATCGACGGCGCGCTTGAGCATCTGCGTATAGAGCTCAAAGCCTACCTGCGCCATTTCGCCCGATTGTTCGTCACCGAGAACTTCACCTGCGCCTCGGATTTCCAGGTCGTGCATGGAAAGGTAAAAACCGCTTCCGAGCTCTTCGAGATTTTGGATGGCTTCAAGTCGCCGTTCGGCGTTCTTCGTAATCGCCCCTTCGTCGGGAATGAGCAGGTAGGCGTAGGCCTGATGGTGACTACGTCCGACGCGGCCTCGCAGCTGGTGCAGTTGTGCGAGCCCGAACTTGTCGGCGCGGTGCATGATGATCGTGTTGGCAATCGGAATGTCGATGCCCGTTTCGATGATGGTTGTGCAGACGAGCACATTGAACTCGCGCCGGTAGAACTCGCGCATGACGCGCTCAAGTTCTCGCTCGCTCATTTGGCCGTGGGCAATGCCAATGCGCGCTTCCGGAATCAGCTCTCGGAGCATCTCGGCGCGGGCCTGAATGGTATCCACGTCGTTATGAAGGAAATACACCTGTCCGCCGCGCTTGAGTTCGCGGATAACGGCCTCTCGAATCAGCGCCTTGGATTCGCGGCGCACGAAAGTCTTGATCGCGAGGCGTTTTTGCGGTGCCGTAGCAATCACCGAGAAGTCGCGGATGCCCTCAAGGCTCATCGCCAGCGTTCGGGGAATCGGAGTGGCGGTGAGCGTCAAAACGTCGACTTCCGCGCGCAGGCTCTTTAAGCGTTCCTTCTGTCGAACGCCGAAGCGGTGTTCTTCGTCGATCACAACGAGCCCGAGACGTTTGAATTTGACTGATTCACTCAAAAGCTTGTGCGTGCCGATGACGACGTCGACCGTGCCGGTTTCAAGACCTTCGATCGTCTGGGCCGTCTGCTTGGAGGTGCGGAAGCGCGAGAGCTCAGCGACTTTCACGGGCCAGGCTGCAAAGCGGTCCTTGAAGGTCTGGGCGTGCTGTTCGGCAAGAAGCGTCGTCGGACAGAGGATCGCGACCTGTTTGCCGTTCATGACGGCGATGAAGGCAGCGCGCAGGGCCACTTCGGTCTTTCCGAAGCCCACGTCGCCGCATACGAGTCGGTCCATAGGACGGCCCGAGTGCATGTCATTGATGACGGCGGCGATGGCCGCGGCCTGATCGGGCGTTTCTTCAAAGGCAAAGCCTTCGCAGAAAGCCTGATAGTCCGACGATTCCGTTTCAAACGCAAAGCCCTGCTTGGCTTCGCGCATGGCGTAAAGGTGCAGGAGTTCGGCAGCGGTGTCGCGCACTTTCTGCGCCGCCTTTTTGCGGGCCTTTTCCCAGTCGCCGCGCCCGAGGTTGTTGAGCGGCGCGTGCTCGCTGTCGGTACCCGTATAGCGACTGATGAGGTTGAGTTGCGAGACCGGCACGAACAGCTTGGCGTCGTTGGCATAGTCGATGCGTACGAATTCGGCGGGACCTTCTTCGGTGGAGATCGTTTCCAGCCCGTGGTATCGGCCTACGCCGTGGGCGGCGTGCACGACCGGATCTCCCTCGCGCAGTTCGCTCACGTCGCGAATGATCGCTTCGACGTTGGTGGTGCGGCTGTTTCCGCGGCGGCGAATGACCGCTTTCGTGTTGTAGAGCTCGGACTCGGTGACGACCACCAGGCCCGACTCTTCGAGCACAAAGCCGCCCGAGAGCGGCCCTACGGCAATCGAAAGGGACTCCGTGCCGTTTACGAAAGCCGCAAAGGATTCGACGAGTTCCGGTTCGCGCACGCCGTCGCGCAGCAGTTCCTGCAGACGCGCCGCACGACCCGAGCCTGTTGCGACGATAAGTATGCGTTTTTTCTCAATGCGGCACTTTGCGATGAAGTCCTTCAACTTGGCGGCTGGATCCTTAGCCGATCGCTCGATCGTAAGCGGTGTATCGATGCCTGTTTCGGGGGCTTTGAGAGAAATGCGGCCGAAGGGCGCAATGGCATCGAAAAAGTCGTCAGCCTTGTCAAAGAGCTTTTCGGGGGCAAGCGCCGGTCTTTGCGCATCGTGCGAGAGAAACTTGTAGCGCTCCTGCGTTTGGCGCATGAAGGCGTCGATGGCGTCTCGCGTTTCACCCAAAGTGATGAATAGCGCATTGTCCGGAAGATAATCGGCAAGCGTTCCCGTCGACTCGAAAAAGAGGGGCAGATAGTATTCGATGCCCGGAGAGCAGATCCCCGAGCCCACGTCAACGTACACCGGGCACTTGTTGGGGTCGCCCGGGAAAGCTGCGCGCCAGGCGGCACGGAACCGATTGCGGGATTCTTCGTCAAAAGCAAATTCGTGACCGGGCAGAATGCGCACGCGATCAACGTTTCCGGTGCTGCGCTGCGAGTCGGGATCGAAACTGCGGATCGCGTCTATCTCGTCGTCAAAGAGGTCTAGACGAAGCGGGGCTTCGGCGCCCATCGGAAAGATGTCGACGATGCCGCCGCGCACGGCGAATTCGCCCGGAGCCATCGTCTGCTCGACGCGCCCGTAGCCGGCTGCCACCAGGTCGGCCTCAAGCTTGGCGATGCTGATGGTCTGTCCTTTGCGAAAGAAAAATGTGTTGCCAGCGACGTAGGATTTCGGTGCAAAGCGCTGCGCAGCGGTGCTCGCGGCCGCAATGAGAACGTCCGGGCGAGCAGGCAGATCGTCGCTTGTGAGGTTGTAGAGGGTCTCCAAGCGTTCGCTGACCAAATCCGCATGCGGACTCATCGTGTCGTAGGGGAGCGTCTCCCAATCGGGGAGGCTTGAGACTTTGAGCGAGGGGTCGAGCCAGGCGATTTCCTGATTGAGACGAGCGACGTCAAACGCGTTGGCGCAAATTAAAACCGCCATCCGTTTTTGACTGCGGGCCAGTTCAATGAGGGCCGTGAGAGCAGCCGAACGGTTGCCGCCCGACGCGGTCGTCGTCTTGAGGCGCCGAGTGGCAGCGGCCAGCTGCGTATCGTTAAGAGAAGAGGCGAGAACGGACAAAACGTCTGACATCGGATGAGCAAAAAAAGGTACCCACAATGTGCGCAATTGTACGGTAGAGATGCGGCAGCGTCCGTCAAAACAAAAGAGCCGGAGAGAACACTCACCGGCCTTTTTCCGAAAGGAGGCTACATCGTTTTCTGACCGACGAGCTTTTGCAGGTGCGGCGGAAGCTTCCCGGTGTTTTCAATGATGTCGGCAAAGGCGGCGTCGGCGCTTTCGGCTTCGTCCGTGCGCATGGCTTCTTCCACGCAGCACAATGCCGACTCGATTTTGAGCGCCTCGTCTTGGGATACGGTGCGAAGAATCGTGCCGCGGAAAACCAAAACCAGATCGCCGACCGCCGGCATTTCATCGGCGAAGGAAGCATTGGCGATCTCCGTGCGTCCGGGACGCGTTACGACGACGTCGCTGTCGCTTCGCACTTCCAGAACACGCATGGGAACGGCGATGCACATGTTTTGGTCTCCTTATTGAAATTTGGGAAAGAAGCGGACGTCGCCCTCTCGAGGTGCCTCTTCTTCGGAGGGGCGTTGTGTTTCGTAGTCGCGTTTGTTCAGTGACGCGTCGCCCAGAGGGGAAACCTTTTCTCCTTCGGGACGGACCGCAACGGCATAACCCCAGTCCGTAAGCACGTTTTTGGCCATTTCGACGGCTTGATCGAGCGCCGCTTCGCAGGCGGGCGTGAGCGAGCCGCCGTAGTCCTGCAGAATTTCGGGCTGAATGGCGACCACGGCGATGCGCTCGGGAGCATGGCCTTGCAGTTCGGCAAGTGCGAGCACTTCATTCATGCCGGTCTGGTGCGGGGAGATTTTCGTGGCCGACCAGAACTTCACCTCGTCGCCCGTCAAAAGCTTGAGAGTGCCGGGTTTTTCCTGCAGATCTGCGCAGTCAAAAAGCAGCAGATCTTTAGTGGCGCCGATGAGTTCGAGAAGATACATACCGAGCGTGCCGCCGTCGGCCACCTTCGTCCTCTCGGGAAGCTTGTAGCGGGCGTTGAATGCTTCAACGGCGCGAACGCCGAAGCCTTCGTCGGCCCAGAGGATGTTTCCGACGCCCAAAACGAGCACGTCGGTCGGTTCAAAAAGATCGAATCCGGGAACGGTCTGCATGCGAAAACCTTGACAAATAGGACCGGTAGGACAGTGGCCTCCGGCCAAACAACGCCTTACCAATTGTGCGCGAAAGCGCCCCTTTATTCCTCAGTCGTTAGTCGAAAACGACATACTTCGGCCGACCTACACCGCGAACAAAAAGAAACGGACCGCAGTCGCCCGCAGTCCGTCGGATGCGGCAGCCCCGCAGGGCTGCCCGGGTTGAGTTACGGTCAGTGTTCTTCGCCGCCGTGCTTGAACATTCTCAAGCCGCTCGTCATCGAGCTGATGGTGGTGGCACCGCCCATGACGTCTTCACGGAAGCTCATGTAGATGTGAGCAATCGAGAAGAGGATGAAGATGTACATGAACGCGTGGTGCGTGGTGCGCACGGCCTGGCTGTCGCCAAAGAGCACGAACACCCATTCGAACCAGGCGTACCAGCCGGCGTCGGCACCCCAGGCCTGAGCGTAGAGCGCGAGCCCCGTGATGATGATCACGATGCTGCCCAGAGTGAACATGAAGAACATGGCGCACTGAGCAAGCGGGTTGTGCCCGGCGTACTCGGGGGAGGTTTTTCTCAGGAACAGGTAGTACTTGACCTGCTCAAAGAGCATCTTCCACCACTTGAGGCTCCAGAGCGGCGGCACGAGGATCATGCGCGAGTATTTGTTGCCGACGATGCCCCAGTACAGTCGCCAGATAAAGATGACCGTAAAGATCATGCCGGCGGCAAAGTGCGCAAGCCGAATGTATGCGAAGTCATACGTTGCCCAGGTGTCGCCCAGGTTTGCCACCAGAGGAGCTCCGATGAGAAAACCCGTGACGATCATCACCGCCATGCACACGGCCATCGCCCAGTGCCAGATTCGCACGGGCGCTTCCCACACGTACAGCGGGTGCGTTCCTGCCGAAACGTCAACTTCATAGGTGACGGGATCGATTTTCATAAACGTACCTTCAATCTGTTGGTCCGACGGGCGGCAAAGCGATTTTGCCGCTCGTCCGGACTTGGCGCGTCAATATCCGAATCAGCGAACCTTGACGCTCACGAGCTCTTCGCCCTTGTTGTCCAGCACGTGTGTTGCACAGGCCAGGCACGGGTCAAACGAGTGGATCGTGCGGATGATTTCAAGCGGTTCTTCGGGCTTGGCAAGCTTGGTGCCGATGAGCGAAGACTCAAAGGCGCCGTGGTTGCCTTCCGTGTCGCGCGGACTGGCGTTCCACGTCGTCGGGACGACGGCCTGCCAGTTGGCGATCTTGCCGTTGTCGATGACGCAGTAGTGTGCCAGTGCGCCGCGGGGTGCTTCGCACGCGCCCACGCCCTTGCACTGCTTGGGCCAGGTCTTGGGTTCCCAGAATTCCATGTTGGCGGCAGCTTCGTCGCCGGCACGGATGTTGGCGATCAGATCGTCGACGTACTTCACCATCATGTCGGCCATGAAGCTTGCTTCGAGCGCGCGGGCGGCGTGGCGGCCGAGCGTCGAGAACATGGCTTCGAGCGGAAGGTTGAGTTCCTTCAAAGTGGCCAGTGCCGGATCCTTGTACTGCGGCATGTTCTTGACGACACCCATGACGACTCGGGCAAGCGGTCCGACTTCCATCATGTGGCCCTTCCAGCGCGGGCTCTTTACCCACGTGTACTTGCCGTTCTGGGAAATCCAGTTGTACTTCTGCGGCGTGCCGTCGGAGTCCGGGGCAAAACCGAAGGCGTGGTCGGTGACGCCGTCCCAAGGATGCAGACCCTTCTTGTCGCCCGGGTACTTGTACCACGAGTGATCGACGAATTCCTGAATTTCGTCCGGGTTGCGCAGGTCGACCGGATGCACTTCGTTGAGTTTTCCGTCAATGATCGCGCCCATCGGCATCATCAGGCTCTTGTCGCTCCATTCGTTGGGGATTTCGGGGAAGTCGCCGTAACAAAGGAGGTTCTTGGAGCTGATGCCGCCGCCGATCTTGAACCATTCCGGATACATGCTCGCAATCGCCTTGACGTCGGGAATGTAGACGTTGTTGACGATGTCCACGCACGCCTTGGCGATGTCGCGCATGTAGTTCATGCTCACTTCGTTGACCATGACGCCTGCGGCGCCCGTGTCGTGCATGTTGATCGGGCAGGCGACGCCGCCCACGAGGTAGTTCGGATGCGGGTTCTTGCCGCCGAGGATGGTGTGGATCTTGATGATTTCCTTGTGGAAGTCGAGCACTTCAAGGTAGTGCGCGACGGCAAGGAGGTTGACGGCCGGCGGTAGCTTCATGGCCGGGTGTCCCCAATAGCCGTTCTTGAAGATGGAGAGCTGGCCGCTTTCGACGAATTTCTTCAGACGCGCCTGTACGTCACGGAAGTAGCCTGCGGTCGCCAGATGGTGATGCGGGCTGATCTTCTGCTGGATTTCGCTCGTTTCGCGCGGATCGGCCGAAAGAGCGCTCACCACGTCGACCCAGTCCAGAGCCGAGAGCTGATAGAAGTGCACCAGATGGTCCTGTACGTACAGGGTGGCATTCATCAGGTTGCGGATGATGTTGGCGTTCTTCGGGATCTTGATGCCGATGGCGTCTTCGACGGCGCGCACGGCTGCAAGCGCGTGAATGCCGGTGCAGACGCCGCAGATGCGTTCGACGAACGCCCAGGCGTCGCGCGGATCGCGCCCCTTGAGAATCACTTCGAGACCGCGCCACATCGTGCCGGTGCTCATCGCGTCGGTGATGACGCCGTTGGCGTCGATTTCTGCCTGCACGCGCAGATGACCTTCGATGCGGGTGACGGGGTCAACGACAACGCGGCGGGTGTTCTGGCTGTTGCTCATTCTTTACCTCCGATGTCCTTGTTGGTCTTGGCGCGGGCTTGGGCAACCGCGCTCATGGCTGCGTGCGCTGCGGCGGCCACGCCGACGACGGCAACGGTGGCGATGCCGACCTTGTCGACCGTGGCTTCGACGCCACCCCAGCCCGGAGGCAGGATGTCGGGTTCGTGGTTGTAGAAGCTGCCCTTGTCAAAGAAGTTGTTTTCCGAGCAGCCGATGCAGCCGTGGCCGGACTTGACGGGCCAGGACAGACCTTCGTTCCATTCGACCGTCGAGCAGGCGTTATAGGTGGTCGGGCCCTTGCAGCCGACTTTGTACAGGCAATAGCCGAGCTTGGCGCCTTCGTCGTCGAACTTTTCAACGAACTGACCGGCGTCGAAGTGGGCGCGGCGATAGCACTTGTCGTGAATACGCTGGCCGTAGAACATCTTCGGACGGCCGAGGCGATCCAGAGGCGGCAGACGGTCGTAAGTGAGGATATAGGTGATGACGGCGGTCATCACTTCGGGAATCGGCGGGCAGCCCGGAACGAGAACGACGGGCTTGTCGGTGATCACTTCGGTGATCGGCACCGATTTCGTGGGATTGGGTTTGGCGGCCTGCACGCAGCCCCAGGCGGCGCAGGAACCCCAGCCGATAACGGCCTTGGCGTCGTGGCAGACGTGCTTGATCTTGTTCAGGAACGTTTCGCCGCCCGGAATGCAGAAGACGCCATCCTGGCCGAGCGGGATGTTGCCTTCCACGGCAACGATGTAGTTGCCCTTGTACTTTTCGATGGTGTCGGCCAGGGCGCTTTCTGCCTGGTGGCCGGCGGCGGCCATGATCGTGTCGTCGTAGTCAAGACTGATCAGATCCATCACCATGTTGGCGGCGATGGGGTTATAGCTGCGGATGAACGATTCCGTGCAGCAGGTGCATTCGAGACCGTGCAGCCAAACGACCGGCGTGCGGGGTTTGGTCTTCATGGCCTGAGCAATTTCCTGTGCGCCGGCGCTTCCGAGCCCGAGGCTTGCGGCCGTGAGCGAGCAGAACTGCAAGAAGCTTCTGCGGCTGATGCCTTGGCGTCGTAACGCTTCATATTGCGTTTCAAACATAGGCTTTCTCCTTTCGGTGAAGGGGCGATTCAGTTTTAATTCGAATCTCGTACCGAGAGCTTCAAGAGGTTTTTTAAACAAATAACCCCCCTGAGGCTTTGTAAGGATGCTATCGGGGCACCTTGAGAAAACCTATACGCCGAAAGTACTTTATCTCATACGGCAGGACTACTATCCTTCCAACGACCGTGTTTGGTTACACCTCGCGACGACGAGTATTAGATCGAAAGTACAAGGCAGAAATGAGGAAACTGAGAGCGGAGACTAACCATAATGGTGGAGAGCAAATCGGCCCGAGCAAAAACAAACGCCCGCTCAAGAAAGAGGCGGGCGTTTGAGATTGAGCCGTTCGGAAAATTATTTCGACTTCGCTTTAGTGTTCGTCTGATCGCTGATCTTGGCGTTCTTGATCAGATTGTCGATGTAGCTCTGCACGCGCTGCTGGTTCAGAAGCTGACGCAGAGCGGGGCTTTCGGCCTGATAGTTCACGAAGCGCTGTGCGGGACGAACACCCTCAAGCTTCACGACGTGCCAGCCTAGCTGCGTCTTGATGGGCTTCTTGGCGATCTGGCCCGGCTTGAGGTCCTTGAAGCTTTCGGCGAATTCCTTGTCGAACATATTGGGCGAGGTCCAATCGATCAGGCCGCCCATGGCGCGGTTCTGTGCCGTGTCCTTGGAGTTTTCGCGAGCGATGCGGTCAAAGTCTCCGCCTTTCCTGACGCGAGCCAGAAGATCCTTGGCGGTCTTTTCGTCTTCAACGAGGATGTGGCGCACGGACACTTCGGTCTTGCCCCAGCGTTTCTGTTCCTTTTCAAAGAGAGCCTTGACTTCTTCTTCCTTGACGGGGTTCTTCGCGAGCCAGTCGTTGATGACGGTGCTCATCAGAATGTTCTTGGTGGCATTGTCGATCATGCGCTGAACATCATCGCGTTCCGAAATTTTGGCTTTGCGAGCTTCTTGCAGCAACAGTGCGTCGCGGGTCAGCAGATGGCGGACCTGCGTTTCAAGTTGCGGCGTGCGTTCTTGTCCCCGAGAGGTGTAGACGCGGATAAGTTCTTCTTGCTGAGCCTTGGTGATCGTCTGGCCGTTGACGGTGAAGTTGGAGGTCGCGGCCATGGCGCCGGCGGCAGTCAGGATGGCGGCGCAGCCGACAGCGAAATGTTTGATAGCCATAGAAGAAAGTTCCTTCGTTGGTAAAACGAAAATAAAGTCTGATTATTTTTCCAAAGATGGTGAATTTTTGGCGATCCAAAACCCCATGCCAATTGTAAAAATCAGTGTCAACCCCATCAAACCGAATAACTTGAAGTTCACCCATGTGTCGGTCGAACAAGTGTATGCCACAGCAAGATTGATGATGCCGACGATGGCGAAAAAGGCAATCCAGGCTTTCTGCAGCGTATTCCATGCGGCGTCTTTCATTACGATTTCCGCGGTCGACAAAAGCTTGCGGATGTAGTTGCGGCCGGTGCACTGAGCAAATAGAAGAATGGCGCCGAAAATCCAGTAGAGAATGCTCGGTTTCCACTTGATGAACATCTCGTTTTGCAACCAGATCGTAAGAGAACCGAAGACGACGATCACCGCAAGCGAAATCCACAGCATCGGTTCAGGTTTTTTGCCGCGGGCGAACACGATCGCGATTTGAATGAAGGTGGAAATGATGGCTACGAGCGTGGCCAGCATCACGGGGGCGTGTTCCGGGCCGGTGCCGCCGGTGATTGCGGTCAGAATGTCGGCTGCCGTCTGCGGATCGGATTCGCCGAACTTGAACGCTCCGAAAAACAGAATGATGGGGAAAAGGTCGAAAAATAATTTCACGGCGGTTTCTTCGATAAGCGGATGGAAAAGCCGGACAGAGCATAAGCCGGCCGTTTTTTCAGTTCGGCCATTATAAGGTCGGAGAAAGACGCCCTGGATTCGTGGACATCTGAGGACAGCTTGCGTAACATTTTCGAACTTTTGTTGCCCTCTTACACGGATTTGACGCGTACGGAGCTATAGATTTGTGACTATTGTGCTTGTTCTCGGACTGCCGAATGAGCCGAATCTTTGGAGAACCGCACGCTCGTATGAGTGCACAGATTGGATTTCTTACATATGAATCAAGGACTTAAATACGTACTTATGACTTCAGCAGCAGTCACTGCAATGTCGGCCTGCGCTGCGGGCCTCAAGCCCGTGCATACGGTCGAAGGCATCAAGAGCTACGAACTCGACAACGGTCTGCAGATCGTTCTTTTTGCCGATCAGAGCAAGCCCACGGCCACGGTCAACACAACCTACCTCGTCGGCAGCCGTATGGAAAACTACGGCGAAACCGGCATGGCCCATCTTCTTGAACACCTGATGTTCAAGGGCAGCAAGAACTATCCCGATCCCACCAAGGAATTCACGCGCCGCGGTTTTCGCATGAACGGCACGACGTGGCTCGACCGCACGAACTACTTCGTGAGCTTTACCGCCAACGACGACAACATGAAGTGGGCGCTCGGCTGGAGTGCCGACGCGATGACCAATTCCTTCATCGCCAAGAAGGACCTCGACACCGAAATGACCGTCGTGCGAAACGAGTACGAAATGGGAGAAAACAAGCCCATCTCCGTGATGCTCAAGCGCATGCAGTCCGTGCTCTACGATTGGCACGCCTATGGCCGCAGCACGATCGGGGCGCGCAGCGATATTGAAAATGTGCCCATTGAAAATCTGCAGGCGTTCTATCGCAAGTGGTATCAGCCCGATAACGCCGTGCTGACGGTTTCCGGCAAGTTCGACGAAGCCAAGGTTCTCGAATGGATCCAGGAGACGTTCGGCAAGATCAAGCGCCCGGACCGCGTGCTGCCGAAGGCCTGGACGATTGAGCCCGTCGCCGACGGTCCGCGCACCTTCGAAATCCGCCGCCCGGGTGAAACCCAGCTTGTTGCGGTGGGCTACCGCGTGCCTTCGGCTCTTGCCCAAGACACCAATGCGGTGGAAACGGCAACCGACATTCTTGCCGATTCCCCGCGCGGACGACTTTACAAGGCGCTCGTTGAAACCGGCATGGCCACGCAGGTCTTCGGCTGGCCCATGTCCACGCGCGACCCGGGCTTCGTGATGTTCGGCGCCATGGTGAAAAAGGGCGACGACATCGAATCGGTGAAAAATAAGCTCATCGAAACCATTGAACTTTCGTTTGCGAAGAAGCCTGCCACCGACGAGGAGGTGGGTACGAGTCTGTCCGAGGCTGCCGTCGACTACGATCGCGCGCTTTCGGATCCCGAGGGCTTTGCGATTGACCTTTCGGACTACATCGCTCTGGGTGACTGGCGTCTCTTCTTTGCCGATCGCGACGCTACGGCCAAGGTGACGCCTGCGGACGTCAACACCGCTGCAGCAACCTACTTCGTGCGCGACAACCGTGTGGTCGGCCTCTTCATTCCGGACGATCATCCCAAGCGCGCGCCCTACATGACGACTCCTGACGTCAAGGACGTGATCGCCAAGGCGACCTTCAAGGAAGAGGGCGATCAGGCCGAAGCCTTTGATGCGAGCCAGGCCAATATCGATGCGCGCACCGAACGCCTGCGCATCGGCGGACTTGAAGTTGCGTTGCTGCCCAAAAAGACGCGTGGCCGCACCGTGACCGTCTTGACGAACGTGCAGTGGGGCAATCTCGAAAGTAACCGCGGCAAGGCGGCTCTGAACACGCTTGTTCTGCCGATGCTCTCGCGCGGTGCCGAGGGGATGGATCGTAAGGCCATTGCCGACGCCTGCACCGAACTCAAGGTCCAGGGCGACGTGATGGGGTACACGACCACGGCAGACAACCTGGTCGCCACGATCGAACTCTTCGGTAAGCTCATCGACAAGAGCACGTTCCCTGAAAAGGAAGTCAATCAGCTCGTCAAGCAGATGACGGCGATGATGGAGGCCAAGAGCGACGATCCGGTCTACATGGCTCGCGAAGCTTTAAAGAAGCACTTCCGCACCTATCCGGCAGGCGATCCCCGCAACGCTTCGCTCAATGAAGAGATGCTTGCGGCCTTCAAGAGCCTCACTCGCGACGAACTCTACGATTGGTATAAGACCGCCGTGAGCACCGAGCACGGTGCGATTGCAATTGTCGGCGAATTCGATCCGGCTGCCGTCAAGGCTGCTTTGCAAAAGGCTTACGCCAACGGCAAGAAGGTTGACAAGGCGTATGCATTTGAGCGCTACTACAGCGAATTCAAGCCCGTGGCGGCCGAGCGCATTGTGATTGACGCCCCGAGCAAGGAAAACGCCGTGATCTTCGCGCGCGTTGATTTTGAGGGCAACGTCAACGACGATGACGCGGCGGCTCTCGTTGTCGCCGACTGGATTCTGGGCGGCGGTACGGGTCTTTCGAACCGCCTGGTCGATCGTCTGCGTCAGAAGGAAGGTCTTTCTTACGGCGTGGGCTCTCATGTGAAACTGCCGCAGTTCGGCAACCGCTCGAGCTGGATGATGTCCGCAATCGTCGCGCCGCAGAATTTGACCAAGGCTGAAGCCTGCGCCAAGGAAGAGATTGCGCGCGCCGTCAAGGACGGCTTTACCGAGCAGGAAGTTAAGGAAGCCGTCAAGGGCATTCTCGACTCCCGCGCCGTCAATCGCGCTCAGGACGACTACCTCGCCCAGAGTTGGCTGCAGTTCATGGAAGCCGGCAAGACGTTTGCTTTCAGCAAGCAGTTTGAGGAAAGGATCGCCGCCGTGACGGTTGACTCCGTCAACGCCGCCCTGCGCCGCATGGTGGTGCCGGAAAACGTGACCTGGATTCTTTCGGGTGACCTCGCCAAGGCCGGTCTGAAGAAATAACCCATAAAAAATCCAAACGCAACCGAAAGGCAGTGCTCGATTTTATTAGTCGGCGCTGCCTTTTTCGTCAGTGGTCGCGCAGGAAGGCTTCCCCTTCAGGAGTCAGTTCAATGCCCGCAGCCTTAATGCTCGCAGCGATCTCGCGCGTGCATTCGAATACGGCGGGATCAATGCGCCCGGCGGCTTTGGGCCAGAAGACATAGAAGGGGATCGTGAGCGGCTCCTTGAGCTCGATGAGCTTGCAGTCGTTGGAGACACTCTTGGCGGCAAGTCGATCGGTGAAGTGAACGCCGACATTGCGCTTGACGAAGCGAAGCGCTACCTGTGTGGAAGACACTTCGGCCGCGATGCGCGCATGAGCGGGCATCAGGCGACGAGCGTGTTCCTGTTCAAGCGTATCGCGCGAAAGAATCACGAATTCTGCTTCACGACAATCTTCCTGTCCGATGGTGTCATACCTTGCGATCGAGTGCTGACGGCTGGCGACCAGACAAAACGGCAGGTGAGCAAGCGCTGTTTTTTCCAAATCGTCGTGGCTGCTCAAGAGTGTTCCGAACCCTACATCAAACGGGTGGGAGTATTTGGAGTAGTGAATATCGCGACTGGCATGCACGTCCATTGTCACTCTCAGCGTTTCTTCGTGGCGTTTCATGATGGTGACAACGGCCGGAATGATGACATCCGAGCAATGGCGGGCAAGTACTGCGATACGCAGTGTTTTTTTGCGGTCGCGCTCTCTTGAATAATCTTCGAGACGTTGCCAGGCGCGCATTGATTCCATGGCCACCCGATAAAAATCTGCGCCGTCTTCGGTAAGAGTGAGCGCTTTTCCCGAACGATCGAACAACGAAAATCCAAGTCGCTCTTCGAGCTGAGAAATCACGCGGCTTGCGGCGGAAGCCGACAGCGCGATCTTGTCGGCTGCCGCAAGCAGACTTCCGGTTTCGACAACGGCGCAGAAGAGTCGGACGGATTTCGATTTGAGTTCCATGGCGAAAGACAGAAAACGGATTGAAATCAAAGGAGTATTGCAGAATGTTGCAGAAAAGGAAATAAAGTCTGCAATATTTGCACTTTACGAAATATAGCAAATCGTTCACAATGCGCATCAACACAGACACGACGCCGGTCTTTCACTCGAGCAAGAGACGGCTTGCGAAAGACCTGGTCGGCGGATCTCCTGTATAGAGAAGGTAGGGCCGGTCGGGCAACTGATCGGCCCTGATTTTTGCGGGAGTCCGGAGGTCTGCTGTCGACGACAAGAATAATCCTGCACACGCATTTCAGGAGTCACAGCCGTGAGCATCCCTTACGATCCGCGCTCGACGCGCGCAGAAGAGTTCATCAACGACGAGGAAGTTCTTGCTTCTCTGGCCTACGGTGAAGAAAACAAGAATAACGCAGCCCTGATTGATCAGCTGCTCGACAAGGTGATGACCTTCAAGGGGCTTACTCACCGCGAAGCGGCCGTGCTGCTTGCCAACGACGATCCGGAAGTCACCAAGCGCATTTTCGACGCCGCCATTAAGGTGAAGGAACACATCTACGGCAAGCGCATCGTGCTTTTTGCGCCGCTCTACCTTTCCAACTACTGCATCAACGGCTGCACCTACTGCCCGTATCATGCCAAGAACAAGCACATCGTGCGCAAGAAGCTCACGATGGAGGAAATCGAGCGAGAAGTGATTGCACTGCAGGACCTCGGTCACAAGCGTCTGCTTCTCGAAGCGGGCGAACACCCGAAGTACAACCCGATCGAATACATCCTTGACGCCATCAAGACGATTTATTCGATCAAGCACAAGAACGGCGCCATCCGCCGCGTCAACGTCAACATCGCGGCAACGACCGTAGAAAACTACAAGAAGCTGCACGACGCCCAGATCGGTACCTATCAACTCTTCCAGGAAACGTATCACAAGCCGACCTACGAAGAGCTGCACCCGAAGGGACCGAAGTCCGACTATTGCTATCACACGGAGGCGCACGATCGCGCCATGCAGGCCGGCATCGACGACGTGGGTCTCGGCGTTCTCTTCGGACTTAATCTCTATCGCTACGATCTCATTGCGCTCCTGATGCACGCCGAACATTTGGAAGCCACATACGGCTGCGGTCCGCACACGATCTCCGTGCCCCGCATCTGCCCGGCCGACGACATCGATCCGGCAACGTTCTCCAACGCGGTGCCCGACGACGTGTTTCTTAAGGTCGTGGCTCTGATCCGTCTGTCCGTGCCTTATACCGGCATGATCATGTCGACGCGTGAAAGCGCGCGCATCCGCACCGAAGCGCTCAAGCTCGGCGTGTCGCAGATCTCGGGCGGCTCTCGCACGTCCGTGGGCGGCTACACGATCAAGGACATCACCAAAATCGAAAACACGGCACAGTTCGACACGAGCGACCGCCGCAGCCTCGATGAAGTGGTGCATTGGCTCCTGGACAACCACTATCTGCCGAGCTTCTGCACGGCGTGTTATCGCGCCGGTCGCACGGGCGACCGCTTCATGGAATTTGCCAAGGACGGCTCCATTGCCCGCTACTGCCAGGCCAACGCCGTGATGACGATGAAGGAATATCTGTGCGATTACGCGAGCCCCGCCACGAAGGAAGCTGGCGAACGCGTGATTGCCAACGAAATTCCGAAGATCTGTCACGAGAAGATGCGTATTGCCTGCGAAAAACGCATCATTCGCATCGAAGAAGGCGAACGTGACTTCCGCTTCTAACCTGTCGACTTCCTAGTAAAACGCCGGGATGAACTGTCCCTAGAAAGCGAGACACTTTCTGGGGACATTTTTATGAATGTCACAATCAGATCCCTTTTTGCTTAAAACCTTAACAATGTTAAGCTTAACAGTGTTAAGATTTTGTGGAATCTCAGAAAATGAAAGGTATCGATCGTGAAATTCTTCGGCAGAAAGGACGAAATCCGGACACTCCAACGACAACTTGAGCTGTGCGAAAAAAGAAAATGCGCCCGCATGGCCGTTGTAACGGGGCGCAGGAGAGTCGGCAAAACGAAGCTTATCCTGAAGGCATTGGAAGGCCGCAAGGTGCCTTTTGCCTACTGCTTTGTGCCGCGCGTCACCTCTGAGGCCCAGCTCTCTGCGCAGATCATTGCCATGCTCTCTGAGCAGCTCGCGATCAAATTCCCGCCTGCGCTCACAAGTTTGGCCGAAACGGTGAGCTATGTTCTAGAGCTTTCGAAGACGAGGCCCATGGTGCTCGTCATTGATGAGTGCCAGGAGATTGACGGCTTTGCTCCTGCCTTTTGGTCGCAATTGCAGAAAGTGTGGGATTTGGGCAAGAACGAAGCTCGATTGCTGCTGGTGATGAGCGGCTCCTTGCAGTCGAGCCTGGAGCGTATCTTCGGCAGCAGAAGTGAACCGTTGTACGGCCGTTGCGATGTGTTGATGACCCTGCAGCCGTTCTCAACAAGTTTGATGCGAGAGATTTTTCTGCACGAGTCTTCGAACGCGGACGCAGCGGATTTCCTGATGCTTTATGCCGTCACGGGCGGCGTTGCTCGCTACGTGGAATACTTCGCCGACAATGAAGCTATGACGCGCGAAGCCATGTTGCGGCTTATCTTCTCAAACGACGGCAGCTGGTTTCGCTCGGAAGGCAATGTGATGCTTGCCAACGAGTTTCGAGTCTCTTCTTCGATTTACCTTGAAATCCTGCAGAAAATTGCCTCAGGTGCCACGAAACGCTCTGAGATTCAGGACAACATCGCGCAGGATGTGTCGGCATATATCAAGAGACTTGAAGAGCTGTTCGGCATTGTTCAGCGAGTGAGTCCGCTTCTCGGAGAAAACCGTTCGCGGCAGATACGCTATCGCATTGCGGATCCGTACTTTCGATTCTGGTTGCGTTTCATCTCGACGGCGCAAATGCAGGCGCTTGCCGAAGCCGGGCAATGGGAACGCATGATCGGGCTCACTAAAGCCGGATTGCCGACATTTCTGGGACGCAGTCTGGAACACTGGTTTGTCCGCTCAACGCTCGAAAGTGGTCAGTGGGATCAAGTCGGCAGCTGGTGGGATCGGAAAGGTCAAAACGAAATTGATCTGATCGCGATTGATCGAGATGCCAAGCGCCTTTTGATCGGTGAGGTGAAAACCAATCCGCAGAAATTGGATGAGACAAAGCTGCGCGGCAAGGCCCAAGTTTTTCTTCAGGAGCAGAAACTGTCGGACTATTCCGTTGAGCTCCGAGGATTCACTGTTCAAGACATGTTCGGTGCCTGAATCTGCTGCGATACGGTCTAAACGATGCGACACAGAGCATGGTTGCAAGTCTGCGAGAGCTCTGCCGAGGGTTAACTAAGGCAGAGCGAGTGCGTGTCTGGGGATACTAAGCAAAGTGGCAAGCCAAGAGACGTTAGGAGTCGCTTGATGCTGTCTATGCAGCAGCCTACAACCGCGAAGCTAGAAAAGGAGGACGAGCTCATACTGTTTTAAGCATCGACTGATGCTGCCGCCGACGGCAGTACCGTAGATCGCGTCGACACGCAACTCCCGCGGAAAGCCCTTTCGGCTACGCCTTCAAGGCCATTCCGTGGGAGCTGCGCAAAAAAGGAAACCAAAAAAGAAAAGACAGGAAGCCAGAACCTCACATTTTGCAAGCCGTTCCGTTGTATATGCATATGCTCTGACAAGATATTCGCTATTTATGTAAAGCTCAAGTTGAACTGCATGAGCATGGGAACGGAGCGATAAACAAAAGGCAACGAGAAATTCTCTCGCTGCCTTTTGTAAATCTTAGTCTGTAAGTCCGCCGTCAGCAATTATTTGAGCATGGCTTTAGGAGGACTCCAGAACGTTCGTTCATGTACCTTTGACTGGTCTAGAAATTCCAGCGGAACCCAACGTTGAAGAGATACGGATTGTCGAT